>VFQS010000312.1_pt1 | contig 58822 bp, 51 predicted proteins | sample 3512361 | NCBI WGS metagenome assembly VFQS01 (sample SAMN10412375, study PRJNA504923) | tailings metagenome | isolation source: Relicate 1 Philex TSF3 active mining | place: Philippines | reverse complement strand
TAAAGTAGAAGCAGGTATCCCGGAGGATGATGTACGTAATCCAGCTACTATCGCAGATAACGTAGGAGATAACGTAGGTGATGTGGCAGGTATGGGAGCTGATTTATTCGGTTCATATGTAGCAACTATCCTAGCCACCATGGTGTTAGGTCAAGAGATTTCTGTTACGGATAATTATGGTGGTTTCTCTCCTGTGTTATTACCGATGTTAATTGCAGGTGTGGGTTTATTAGCTTCCCTAGTATCGACTTTCTTTGTACGTATTTCTAGCGAAACTGCTTCGGTTCAAAATGCGTTAAACGTAGGGAACTATACTTCCATTGCAATAACGTTCGTTACATCTTATTTCTTAGTAAAGAATATCTTACCAGAGTATTTAACCTTACGTGGTACTACATTCACTTCAATGGATGTGTTTTATTCGATCATCGTAGGTTTAGTGGTAGGTGCTTTAATGTCTATTATCACTGAATACTATACGGCTATGGGCAAACGTCCAGTAGATTCAATCGTTCAGAAATCAGGGACGGGTCACGCTACTAACATCATTGGTGGTTTAGCGGTAGGTATGGAATCAACTGTATTGCCTATTTTGGTATTAGCTGCTGGTATTATTGGTTCGTATCATTTTGCTGGAATTTACGGTGTTTCGATTGCTGCTGCAGGTATGATGGCCACAACGGCAATGCAGTTAGCGATTGATGCTTTCGGTCCAATTGCAGATAACGCAGGTGGTATAGCAGAGATGTCACAATTACCGGGTGAAGTTCGTGAGCGTACAGATAATTTGGATGCGGTGGGTAACACGACTGCAGCTACAGGTAAAGGATTTGCGATTGCATCAGCGGCATTGACTTCATTAGCTTTATTTGCTGCATTTGTGGGTATTGCTGGGATTAGCCACATTGATATCTATAAAGCAGATGTTTTAGCTGGTTTATTTGTAGGTGGTATGATTCCATTCATTTTCTCTGCCTTATGTATTTCTGCGGTAGGTAAAGCGGCTATGGAAATGGTGAACGAAGTTCGTCGTCAATTCCGCGAGATTCCAGGCATCATGGAATACAAAGCGAAACCAGAATATGAGAAGTGTGTGGCTATTTCTACAGAGGCTTCTATTCGTCAAATGATCCTTCCGGGTGCTATCGCTTTAATCGTCCCAGTTATCGTTGGCTTCACTATGGGACCAGAAGTATTAGGTGGTGTTTTAGCGGGTGTAACGGTATCAGGTGTATTGATGGGAATTTTCCAATCCAATGCAGGTGGTGCATGGGATAACGCTAAGAAGTCATTTGAGAAAGGGGTGTTAATTGATGGCCAAACGTATAAGAAAGGTTCTGAGCCTCACAAAGCGGCTGTTACAGGTGATACCGTAGGTGATCCATTTAAAGATACATCTGGTCCTTCTATGAACATCTTAATTAAGTTGATGTCTATCGTTTCATTGGTGATTGCTCCTTACATTCACGTAGGAGATAACGATCACGCTTCTGCTACGAAAATGGAGAAAGCACCTATCGTGAAATCGATTGTTGCGAAGAAATAAGTCCTATTTCGGATAGGCAATAAAAAAGCCCCGCATTTGCGGGGCTTTTTCTTTATCTATCAATCTGTGAAATCCGATTCGGAATTAAGCAGTTAACTTACCTCTTAATGCTCTTGGGATATCGATTGTTGCCACTGGGTTAGACATTGGATTTAAAATCTCACATCCTTCCACAGCTAACTTATTTACTTTAACTGTTTGACCTAAGTCTAAACCAGAAATATCAACTGTTACGAAATCAGGAATATTTTCTGCTAAACCACGTAATGTTACCTTACGTAATTTTTGCACCATCTTACCCCCTTTGATAACACCTGGAGAATTTCCGACTACTTTAATAGGTACTGCAATTTTGATAGGCTTACCTTTTTGGATTTCTAAGAAGTCCACGTGGTAGATCATCTCGTTTACTGGGTGAAATTGTGCATCTTGTAAGATCGCACGGTATTTCGTACCCTCAATGTTTAATTCAACTTCGTACACATCCGATGAATACAATAATTCACGGAAAAGGATCATTGGAACAGCAAAGTGAACTTGCTCAGAACCACCGTATAATACACATGGTGCTAAAGCTTCGTTGCGTAAATCATTTGCGCTCTTCGTACCGAGATTCGCTCTTTTAAACCCTACAATCTCTAATTTTTTCATTTTGTTTTTGTTAATGCTTCTAGTCTTTCGCAACAAGGCTATCCCCTAGAAACGGTTGAAATTAATATTTAATAAATAATGAACTGATAGATTCGTGATCACGGATACGACCAATCGCCTTAGCAAAAAGCTCAGCTACTGAAAGTACCTTAATTTTGTCACAAGCTTGTTTTTGAGGAATCGTATCTGTCACTAATAACTCTGTCAATACAGAGTTAGAAATGTTATCATACGCTTTTCCTGATAAAACGGGGTGAGTGACAACCGCCCTAACTGAATTAGCCCCTTTATCCATGATTAATTGAGCGGCTTTACACAAGGTACCGCCGGTATCAATTAAATCATCGACTAAGATGACATCTGCCCCTTTAACGTCTCCAATTAATTGCATTGAAGCAATTTCATTCGCACGTTTCCGGTGCTTATCGCAAATAACCATCTCCGCATTGAAGAATTTGGCCATATTACGGGTGCGAACAACACCTCCCACATCAGGTGATGCGAAAAGGATGTTCTCTAAATTCAATGATTTTAAATAAGGAACAAAAATGGCATTTCCTTCCAAGTGGTCTACTGGGAAGTCCATGAAACCTTGAATTTGGCCCGCATGTAAGTCAATCGTCATTAAACGATCAGCCCCAGCTGCAGTCAATAAATTACCAATTAATTTGGCTCCAATACCTACACGTGGTCGATCTTTGCGATCTTGACGAGAATAGCCAAAATAAGGAATGACAGCCGTTACATAATGAGCTGATGCGCGTCTTGCAGCATCGATCATTAATAACAACTCCATTAAATTATCCGCAGATGGGAAAGTAGACTGAATGATGAATACATCGCAACCACGCACTGATTCATCAAAACTAGGTGACATTTCACCGTCTGAGAACTTTAACATGGTTACAGCGCCCAAATCTTTTCCATAATACTTAGCGATATCTTTCGCTAAATAATTAGATGCAGAACCAGAAAATATTTTAACTGCGTTAATCGCTGCCATGGGGTTTGTTAGGGCTTATTTTTTATAATAAGGGGCAAAATTAAGCAATTTTGCCCCTATTTCAAATTATTTTACAGATGCACGGATGATGTTTAAGGCACCACCTGCTTTAAACCATTCGATTTGTTGCTCATTGTAGGTGTGGTTTACAGCAAAACTTTCTTTGCTACCATCCGCGTGAACTAACTCGATAGTTAATGATTTTTCAGGAGCAAAGCTGCCTAATCCAATGATGTTAATGGAATCATCTTCTTGAATTTTGTCATAATCAGCTTCGTTTGCAAATGTCAAAGCTAACATACCTTGTTTCTTCAAGTTCGTTTCATGGATACGAGCAAATGACTTTACTAACACAGCACGTACACCCAAGTGACGAGGCTCCATCGCAGCATGTTCACGTGATGATCCTTCACCGTAGTTAGTATCTCCTACTACAATAGTTCCAATACCCGCTGCTTTATAAGCACGCTGAGTGGCAGGAACTGGGCCATATTCGCCTGTTAATGCATTCTTCACGTTGTCCGTCTTCTCATTAAAGAAGTTCACCGCTCCGATCAGCATATTGTTAGAGATATTATCTAAGTGACCACGGTATTTTAACCAAGGACCTGCCATAGAGATGTGGTCAGTAGTACATTTACCTTTGGCCTTAATCAACAATTTCAAACCAGTTAAATCAGAACCTTCCCAAGCAGTGAATGGGTCTAATAATTGCAAACGATCTGAGGTAGGAGAAACTTTTACTTGAACACCTGAACCATCTTCTGCAGGTGCTTGATAGCCTGCATCTTCTGCAGCGAAACCTAATTTAGGTAATTCATCACCTGAAGGGGCATCTAATTTTACTTGTTCCCCTTTATCATTTGTTAATGTATCCGTTAATGGATTGAAAGTTAAATCCCCTGCAATGGCTAATGCAGTCACCATTTCTGGTGAAGCAACGAATGCAAATGTATTAGGGTTGCCATCTGCGCGTTTAGCGAAGTTTCTGTTGAAAGAGTGAACAATCGTGTTCTTCTCCCCTTTTTCAGCACCTGGACGAGCCCATTGGCCAATACATGGTCCACATGCATTGGAGAATACGGTAGCTCCAATAGAATCGAATGTCGAGATGAAACCATCACGCTCAATCGTATAACGAACTAATTCAGAACCAGGAGTGATCGTAAATTGCGCTTTGGTCTTCAAACCTTTCGCCGCCACTTGATTCGCTAAAGAAGCAGCACGAGCGATATCTTCATAAGAAGAGTTAGTACAAGAACCGATCAAACCTACTTCCACTTTCGTAGGCCAGCCGTTTTTCTCAGCTAATTCTTTCATCTTAGAAATAGGTGTCGCTAAATCTGGAGTGAAAGGACCATTTAAGTGTGGTTCTAACGTATCTAAATCGATTTCAATGACTTGATCAAAGTATTTTTCTGGGTTTGCGTATACCTCAGGGTCTGCCGTTAAGTGTTCCTTAACTCCATTTGCCAAAGCAGCCACATCTGCACGCCCTGTAGACTCTAAGTAACGTGCCATGGAAGCGTCGTAACCGAAAGTAGACGTGGTAGCACCAATTTCAGCCCCCATGTTACAGATAGTCCCTTTACCCGTACAAGACATAGAGGTAGCACCCTCGCCAAAATACTCAACTACTGCACCTGTTCCTCCTTTTACGGTTAAAATACCTGCAACTTTAAGGATTACGTCTTTAGGAGACGTCCAACCGTTTAATTTACCTGTTAATTTAACACCAATCAATTTAGGGAATTTCAATTCCCAAGCTAAACCTGCCATGACATCGCAAGCATCTGCTCCACCTACACCAATCGCAATCATACCCAGACCACCTGCATTAACCGTGTGTGAGTCGGTACCTATCATCATACCGCCTGGAAAAGCATAGTTTTCTAACACTACTTGGTGAATAATACCTGCACCTGGTTTCCAGAAACCGATACCGTATTTGTCTGAAACAGATGATAAGAAGTCGTAAACCTCTTTATTTTTATCCACTGCTACTTGCAAATCGGTAGAAGAGGCTACTTTTGCTTCGATTAAGTGATCACAATGCACGGTAGAAGGTACAGCCACTTGAGGGCGACCTGCTTGCATGAATTGTAATAAGGCCATTTGAGCTGTTGCATCTTGCATCGCCACGCGGTCTGGTGCAAAATCTACATAAGAAGCACCTCTTGCGTAAGCTGTAGAAGCAGTTCCTTCCCATAAATGGCTATAAAGAATTTTTTCAGTTAACGTAAGCGGTTTACCTGTTAACGCACGAGCCGCAGCAATGCGAGCCGGCATGCGCTCATAAACAGCTTTAATCATTTCAATGTCAAAGGCCATGGTAAAAGAGTTTGGTAAAAAATGTTTACAAAATTAATAGATTAGCTTCAATTTTGCCACTATTTTGGGAGAACATTTCCTTTGTTAGGGAATTATTAAGAACTTTGTTTTATTGCTTGATTTAACCTATTTATTATAGGACTATTTTAACATTTTAATACCCTCTTCGTTTGAACTTTTTGAAAATATTCCTGTTGATTGGATGTTTTTTTCATTTTTCAGTAAATGAAATTCAAGCGCAATCTCTCTCTCCCGCTTCTGTTTTAGAGAATGCATTACGTTCTGCTGATGTACATGGGCAAACCATCGGTTCCTTCAAGATGCGCGTGAAAGTGCGAGAAAAAGCAAGATTTAATCAAATTATTGGGATTGCTCGCAAGAGGCTAGCAGCGAAGGAAGGTATTCAAATGGGACAATGGTATGGTAATCAAACTATTTTAGAGGTACAGGTGGGACATTTGAACCAACTGATACACGGAATTGAATCCGTTCAGACATTTCACAAGAAATATACGAAACCTACTTTATTTCTTTGGCCCGATTTGTACCAAGATTATGTAGGCACTTCGTGTGTTTCTCCGTTAAGTTTTCAGGCCCAATCCTATTATCATTTTAATTTCAAAGGAGATACATTGGTAGAAGGAAAGCTGTGCAGACAATTTCAAGTAGAACCTAAAATACGAAGAGATCGACTATTTAAAGGGACAATCACCCTTGATGAAGCTGGATGGATTGTGCGTTTTGAGGGTTCAGTCTTTGCAGATGCAATCGATTATTCGTTTGATTTGCAACATCAACTTTTTCAAGAAAAATGGATTCCTAAAAAAGGAGAAATTCGGTTAGTGGCGGGTTTATTGGGTAGTGATGGGGAATATGTTTGGGAGCAAGAAGCGATAGGAAGCCCAGAGGAATGGCGATTTGATCCCCGTTTGTTCGATGAGCCTAAAAACCCGCAAGAGACCTTGAATATTTCCCCTGTAGCCTTTGATGAGACCTTTGCGAATCAGTTTTTGACGAATTTACATGGGTCTTTGTTGCGCAAATGGAAGCAAAGGCCTACCTCAAATTTAGTGATGATCGATTCGGTTTATTTCAAAGGGTCGGATAAAAATACAGGATTGGATCCTAGCTTTTTCAATGATATACCTGGGATGAAAAACCGCGAAGTAGTGATTGATAGTTTTAAGGTAACTCCATTTAATCCTTCTCAGTTGATATTAAGTAAGTCATTCTATTTTGGTGAATTCAAGCGTGATTTTTATCCTTTTGAAATCTATTATAAGTCCCCCGTTTTTGATTCCAATTTCAATACGGTAGAAGGTTTTGTTGTTAATACGGCTTTAGTTTTTCGAAAGCGTTGGTCTCGATACCAGATGTTAGAAGCGGAAGTTTTAGGACGTAGAGCGTTTGGAATTAATCGGAATTCCGGTTTCATGCGATTGCGTTACCGTTCGGATTCTTTCGATATTAATTTAGCTAATGGAGATTATATAGCTCAATATAACCCGGAAAACACGATTTCACCTGAAATGAACTCATTGTCTACTTTGTTATTGAAGAACAATCAGATGAAAATATACGGGAGTAAATTTACTTCCTTGAACTTGACAAAGCGTTTTTCTGCTCGATTCTTTTTGAAATCAATGCTAGAGTTTTCCGAGCGCTCTCAAATGGATAATACGACTGATTATTATTGGATTAATTTCTTGAATCGTGATTTTAAGCCGAATAATCCGACCAATTCGGAATATACACAGGAGGGTTTTGCAACGCATAAATCCTTTATTACACAATTGCAAGTAGGCTTTAGACCTTTCTTAACCCAAAGTTACCGGGCGAATACGCGGCTGACCGATTGGGGTTCCTCTCCTCTTTTACTAGCTAAATACAGGGCAGGATGGAAAGACGTAGGTGGTTCTTCTACGGATTTTAATCAAGTAGAGTTGTCTTATTTGCATAATATTGAAGTAAATCCTTGGATAAAAATGGGTTTGTTGATAAACGCAGGTACGTTTATAGGTAATAAACCAAGTTATTTTATTGATTTCAAGCATTATAATGGGACGCTGAATTTAGTTCAGGCGGGGGAAATGTTAGCTTCTGAGCGTTTAGTGGGTTATTACCAAAACTTTACGTCAGGTGCTAACCAGCGATTGAATGTGAATCATTATGCTAATTCTACTGCGGGGAGCTATGTAGAAGCGCTTAGCTTTTTCCAATTTTCAAACCTTTGGTTAAAGCCTCTTTTAGGCATGAAAAAACTCTACGTAAAGGAAGTGTTAATCGCTAATGCAAATTATGTGCAGAATCAAAATTTACTCTATAACGAATTAGGTTACGGACTTGATGGTGTATTTAAAGTATTTCGATTAGAGGCGATTGCAAACTTTATTAATGGGCAATTTAGTTACATTGGATTTCGGGTGAATATCAATTCCAGAATCCGCATCGGAAATATTCCAGAATAATTTTTTTTAGCTTTTCAGCGAATTTTGCCTCTTTGTTAAATTTAGAGCCCTTATATTTGGGGTCATTTTAAGAATTTCATTTTTTAACCAGCATAATGGCAAAAAATTTAGTCATCGTTGAGTCTCCTGCGAAAGCGAAGACCATAGAAGGATATTTGGGGAAGGATTTCGTGGTGAAGTCTTCTTTTGGTCACGTACGCGATTTGCCTTTAAAAGGAGACAAAGCGATTGATGTGGCGAACGACTTCGCTCCTACTTATGTGGTATCTGCGGATAAGACTAAGGTTATTTCTGAATTAAAAAGCCTGGCTAAATCATCTGAGGAAGTATGGTTAGCAACGGACGACGACCGGGAGGGAGAAGCCATTTCTTGGCACTTAAAAGAAGCTTTAGGATTAAAAGATAACGCGAAACGCATTGTATTCCGCGAAATTACCAAGCCTGCCATTTTACAGGCCATTACACAACCGCGTACCATTGATATGGATTTAGTGAATGCGCAGCAGGCACGCCGTATTATGGATCGATTGATCGGATTTGAATTATCTCCGGTACTTTGGTCTAAAGTACAAAAAGGATTATCTGCTGGCCGTGTGCAATCCGTAGCTGTTCGTTTGATTGTGGAACGCGAGCGTGAAATCGAAAATCACGAAGCGGTAGCCAGCTATAAAGTAGTAGCTCATTTTGATCTACCAGGTAAGAAGGTGTTGAAAGCGGAATTATCGAAGGCATTTGCTAAAGAAAATGATGCTTTAGACTTCCTTAAAAAATGTGTGGGTGCTGAGTTCAGCATTAAAAGCTTAGAAACGAAGCCGGCTAAAAAATCACCCGCGCCTCCGTTTACGACATCCACTTTACAACAAGAGGCTTCTCGTAAATTGGGTTTTGCAGTAGCCACTACCATGTCTGTTGCTCAAAAACTGTACGAATCAGGTCGAATCACGTATATGCGTACCGATTCTACTATGTTATCGCAGGAAGCGAGAGATAAGGCAAAAGCGGAAATAGAATCCGCTTATGGCGCTAAGTTCCACCACAGTCGTCAATTTAAAACGAAATCAGAAAGCGCACAAGAGGCTCACGAAGCCATCCGTCCGACGGATTTTGCGAACCACAGCATCACGGGAGATGCGCGTGAGAAACGTTTATATGAGTTAATATGGAAGCGTGCGATTGCGTCTCAAATGGCAGATGCCTTAATTGAACGCACGACCGCTATGATTGATATTTCTTCCACTCCTGAGTTGCTATCAGCTCAAGGAGAGGTAATAGCCTTTGAAGGTTTTTTGAAGGCCTATTTAGAGGGCAAAGACGACGAAGACGAGGATGAGAACAAAGATATGTTGCCTCCTTTGACTGTAGGTCAAGTTTTGTCTTTAGATGAAATGAAGGCGCAAGAGCGTTTCACTCGAGCTGCGCCACGTTATACGGAGGCGAGTTTAGTAAAAGCTTTAGAGGAAAAAGGCATCGGTCGTCCTTCGACCTATGCTCCTACGATTTCAACCATTATTAAGCGTGCTTATGTGGTGAAAGAAGATCGTCCGGGTAGAGAGCGCGAATTCCAAACTTGGGTACTGTCGAAAAACGAAATTTCAGGGACCAAAGCGACTGAAACCGTGGGTACGGAGAAAGCTAAGTTGTTTCCGACGCATATTGGTACGATGGTGACCGATTTCTTGGTGGAAAACTTCGAAAATGTGGTTGATTATACGTTCACCGCTGAGATGGAGGATGAATTTGATAACATCGCTAAAGGTAAATTAGAGTGGACGGTCTTAATGAAGAATTTCTACAAGCCTTTCCATCAAACGATTGAAGATTCTAAATCCATCAACCGCAGTTCTGTGGGTGGTGGACGTGAATTAGGCGTGGACCCGAAGACAGGACGATTAGTGTCTGTACGTCTCGGAAAATTTGGCCCTTTTGTACAATTAGGGGAATCTTCAGAAGAGGAAAAGCCTGTATTTGCTAATTTAACTAAGACGCAGTCAGTGAGTACCTTGACATTTGAAGAGGCTTTAGCCCTATTAGAACGTCCTAAATTGCCTCGTGAAGTGGGTATTCATAATGATATGCCAGTGATAATTGGTGCTGGTAAATTAGGACCTTATATTAAGTATGATGGTAAATTTACTAGTTTGCCTGATATGTATGATCCGTTTACTATTGAAATGGATCAAGCTGTTGCTGTTATAGCTCAAGCCTTGAAAGAGGCGGAAGCTGGAGGATTAGGGTATTATGAAGATTCCTTGATTGAGACGGGTAAAGGCCGTTTTGGCCCTTATGTAAAGCACAATGGGAAGTATTATTCCTTAGCTAAAACAGATAGTTTAGCTACGATAGATCAAGCTCGTGCCATTGAATTAATTGAAGCGAAGCGTAAAGTAGAAGCGAATAAATACATTAAGGAATTTGCAGAGAACGAGTCCGTTAAGGTAGTGAACGGAATGTATGGTCCTTATATCCAAATCGGAAAACGAAATGTGAAGATTCCAAAGGGAACGGAACCAGCAGATTTAACATTGGAGGAATGTTTAGCCTTAGGCGATGCCGCTCCTGCCCCTAAAAAAGCACGTAAAAAATAAGATTATGAATCAGATTATAGATGGAAAGATGGTGGCCGAAACGATGAAAATCGCGATAGGTGAAGAAGTAAAACAAATGGTTGCTGCTGGCCAAAAAGTGCCCCATTTAGTGGCCATTTTAGTAGGTAATAACGGTGCATCTGAAACCTATGTAGCGAATAAAGTGAAATCATGTGAGGAATTAGGTTTTGCTTCCACCTTACTGCGTTTTGATCCATCAATCTCTGAAGCAGATTTACTTGCGGAAGTGCAAAAGGTAAATGATAATCCAGATATGGATGGCTTAATCGTTCAATTACCACTTCCAGCGCACATAAATCCTGATAAAGTAATGGAAACAATTCACCCGTCTAAAGACGTTGATGGTTTCCACCCTATCAATATCGGTCGCATGGCTAAAGGATTACCGGCTTATATTTCTGCCACTCCTCAGGGAGTATTGGATTTATTAGCTTATTATAAGATTGAAACCGCTGGTAAGCATTGCGTGGTGGTAGGTCGTTCTCAAATTGTAGGATTACCCATGTCTATTTTAATGCAACGTAATCACCCCGTAGGTAACTGTACAGTGACATTAACGCATTCAAGAACACCTAATTTAGCAGAAATTTGTGCACAAGCCGATATCGTGGTGGCGGCTTTGGGTAAACCTGAGTTCATCAAAGCTGCCCATATTAAACCAGGTGCCGTTGTAATTGACGTAGGATTAACACGCGTGGAAGATGCATCTAAGAAATCTGGCTTTGCTTTAAAGGGTGATGTGGATTTCGATGATGTCGCTCCTAAATGTTCATACATTACGCCAGTTCCTAAAGGTGTAGGTCCCATGACCATCGTTTCCTTGATGAAAAATACGCTTTTAGCGGCTAAAGGCGTTATTTACCCGAAAAACTAGGATTGATAGAGATAGCGATAAAAGACTCCTAATGGGAGTTTTTTATCGTATTCATCATTCAAAAAGATCTCACCTGATTCCGCCTGTTCTGGCACATTAAAAATTCCCTTCATTAAGTTTTCGACAACTAACGTTGAAAATCCTAACGAATAGACATTCGTTAGTAGAATGTGTTCTTTCGGATCTAGTATTTCCTTCACGGAACGTAACATATCATCAATTTGCTCTTCTAATACCCATTTCTCCCCTTCTGGGCCACGTCCATACGCAGGAGGATCTAAGAGAATACCTTGGTAGAAATTGCCACGTCTAGCTTCCCGTTTGACGAATTTAAGCGCATCTTCCGCCATCCAACGGATATTGTCAAGCTTAGATACTTCCATGTTTTCTCTCGCCCATGATAAGACGGGTTTAACTGAATCCACATGCGTTACATCTGCGCCTACCTGCTTGCAGGCTAAACTTGCACCTCCAGTGTAGGCGAAAAGGTTCAAGATCTTAGGCTTGGGTGTTTTTAATAAAGGAATGTGCTTTGCTAAAAACTCCCAGTTAGATGCTTGCTCCGGAAAAATGCCCACATGTTTAAACGAGGACAGGGAAATCTTGAAGTTTAAATCTAAGGTTTCTGATTGGTAAGGCATAAACCATTTATCTGGTACGCCCTTTTTTACTTCCCAAACACCTCGTTCAGAACTTCCTTTTTCTTTTTTGAAATAGGCATTCGCTTTACTTGCCCAGAATTCTTCGGATAATGATTTTTGCCAAACAGCCTGCGGCTCTGGACGTCTCACTACAAAGGCGCCAAACTGTTCAAGTTTCTCAAACCCACCTGAATCAATTAATTCATAGTTTTTACCCCAAAAAGCGGGTGTTTCAATGGCAATAGAAGCTGAATTTTTCAAATTTTAGGGGTTCAATGGGATTTTAGTTAGGAAATACACAGAGCGTCTTCCTTCCTCTGAATTGTTAATGGTTTGGTTACCTGAAGCGATAAAATTATTGCTATACCAATAGTTAAGATCTGATTTTTCTTGTCGGCGAATTCTATCACCCTCATTTTGGGTGCTCAATTCTTGTACTTTCTCATCGCCTGATTGACCTTCAGGACTAATGTATTTAGAGATGATATTGTTCCCTCTTTGGTAAGATAATGTCAATATATCTCCATTTAAGGAGGTCTTAATCTTTTGAATCAATTTTTCTTCTTTGATATTATTTAAATCAATAGACTGATCCCATAAGAGATTACCCTTTTCATCTAATTCAGCGATCACAGCGTGGGTATATATCCAACCATCAAATTGTTGAGAATTGCTATAGGAATTAAATCCTCTGTATCCCCATGGACTGTAATAGCTTGAAAAGGGCGAATACAGTCCGTAGTTGCCGTAACCCCAACGGTAGGGATTGTACAACATATTCCATGGAGAATAGAGACCGCCCCCTAGCATTCCTAAAGTCCCCCCAAAAGGTGAGTAATTCACATATTTATAATCTGGGTAGAAAGCCTCAGCGACCACAATGTAATGGTCACCTTTTTTGATGATTTCATGCATTAATAGACGGTAATCTAAACGTAGCTCCTCTCCTTTTTCCTCTTTCGATTTTATCTTTTTCTCTTGTTTACTCTTCTGTTTTTCCCCTAGGAAATTAAAGAAGTTCGTAAACTGAGTGAAACTGGTAAACTTGGACTCTTGTAAATCGCCGTCTAAATAGGAACTGAAATAAATTCCTTGAGAACTAGGACCTTTAGAAGATCCAATGGAGCCTTTGTGACCATAGGTCCCCACCACTACTTGTAAAGAATCGTTTAGTTGAGTTGATTTGGCATTCATCTGCGCATACTCGTCTTTCGGGTTCATCGAAATTTGCCCTAACTGATTCCCATCTTCATCAAAGGATTTTAAGATGAGTTGGTAGTTTTTTGCCTTTTTACCTACCGAATAAACCACATTAATTTGCTGTTGCAGAGTGTCTAAATCCATCGATTGGATCTCTGCTTGCCCGTTTACCACCGCTGGAAGAATACGGGTTCTTTTTTCAGTTAGATTGGTGAAAAGAATGACAGGCGTATTATTAATGATACCCCCAATAAACAAAGACTGATTTAAGGCCTTAAAGTTCGAAATCTCCATCTTCTCGACGGAAAAGATTTGGAATTTTTCCAATTTACCATCGGCCGGATTGACACGAACGATGTAATAATTATTGCTTTTAAAGCGGCTGAATAATAAATAGAGGCGGTTCCCATCATAACAATGTGTCACATAATCGAGGTTTCCATCTACGCTTCCGTGGTTTGTCCAAACCTGTTCTAGATTTGTGTCGAATTTTCTAATGTTGAATTCCGCTTTTCCTATGTGATTTAGTACAATCACTCCTTTTTCACCTAATGGAATCGAAAAAGTTTCTAATTGACTTAAACCTACCGGGATTTCAATTCGCTTCATTTCTTGAGCGAAAGTACCGAAACTTAAAAGTGTTAATACAAGGAATAGGCGGATCGATTTCATCTTTATTCAGCTAGGCTTAAAATTATATCGAATTCTGCTTTTGAGACGGGTGTTACGGATAATCGCGATTGTTTGATAAGTGCCAAACCTGATAAGCGCTTATCTGCTTTCATGGTTTTCAAAGTCACCGTTTTAGCGAATTTCTTCACGGGGATTAACTCAACAACCACCCAACGCGGATCTTCCGTAGTCGGATCAGGAAAGTGTTCCCGTTGTACTTCAGCTAAACCTACCACTTCCATTCCCTCGTTAGAATGGTAGAAAAAGACCCAATCGCCTTTTTTCATCGCCATCATGTTATTCCGGGCTTGGTAATTTCGAACGCCATCCCAAACAGATTTCCCTTCCTTAACGAAATCATCCCAAGAATATTTGAAAGGCTCTGATTTAACTAACCAATAATTCATTTTAAGGGAATTTAGGGAATTTAGAGAAGTCAGGTTTGCGCTTTTCAAGAAAGGCGTTCTTGCCTTCTTTGGCCTCATCTGACAAGTAATATAGAAGTGTTGCGTTACCTGCTAATTCTTGGATACCTGCTTGACCATCTAGCTCTGCATTAAACGCAGATTTTAACATACGAAGCGCTAGAGGACTCTTTTCTAGTATTTTCTCGCACCATGCGACTGTCGTTTTTTCTAGATCCTCTAATGGCACTACTTTGTTCACTAATCCCATTTGAAGTGCCTCAGAAGCGTCGTATTGATCGCATAGGAACCAGATTTCGCGTGCTTTCTTTTGGCCTACCACACGGGCTAAATAGGAGGCGCCAAAACCACCATCAAAAGATCCTACATTAGGTCCGGTTTGGCCAAAACGTGCATTTTCAGCCGCTATGGATAAATCGCAAATGACGTGCAGAACGTGACCGCCACCGATAGCCCAACCTGCCACCATTGCCACGACAGGCTTAGGAATTGTTCTGATTTGACGTTGTAAGTCTAATACATTTAAACGTGGTACCGTGTCTTTTCCCACGTAACCACCATCGCCCCGGACGCTTTGATCTCCACCAGAACAAAATGCTTTTCCGCCCTCTCCGGTTAAAATAATCACACCCACTTTAGGATCTTGACGCGCTAATTCCATCGCCTCCGACATTTCCTGAACAGTTAATGGAGTGAAAGCGTTGTGTTTGTGAGGTCTATTGATAGAGATTTTTGCAATTCCATTGTAGAATTGAAATAGGATATCTTCGTAGGTTTTGATGGTTTCCCAAGGGAAAGATGAAATCATAAAATTAATTGTTTGATTCGTTGTATTCTACCTCCCACGTGTGGTCGGCTAATAATTTTACTTTGGCTAAATAACGACTATATTTGAAAGAACGGCCCCACTCTTCTGGTGCCACTAGGGACATTAAATCTGACCCGTCCTCTTTTTCGTATAAATAATAAGTCTCACTAATGATGGGTTCGAAACCCATAGCCGCATCATAAATGCGTTCTGAAATCTCTTTTCGTTCTGCTAATAATTTAGCTTGACGCGCTAGAACCTCCATTTGCTCATACAATTGGTTCATTTGGCGGTCAGTTTGCTGGCGCATCGCTAACACCGATCGTCCCTTCACTTTACCCATATCATCAGGCTTGATGACTGCACCTCCTGCTGTATGGGCATAAGGTAATAAGCCCGGATTTTCGGCTACTTTATCAGGATTAATGGGATTTAAAAAAGGATCTTCTACCATCTGGGGTGTTTGCTTTAAGGATACCCTTATTTAACTCACGAAATTAGAGAATGTTTGGTTAATTTTGGAAAGATTCTCTAATTATATGCGTCATCTGCCTTCGCTTTTCTTGGATTTTCCTGTTGCTGAAACGGAATTTGAACAACAAGTCTTTGCTTTTTGCCAAGCTTGGCGAGCGGGTCAAACCGAATTTACCTTTCATACGTCTGGCTCCACAGGAGAACCCAAGCCTATTGTCATTTCTCGGGAGCGCCTGTATTTGTCAGCTAAGATGACTGGAGAGTGGTTAAAATTAGTTAAAGGAGATGTAGCCTTATTGTCCTTGCCTCCTAACTACATTGCCGGAGCAATGGTTTTAGTACGGGCTTTAGTACATGATTTAGCTTTGATTTTGGTAGAGCCTTGCCAAAATCCTTTAAGCCAAATTCCTCCCACAACTATTCACCTGGCTTCTTTCGTTCCTACCCAGTGGGCGACGATGCTTACCTCTAAAGTTCAACTCAAATCCTATTTTCAAGAAGCTAAAGGTGTTCTGTTAGGCGGCGCCTCTGTTTCAGAAAATCTGCGAAAAGACTATGGTATTCCCGTTTACGAAACGTATGGGATGACAGAAACGGTCTCCCATGTAGCTTATAGAACCTGGAATCAATCTCATTTTCAAACATTACCCGGTGTACAAATAGGTCTAAATGACGAGGATTGTTTATTAATCTGCGCCCCTGTCACGGATAATAAATGGATTGAGACGCGCGACATAGTTGAATTGAAGACTGATGGTCAATTTGTTTTAAAAGGACGTTTAGATCGCGTGATTAACTCAGGCGGTATTAAATTACAGCCAGAGAAAATAGAAGCGGTTTATCGATCGCAGACCTCAATACCCCTTTTTGTGGCCGGCATTCCTGATGCATTTTGGGGGCAAAAATTAGTTTTGTTTTTGGAATCCGCATCCCCTGTTGCAATTAACTTAGAAACAGTTCCATTAAGTTCAGCAGAGATTCCCAAAGAAATCATTTGCCTTCCTTCCTTTATAAAAACCGCCAGTGCTAAAATTGATACAGTGAAAACCGTAGCTTTGTATCTTAATTCTCTTTAGATGAACCCGAATAAATTATCCCGCAGTTTCAAATTATTCTATGAGTCGCCCATTAATGTGCCCGCTCCTTATCACTTAGAAGCTGTGTTTACTTTTTTACAATTTGATTCTATTAAACCGACGATTGCGATTGAAATTCAATACATCGACCGTTCGGATTTTTCTAGAGAAGAATTAATGGCAGATGGTTTAGTGCCGGATGATAGCTGGACATATGAAGGTGAATTGCCCTTAGTATGGAGAGATCGATTGATGCCTGCCTTTCAAGAATATGTGACAGGATCGTGCTCTCCTAAAGATCACGAGCCGTTTATAACCTTAGAAGCGAATGACACAACGCCTCATGTGCCTTTGTATTTAGAGCCACAAGAGTCCTTGATTCAAGAATTTATGCAAGCCATGTTCGAAATCGATGGCCGTGAATTACCCTTGTATTTAGGCTTTCAATTCAAAGATCGTACCGGTAATTGGCGCAAAATCGAAGGTGAGATGTCTTTTGCTTCACTGAATTTTACCTACCTTGATAGCGAAAAAGGCCAAAAAACGTTCGCCAATTGGGACGAATTACAGGATTTAATGAACCATGTTTTTATCGCTGAGTTTTCTGCCGATAAAGCAAATCAGCATTGTAAATCCGCTAGCTTAGCGGTGTACCCTGGGGATGGCTTATGGTATGTGGCGGGCCATTCTTTGCGTAAGCCGAGTGGAAACAATTATTATTTTGACGAGTTAGAGGAAAAATTACAGTTCATTTTTTAGCTATGGAAAATCAAATTATAGACGTTCTTTCCCTTCAGAAAACCGCTTTATTGCGTTTATCTACCTCATCGGCTGCACAGCGCATAGAGAAATTGCGGAGAATTGAAAATTACTTAATGCAGCATAAGGCGGATTTGTGTGACGCATTGTATGCAGACTTTAAGAAGCCAGCTTCAGAGGTGGTTATTGCTGAAATGCTAGGCGTTAAGCGAGAAATCAACCATACTATTAAGCACTTAAAATCGTGGATGAAACCACAATCGGTTTCAACTCCTCTCATGTTGCTGGGAACGAAAGGATTAGTTCAATACGAAGCCAAAGGTCTTTGCTTGATTATTTCCCCTTGGAATTATCCCTTTAATTTATCGATTTGCCCTTTAGTTCATGCAATTGCGGCGGGTAATGCGGTAATCTTGAAGCCATCTGAATTAAGTCCTGCGACGGCAGCTTTCATACAAAAGATGATTTCGTCTTTATTTGATAAAAGTGAGGTGGCTGTTTTTGAGGGAGATGCGACTGTTTCTACTTTTTTATTAGAGCAGAAATTTGATCATATTTTCTTTACGGGTAGTCCAGCTATAGGAAAAGTGGTGATGTCAGCGGCAGCGAAGCACTTAACTTCTGTTACATTAGAGTTAGGTGGTAAATCGCCTGCAATTATTGGGCCGGAGGTGAATGTAGAAGAAGCTGCGGCGAAAATTGCTTGGGGTAAGTTTTTGAATAATGGCCAAACTTGCATCGCCCCAGATTACCTTTATTTGCATGAAAAGAATTATTTCTCTTTTTTAAAGGCATTAGAGGCTACAGTGGAAACATTTTACGGTAAGAATGTAGCTAAAAGTAAAGATTATGCCCGTATCGTCAATCGCCGTCATTTTGATCGCCTTGTTTATTTACTAGATGATGCGAAGGAAAAAGGCGCTCAGGTACTCTTTGGAGGAAAGACCGATGGGGATGATTGTTTTATAGAACCTACCGTATTAATTAACTGTACGCCAGAGATGCGCATTATGCAGGAGGAGATTTTTGGCCCTATCCTACCGGTGATGTCTTTTCAAGATGAGGTTGCCGTGACGGCCAGCATTCGCCAAGGTGATAAGCCATTAGCTTTATATGTGTTTTCAACGAATACAGAGTTTAATCAATACATTTTAGATCACACGAGTTCAGGAACATCAGTGGTGAATGATTGTTTGATTCAATTTGGTCACAATGAATTGCCTTTTGGGGGTGTTAATCACTCTGGAATTGGTAAATCAGGTGGTCATTATGGTTTTGTTGAATTTTCTAACCAAAAATCGGTCGTTATTCAACGCACTAATTTATTGAAGAATTTCTATCCTCCTTATGGCGTGAAAGTGCGATGGATGATTGATTTTGTGTTAAAATGGCTATAAGACGATTCATTTTAGGTTTATTATTTTTAGGCTCTTGCCAAAGTTCTCCCGATTCTAAGGGTGAGAAAATTCCAGATCAGCAAGCTATTGCCACTGGTCAGCAAGCGGAGAAGAATATACAATTTTTAACGCTTCAGATCGAAGACCAACCTAGTGCGAACTTGTATTATTTGCGGGCCAAGAATTACCTCAGCCTTCATGCGTATGGCCTAGCAGATCAGGATATAGAGAAGGCCTTACGAGATAACCCGGGGGAACCGGGTTATTTAGCACTCTCAGCTATTATTAAGCAGAAAATAGAGGAGTATGCTACTTCAATTGATCGGGCTAAATTAGTCGAATTTACAGACTTTAATTCCCCTCAAAACGCGCTATTATTAGTTCAAAACTATTTTGCGACCAAGCAGATGAGTTTAGGCCGCTTTTATTTGAAAAAGATAGATCCTGCCTTATTACCTGCTTCAGATAAGGCTATTTTAAAAGCGGTTAAAGATTTTAGTGTCTCCGATTCTACTCGACTGTTTACTTTGATGAATGCTAAACCCGCCGATGAATCCCCTTTAGTATACATTTATTATGAGCAAGCTTTGCAGCATATGGCCTCTTTGCGCTATCAGCAATTGATATTAGCTAGTTTGAAAAATTACCCGATGGATCCTTATTTTTTACGTTTTTGGGCTCGTTTTTTAGTCAAAATGAAAAAATACACGCAGGCTGCTTTGGTCTATAAACAAGTATTGAAGAACTATCCTATAACGAAATCATTGCAGGCGGAATTAGTCTATTTTGATTTAGCCAAACAAGGTAAATTGCCAATAATAAGGACAGAATCTACTTCTGATTCCCTAGCTGTATCATCCGATTCTTTATCACAAAATTAATCAGGCGCTCATTTCACTACATTGCACCTTAATTTGTACCTTTGCACAAATTTTTTAGAATGATCAAAATTACATTTCCCGACGGACAAGTAAGAGAATTTGAAAATGGAGTCACTCCTTTTCAAGTAGCCTTGTCTATTTCAGAAGGTTTAGCACGCAACGTGTTAGCAGCCAATTTAAATGGTGAAGTAGTGGATTCTTCCACTCCTATTGAGGCGGACGCTGCTCTACAATTATTAACGTGGAATGACGCTGATGGGAAAAAGACCTTTTGGCATTCGTCTGCTCACTTATTAGCAGAAGCCATTGAGTCGCTATATCCAGGAACTAAATTTGGTATTGGGCCGGCGATTGAAAACGGTTTTTATTACGATATAGACTTAGGAGAGCAAGAATTTGGTTCAGATCAATTTAAGGAGATCGAAGACAAAATGCTTGAATTAGCTCGTGCAAAGAATGAATATGTTCGTAGCTCCGTTTCAAAGGCTGATGCCATTTCTTATTTTAAGGAGAAAGGAGATGAATACAAATTAGAATTAATTGATGGTTTAGCAGACGGTTCGATCACTTTTTATAACCAGGGTAATTTCACGGATTTATGCCGTGGACCGCATATCCCTAATACAGGATTTATTAAATCCGTTAAATTGCTTTCAGTCGCTGGTGCCTATTGGCGTGGTGATGAAAAACGCAAGCAATTAACGCGTATTTACGCGATTACCTTCCCTAAAGCGAAGGAATTAGAAGAATATTTAACTTTATTAGAAGAGGCTAAACGCCGTGACCACCGTAAACTTGGAAAGGAAATGGAATTGTTCGCTTTTTCCGAGAAAGTAGGACTAGGCCTTCCGTTGTGGCTACCTAAAGGTACTTTGTTACGTGAGCGTTTAGAGAATTTCTTACGTCGTGCGCAAGTGAGAGCCGGTTATTCGCCTGTTATCACACCACACATTGGTAGTAAACAACTCTATGTTACTTCTGGCCACTATGAAAAATATGGCAAGGATTCCTTTCAGCCTATTCATACCCCAGATGAAAGTGAAGAATTTTTATTAAAACCCATGAATTGCCCTCACCATTGTGAGATTTATAAGACAAAGCCTCGTTCTTACAAGGATTTGCCTTTGCGATTAGCAGAATTCGGAACGGTTTATCGCTACGAGCAAAGTGGTGAATTGCACGGTTTAACGCGTGTGAGAGGCTTTACGCAAGATGATGCCCACATTTTCTGTCGTCCAGATCAAGTGGAAGAGGAATTTATGAAGGTGATTGACTTAGTGTTGTATGTATTCAAAGCCTTAGGTTTTGACTCGTATTCAGCGCAAGTTTCCTTACGAGATAAAGAAAATAGAGAAAAATACATCGGTAACGATGAGGATTGGGATCGCGCAGAATCAGCGATTATTCGTTCAGCCGAGGCGAAAGGATTGGCTACCGTTATTGAATACGGTGAGGCAGCTTTCTATGGTCCTAAGCTGGACTTTATGGTGAAGGATGCTTTGGGCCGTAAGTGGCAGTTAGGAACAATTCAGGTTGATTATCAGCTGCCTCAGCGATTTGAGTTAGAATATACTGGAGCTGATAATGCGAAGCATCGTCCTGTTATGATTCACAGGGCGCCTTTTGGTTCATTGGAGCGCTTCGTTGCTATCCTAATCGAGAATACGGCTGGAAACTTCCCACTTTGGTTATCTCCAGATCAAATCGCGGTACTTCCTATTTCAGAGAAATACGAAGATTATGCCAATGAATTATACCTTCGTTTACAAGAAAAAGATTTGCGTGGTTACGTAGATCATAGAAACGAGAAAATGGGGCGTAAAATTCGGGATGCGGAAATCGCGAAGGTACCCTTTATGATTGTGGTGGGTGAAAAGGAACAAGCAGAAGGCATCGTGAGTGTTCGTAAAAAAGGGGATGGTGATGTGGGATCGATGACATTGGATGCCTTCATAGCGATGGCACAAGAAGAAATCCAGTCCTTAACCTATGAAAAATAGGAGCTTATGCGCTTTTTGCTTGCAATTGCGTTATTTTTGATTTAGCTTTCGATTTAATCTACATTAAACCCATTTTATTTTATGGCTTTACGCCCGAATAACAATTACAGAGGAAACAAAAGAGAAGAAGAGCCTTATCGCATCAATCAGTTAATTCGTGGTGTAGAAGAGGTTCGTTTAGTAGGCGAGAATATTGAAGTGGGAGTTTATCCCTTTGCGAAGGCTTTAGAACTAGCTAATGCTCAGAGTTTGGATCTAGTGGAGATTTCTCCTAAAGCGGTACCTCCTGTTTGTAAGATTATTGATTATGCGAAATTCAAGTATGATCAAAAGAAAAAGCAAAAGGAAATCAAGGCTAATGCAACTAAAACGGTCATTAAAGAGATTCGTTTCGGTCCTAATACGGATGAGCACGATTTCAATTTCAAATTAAAACATGCGGTTAATTTCCTTAAAGAAGGTGCTAAAGTGAAAGCTTATGTGCACTTTGTGGGTAGAACAATCGTGTTTAAAGAGCGTGGTGAAATGTTGTTATTGAACTTCGCTAAAGGTCTTGAAGATGTAGGTAAGCCAGATGATATGCCTAAATTAGAAGGTAAGCGTATGAGTATCATCTTCTCCCCTAAGGCCATTAAGAAATAATTTTCAAAGGGATGCTGGAATTTTAGGGTAATTTTCATTACTTTTGCATTCCAAATTTCAAAATTTAATTTTTACATAATTATCAAACAATGCCAAAAATTAAAACTAACTCTGGAGCGAAAAAACGTTTCAAAGTAACGGGAACTGGTAAGATTAAGCGTAAACACGCATTTCATAGCCATATCCTAACTAAAAAAACAACTAAGCAAAAGCGTAATTTAGTTCACGCTACCTTAGTTCACCCATCTGATATGGACCGCGTTAACTTATTGTTAGGTCTTTAATTAGAATTTAAGTTATTGTTAAACCAGAAAGAAGGCCTAAACAAGTAATCAACAGATTCGCCTCATTTCAAAAAACAAAAAATTATGCCAAGAAGTGTCAATCACGTAGCCTCAAGAGCTAGAAGAAAGAAAATCCTTAAGTTAGCAAAAGGATTCTACGGTCGCGGAAAAAATGTCTGGACAGTAGCAAAAAACAAAGTAGAGAAAGGTTTGCAATACGCTTACCGTGACCGTAAAGTTAAGAAAAGAGATTTTCGTGGTTTATGGATCCAGCGTATCAATGCAGCAGCTCGCCAAGAAGGTCTTTCTTACTCAGCGTTCATGGGTAAATTCAATAAATCTGGAATGACTTTAAATCGTAAAGTTTTAGCTGACTTAGCGATGAATCATCCAGAAGCTTTTAAAGCAGTTGTGAAAAACTTGAAGTAGTTCTAGTTTAAACAGAAAGAGAGCCTCGAATTTTTCGGGGCTTTTTTTTGTGCCTATATTTGTCAAATGATGCATCAGCCGATCTACCTTGATTATGCAGCGACGACTCCAGTTCACCCGGAGGTGCTTTCGGCTATGCTCCCCTATTTTACGGAAGTATTTGGGAATTCAGGTTCTTCCGCCCATCTCTACGGTTGGAGAGCGGCAGAGGCGGTCGAGCAGTCGCGCGCATCTATTGCGTCCTATTTTCAAGTCAAACCCTCTGAAGTAGTATTTACTTCTGGTGCTACTGAATCTATCAATTTAGGCATTCGGGGCTTTTTACAAGGAAAGCCAAAAGGACATCTTATTACGAGTGTCTTTGAACACAAAGCTGTGTTGGAGGTCTTTCATGCACTTGAAACTGAAGGCTGGGATGTCACATATCTCCTGGATGTGACTGATCTTGAAAGCACCATTCGATCAAATACCGTATTAGTTTCTTTGATGTTAGTGAACAATGAATTAGGAACGATTTTAGATTATGAGGCGGTTTTGCGCGTTTGCGACTCAAAAGGTATTTGTTTCCATACTGATGCCACTCAAGCCATCGGTAAACTAGCTTTTTCTACAATGCCACATCTTTTGAGTTTTAGTGGACACAAGATTTATGGTCCTAAAGGAATAGGAGCTTTGATTTCTCGAGTTCCCTTGCAGGCTATTTCTTATGGCGGTGGGCAAGAACGTGGTTTACGTCCCGGTACTTTACCTGTCCCCTTAATTGTGGGCTTGGCAAAAGCGGTAGAGATGATTCCTGAATGGCTATCTAAGACCACTTTTTATCAAGAAGCTAAAGTGAGATTAGCTGCCCTATTCCCTTATCTCAATTCCCCGATAAATTCGGTTCCTTCTATTCTTAATTTCACGTTGAAAGGAGCTGATTGGGAGCGAATGTATCAAGTATTAAATGGTTTAGCTTTTTCGAATGGTTCAGCCTGTAATGCTAAGTCGGAATTGCCTTCTCACGTATTGAAAGCATTGGGCCATTCGGATGAAGACGCTTTAGCGAGTGGTCGATTTAGTTTAGGTTATTTTACCACGGTTGAGGAAATTGATCGCGCTTGTGAAATATTATCTCAAAATTTACCCAAACTCCTATGAAAGAGCTTTATACGGTCATTCAGCAAGTGAAAGAGTTACAAAAGTCAGGGTTGAAATTTGTATTAGCGACAGTTGTACGCGTGGAAGGAAGTGCCTACCGTCGACCAGGAGCACGAATGTTGATCGCTGAGGATGGAAACTGGTGGGGAGGAATTTCGGGTGGTTGTTTAGAGGGTGATATTTTGAAGAAGGCACAATTGGCTTTGTTTACCCAGAGTTATAAAACGATTACCTATGACACCCGGGAAGAAGATCCTTTTGCCTTAGGCATAGGCCTTGGTTGTCAAGGAGTGATTGAAATACAGATCAACCCGTTTCAAGGTCAGATAAATGCCTTAGTTGAAACCTTAGAGAGGCATTTAGCTGGAAATGAAGCACATTCGTTGAGCATGCGATTTTCAGCAGATTTTCAAATTGATTTAGTAGAATCTTCTGCCCCACACGCAAGCGAATGGTTAAATGATGTCTTTATGGAGTATTTGCCGGCGCCAATGACGTTATGGGTTTTTGGGAATCAATTTGATGCGCAAGGGTTTATCCAACAAGCGAATGGCTTAGCCTGGAGTGTGAATTGGGTGGGGATTTTGTCTAAAATGTCATCGCATGTTGCTGTTAAGGCTCGTTACAGTTATGAGGATCTTTGGCCTATTCAATCCACTGATTATCTAGTCATGATGACACATGATTTAGAAAAGGATGTGAAGATTTTGGAAAAATTACTCTCCGCTCCTATTACACCAGCCTACGTTGGTATTTTAGGTCCCAAGAAAAGATTTGAAAAGCTCCAAAACCATTTCAAACAGGATTTAGTTACATTATTACCTATTTCTACTCCGATCGGTTTAGATATAGGAGCAGAAGGACCAGAAGAGATTGCGATATCGATTGTGGCAGAAATTTTATCAACTAAAAATAATAGAAACGGTCAGCGATTAAGTTTACGAAATCGCCCCATTCACGAATAACATGAGTATTCAGATCAACCGCCTAAAAGAACAAATTACCCCATTACGTGATGCTTTAGTGCATCATCCCATCAATTCCTTTATTCAAAGTACGACCGAATTAGAGGTTTTTATGAAGCACCACGTCTTTGCTGTTTGGGACTTTATGTCACTTGTAAAAAAGTTACAACAAGAATTTACCTCAGTGGATGTACCATGGAATCCTAAAGGTCCTGCAGAAGTCCGTTATTTAATCAATGAGATTGTGTTAGGGGAAGAGTCTGATGTGGATCAAAATGGGGTATACATTAGCCATTTCGAGCTTTATTTAAGGGCGATGGAGGAATTGTCGTTTTTGCCCTCTCCTTTCTTGCATGAATTGAGATCCTATGCGAATTTGGACGAATTAGTATTAGCAATCCCTAAAGCCACTATTCCTGAATCTGTTAAGGCTTTCTTAACGTTTACTTTTTCTTCGATTCAAAATAGAAGCATTGAAGAGATTGCGGCTATTTTTACTTTTGGTAGAGAAGATATCATTCCTGAAATGTTCCAAGTAATCGTCGATCAATTGAAGCGTGATTCCCCTGAAAAAGTGGAAACCCTTGTATATTATCTAGAACGTCATATCGAAGTAGATGGAGGTCACCACAGTGAGTTAGCCTATAAGATGATGGAATACTTGTGTGGAGAGGATGAGTCTAAGTGGCAAAAAGCTACTCAGGCGGCTGTGGAATCGTTGCAGGTGAGGCTGAAGTTGTGGGACGGTATTGTAGAGCATAAAGCATAAAGCACAAAGCATAAAAATGCAAAAAGCCCGATCCATTACAGATCGGGCTTTTTATTTTACCACGTAGGCCTTATTTTACTTCTTCAAAAGAAACGTCTTCCGCTCCGCCATCTGCTGCTGAATCTGCTGATTGAGTTGCTTCGCCGCCTTCTGCGCCAGCTCCTGCTGCATACATCTCTTGTGATGCCGCTGTCCAAGCTGCGTTTAATTTTTCTAATCCTGCATCGATGCCGGCTAAATCCTGAGAAGCATGAGCTACTTTTAATTCTGCCAATGCACCTTCGATAGCCGTTTTGTTTCCTTCCGATAATTTCTCACCGTATTCTTTCAATTGCTTGTCTGATTGGAAAATCAACGCATCTGCCTGATTGATTTTTTCTACTTTCTCTTTTTCTAATTTATCCGACGCTTCGTTTGCTTTTGCTTCGTTCCGCATTTTCTCGATATCCTCGTCAGTTAAGCCGCTAGACGCTTCGATACGGATTTTTTGCTCTTTACCTGTTCCTTTGTCTTTCGCAGAAACATTCAAGATACCATTCGCATCAATATCGAATGTTACTTCGATTTGAGGTACCCCACGTTGTGCTGGCGGCAAACCATCTAAGTGGAATCGGCCTAATGAACGGTTATCTTTCGCCATTGGACGCTCACCTTGAAGCACATTTAATTCTACCGAAGGTTGGTTATCCGCAGCTGTAGAGAAGGTTTCCGATTTCTTCGTAGGAATGGTTGTATTCGCTTCGATTAATTTGGTGAATACACCACCCATGGTTTCGATACCTAGTGATAGTGGTGTTACGTCTAATAATAAAACGTCCTTTACCTCTCCAGTCAATACTCCACCTTGGATAGCCGCACCGATCGCAACCACCTCATCTGGATTTACTCCTTTAGAAGGCTTTTTGCCAAAGAACTTCTCTACTTCTTCCTGAATACGTGGAATACGTGTCGAACCACCCACTAAGATAACTTCATCGATATCTGAGTTTGTGTAGCCTGCGTTTTTCATGGCACGACGGCAAGGCTCTAAGGTACGTTGGATTAAGCTATCAGATAATTGTTCGAATTTCGCTTTTGATAAAGTACGAACTAAGTGTTTTGGAATACCATCTACCGGCATAATGTACGGTAAGTTGATTTCTGTTGAAGCACTAGAACTTAATTCAATCTTTGCTTTTTCAGCTGCTTCTTTTAAGCGCTGTAAAGCCATTGGATCTTTACGCAAGTCGATTTTCTCGTCAGCGATGAATTCTTCTGCTAACCAGTTGATGATTACTTGGTCAAAGTCGTCTCCACCTAAGTGGGTATCTCCATCGGTTGATTTTACTTCGAATACGCCATCGCCTAATTCAAGTACTGATACGTCAAACGTACCGCCACCTAAGTCGAATACCGCAATCTTCATATCCTTACCACCTTTGTCTACGCCATAAGCTAAGGCTGCGGCCGTAGGCTCGTTGATGATACGTTTTACCTCTAAACCAGCGATTTGCCCTGCTTCTTTTGTTGCTTGACGTTCTGCATCATTAAAGTAAGCTGGAACAGTGATAACCGCTTCGGTTACGGTTTGGCCAATATAATCCTCTGCTGTTTGCTTCATTTTTGTCAAAATCTGCGCAGAAATTTCTTGTGGCGTATATAAACGATCACCGATGCGAACACGTGGTGTATCGTTATTTCCTTGCTCTACCGAGTAAGAAATCGTTTTTAGTTCAGAGCTAACTTCTGAATATTTTTTACCCATGAATCGCTTCACAGATGAAATCGTATTCTGTGGATTTGTAATCGCTTGTCTTTTCGCAGGATCTCCCACTTTACGTTCGCCGTTCTCTAAAAATGCAACGATCGATGGAGTCGTACGTCTACCTTCTGAGTTTGCAATAACGACTGCCTCGTTCCCTTCCATTACCGCCACACATGAGTTGGTGGTTCCTAAGTCAATTCCAATAATTTTTCCCATGATTATTTTTAAATATTTTGACAGCATTTATACAAGGAATGTGCCATGGAAGATTGCCAAAGCCTTTTGTGACATATTGTCACCTTTTGATTTTAAATCAGTGAGCTAACGGAAAAAATGGCGATATGTGGTATATTTGTATACTAAAAATTAGACAATTATGTCCGAATCAAAAGATTTTAATTGGGTAGAGGGCCCAGAACCGCATAGAGCGCGTACGCGTGCCATTGTGAGAGCGCATCCGGAAGTGAAGAATTTAATCGGAAAGAATCCGATGACCTTTGTTTGGATTATAGCCTGTGTTGGAATGCAGATCGGCATGGCCTATTTCATTAAAGATTATCCTTGGTGGGCTATTATTGGAGTCGCCTGGGTTTTTGGTGCCTTTCCTACGCATACCCTATTTGTGTGCATCCACGAATCAGCCCACAATTTAATTTTCAAAAAGAATTCTTGGAATGTAGCAGCGGGAATCATTGCTAACTTCCCATCCTTGTTTCCAACCGCTATTTCCTTCAAGAATTTCCATTTAAAGCACCATGCTTTTCAGGGAGTTCATGAATTAGATGCTGATTTACCGGATTATTGGGAGGCTAAATTGATTGATAATTATTTCATAGGAAAGGTAATCTGGTTATTGTTATTTCCTTTCTTTCAAGGCATCCGTACGATGCGTTGTATTGAATTGGCAGTTTTTGATCGTCCAGTGATTATGAATATTATCGCGCAATTAGTCTTTGATGCGGTAATTGTGTATTTCTGGGGTTGGTCAGCATTAGCCTACATGGGATTAAGCTTTTTATTTTCAGTAGGTTTACATCCATTAGGAGCGCGTTGGATACAAGAGCACTTCTTAGTGTTAGATAAGAACCAAGAGACTTATTCGTATTACGGAAATTTGAATGGGATCAATTTGAATGTGGGTTACCACAACGAGCACCACGATATGCCCTCCGTGCCTTGGAATAATTTACCAAAGCTAAGGGCGGCGGCTCCTGAGTTTTATGATAACTTAAAGTATCACACTTCGTTTGTAAAGTTATTCTTTACGTTCTTATTTTCGCAAGAAATTGGGTTGTATTCTCGTATTGCACGTAAAGACCGTGATGGAGTTCCATTGACGGATCAATCTATGCCGGATATAGAGCTCATCAATAAAGCTTGATTTAAAGCATAAAGAATAAAGCACAAAGAGTAATGATTGAATCGCCTTTGGCGATGAGTATAGAAAATGTATTTCACGAATTCATTAAAAAAGGGATCAAGAATTGATCCCTTTTTTAATACATAATTTATGCTTTTTGCTTTATACTTTAGAAAGTTTGCGCGCTTCCCCATGCACAAACACTGTCAGTTCCGGTCCAGCTAAGTTCGTTATTTCTACACCTGACTTCTTCACTGTAATGTTTAATTGATTTGCACGGAAGTTGATTTTGAAGGAGAATTCGTTCCACTGTTTTGGCAAGAAAGGATTGAAATGCAGGGTGTGATCCTTTAGGCGCATTCCACCAAAACCTTTGATAATCGACATCCAGGTACCAGCCATACTTGTGATGTGGCAACCATCTTCTGTATCGTTATTATAATCATCTAAGTCTAAACGCGCGGCACGAGTGTAGAATTCATACGATTTGTCTTCTTTACCTAGTTTAGCGGCTAAAATGCTATGAACGCAAGGGCTTAACGAGGATTCATGCACCGTGATAGGTTCATAGAAATTGTAATTTCGCTCTAATTCTTCTAGGCTGAAATCGTCTTCAAAGAAATAAATTCCTTGCAATACGTCCGCTTGCTTGATGTAACAAGAGCGAAGAATACGATCCCAAGACCATTTTTGGTTAATGGGTCTTTCTGCAGCAATGGTATCAACGGATGCAATGACTTTATCTAAAAAACCATCTTGTTGCAAATAGATTCCTCGTTTTTCGTCACGAGAGTAATACATGTTTTCGATAATGTGCTGGAATTGGTCTATTTCCTGTTTAGTAAAGGCTGTGGACGTTATTTTAGCCGCAGCCTCTGCTGGGTAATTTTTTTGAATCTCTGCGTAAACTTCAAGTGTGTATTTTAAACACCAAGTGGCGATGTAATTCGTATACCAGTTGTTATTTACGTTGTTTTCGTATTCATTAGGCCCTGTAACGCCTAGCATGACGTATTTCTGTTTGTCTTCCGACCAGTTTACGCGTTGAGCCCAGAAACGCGCGATTCCGACTAACACTTCCCAGCCGTATTCCACTAAATGTCTGCGATCGTCCGTGTAATTCACGTAATCCATAATCGCGTAAGCGATGGCACCGTTGCGGTGGATTTCTTCGAAGGTGATTTCCCACTCATTGTGGCATTCTTCTCCGTTCATTGTCACCATTGGATACAAGGCTGCTCCATTGTTGAAGCCTAACTTACCTGCGTTTTCAATGGCGCGGTCCAATTGCTTCCAACGGTAGATTAACAGGTTTTTAGATACTTTTGCTGGAGCTGTTCCTAAATAGAAGGGAATGCAATAGGCTTCCGTGTCCCAATAAGTGGATCCTCCGTATTTTTCTCCGGTAAAGCCTTTAGGGCCAATATTTAATCGATCGTCCTCCCCTGTATAGGTTTGGTTCATTTGGAATATATTGAAACGAATCCCTTGTTGAGCGGATGCATCACCTGAAATGATGATATCGTTGATAGCCCATTTTTTGGCCCAAGCTGCCGCTTGTTCTAGTAACATTTGTTCAAATCCCTTTGCCGAAATTCGAGCTAAATAATCTGTCGCAATCTTTTCAAAGGACGCTGTTGGGTGATTTTCTGAGCTAATATTAACCGCATATTTGATGATGGTCAACTTTTCACCTTGCTTAGCGGAAAGCGTGTAGGCAAGTTCGCTGTACTTTTCGCGCGTGGTTGAGGTAGCTTTCGCATCTACTTTTTGACCATTGGTAATAATCTCAATTTGCTGAGCTGTAATTACCTCGAAACCTGTTTTCTTGGTTTTGGACCAAACAAAATTCGAACCTACTTTTACCTCATCCCAGAATTTTTCATCGTAATTCGAATCCTTATTCTTGATATCACCATCGATGTAAGCTTTTACTTGAATGTCATCTGAGAAATTAATAGGTGTGATGGAATAGGAAATGACACCAGATTCATCATCAGCCATGCTATTTAGGCGAATGGATTCAATGGCTAGTCGCTTGCCATTAGAAAGTGTGATTTCACAAGTACGAAGGATATAACCCTCCTTCATATTCAATTCACGGTAGAAAGTATGAATTTCACTCGTGTGTAAATCGACTTCTACTCCACCAATTTGGATAGATAATCCATTCCAATTAGCGGCATTTAATACTTTAGCAAAATATTCTGGATAACCATTTTTCCACCAACCCACACGTGTTTTATCTGGGTAATAAACACCTGCTACGTAATTCCCTTGTAAGGTTTTCCCTGTGTAGGTTTCCTCAAATGATCCTCTTTGTCCCATACGGCCATTGCCCAGAGAAAAAATGGATTCAGTTATTTCGTTGTAGGCGGGGTGGAATTGGTCTTCGATAACCTTCCACTCATCAATTTTAAGGTATTGCTTCATTCGGTTTATTAGGTAATCTTAACAATAACACAAAAATAGAAAATTGTAAATTTTGGACATTTCTGTGCTAGGCTGTTTCTTTAAAAAAGGAGTAATTCAGCTGATTTTATTCCGACAAAGTTCGGAATTACCTTATCCGCATCGCTTAAAACGTTCGCCTCCCCTATTCCAATGACCTTCATTCCTCCATTTTTGGCAGCTTCCACCCCTGCTTGTGCATCTTCGAAAACGATACATTCTGATGGTTTATATCCAAGACCCTCTGCGCCTTTTAAAAATACCTCTGGGTCAGGTTTACTTTTACTTACCTTGTTTCCATCGATGATTAAATCAAACCAAGGCATCAATCCTGTTTTTTCTAAGATGATCACTGCATTTTTGCTAGCGGATCCTAAAGCGATTTTATAACCTTCTGCTTTAATTTGACCTAAGAAATCTACCACACCTGGAAGGATTTCAGATGGATTCATATTTGAAATTAAGTGTAGGTAATTATCGTTTTTCTCCTTTAACCATGCTTGCTTTTGTTCATCCGTAGCTGAATAAGAGGCCCAGTCCAAAATTCTATTTAGGGATTCTACTCTGGAAACTCCTTTTAATTGTTCGTTTTGTTCTTCGGTTAATTGGTATTCGAAATTCTCTCCTAGCATTTTCCAAGCTTGGAAGTGGTAAATCGCTGTATCAACTAATACTCCATCGAGATCAAAAAGGCAGGCTTTGTAAGACATATTTACGGGATGATTGTTTTAAAGATTCGCAAAATTATTACATTTACATCTGCCAAAAAACCTTTTCCTGCTGTGCTAGACAGTTTATTTTAAATTATATGCGTAAATTTTATCTTGTTTTATTGTCCGCCTTCTTAATGAATCCCCTTATGGCTCAGAAATCCGTAAAAACTGATAAACATGTGGTTTACCAAATGATGTTTCATCTTTGGGGTAATCAAAATACAAACGTAAAAAGAAACGGTTCTGCAGCAGAAAATGGGGTAACCAAGTTTAAAGATGTGTCTACTAAAGGTTTACAAGCCTTAAAAAAGAAAGGCTATTCGCATTTGTATACGACAGGGATTTTAGAGCATGCGACCATGGAAGATTTTTCCTCTTTTGGTTCGCCATTAGATCATCCTCAGGTAGTGAAAGGTAGGGCTGGATCTCCTTTTGCCATTAAGGATTACTATGATGTGAATCCTTTTTTAGCTGAAAAACCAGCAGAACGCATGCAAGAGTTTGCTGCTATGCTAGATCGAGTGCATCAAGCGGATTTAAAATTAGTTTTGGATTTTGTGCCTAATCATTTAGCTAGAGCCTATTATTCGGATCAAAAACCAGCGGGTGTTAAAGATTTTGGCCAACATGACAATAAGGATCTCTCCTTTTCTCCTTCCAATAATTTCTATTATTTACCGGGTACGCAGTTTGCCATTCCCACTGGAGTGAATCCGCCTGTACCGGTGACAGTTCCTTATATTGAGATTCCTGCTAAGGTGAGTGGAAACAACGTTTTCTCCGCGCAGCCATCGATTCACGATTGGTTTGAAACGGTAAAATTGAATTATGGTGTTGATATTCAAAACGGAAATAAATCTCATTTTGATCCGATTCCCGATACGTGGTTGAAAATGACAGATGTGTTATTGTATTGGACAAAAAAAGTCGTGGATGGTTTCCGTTGTGATATGGCGGAGATGGTGCCAGTAGAATTTTGGGCTTATGCGATTCCTAAAGTGAAAGCCTTAAATCCAGATGTAGTATTCATCGCAGAGATTTACAATCCACAAGAATACCGAAACTATATTTTCAAAGGAGGATTTGATTATTTGTATGATAAAGTAGGCTTATATGATGGAATTCGCCACATAATGGAGAAAAAGCCAGGTGCTACAACGGCCGATATTACGCGAGTTTGGCAACATGAATCAGGTGATTTTGCGAACCATATGTTGCGTTTCCTAGAGAATCACGATGAGACTCGTTTGAATACACCGGCTTTTGCTGCCCATAATTTTTGGTCTACGATTCCTGGAATGGTATTAACAGCGAGTATGCACGATGGACCTTTAATGATCTATTTTGGTCAGGAGTTTGGAGAAAAAGCACAGGAAATTGAAGGGTTTAATGAGGCAGATGATCGGACGACGATGTTTGATTTCTATCGGGTTGATACGCACCAGCGCTGGTTAAATGGTGGGAAATTTGACGGAGGTAAATTATCTGCAGGGGAAAAGGAAATAGATGCATTTTATACCAAATTGTTAGCTTGGATTAACTCCAGTGAAGTGATTCAAAAAGGGAAGTTTTTTGATCTTCAATATGCTCAAAATGCGGACTATCCTAAAGATAAAGTATATGCCTATTTACGTTATACAGATAAGGCACGTAACTTGATCATCTGTAATTTCGATTCAGTCAATCACGATTTCAACATAGAAATACCTACTTTAGCCTTGGATATGATGGGAATTAAATCTTATACGCTTAAAACAAGCAAATCGTTCGTCCCTCCTGCTGCTCAAGCGGGAAAAGTCGATGGAAATCGTATTCAAATTTCCTCTAATTCAGCTATCATTATTTCACTATAAAACCTATGAAAACAGTTAACAAGCCGCGTTTAAGTATTGGCCAAATCTTTAATATGAGTGTCGGATTTTTAGGCATTCAGTTCGGCTTTGCTTTACAGAATGGGAATGCTTCCCGTGTACTTCAAAATTTCGGTGCAGATGTGGAGCAACTATCCTGGTTTTGGTTAGCCGCACCCTTAACCGGGATGATCATTCAGCCAATTATTGGTTTTTATTCAGATCGTACCTGGAATGGTTTAGGTAGAAGAAAGCCGTTCTTTTTAACGGGTGCCATTTTAGCATCAACGGCTTTGTTCTTTTTTCCTCATGCTGGAGCCTTAGCAAGTTTTATTCCCCCTATGATTGTGGGTGCCGGTATTTTAATGATGATGGATGCGTCATTTAATGTTGCGATGGAGCCCTTTAGAGCTTTAGTAGCGGATAATTTGCCAGAGGAACAAAACACGCTAGGTTTTTCTATTCAAACTTTCTTGATTGGCATTGGAGCAGTAGTAGGTTCCTGGTTACCCTATATGTTTGGCAATTGGTTTGGTATTTCAAAGGTGGCTGCAGAGGGCCAAATTCCTGATAACGTATTGTACAGTTTTTATGTGGGGGCGGCAGTATTTATCTCAGCGATTATTTGGACGATTGCAACTACCAAAGAATATTCTCCTGCCGAGCGTGAAGCAATGGGTTTTGAGGAAGAAGGTTCCAAGGATTCTATTTGGTCCGTATTTCGATATATCAAAGAAATGCCTTTCACCATGCGCCAATTAGGGGTGGTGCAATTCTTCTCTTGGTTTGCCTTATTCTCGATGTGGGTATTTTCCACTCCTGCAATTGCACACCACGTGTATGGGCTACCGATGGACGATCACAGTTCTCCTGAATTCCAAAATGCGGCGAACTGGGTGGGTATTATTTTCGGTGTTTATAGTGCGGTTTCAGCAGTCTATGCCATCTTTTTACCACGTATTGCCAAGTCAATTGGAAATAAAGCAACGCATGCAGTTTCATTGACAGCCGGTGGTTTGGGATTAATTTCTATCTATTTTATTTCAGATCCACAGATGTTGATTTTCAGTATGGTGGGTGTGGGGATGGCTTGGGCTTCAATTTTAGCAATGCCTTATGCCATTTTAGCTGGTTCCATCCCAATGTCTAAAATGGGTGTTTATATGGGAATTTTCAATTTCTTTATCACTCTTCCACAAATCGTTAATGGGATTATTGGTGGTTCCATAGTGAAATACGTTTACGGAGGCAATTCGATTTATGCGATTGTAGCAGCCGGCGTATTCTTTATTTTAGGCTCTATCAGCGTTTTATGGATTAAGGAAGAAGCCTAGCATGAAGATTTGGGTATTTTTCCTTTTTCCTTTCCTCGCTTTTTCTCAGGTAATTCCTTCTGAAGTATTGCCTCGTATTCAAGCTGCACGTGAAAAACAAAATCCTTTGATCATTGCGGAGCAGTTTTACGGCCTTCCTTATGCCTCTCATGCTTTATCGAAAGAAAATCCAGAGAAGTTCGTAGTTGATTTTTCTGGTTTTGATTGCGTAACCTTTGTAGAGAATGTATGGAGTTTATACCGTTCCAAAGGAATCGATTCCACATTCCTACGTGAATTAGAAGAAATTCGCTATGCCAGAAAACCTATTTCCTACGAAAATAGAAACCATTACTTAAGTGCTACTTTTCTACACATGGAAGAAAAAGGCTTGTTTAAACAGGTTATTCCATTTTCATACCGTGTATTAGCGGTAAAAAAAGTAGATTTTTTATCTCGTTTTTTATCCACTCAAAAAGGGATGATTGTACTTCCTAAAATACAGAAAATGGAAAACGATTTAGGCCCATTGTCCTATGTGCCTAGTGCATCCTTTACCCGGGTTTCCTCTTATCTTCAATCAGGGGATGTCATTGCATTTGTTTCAAGACGAAAAGACCTTGATTATCAACACGTAGGCTTTATCCGCCAGCAAAAAGGTCAGTTTTATTTAGTTCACGCTTCTCAGGATCGCCAGAAATTGTGTCAATCAGTTGAATCAATTTCCGTATATTTAAAGAATCATCCTTCAATGATAGGATTTAATGTCTTTAGACCGGAATATGCCAAATAAACGTTACGATTTCGACCAAATTATCGATCGCCGACATACCCATTCCTTCAAATGGGATAATGTGACTTACCCTGATCATCTTGACATGTTACCCATGCCTGTAGCTGATATGGATTTCGCTGTGGCAGATGAAATTTTAGAGGCATTGGATCGAATTACGGTCCATGGTATTTTAGGTTATTCTATTGTTCCTGAATCATTGAAAATAGCGGCTCAACATAAAATTGAACGCGATTATTCTTGGTCGACTGCGCTTGATTCACAAGTTTGGATTCCTGGTATTGTTCCAGGAATTACCGCTGCATGTGCGGCTTTAACGAATGAAAAGGAAGGAATCATTACAGCTGTGCCCGTATATCATCCCTTTCATTTAGTGGCGGGTTGGGTTAATTGCCCGCTCATTACGTTTGAAATGATTAAGGAAGGGGATCGCTGGACCTTTGATTTTGAAGACTTTGAAAGAGGCCTTCAAAAAGGACCTAAAGTATTTTTGTTTTGTAATCCGCATAATCCAGGAGGGACAATTTTTAATCAAACAGAAATCTTACGAATTGTTGAACTTTGTGCGAAATACAACGTGACCATCGTTTCTGATGAAATTCATGCTGATTTGCGCTTATATCCTCAGTCCGAGCACATCTCCATCGGACGATTTGAGAAACATCCAATCATCAGCTTCTTCGCTACCTCTAAAGCTTATAATACAGCTGGTTTAGGTGGGGCTGTCGCGGTCATTCCGGATGCTGCACTTCGAGATAAGTTCACTAAAGCTTCCGCAGGATTCTTTTCGATGCTATCCAGACATAGCATCGAAGTGATGTTAGCTACTTATGCACATGGAGAAGAATGGTTAGCACAACTTCTGCCCTATTTACGTGCGAATCACGATTTACTTCTGGACTTTGTACGCTCTACTCCTGGTTTAGCCATGCAACCTCTAGAAGGAACGTATTTAGCTTGGATTGAATATGATGATGCTTTGTTGGGTGATTTCCAACAGAAATGTTGGGATTCAGGTGTTCACGTGTTACGTGGGGAGCAATTTAGAGGCCGGAACTTTATTCGGCTGAACTTTGCTTGTCCACGAGCAATTCTAGAAAAAGCCATTCAACGCATGAAATCGATTACACATGGCTAAGCTTTTGAAGTTTTTCTTGTTCGTACTTTTAGTAGGTTTTTTAGCCTATATTTTTGTGTATGTAGGAGAACTAGATGACAAGCCAGCAGAAACGGAGATAAGCGATGTGGATGTAGTGAAGGCCTATGGGGATTCCCTGGCGCTTGTTGCTGCAGATGATACCATATCGAAAGCGATGGCTCCTGGATTGACATCTGCCTTTGAAGACTTTACGGTTACTGTAGATGAGGGAACGATTCGCTTAGAGAAAAGTCATTCAGTTCTGTTAGAAAAAAACATAGTGGATTTTAAGGCATCCTCCGTTTTAGCCACAGATTTGAATGGAAATGAGAAACCAGAATTCTGGGTGGCAGGTTGGCAGGGTAAAAACTACCGAATCTTTGCTTTTGAATATGAAAACCGAAAATTTCGGGATATTCGCTTCCCCACTATTATGGGACGGCAGCGATTGGGTTATGTAGGGGCAGATAGTTTGTATTTAGAAAAGGCAGCCATTGTGCATTCCTTTGGCTATGAAAATGATCCTTATGCCGATATCTCTTCGGGGATTCGTGCTTGTTTTTATAAATATGGAGCGGACGGTAGTTTTGTCCTCTCTAAAACCTTAGACCTAGAAAAAGAAGATGAGTAAAGTTGAATTGCGTTCGCAACAGTGGTTTGGTAAGACTGGTAAAGATGGTTTTATCTACCGTGCCTGGATGAAAAACCAAGGTATTCCAGATGATTATTTTCAAGGGAAACCGGTCATTGGTATTTGTAATACCTGGTCTGAATTAACGCCTTGTAATGCGCATTTCAGGGAATTAGCAGAGTTTGTAAAGAAAGGAATCATCGAGGCGGGCGGATTTCCGGTGGAGTTTCCGGTGATGTCTTTGGGCGAAACCTTAATCAAACCTACCGCGATGTTATACCGCAATTTAGCGAGTATGGATGTGGAAGAATCCATTCGGGCGAACCCGATTGATGGTGTGGTGCTAATGTGTGGATGCGATAAAACGACTCCTTCTCTTGTCATGGGTGCTTGCAGTGTTGATTTACCAACTTTAGTCATTTCAGGCGGTCCTATGATGAAGGGGAAATTCAAGGGTAAGGAAATAGGAACATCTGATGTCTGGCGTTTCGCTGAAGCGTATAAACTAGGCGAATTAACACAGAAAGAGTTTATTGAAGCCGAAGCCTGCATGGCCAGAACACCTGGTCATTGTGCCGTGATGGGAACGGCGTCAACGATGGCGACTATGGTAGAGGCATTAGGTTTAAGTTTGCCTCAAAATGCGGCGATTCCAGCAGCAGATGTTCGCAGAAAAGTACTAGCACAACATTCAGGACGTCGAATTGTGGAGATGGTGAACGAGGATTTGAAGATGTCTAAAGTATTAACACGTCCTGCTTTTGAAAATGCGATTCGCGTGAATGCTGCTACAGGTGGTTCAACTAATTTTGTGATTCACCTAACGGCCATAGCAGGTCGTTTAGGAGTGGATTTGAAACTCGATGATTTTGATGAATTTTCGCGAAATATTCCTTTATTAGCGAATATTCAGCCTTCCGGAGAACATTTCATGGAGGACTTGTACTATGCAGGTGGACTTCCGGCGTTGATGAATCAAATGAAAGAACATTTGCATAAGTCAATTGTGACGGTGAATGGTAAAACAGTGGGTGAAAACATCGAAAATACTCCTATTTATGACCCAAGCATCATTTCTTCTTTCGAAGCGCCGTTCAAACCCGATTCTGGTATAGCCGTAGTTAGAGGTAATTTAGCTCCCAATGGAGCTGTTTTAAAGCCATCTGCAGCCTCAAAAGCCTTATTTAAGCACCGTGGAAAGGCCGTTGTTTTTGAAAATATTGAGGATTACCATGCTCGTATTGATTCCCCCGATTTAGATATCGACGAAAATTCGGTAATGGTGTTAAAAAATGTAGGGCCTAAAGGCTACCCTGGTATGGCAGAGGTGGGGAATATGGGCATACCGAAAAAGCTTTTGGAAAAAGGCGTGAAAGATATGGTCCGAATTTCGGACGGTCGTATGAGTGGTACGGGTTTTGGAACAGTAGTGCTTCACGTTTCGCCTGAATCTGCTGCTGGTGGTCCTTTGAATTGGGTGCAAAATGGGGATTACATTGCCTTAGACGTAGAAAATAGAACAATCAATTGGGAAGTTTCAGAAGAAGAGTTGGCAGCTCGTAAGTTAGCACAACCCTTTGAAAAGCCTAAAACCATTCGTGGCTATGTGGGTCTTTTTATTGATCACGTAGAACAAGCGGATCAAGGAGCTGATTTTGATTTCCTAAAAGGCGGTTCAGGGTCAATCGTTACGCGCGATTCTCATTAATATGAAAGTATATATCGTCACCGGTGCTGGTCAAGGGATTGGGTATCAAATTGCGCAACAGTTGATGTCTGAGGGGCATTTAGTAGTCAATAATGATATTGACTCTGGCCTGCTTTCTGGTCCATATTCGAAAGCCGGTGACGTAAGTTCCTATGAATTCATCCGGGAATTAGTTGCTTACGCTCAAACATTGCCCGGTGAATTAGCTGGTTGTGTATGTAATGCGGGGGTGACGACATTTGGGAGTTTTTGGGAGTATAGCCCAGCCTCGATGAAATCTTTATTGGATTTAAATATTCAGGGAACCTTTTTCTTGATTCAAGAAGTGGCGAAGGCCATCCGTAAAGCGGGTAATCCGGGTTCCATTGTGGTGACATCTTCTGTCACAGGGCATCAGGCACATCCAGATTTAGCGGCATATGGGATGACGAAGGCAGCTTTGAATCAATTGGTCCAAAACCTGGTTATCGACCTCTCCCCCGTTCAAATTCGGATTAATGCTGTTTCTCCTGGTGCCACAATGACGGAAAGAACGGAAAAAGAATCAACTTATTTACAGGAATGGAGCCGCTTAACACCTTTAGGTAGGCCAGCAGATGTTCAGGATATAGCAGAGGCTGTTTGTTTCTTCTTGAGTGATAAAGCCAAGCACATTACAGGCCAAACATTAATCGTAGATGGTGGCTGGACGAGTATAAGTCCCCCACCAAAAGCCTAAGACCAGGCCTTTTCTAAGAAATCGAGCCAGTTTTGGTGGCAGAATTTGACGATATCTTTATCAGAAAATCCGCGCTGCAATAGTAATTCAGGTAGTTTTTGTAAATCAGCAATGGTTTCAATGTCTTCCGGACATTGTTCTCTTCCGAATCCTCCGTCTAAATCGGTACCTAATCCTACGTGATCGGTGTTTCCAGCTAAATCACAAACATGGACTAAATGATCTATGAGTGTATTCAGGGTAACGTTTTTACTCAATGGTGTAGATTCCCCTCTAACCCATCCTGGGACCATCATCCACGCATCCATCGGCATTCCAATGACCGCTCCGCGCGAAATAATTTCTTTCAACTGTTCATCACTAAATTGACGATTGTGATCTACAATGGCACGGCAGTTTTGGTGACTAGCCCAAACCGGACCTTGGTGGTATTCCATTGCCTCCCAAAAACTATCATCACATAAATGCGTCGCATCTAAAATAAGGTTAAGATCCATCATCTTTCGCAACAAATCATGACCCTTTACTCCCATTCCCCCCGAGGCATTAGTTCCCTGTGCATAACGCCCAGGACCATAATGGGCTGGCCCTAAAGCACGTAAGCCAGAAGCATGTGCGATTTCAAGGTATTCTAAGGAAACAATGGAATCTGCACCTTCTAAACTTAAGATATAGCCAATGGTATGCCCATCTGTTTCCCATTGCATTAAATGGTCCTTTAATTCGGATCGATTTCGAATAGGTCGTAGATCGCCTGTTCTTTCTAACGCTTTGTAATAGGCTAATTGACCTTGCGTTTGGGCCCAAGCTTGTTCTGGACTATTCCAGCCGGGTAATAAGGATTCAGGGGCTACATAGCGCGCGATTTGAGTAGCAACGACGATACCTACATTCCCTTTTCTTAATTCGTCTAAACTGACTGTCGCGTTGCCACGATCTGGTTTATCCTTTAAATGTTTTTCGCGATCATTTATTTCATGAATGCTAGCGCGCAAGTCTCTATTCCACTCAAGCGCGTTCATACTTAAATCTAAATGGGCATCGATTAATAACATAATCTGCGATTTCTAGCTTTTACCTCCCACCATCCACCGTCAATGACTTGTAGATGAGAATGAAGATTTACGGTTGGGCAAATATGGTACGGTATCATTCGGACGATTTCCCCAATGGAATAGGTTGAATTATCTCCCACTTCTACGATACCATGTTCTTCACTTTGAGATTTTAAAACCCAGTCCGGATGATCTAGGAACCGTACACGGTTATCTATCGGGTTTTCAGCTGCCACTGATTTATGGCCTAAATCGAGGCAAATGGTCGTATCTGTCGGCTTTGAAATGATTCTTGCAATAATTTCTACGCCAAATTCAAATGTATTTTCAGGAAATAAGGCTGCATAACCTGCATCAAAGAAGATAAAGGTTCCTGGACTGCAGGTAAATTGGGGATTTTTATGATGCACTAAGAAACTAGGGGTTCCAGATACGACTAATTCTAAATCTGAGTGGTTTAATTGTCCTAGAAGCTCGTAGAATGAGGTGAAATCAGTTTCCACATGTTTGGCACGAACTTCATATACTTTGTCCCGAATATGACCATCATAGGCATGTAATCCGCGCAATTCCACTGAGGGTAAATCATGGATATGCCGAATTAAAGCCAAAGCTTTTTCAGGGGTAATTCCCGTCCGATTCATCCCCATATTGAGGTCCACAAACACCCCTATTGAGCTATTTGTGAAAATGCGATTCAGCTCGGAAGCAGCAAAAGCATCATCAACGATAGAGGAGAATTTTGTTTTAGGATAATGGGATACTAATTGTTTGAAGCGTTCCAAATTAGGACCAATCAATTGCATCGAAATAAGCACATCTGGAGCCTCTGAAAGGGCTAGTAACTCCGCCTCTGCGATGGTAGCACATTTGAACTTTTTAATGCCTGCGGCTAGAAAAAGATCATTTCCTTCCTTTGTTTTATGCGTTTTGATATGAGGACGCAAACGATCAGGATTGCCATCCACCATCTCAAGGGCTTTTTTTATGTTCCGTTTTACCCGATCTGGATAAACGATTAATCCGGGGCTCTCAAATGCATCAAAAGTTCTCATGAAATCGCGCGATCTAAGTGAACATAGCCTCCATCCACGTGGATGATTTGTCCGGTGGTATGACCTGATTTAGGTGAAATCAAAAAGGTAACCATATCGCCTATTTCTTCTTTTGTGGTCATGCGTTGACCTAAAGGTATTTTGCTAGTGATGCTGGCTAATTTTTCTTTGGGATTATCCAAGGTCTCAATCCATTTCTCATACATAGGTGTGTAACATTCTGCCACGATGACCGAATTTACCCGAATGCCATAATCTCTTAATTCAAGGGCCCATTCGCGCGTTAAAGCGTTCCTTCCTCCATTCGAAGCAGCATAGCCTGACGTATTCCCTTGGCCGGTTTCTGCCGTTTTTGATCCAATATTAACGATGGACCCTTTACTTTTTTTCAAATAAGGTAACACCGCTTGAGCCATTAGATAATAATGCGTCAAATTCGCATTAATGGATTGAATGAATTTTTCGTAATTCCCCGTTTCTAGTCCCACTCCATCATTTAATCCTGCATTATTCACTAATCCATCAATTTTACCGAACATCTTTGCCACTTTATCCACTACTTGATGGCATTCATTCGGATTACTTAGATCAGCTACAAAAGAAAATGCTTGTCCGCCTGTTGCTTGAATTTTTTCGATGCAACGCTGATTATCTGCTTCATTTCGTCCTACGATAGCCACCATAGCGGATTCTAAGGCCAAAGATTCAGAAATTCCTTGACCAATCCCTTTGGCTCCACCTGTCACGATGATTACTTTCTCCCTTAATCCTAAATTCATAGTGTTTCTAATTGATAAAATTCGATAGCATTTTGATGGTAAATGAGTTCTTTCTCTGAGTTGCTTAAGCTATGCAGCGCTTCTTGTAATGAGTTTACCCATCGTTCTAGGGTAGAATTGACTAAAACTACTGGATAATCACTCCCTATCATTAGTCTCTCTGGACCAAAAACATCCAAAGCCACCTCCACCACTTCATTCACTTGTTGCTGAGTCCAAGTCTGATCTGCAGCTTCTGTCACAATCCCAGAAATTTTAGCAGAAACATGTGATAGGCTGTTAAATGCCTGAATGTCTTTTTTCCATTCTCGGATATTACCTGATTTTAGCGGGGCTTTGGCCAAATGATCTAAAACGATTTTTTGCTCATCACAAGTCTCACAAAAGGCAATGGATGATTTGATTTGATGTGGATAAATCAATAAATCATAACAGAAATCGAAACTGGCGAGGGATTTGACTCCTCGAATAAATTCCTTTTTCGTTAAAAAGTGAGGGTCTTTTTCTCCTTGAATAATGTGTCTGAAGCCCTTAATAGACTCAAATTGAGAAAAATAAGTTAGCCTGTCTTCGATATTGGCACTTTGTAAATCGACCCATCCTACGACTCCTTGGATAAATTCGTTTTGCTCAGCAAGCGCTAACAGAAACAACGTTTCTTCCTCAGAAGAATCAGCTTGAACAGCCACACAACCTGTAAAACCTTGGGCTTTAAAGAGTGGCTCGCTATAATTTGGGTAATAATCAGCTTTAAGAACGGACATCTCCGGCGTTATCCAAGTGTCACGTTCTTCGTTATAATTCCAAAAATGTTGATGTGCATCAATCATCCCTGATAGGCTATCGCTGTTTGCTTTTGTTCCCCTAATCCTTCCATTCCTAATGTAACTACATCACCCGGTTTTAAATAAATGGGTGGATTAAAACCTAATCCAACTCCATGTGGAGTACCTGTACTTATGACATCGCCGGGTAATAAAGTCATGAATTGAGAAATATAGGAAACGACTTGAGGTACGTTGAAAATCAATTGATTGGTATTACTCGTTTGGAAGCGTTTTCCATTGACATTTAACCACATATTTAATGCATGTACGTCTTTTATCTCTTCTTTTGTGGCTAAAAAAGGTCCCAAAGGGGCAAAGGAATCACATCCCTTCCCTTTTGACCAATTTCCACCCCGTTCTAATTGATATTCACGTTCAGAAAGATCATTGTGCAAGCAATAACCTGCCACATACGCATAGGCATCAGCTTCTGTAACATAGGAGGCTTTTTTACCGATTACGATGGCTAATTCAACTTCCCAGTCTGTCTTTGTGGAGTTTTTGGGAATGATGATATCGTCATTAGGCCCGGAAAGTGCCGTCGTACTTTTGAAGAATAAAATGGGTTCTTTCGGGATTTCTGCGCCTGTTTCTTTAGCATGATCCGCGTAATTTAAACCTACGCATACAATTTTACTAGGTCTAGCCACGCAAGACCCTATCCGTCCTGAAATCACCGGAAAATCAGTTGGATTTAATTTAGCTATTTCCGCTAGGCCATTTTGGTGAAAAAACGATTCATTGAAATCAGTAAAACGGGAAGAAACGTCATAATAGCTCCCATTTTGGTATATACATGGCTTCTCTGCCCCTTCATTTCCTATTCTTGCTAACTTCATCTTATAATTTTTTAATAACGTCCCACATGGTATCAGCTAGAAACTGATTTCCCGCCTCATTTAAGTGTACACGATCGGTTGTTAATATTCCAGACGCTTTATTTTCAATATTGTTTTTAGATTCGTAATCCATAAATGCCTTACGTAAATCGATTAATTGTACGTTGTTGTCTTTAGCGATCTTCTTGATGATTCCAGCATAAGCATTTAGATCTCCATCGTTTTCATTTGTATTATCGAACTTCTCTCCAATCACCGTGGGTGTGCAGATAACTACTTGAGCATTAGCTTTTTGAATCTTCTTAATTAAAGCATTATAGAATCTTTCAAACTTATCTGCATCCGTACCTGTACGTGAGGTTGTTTTATGCCAAACGTCGTTAATTCCGATGTAAATGATCACGATATTTGGATTCTTAGCCACCACATCTTCTTCATGACGTAGGTATAAATCGTAGACTTTATTGCCCCCAATTCCAGCTCCAATCAATTCATATTGATTAGAAAGGCCTTGAGCGGCAATCATTTCGGTCATTTTAGTAATATAGCCCGTTTTGTTAACGCCAGCTTGTGTAATCGAATCTCCAAAGAAAATAATACGCTTAGGGCCATCCTTTTTAAATGAACTCAAAGAGGTTCCCAAAATCAATAACAGGCAAATCAGTTGTTTTTTCATAGGTTTAGTTGTTTAGATAAATGAATCCACCGTCAATAGGATAATCACAACCCGTAATAAATGCGGCTTCATCGGAACATAAATATAAAGCTAAATGTGCAATTTCTTGTGGTTTCGCCATTCGACCTATCGGTTGCGTAGCAGAAAGTTTCTCAAACATTTCTTTTTGTTGGTCTGGGTAGTTTTTGGCAATAAACCCGTCTACAAAGGGCGTATGCACTCTTCCTGGTGAAATACAATTACAGCGAATGCCCAGTTTGACATAATCTTTCGCCACCGATTGAGTCATGGATTTAATCGCTCCCTTTGTCATCGAATAACCAAAACGTTCCGGAATTCCTACGGAGGCTGCCACTGAGGCCATATTCAAAATAACCCCCGACTTCTGCTCAATCATAGATGGAATGAAGGCATACATGCAATGGTAAGCCCCTTTTACATTTACATCAAAGATGCGTTGGAAGTCTGTTGGGTTTGTTTTCTCCAAATTCCCAATTTGTGGAATGCCCGCATTATTAACTAGAATATCTATCGATTTCAACTTTGTAGCAATGGCCTCTACAGCCTCTAATGAAGTTATATCAGCTTGGTGGAAGGTGATATCGGCCGGCATGGGCTCGACAGATGGCTTCAAATCCAGTACATGAACCTCTGCCCCTTGTGCTAAGAATGTTAGTACAATAGCTTGTCCGATGCCTGAACACCCGCCAGTGATAAGTACTTTTTTGTTGGTTAGTTTGAACATAATAATCAGTTGTCAGTGGGCAGTTGGCAGTAGTCCGGAGGGAATTAGTCTTAAGTCCGGAGGTTCCATATCTTTACTCTCTACTCTATACTCTATTCTCTCCTTTATTCTTTGTGCTTTATTCTTTATGCTTTATAAAGACACCCCTCTCCTCCAAAACATAAAATCATCCTGTCCCAGATCCATCGCTTTCGTATTGATTTCTCCAGAAGCGAGTTGAATAATGTATTCTAATACTTCCTCCCCCATTTGCTCTACGGTTTTTTCGCCAGAAATGATAGGGCCACAATCGATGTCGATGATTTCAGGTAGCTTTTGAGCTAGTTTCGTATTGGTCGATAATTTTACCATGGGGCTAATTGGATTTCCTGTGGGTGTTCCTAAGCCTGTGGTGAATAGTTGAATTGTAGCACCAGCACCAGCCATACCAGTTGTTGCTAAAACGTCATTTCCTGGAGTACAAACAAGATTTAACCCTTTCTTGGTTACATATTGGCCATAGCCTAATACATCCTCAATAGGTGAAGAACCTGCTTTTTTAGCGGCTCCAGCAGATTTGATAGCATCTGTGATTAAGCCATCTTTGATGTTTCCAGGAGATGGATTCATGTCAAATCCTGCTCCCACTAATGCGGCACGTCTAGCGTATTCGCGCATTAAGAAACCAAAATTATCGGCAATTTCCTTCGTTACCGCTCGGTTTTGAAGTTCTTGCTCTACACCACATAATTCTGGGAATTCAGCAATCATCACGGTGCCACCTAATCCTACGACTAGGTCTGCGGTATGTCCAATAGCTGGATTCGCTGAAATGCCAGAAAAACCATCTGAACCTCCGCATTTAACACCTACGCGTAAAGCCGATAAAGGAGCCGGCTTGCGGGTTTGTTTATTGATTTCCACCATACCCTTAAATGTCTGTAGAATCACTTCATTTAACATATTCTCTACTCCACTTCCGTTATCTTGTTGTTGCTCAAAAATGTACAATGGTTTAGAGAAGTTCGGGTCTTTCTCTTTTAGCTTTTCTTTAAATACCTCAATTTGAGAATGTTGGCATCCTAAACTTAAAACGGTAATTCCTCCTACATTTGGATTTAGGCAATAACCTGCTAATAAGGCGCATAGATTTAAGGAATCGTCTTTATTCTCGCCACAACCACTTTCATGAGTGAGGAATTTGATGCCATCTACATTTGGAAATTGGGTGGATTTATGTACCAAAACTGAAGCAGAAGAAGTTGTATCTATTTCAAGTGCTTTACCTTCAGCTAGTTGTTTCCCTAATTGTTGAACCTTTTGAGTAAATGGGTCCATTTTTTGGAATCCCAAACCATTTAAGAACGCATTCTTTAATAATTCGATATTTCTGTTTTCGCAGAAAACTAAGGGAATAACTAACCAATAGTTTTGTGTGCCTACTTGTCCATCTGCTCGGTGGTAGCCATTGAATGTTCTATTAGCGAATTTAGATACATCTGGCGCGGTCCAATGATACTCTTCTAGTTTTCCTTTAAAATCCGTAGCAGCGTGATGTAAATTAAAAGTATGAATGAGCCCACCTTTGGGAATATCTTGACTAGCTAAACCCACTAAAACGCCATACATGGTCGCTCTACCATCTTTTGCAATAGCTTCAGTGGTGAATTTATGCTTAGCGGCAATATCATCTTGAAGCGTTATCTCATTACCATTATGCTGGATAACCGTTCCTTTAGGAAGATCTTGTAAGGCAACTAATAAATTATCAGTCGGGTTGATTTGTAAAAATGTTTGGCTCATTTTGTTAGGCTAAATATCGTATGTGCTTGTACCCATTTTGCTCCTGCTGGAGTTCCTGGGATTTTTTTTTGGTAGTTTAACATTAAATTTTCCCAAGCTTGTACGGCTGGGTTAAGGGAATCCATCTCCCCTTTTTTGGCAAAACTGAAGTCATCATTTGCTATAATTTCCATGCAAAGTCTATTCTCAAAACGAAAAATTTCCATCGATTTTATGCCAGACCTTAGGATACTTTCTTCAATTTCAGCAGGAATTGACTCATGGTATTTTTCATACTCCTTGATTAATAGAGAATCCTCCTTCAGGTCTAGAAATAAGATAAATCGTTGCATTAGTCTTTAATTTCAAATCCTTTGTAAGCGAAAAATACAATGTAAGCGAAACATAGTAATGGTACACTTAATGCGGCTACGGTGCCGATTTTGAATAGTGAAGCGGTGACAGGTGGAATAATTGCTCCTCCTACAATAGACATAATAATTAAAGATGATGCTAATTTAGATCCATCTCCAAGCCCTTTACAAGACAAGGCAAATATGGTTGGAAACATAATAGATTGGAAGAAATAAACGGCTATCAATGCTAATAAAGCCGCAATGCCACCTCCAAACATGGCAACAATGACAGAGATCACAGCACCGATGGCGTAGGCTCCTAAGACTTTATTGGAGGCTATTTTTCCCATCAAATAAGTGCCTATAAATCGTCCAAGTAAAAACAATATAAAGGCAAAGGAAGCATGAAAACTGGCGATTTGTGTAGGACTCATATTCTCTGAGATTTGGTAGATTTTTTCTACTATCCACAGATGATCATTTTTCGCTAAATCCAATTTCAAATCCACGAAATTCCCCCAAAGCGAAACCTGTGCACCCACATTTAAAAACTGAGCTAATATTCCTAATACTAAATGTTTACGTTTTAATAGACTAGCGATGGTTACCTTGTTTGTTGACTCTTCAGCTGATTGTAATTCTGGCATTTTAGTGAAAACAAATAGTAGGGCCACTAATGCGACTACTACCCCAATGATGACATAAGGCATTTGAACAGATGTCGCTTGACTTACACGAATAGCTTCAGCTTCAGCCGCAGGAAGGGCTTGAATCATTTCACGTGTGTATTCTTTATCTGAAAAGATAAATAATCCTCCAATGATGGGTCCTAAAATAATACTCATTCCATTGAAGGATTGGGCCAAATTTAGACGGAAATCCCCTTTTTCTGGATCACCTAAAACGGTTACATACAAGTTAGCGGCTGTTTCTAAAAAGGCTATTCCTGAAGCAATTAAGAATAATGCGGCTAAGAAAAAGCCATAAACCCGAATTTCTGCAGCAGGATAAAACAGGAATGATCCGGCTGCATATAGCACTAATCCCATCAAAATACCTGCTTTATAGCCCATTTTCTTCATGACATAACCGGCAGGTAGTGCCATCGCGAAATAGCCAAAATAAAAGGCCGTCTCCACAATATTGGCTTGCCAGCGTTGTAAATCAAGTGCAGTTTGGAACTGTTTAACTAGAGATCCATTTAGACTATTTGCCAATCCCCACAAGAAGAATAAGCTAGTGACTAAGATGAGTGGAATCGTATACGAAGTTGATTCCGAATTCTTTAAAGAAGGTTGATCGTCGTTTAGAGGTAATGCCATGTGGATTTATTTTATATAAAAGCTAAAACACTCCTTAATTTACCTCCTTTTATTTAATTTTATTGCAAACCAAATTAGCATAATGAAATATATCATTGCCTTCATCCTATTACTTTTTAGTGTAAGCCTTTCTGCACAGATTATATCGCCTGAAGAATATTTAGGCTACCCTATCGGAACAAAATTCACCTACCACCATCAGATTGTTGCCTATAGTCGTTATTTAGCGACACAAAGCAATGGTTTAGCGCAATGGCAGGTTTATGGTTATACTAGCGAAGGACGTTAGCAAGGCCAAATTGTTATTGCGAATCTTCCTACTGGTGTGAGTTTGGAGCAAGTGCAGCAAAATCACCAGAAGCGTATCCAAGGTGAAAAAGCTGACCCTTCACTCCCGGTGATTATCAATTTATCTTTTAATGTACATGGCAATGAAGCGGCTGGAAGTGAAGCTGCATTGAATACCATGTATGCCTTAATTTCTAAACCGAATAAATCCATTCCTTATGTTATTTTAATTGATCCTTGCATCAATCCAGATGGCCGCGATGCCTACGTGACGCAATACAACCGCCGAAATTACATCGCAGGAGGAAATGCAGATCCAAACGATCAGGAGCATTTCGAGGGTATTACTTCAGGCCGTTACAATCATTTCTCCTTTGACTTAAACCGCGATTGGGTTTGGCAAACACAAAAAGAAACACAGCAGCGCTTAAAGTTCTACCGCTCATGGATGCCCATGATGCACGCGGATTTTCATGAGCAAAGTTTCCAACATTCTTATTATTTTCCACCGGCAGCGAAGCCTTATTTGAATTTCATTGCGCAGTCGACAAAGGATTTACAAGAAAGTGTAGGACGCTCTTTTTCGAAGCTTTTTGACGAGAAAAAATGGCCTTATTTTACTTCAGAAGTATATGATTTATTATACCCAGGCTACGGAGACACCTACCCTGTCTTGAATGGCGCCCTAGGAATGACCCTAGAGCAAGGTGGAATTCGGGGTGGTTTAATTTCTGCTAAAAGTGACGGAGATACCATTTCCCTGGTGGATCGCGTGAAGCACCACTCTGCTTTGGCACTAAATTTAGTCGACTGGTCTTTATCAAATGCAGAAAGCTTGAAATCTTCGTTTTATGGTGTGCATGATAAGTCAAGATCAAATCCCACGAATAAGTTTTCTTATTATTTTGTGCCGGAGAAGGAGTTAGAAAAAGCGCAAGATTTCATCCAATTGTTGGAGAAAAATAATATCACTTATTTGAAAGATAGGAGTATTTTAAAGACAATTCAGGCTTATGATTATACTGTTCAAAAGCAGGTTAGTATCTCTGATAAGTTAATTGGATTGGTAATTCCTGCAAAACAACCTTCTGCCCCATTAATTCAAGCATTATTAGATCCTACCATAGCTTTGGAAGATTCATTAACATATGATATCACTGCGTGGAATTTATTTCAATTATATGGCATAAAAGCCTATGGAGTAAATGAAAATGTATTTGCAGAGGTGAAAGACCATGAGGGAGAAATGTTGTTAAATCTTGATACGACACCGCATGTCGCCTATATTGCGACGCCTAAAGTTCCATCTGTAACGCAAAAGATAATTCATTCGGCCATTCAAGTAGGGGCTTCAGTTACTTTTTCCGATGTACAAAATGGGGCAATGATTATTTCATTTGCTAATGTGCAAAATGAAGACCGAATTAGGTTTTTAAGTAATATGGAAAAGCTTAAAATCGGTTTTAATACCCTTGATTCTTACCGCTCTAAAACAAGTTATGACCTCGGCTCCACTCACTATAAACCCATTTTCATTCCTAAAATCGCAGTCGTAGTGGATCCTGCAAACGACGTAAATCAACAGGGGGAACTAGCCTATTTTTTAACTCAGAAATACGGGTTAAAGCCTTCGTTTATTCCTTCGACGCAATTATTCAAGTCGAATCTATTCCATTATACACATATCATTTATCCAGATGGAAAGCATTCAGCGCTATCGAATACGAATTCAATTCTATTAACAGATTGGGTGAAAAAAGGAGGTAAACTGATTTTAATGGAGGGTGCTCGTAAGATTTTAGAAGATAAAGATTTAGTGGCAAAAGAAGATTCAGCGAAACATACCTCTACGTATGCACTGCGTGAAAGGGCTGAATTGTCTAATACCACTTCTGGCAATATGTTGCAAGTGGAAGTGGAAAAGACCCATCCTTTGGCATTCAGAATTGATGATTCATCGATTTATATCCTAAATCAAGTGAGTGATTTCGTCAAACTTCCGAAGGATTTCACCCCTGTTTTAAAAACTTCTTCTAAACCGAATATTGTGGGCTTTGTAGGGGCGAATAAGAAAGCTCAATTGGCTAATTCCTTATTATTAGGCGTTAAAGAAGTGGAGAAAGGTAAAATCATTTGGTTTGGTTTTAATCCTTTGTTTCGTGCTATACCTAATCAAGGACAAACCATTTTCGAAAACTGCTTCCTTTACACAGAATACTAATGAAAAGATTCACGCTCATTCTGGCTTTTATAAGTTATTCCCTTTTCGCCCAAAAGGTGGCTCCCATTTATCCTATTCCATCGGCTAAGCAATTAGCTTGGTCGGAATTAGAGTATTATGGATTCATTCATTTTAACATGAATACGTTTACGAATGTGGAATGGGGCGAGGGTAAAGAAAGTCCGTCCTCTTTCAATCCCACAGCCTTGGATTGTAATCAATGGGCTAGAATTGCCAAAAAGGCAGGAATGAAGGGACTAATTTTGACGGCAAAGCACCATGATGGTTTTGCTCTATATCCCTCAAAATATACTTCGCATTCGGTGGCGAAGTCACCTTGGAAGAATGGTAAGGGAGATGTGGTTAAAGAATTAGCTGATGCCTGTAAAAAATACGGTTTGAAACTAGGCATTTATCTTTCGCCATGGGATCGTTTCCATCCTGCTTATGGTACGGATGATTATAATCAGGTGTATGCCAAAATGCAGGAGGAATTATTGACGAACTATGGTCCAATTTTCGAGTTTTGGTACGATGGCGCTAATGGTGAAGGACCTAATGGAAAGAAACAGGTGTATGATTGGAATCTATTCCATTCGATGGTCCATAAATACCAGCCTACTGCGGTACAATTTTCTGATGCTGGTCCTGACATTCGTTGGGTAGGAAACGAGCGTGGATATGCTTATGACACGATGTGGAGTCCTATTCTACGCGATAAGATCTATCCGGGTTGTCCTGATTTTGACAATTATAGAAATGGTCAAGAGAATGGAACACATTGGGTTTCTCCAGAGGTGGATGTTTCCATACGTCCAGGATGGTATTACCATCCAGATCAAGACAATAAGGTAAAGACACCAGATTCCTTATTAAAGATTTACGCAGCTTCCGTAGGACGAAACGCGAATCTATTGTTAAATATTCCAGTAGATACTCGAGGATTGATTCACAAGAATGATTCAGCCTCTTTGATGGGATTTGCGGCGATTCGAGCAAAGTCGCTTGTTAACCTACTAGAGAAAAAGGCGAATGATCCTTTATTTGATGGGAAAAACTCGACTTTTTGGATGGAATCCCCTAAAAAGAAGGATATTCTTGTTGAGTTAAAAGCTCCTCAAAAAATAAATACCATTATGCTTCAAGAGCCAATTTCTTTAGGGCAGCGTGTTCGTGCTTTTGAAGTTGAATTAGAAGATGAAGCGGGGAATAAGGAAGTGATCAAAGCAGGAACCATTGGTCATAAACGGATGATCACCTTCAAGGAGCGGAAACTAAAAAGCTTCCAAATTAGATTTACAGGATCAAGAGGACCTGTTTTAATTTCTAATGTGGAAGCTTATCGGTTTATTTCAACACGTAACGAACCGCTTTTCCAGTAAAGGTAAAGCCGCTTGCAGTTTGTGTGCTGTAAACGGAATATTTTACATCAATGAGGGCTGTTGCGCCTAATTCTTTGGCCTTTTCTACCATTTGACGTAGGATTTCTTGCTTTTTGTCTTGGTGGTTACCTCGGTAAAGCATTTTCCCATTTTGGGTTTGCTTTTCCTCTAATGGGACCTCTCCTGACATTTTGATGGTTTCTATGTCTTCGTAGCTCTGCTTCGGATGGTCATTAAAATACAATACATCTATATCGTATTTCACAGGTACTTCAAAGCCTAAACCATCGTGACGTTCGACTCCACCATTTTTAAAATCATTCGTATAATATGTGGAAGGTTTGATGTTCTTAGAACAAGCAACTACCGAAAATACGATAAGAAGCTTACATGCTTTCTGAATCATAGATAACTACTTTATCCCATAAGTGGGCACAGTTTTTAATAAACTCAAGGTGGATAGGAGCCGTTTGATAATAATCGTGCCCTTTTTCATCTTCAAAGGTGGTTAATAAACAATAATCATACGAACGATCAATCACAGGACGATCCGTATTAGCTGGTTTCCCTACACTAAACACATCTACCGTCTCTACGTCAGCTAATGACTGAACGCCTGTTTCAAAAAGCGCGATATCTTCAGCGCTTAACCCTTTTTTTAACCAAAAATTTACAACGTGTACAAACATATTTTATTATTTATTTAAACCTTCTTGTTGACTAATCTGAGCTAATTTTTGTCCTAACTCAGCGGATGCGCTAGCTAATGGCATGCGCACTTGAGCACCGAATAATCCTTGAATTTCTAATAATTTCTTCACTCCTACTGGATTTCCTTCCTCGTACAAGAATGGATCGATGGTCAGGAATTTGCCTAATTCTTTTTGGGCTGAACGATAATCCCCTGCTAAAGCCTGGTGAATCATCGTGGTAAATTGCTGTGGAAACGCGTTAGCAATCACAGACATAACTCCCACACCACCTATTGAAATGATAGGGACAGCTTGGACATCATCACCCGAGATTAATAAAAAGTCATCTGATTTATGGTAAACGATCTCCATGCATTGCTCAATAATGCAAGAGGCTTCTTTTATACCAATGATATTTTGATGTTCTGAGAGTTTTAATACCGTTTCAGCGGACATATTAATCCCAGTTCTACCCGGAATATTGTACATGATGACAGGAACTGGACAAGCATCCGCAATCGCTTCATAATGAGCGATAACACCTCTTGCACTCGGCTTATTGTAGTAAGGGCAAACAGACAAAATGGCATCAATTCCATCAAAAGAAGTTTGCTTGATTTGATTAAGCAAGGCGTCTGTATTGTTTCCGCCTAATCCATAAACAATAGGTAAATTCTTTGCATTAGCCTCTTGAATAGTAGAAACGATTTGTTTCTTTTCATCCGCTGTGGTTGTCGCAGATTCTCCCGTCGTCCCTTGAACCACTAAATAATCTACCCCTCCGTTACTCACGTGTTGAATTAATTTCTTTAAGCCATCCCAGTTAATAGAACGATCCTCGTTCATAGGGGTAACTAGTGCTGGCGCAACGCCGTGAAATGTAGGTAATGATTGCATAATTAAGAAAGAAGGGCAATAAACTCGTCCTCTGATAGTATTGGTATGGATAATGAATTGGCTTTTTCTAGTTTCGCAGGTCCCATATTTTCACCGGCGACTAGGTAATCTAATTTAGCAGAAATACTGGAAACGACTTTTCCGCCGTTAGCGATTATTTTTGCTTTTAACCCATCTCTATCGAAATGGCTAAATACACCCGAAATTACGAAAGTTTTGCCTTCTAAGGCCGTTGTTTCTAAAACTATTTCGCTTATTTCTTCTGCAAATTGAACTCCAGCTATTTTGAGACGCTCAATGATTGCCTTATTTTCTTCGTTTGCAAAGTATTCCAAAACACTAATGGCAATCCGCTCCCCTATTTCAGGAACCGCTATTAATTCGTCTAGGCTAGCCTTCACTAAATTCTCTAAGGAATGAAAATGCAGGACTAATTTTTCCGCAATGGTGGCTCCTACGTGTCGTATACCAAGGCCAAATAAAACTTGTCGAAACGGGATTTGCTTTGATTTTTCTATGCTTGAAAGAATATTCTGTATGGATTTAGCTTGAAAGCCCTCTAATCCAATGAATTTATCTGCGCTTAAATCATAGAGATCTGCTATGTTTTGAACAATTCCTTTTTCAAATAATAAGTCGACCGTTTCTGTTCCTAGATTTTCGATATTTAATGCTTTGCGTGCAATAAAATGCTCGATTTTTCCTTTGATTTGTGGTGGGCAACCGGTGTCGTTTGGACAATAATGATTGGCTTCCCCTTCTAGTCGAATAAGTTCAGTATGGCATGAAGGACAGTGGTGTGGAAAAATAAAGGCATTCCCTTCTTTTCTAGCTGTCGTGTCTACTCTCGTGATTTTAGGAATGATTTCACCTCCTTTTTCAATGAAAACGGTATCACCTTCTCGTAAATCCAACCGCTCCATCTCATTTGCATTATGAATGGAGGCTCGTTTGATGACTGTCCCTGCTAAATATACCGGTTCCAGATTCGCTACCGGAGTAACGTTTCCTGTTCGTCCTACTTGGTAAGAGACGGAGTTGATTCGTGTACGGGCAATTTCAGAAGGATATTTGAAGGCAATTGCCCAGCGAGGAGATTTGGCTGTATAGCCTAGTCTTTCCTGTTGCCCAAAATCATTGACTTTAATGACAATCCCATCCGTATTTAAGGGCAAATCATTTCTTTTCTCTGACCAATCCTCGATATAGGTTAATACTTCCTCTATCGAAGAGCAAACACGATAGGTAGGTGAAACACTAAATCCAACTGATTTTAAATGCTCTAATGCCTCCGAATGACTGTTGAAAGGATTCTCATTGCCTAAATAGGAATAAATAAAGCAATCCATCTCTCTTCGAGCTACTTCCGCTGAATCCTGCATTTTAAAGGTTCCAGAAGCCGCATTACGAGGATTAGCTAAGGGTTGATCTCCTTTTGCCATCTTCTCTGCATTAATTCGATCGAAAGAAGTGATGGGCATATAACCTTCTCCCCTTATTTCATAGCTGGCAGGTAAAATCGTGGAATTAACGCGGGTAGGTAAACTTTTTATCGTCTTTACATTCGCCGTAATATCATCCCCACGTGTCCCATCGCCTCTAGTTACTCCTTTTTGTAAAACTCCATTTGTGTACCAAAATGACAAGGCTACTCCATCAAATTTCAATTCACATACGTATTCGTATTTCTCTCCTTCTAACCCTTTTTTTACCCGCTCATCAAAATCCCGCAAATCCGTTTCGTTGTAGGTATTGCCTAAAGACAACATTGGGAATTGATGCGTTACTGATTTGAATGTTTTAGTGATGGTTCCACCTACTTTTTGAGTGGGGCTGTCTGAACGAGCAAAAAGTGGATTGGCTTGCTCTAATTGGATTAATTCAGCGAGTAATTCATCGAAAGCTTGATCCGAAATCATGCTTTCATTCTGTTGATAATAGGCCTCATTATAGAAATTGATCTTCTCAATGAGTTCATTCATCCGCTGATTTATATCCATAATCGAAATTAAAACTTAATTCAATTGGAATCAAGCGTGAAACAAGGTTTAGGATTATTTTATACCTTTGTTGTATGAGAAATTTGATCATCGCCCCCTCGGTTTTAGCCTGTGATTTTTTAAACATAGGTTCTGAAGTACACATGTTGAATGAATCTAAAGCAGATTGGATTCATATTGATGTGATGGATGGGGTGTTTGTTCCTAATATTTCCTTTGGATTTCCGGTATTGGAAGCCATTCATAAAGTGGCAACAAAAGTGCTTGACGTTCATTTAATGATTGAAAAGCCAGAGCAATACATTACAACGTTTGCCAAAGCAGGAGCAAAAGTGATTACTGTTCACTACGAGGCTTGTCCTCACGTACACCGTACCATTCAACAGATTAAAGATGCGGGTTGTTTAGCTGGTGTGGCTATTAATCCAGGTACTCCTGTGGAAGTTTATCAGGATATTATCGCTGATTTGGATTTAGCTTTAATTATGTCGGTCAATCCGGGTTTTGGGGGGCAAAAATTCATCCCAAATGCAATCAATAAAACAAAGCGTTTAGCTGAAATGGCTGCCCAAGCAGGAAATACCTCCTTGAAGATTGAAATAGATGGTGGTGTGACTATGGCGAATGCGGCTGATTTATATCAGGCAGGAGCGAATGTATTAGTGGCTGGAAGTTTTGTTTTTGCCTCTAATGATCCGAAGGCAACCATTGCTGAACTTTTGTCCGTAGCGAATTAATTCGATGGGTGTCAGAATCTGCATCTTGTTGATTTTTGTTTCCACCCTTACTTTCGCCCAAAAAGTAAAATGGGCTTCTCAAGTCATTTCTGTTTCTAGTGAATACAAAGATCCACTTTTAGGAAGAGAATACCGCGCTTTGCATGCATTAGGTCGTCCTAGTAAATACCCTAAAATGGCTGCCTCTCCTAGTGCTTGGCAACCGATGACCGCTGATAGTCCGGATGGAGAATACCTGTTAGTAGGTTTTGATACGACGATGGCGGTAAAGCAAATTGCCATCTTTGAAAATTATGGGGCTGGTAGCATTACCTCAGTGGATGGGTTAGATCAGAATAATAAGATCTATCCTTTGCGTACATTTTCTCCTGGCTATGCAAGTGCTAATTCTCAAGTCACAACCATTCGACTCCCTACTAAAACGAGCTTTAAATTAAAGGGGATTAAGATATCCTTTAATTCCTTACGAGTAAAAGGATACTCCCAAATCGATGCCATTGGTATTTCAGATAGCGATGAACCTATTGAATCTTCTTTGAAATTAACTACAGATGCGAATGCCTTTCAGGCCCGAGAAAATGTAGGAAATGCGATTAACTCTAAGTTTAATGAGATTTGTCCCGTCGTTAGTCCAGATGGCCAAAAGCTCTATTTCACGAGGTGGAAGCATCCGGATAATTTAGGGGCAAACAAAAACCAAGATATTTGGGTGTCTAATTGGCAGGCCGAT
>VFQS010000311.1_pt1 | contig 58850 bp, 55 predicted proteins | sample 3512361 | NCBI WGS metagenome assembly VFQS01 (sample SAMN10412375, study PRJNA504923) | tailings metagenome | isolation source: Relicate 1 Philex TSF3 active mining | place: Philippines | reverse complement strand
ATCTTTTATAAAACCCCTTCCTGCCTACTTTTGCAACTTTTTGTCCTGTACTTAGACAATATTTTTAAATACCGCCACCTTCGGAAAATCCTTCATACTCTTGGTGACGGTCAAATGCTTTTGGAGAAGGATCGGAAGGTACGAGATGGCGTGGGCGAACATTTTTGAGTAGTTCTGAATCAATAATGTAGTTATTGACAGGATGTAAACTATGTAACTCAGCATTCTTCTCTAGTTGTTCCACACGACCAATCAGAGAACGAATGACATCACCTTCAGGATCGGGAACTTGACTATGATCGAGTGCCGAAACCTTGACACCATGACGATGCACAATCCGTCCGGGGATACCCACTACGGTGCAATCGGGAGGAACAGATTTGACAACGACAGATCCAGCACCAATCCGTGAATTGCTACCAATTTCGATATTGCCAAGGACTTTGGCTCCAGCACCAATAACGACATTATCGCCAAGGGTGGGGTGACGTTTACCCGATTCTTTACCTGTGCCACCGAGGGTGACACCTTGGTAGATCAACACATATTCACCAACGATCGCTGTTTCGCCGATTACTACGCCCATACCGTGGTCGATGAATGCACCCTTACCAATTCTTGCTCCAGGGTGAATCTCAATGCCTGTGAAGAATCTTGCCATCTGTGAGATCATTCGAGGGATCACAGGTAGCTTGAGCATATTTAGCCAATGGGCAAAGCGATAGAGCCAAATGGCATGGAGTCCGGGATAGCATAAGAGGACTTCTAGCCAGTTACGGGCAGCAGGATCACGTTCAAAAATGATCTTGAAGTCGGCTTGCAGCGTTTTGATGATATTTTTCAACGGTTTTTAAACCTTTTTTCTTAAATGCAACTGCTTATTTAAAATCCTAGCGGATATTTTGTATCAAAGGAAACTACCCTTTGGAATGAGTATTAAAACTCTAGCTAATTTCCAAGAATTGCTTGGTATCTTGCCAAATATTTATTAAATCACTACCAAGGGCATGATCATCATTGAGTAATTTTAAGATTACCTGCGATCGCACTTTGGCAAATTCTTCGCTCAGGGATGCTGGTACAACATCATCGTGGATGCCATGAAAGATCAGAATCGGTAGCGATCGCGTGAGTTGTGCTTCTGAATATTTTTGAGCATCAACTAAAAACTGAAATTGTAAATTTACATTACGTTTTAATCCGTAGTGGTAGAACTCACGGCTGCCATCCTGCTCCCATTGCGCGACATTCTCTGCGCCGAGATTCTGGGTAATGCGTTCACCAAAGCCAAAAGCTGGGGCAAATAGGACTAATTTTTGGACTAGGGGATTTTGGGCTGCGAGTAATACCGCCAAAAATCCACCAAGACTCGAACCAATTACAGCGATCGGTTCATTGTTTTGGAGATAGGTGCGATCGAGGTAAGCTAGCTGCTCAGCAAGGGTAACTTTGGAGAAGTCAGTGAGATTTAGATCTGGCACATGCAAGGTTAGTCCTAATTCCGCAAACCTTTGCTGCATATAGGTAGCTTTATAGGAATTGGGACTAGAAGCAAAGCCATGTAAATAAAGATAGTTCATTGAAAAATTTAGAGAACAGCGTTGAAGTAGCTATAGCGTTTACCAGTCTAGTGAAGTACAGGTTTATTTCCCCGCCGAAGGCGGGGAAATAAACCTGTGTACGTCGGCTTGAAAACTTCTATAACGCGATGGACATTGCAAAAAAATAGTAATTTAGAGACTTGACGAGAAAAAATGTCCCACCGAGTTTGTATGGCTTCGACTTCGCTCAGCCAACGTTAGCTGAGCGAAGTCGAAGCTAGATAACTTTGGTGGGACATTTTTTCTCCGCAAGAGCCTAATATAGATTTCTAAAATTTAATAAGGAACCAATTTTTGATGGTATAGCGAAACCGCACTATCAAAAATTGGTTCCTTACTTTGTTATAAATCGCTAGGATTAATCTTTTCATATTTCTCAAAGGGCTGATGAATCCAAGGATTGTCGGATAAAAAGTCGATGTAATAATCGGGCTTGGCGATCGAACAAGCCTTAAACCAGAGAACCGCCGATCGCACTTCCGTAATTGCAAACTCTTCATGGGCTTTGAGCCATTCTAGAATTTGCGCCAATGTGACACCTGAATCCACCAAATCATCCACTAACAAGATCCTCTTACCAAGGGTATCCGTAGTCATGGTGATGCTATGGGCAATTTTTAAATCCCCCCGTTCTTGAAAATTTTTACCCCCATAGGAAGAAGTCGAGAGAATCGCTAAAGGTTTGTCAAAAATGCGCGACAGGATATCCCCAATGCGTAAGCCGCCCCTAGCCAGACAGAGAATTTGGTCAAACTCCCATTGCGATCGATAAATTTGGGCTGCCAGTCCTTCGATTTTGGCGTGATATTCGTCCCAAGAAACATGTAGATCAGACATAGTGGCAGCTTTGATAAATAAATCTCAAGCAAATATCCAAATTTTGCTGTGTGCTTATAGTATCAATTAGTACATTCAATTGGACTTGTCCAAAAGTAGGGATTAGACTAGAAGAAGAAAAAATTAGATAGGGAGACAAAAGCGTGGTAGCTGTTACTGAGATTCCATCTATTGGCAACATTTTAGAGAAGCCTATTGAGCGTCGCCTGACAGTGCAGGTTTCGGAAATTGCGGCTGACACGACTACCATTCGATCGCTAGATTGGGATCGCGATCGCTTTGATATTGAATTTGGCTTGCAAAATGGGACAACTTATAACTCCTATATCATTCGTGGCGAAAAACTAGCACTAGTCGATACATCCCATGCTAAGTTTCGCGAACTATACCTAAAAACCCTCAAGGAACAAATCGATCCCTCTCAGATTGATTACTTAGTCATCAGTCATACAGAGCCAGATCATAGCGGACTAGTCAAGGAAATTTTAGAACTTGCCCCCAATGTCACCGTAGTCGCAACCAAGGTAGCATTGCAATTTCTGGGTGAGTTAATCAACCGACCTTTTAAACAGCAAGTTGTCAAAAATGGTGATCAAGTAGATCTCGGTAAGGGGCACATTTTGCAGTTTGTGAATGCGCCAAACTTGCATTGGCCAGACACGATGATGACCTTTGATCATGCCACCTCAATTTTGTACACGTGCGATATTTTTGGAATGCACTATTGCAGTGAGGCAACCTACGACGAGGATTTGAAGAAGATTACGCCCGACTATCGCTTTTACTATGAATGCTTGATGGCTCCCAATGCGCGGTCGGTCATCTCGGCAATGAAGCGGATGGATGAGTTGCCTCAAGCGGAAATTGTCGCTAATGGACATGGCCCCCTGCTGCGTTACAACGTTAAGGAATTGACCGAAAACTATCGCCAATGGAGCCAAGCCCAAACCAAGGGCGAAACTAACGTTGTGGTCTGCTATGTGTCGGACTATGGCTATTGCGATCGCCTGTCGCAAGCGATCGCCCGTGGGATCGCCAAAACAGGTGTCGCCGTGGAAATGGCAGATCTCAAGGTGATTGATTTGCAGGAATTGCGGGAATTAGTGGGTCATGCTTCAGGCTTAGTAGTATGCACACCCCCAGCATCCAATAGTCGCGTAGAAACTGCGATCGGCGCAATCTTGGCAGCAGCAACCGAAAAGCAAGTAATTGGATTGTATGAGCCACATGGCAATGAAGATTCCTCCATTGATTTACTGAATAATCGCTTTAAGGATCTCGGCGTAGTTACCTCCTTCCCACCAATTCGGGTTCGCGAAAATCCTAACGAGGCGACCTATCAGACCTGTGATGAAGCGGGAACTGACTTAGGACAGTTGCTCACTCGTAAGCAAAATATCAAACAACTCAAGGCGATCGATGCTGATCTCGATAAAGCTTTGGGGCGTTTAGCAGGTGGTTTGTATATTATTTCCGCCGCCAAGGGTGGCGCTCGTAGTGCGATGTTAGCCTCTTGGGTCGCACAAGCAAGCTTCAAGCCCCTTGGATTTACAGTTGCGGTGGCAAAGGATCGGGCGATCGAGTCATTTATGCAAGTAGGCGATCGCTTTGTCTTAAATGTGCTCGAAGATGGCAACTATTCCAAACTGATGCAACATTTCCTCAAACGATTTGCGCCTGGGGCGGATCGTTTCGAGGGTGTGAAAACACAAATATCTAGCTCTGGCGCACCGATTCTCACCGAAGCACTTGCCTTTATGGAATGTGAAGTCATGAGTCGCATGGAATGTGCTGATCACTGGATTATTTATGCGATCGCAGAAGAAGGTCGAGTTTCTAAACCCGATGCTCTTACTGCTGCTCACCACCGCAAAATTGGCAACCATTACTAAAACAACGTGAGTTCGATAACGCCATTTGCGCGGCGCTTCGCGCCGCGCAAATGGCGGAAAATGGTAAAAATCGCTTAGCGATTTTTACCATTTTCCGCCTTCGTCGAACTGACGTTAAAACAAAACAAGGGCGCTTCGCGCCCTTGTTTTGTTAATTTTAATTTTGCTATAAGGTCACCCGATCTATACCTTACCAAAGCGGCGATCGCGCTCTTGATAATCCATCAATGCTCGGTGAAATTCACGACGATCAAAATCTGGCCAAAGGGTATTAGTAAAATACATCTCGGTATATGCCATTTGCCAGAGCAAAAAATTACTTAATCGCATCTCGCCACTGGTGCGAATGAGCAAATCAGGATTATGGGTTCCCGCTGTATAAAGATGCTGCTCAAACAGATTTTCATCAATATCTTCAGGTTTGATTTCTCCTGATTGGGTAGCTTCAGCAATTTGGCGACAGACTTTCACGATTTCACGGCGACTACCGTAATTAATCGCAACCGTAAAATGAATTGCTTGATTATTTGCCGTAGCAAGTTGCGATCGCTCGATTTCCGCACGCAAGGAACTTGAAAGAGAATCCAGATCACCAACAAAGGAAATCCGCACTCCTTCACTGCACATTTCGTCCAACTCACGGCGCAACATCCGCTCAAACAAAACCATCAAGAAATCAACTTCCTGTGCAGGTCTACTCCAATTTTCCGTAGAAAAAGCGTAGACTGTCAGCGCTTCAATTCCCCAGTCTTTGCAACAGCGTAGCAAGTCCTTGAGCGCATCAACCCCCTGTCTATGCCCCGCAATTCTGGGCATTCCTTTTTGCTTTGCCCAACGACCATTCCCGTCCATAATTACGGCAACATGTTTAGGCAATCGCTGACGATCTAGATCTGGTGGCAAAGTTTGCAATAGCTTAGCAGTCATTTCTTTTCTGACGATTTTCGACTTACCATATTTTTGATATTCACGCTTGACCAGAGCCAATTAAACTTGGGCACTGTTCTTCCTAAAGGAGTCGGACGATAATTACCGAGTTTAGTTTCTAATATTTCTCGGAGCCGACTACTAGCGAGGGGACGATCTAATATGCCATTTTCTGCGATCGCAATCGAACCTGTTTCTTCGGAGACTACAACACAAAAACAATTTCTAACGCGATCGGTAATACCCATAGCGGCTCGGTGTCTTGTGCCAATTTCCCGTGAAGCGGCTCGATCAGAAATAGGCAAAATCACGCCTGCCGCCACAATTCGATCTTCGCGAATTAGAATCGCCCCATCATGTAAAAGCGTTGATGTTTGAAAAATGGTATGTAATAGCTCTTTGGATAATAAGGCGTTGAGTCTGACACCAGGTACAGAAAAATCGCGATCATCAATCGGTTCACCAGTCTCAATAATCATTAATGCACCTGTACGATTTTGAGATAGCTCAATGACCGCCTCAATAATTTCCTCAATTACCGAATCAGCTTCTACAGGTGCGCGCCGACTGCTGGCTGGTTGAAATAGGGAGAGTAAATCCCCACGTCCAAGACGTTCAAGAAACCGCCGCAACTCTGGCTGCAAAATTACCGCCATGGCTACAGCAGAACCAATTAATAATTTATCAAGAACAAAATTCAGCAATCGTAAACCAAGGCGATCGCTAACAACATTAGCAATCAGTAAAAAGATAATGCCCCGCACCATCAACAAAGTACGGCGATCGTTGCTGAGGGACAGCATGAGGTAGATCAATCCAAACAATGCAAGGATATCGATCGCCCTCATGATGAATGCAATTGAGTTGATATTGGCAAACCACTGCATTCATAACCCTCTCATTCACAACTAATTTCGCAACTCACTTGGTAACGCATTTCATGGCTACTTGCGTAGTCTCTCTGGCAAACAATCTTGACGCAATAGATCCTCACGAGTTTCACGTTTAATGATCAAACTAGAGTCACCACCTTGGACAACTACTGCCGCAGGTTTAGGCAAACGGTTGTAATTAGAAGCCATGCTGTAGTTATAAGCACCAGTTCCAAATACAACCAGAGTATCGCCTGCCTTAGTTTCAGGCAATTGAATATCTTTAATTAAAATATCACCTGATTCGCAATGCTTACCTGCGATCGTTACAGTTTGCGATAGGGGGGCGCTCATCTGATTAGCTACCACTGCACGATATTTGGACTGATAGGTAATCGGACGAGGATTATCAGACATACCACCATCAATGGTCACGTAGGTACGAATATCAGGTACAGTCTTGCTACCACCAATGGTGTAAGCAGTCGCACAGGTCGCACCAACTAGCGATCGCCCTGGCTCACAGAGTAATTTAGGCAAATCTAAACCTGCGGCAGTAAAAGCATCGGTGACTCCTGCACTGACCGCTTTGATCCATTCCTCAATACTAGGAGGATCATCAGATTCGACATAGCGAATTCCTAAGCCACCACCAATATTTAGCTCAGAAAACTTCAAGCCATACTTTTCGCCAGCGAGTTTAAACCACTGCACCATCACACCACCAATATCTTGGTGAGGCTGCAATTCAAAAATCTGAGAGCCAATATGTGCATGAATACCAATGCAGTTCAGGCTAGATCCCGCTACAAAAGCAAATACAGCCTCAATTTCATTGGGGTCAAAGCCGAATTTGCTATCAATATGCCCTGTTTGGATATATTCGTGGGTATGGCATTCAATCCCAGGGGTCAAGCGCAACATGATCCTTGGGGCAGTAAAAGCAACCGACAGCGCTTGCTCTTTGGCAAGACTGGCTAGAGTCTTTAGCTCATGCCAATTGTCCACTACGATTGTGCAGCCAACCTCTAGGGCATAGCTCAGTTCATCTAGGGACTTATTGTTGCCATGAAAATAAATCAAGTTAGGTGAAACCCCTGCACGCACTGCCGTCAGGATTTCCCCAGCCGAAACCACATCAATACCTAAGCCTTCCGATCCAACGATCGCACAAACAGCAAGACAGCTCCAAGCTTTAGAAGCATATAAAACTTGAGAGTCTCCTTGATAATGCTTGACCAAAGCATCGCGATATTGCTGACAAGCAGTTCGCAAACTTACTTCATCCAAAATATACAAGGGTGAACCATATTGCTGGACTAAGTCCACCACATCGCAACCACCAATTTCTAGGTGATCATTGGCATTAACTACAGCCGTTAGTGGTAACAGTTGTTGATTGGGCGACAAGCTATTTAAACTCGAAGCGTTACTTTGTAGTGAATTTGCCGCAACAGTCTCTTGTCTTAGACTATTTAAAACAGTAGTCATGAAGTACCAATAATTTGTTGTAAATCTTTATCTAATACCTATTATAAAAAAATAGAGGCATTTTTATTTTATAAAATAGAAGCAGGCGTTTAACACCTGCTTCTATCTTTATTCGAGCTTTTCGAGATTAAGCGATCGCTGCAACTCGGCAATCTCGTCCTTATGGGCACGCACCTTTAGCCTACCATCGGGCAATAGTTGCAAACTCACCTTCTGCTCGCGAGGAACACCACGCCAATAAAACCAACCTGCGATCGGTGAGGCAATACTTAGCCATAACCAAAGATTTTCCAAATCAGGAATTAAAACACCCAAAACTAAACCAAGACAAATCAAACCAATGGCTGCCAATATGGTCAAAAATACTGCTAAGAAAATACTCGGTCTGATTTGACCCAACAAAATCGCCACATCCCGTTCTGGATCGATCTCCACAACCTTATAAGCTCTTTGCTGGAAATGATCGCGGACTTGCATTAACAGGCGATCATCCGTAAGTTTATCAACATTAAAAAGGGCATCAGTAGTGCGATCGCGAATCGAACCACGTAAGAAAGAAATCAGTCCCAAAAACAGCAGGATTGTTAAGAGGAGTGTGGAATATATTGTAGGGATAGTTGCAGGCATTCGGACTGAAATTTTATAGGTTTGGGTACAATCTGTTAACTGATTTTGTTATAGCGTTTTGCAAATACATATATACTCATTTGCAAAATTAAAACATCACTCACAGTAGAGGTTTTGGACTTTCATTTTGCCGTAGGTAAAATGAAAGCCGCTATAACTGCCTATTATAAATACCAAATCTAGGGCAAATCTAGAAATTCATCAGCATTCATATCTTTAATTTGGTATCCAATGCTTTGGTCTGCTCACAAATATAGTTGAGAGCTTTCACCCCAAAAGTTACCTCTCATAATTCTTAAACATCTACAAACCATTCTTGATTGCTATATTGCCTTGGTTTTGATATAAACATTAGCGGTTCAGCCTGTGATGATTAGAGCTACTTAGGTAAAAATAAAACGATGACTGAATATCCTAAAGCGACCTATGCAGGCAAGTATGTCGATGATTCGTTTAAACTTGCCAAATTCTTCCGAGTACTACGCAAACGTTGGATTGTCATCGTAGCTGTTTCTGCCACCGTATTTGTTGGCAATGCTTACTATACATTTACCAGAACTCCCCAATATCGCTCCAGTGCCTCTCTTCTAATCAACAACTCCACGATCGCGGTATCTGATATTCAAGTTCCCGGTTTACCAGGTAGCTCATTAATTAATCTTGGTACAGAAATTGGCATTCTACGCAGCCGACCTCTCATCGAGGTCGCAGTTGCCAAGATAAAACAATCTTCCGCTAGCAGCACTATCAAAGATATCGATGCTGGGACGATTATGGGTGGCTTAGAAATTCGTCCCGAAAAAGATGCTTTGATTCTGCGGCTTAACTATACCGACAGTGATCCCAAGCGGGCGCGGGAAGTACTCAATGCTTTAGCCCAAACCTATGTCGAATATAGCTTAAAAGATCGTCGGACTAAATCTAGTACTGCGATTAAGTTTATTCAGGAGAAATTACCGCAAGTTAAACAGCAACTTGATAAGTCTGCCCTTGCTGTTACCCAATTTCGTAAAACCTACAATATTGTTGATCCTGAAACCTATGCTGCCGCAGTTTTTAAAATGCGTGAGGCTTTAGAGGTTCAAGCTCAAGAACTGCAAATTAAAATCGCACAGACCCAACAGCAATATAAATCTCTTAGCCGCCAAGTTGGTAAATCGCCAGATGCCGCAATTAGTGGCGCGATTCTACAACAAGATGTTCCATATCAGTCGCTAGTTAAACAATTCCAAGAAGTTGAAACCAACTATTTTCTAGAGCGAACAAGATTTCGTGAAGACCATCCTACAGTCAAATCTCTTAAAGAGCGTCGCGACGAACTCTATAAGTTATTGGAAACCCGTGCTCAGGCAGTAGTTGGTACTAGAGGTATCAATATTACAAGAGAACCAAACAGCCCAATCCAACAAAATTTAGCAACTCAATTATTTGAAACTCAAACAGCTCTTGCAGTTAATCAAGCGCAGTTGGAAAGTATTAGAGGTGCTCAGGCTGAAGTTGCTAAAGCTTTTTCGCAAATTCCTCAAATTCAACAAAAATATATAGAAATTCAAAGAAAATTAGCTTTGGATAGTTCTACCTATGAAAAGTTAACTGAAAAATTAGAGGAATTGAGAATTTCCGAAGCTCAAGAGATTTCCTCATGGCGAGTTTTAGAACCACCCCTGATTCCTACCCGACCATCATCACCAGACATTGAGAAAAGCCTAATTGCTGGAACTTTTATTGGTTTAACCCTAGGGGTCTTATGTGCATTGCTATTTAATCGTCTCGATCAACGTATTCGTGAGGTTGAGGAAGTTAAGGAAATCATTGATATTCCCTTGCTTGCATCGGTTCCTCTGACTGAAGTAGCTTCTTTAAGTGCCATGGTAAGCCAAGGAATTTTGCCGACTAGTAGCTACTATGCTTTTAAGGAAGCCTTGAGCTCGCTAGCTTTAAATCTCCGCTATTTAGGTACAGACAATACGATGAAAGTAATTGCCTTTACTTCATCAGTACCATCTGAGGGCAAGAGTACATTGACCTTTAATCTGGCGACAATTTTAGCCGCACTAGGGTATAAGGTTCTCTTGGTAGATGCGGATATGCGGAAGCCGACGGTTCATAAATTGTCTAAGCTAAGTAATAAGTTCGGTTTATCCACTGCCCTTGCTACCCCCAATCCTTGGCAAGATCTTGTGCAAGTCGCCGATGAAAAAGGGAATCTTCATGTTTTAACATCAGGCTCACTGCCTCCAAATCCAATGTTGTTATTGGAATCAACAAAGATGACTGCTCTTTTACAAGAATGGCGACAAGCCTATGACTATGTTTTAGTGGATACTCCACCTGTGATTGGGATAACTGATGCTCAATGTTTAACTTCTAAGGTGGATACATTTATTCTGGTTGCTGCTATCAATCGTTCTACTAGAGGTGGCATTGCCCGTGCTTTAGAAGTCTTAGCGATCGCTAGAGCAAATGTGTCTGGTTTGTTGATTAATATGATTGGTTCCTCAGATAGTGAGTACCACTACGGATATTACGATCAGTATTACCTCAATCCTAAAGGGCACGAAGAAGACATCGAACTAGATCCAGAAGTAACCGCAATTGAAATTGCTAAACCATAAACAAAAAAGACTCACAGAGTGAGTCTTTTTTGTTTAAAGTCTACGTCACATTTGAGATCCACGCCTTTCTCTACGTAATGTTTGTGACAGACTATTTCCGAATGGAATTGAAGTCCAAAAGGTGACATTAAGTGTCACCTTTTTTATTAAAAATCTACGCCACGCTTGAGATCTACGCCTTTTTCGGCGTAATGTTTGTGGCAGACCATTTCTGAATGGACTGACGCGAGATCAAAGTAGGCGGGGTTGTTGAGGCAGCGTCCTGTGATGATTACTTCCGTATCGCGAGATTTTTTGAGTAGCGCTTGGCAGATTGGCTCTACGGGTAATAGATCGAGATCGACAGTAGGATTGAGTTCATCAAGAATGATCGTTTTATACAGTCCCGAAGCGATCGCAGCTTGAGCAATTTCCCAACCACGTTGCGCTTCGATGCAGTCGATTTCCTGCTGTTGACCACGCCAGACGATCGCATCACGTCCACAGCGCTGATGATCGATCACATGGGGATAGCCACGCTTGAGGGCGGCGATCGCCGCATCTTCGGTATAGCCTGCGCCGCCCTTGAGCCATTGCATGATCAGAACTCGGTGGGATAAATCACGACTGATACCAGTACCGATCGCTTTTAGAGATCTTCCTAACGCTGAAGTACTTTTCCCTTTGCCTGCACCTGTATAAATCTCAATACCTGTCACATCATATTTCTCGGCATGGGCATCATCGTGCGATCGCATTTCCGAGTGCAGGTCGGCGATATCAATTAAAGATTGGGGTGCGCCGCGTCCTGTGCAAATTACTTCGAGGTGGGGTGGTTTATTTTTTAAATCTTTAACAACGCGATCGGCAGGAATTAAGCCTAAATCGAGTACGGGATTAATTTCATCTAAAACTACTACAGAATAAAGTCCTGATGCCATTGCGCCTTTAGCAACCGCCCAACCTCGTTCAGCTTCTTGGCGATCGAAGGGGGTGACATGTTCGGCATCAAAAAATTCGGCGCGACCAGTGCGAACATGATCGATTAAGTGGGGAAATCCCTGTTGTAATGCAGAAATTGCGGCATCTTCGGAATATTCACGCTCGGAGCCTTTGAGAAAGCGCAATAGTAAGATCCTTGTGCCGAAGGGCGAGTTGTCGGACATTCCTAAACCCAGCGATCGCAGGACTACTCCTAATGCTGCCTGTGATTTACCTTTGCCAGTTCCGTCATAAACATGGATTTGTCCGATCTCACGTTCGGGACGCACCTGTGCGGTCATGATGCCAATCGCTGCCATGTATTTACTTAGTCTCTTTTCACAACGCAATACAATAGTATAGCAACCCGATCAGACCCAAGAGAGGGGTACAGAGCAAATCGCACATCTCTCTTCAATTAGCAATTTACAGATTGGTGAGCCGCTATGGATACCAGAGATCGGTTTAGGAATTGGTCATGCTGTAATTAATTGCCAAGCGATCGCTTCGGGCGTGAAGTTTTAAGTTGTTTCGAGCATTCTTAATTAAAATCAATAAATTTTCATATTATTTACTCTTATTTTTGAGTATTTTCAAGTTATAGTCATAAATAATTCTTAAAACATCAACCAACGGTGGATGATTAATTTATGTCTAACGATGCTCTAAAGCCTGATATCCATGCGATCCAAAAAGCTGTGGTTGATGTTTTGTCGCAAGTTCGAGATTTGATGCACTATGCAAGTAAAAAGTTAGAGTCATCGAATGGCAAAGAGCAACGCTATGCAGAACACGCAAAAAGTATTGAAAATGAGATTACTAAGGTCAAAAATTTAGAGCTACGCATGGCGATCGCTGCTCCGATGAAAGCTGGCAAGTCAACAATTATTAATGCGATCGTGGGGCAAGATATTTTGCCAAGTCGTAACGCCGCAATGACGACATTGCCGACTGAGATAGTTTTTTCAAAAGATGTTACTGAGCCAAAACTGAAATTACGTTACCAACTAGACCCTGAAAGTGATGATTTTGTTGATATCTATTCTGTACTTAGGCGATCGTGGCGAAAACTACAGGAGCAAATTAGCACAATTGGTATAGACCAAGCTTCTGAAGATATTGCTGAATATCCACATTTACAAGATTTACTAAGGTATGTAAATGATAGTCCAGAAATTCCTTTTTTGTCAGAGGTTTCAGGCACAGAAGTAATTCAAAAATCATTAACTGATCTAAATGATTTAGTCCGTCTATGTGGGATTTTAGTCCCTTCAGATAACCCATTGATGTCTTTAGTCTCTGTACCTCGTATTGAAGTACCTTTTTTAGATGAAAATTCTGGGTTGAAGTTAGATAGTGTCGGTAAGTTGGTAATTGTCGATACCCCCGGACCGAATGAAGCTGGTGATTTAAATCTGGGTAATGTCGTTAAACTTCAACTTGAAGCTAGTTCTATCATTTTGCTTGTATTGGATTACACTCAGTTAAATGCAGAGGCTGCTGAGAATGTAAGAAGTGACGTTGATCGAGTGTCTGAGATCAAGGGCAAAGATAGTATTTATATCCTAGTTAATAAGATTGACTTGCGTAAAAGTAAAAAGGACATGACTAAAGAACAAGTCCTAGAATTTGTACAAAATAAGTTTGACATTCAAGGAAGTTCAGATCGGGTTTTTGAAATCTCTGCCAGTCGTGCTGCCTATGCTTCTAATTTTCGTAGTGAATGTCGGATGAATCCAGATACAGAAGAACCGCAATCAATGGAAACTGCGGAGCTTTTAGCACGTCAGGCTTTTGGTGATATGTGGGAAGATGAATTTCCAGAGGCTTCAATGGGGCGGATGCTCAAGGCTGCTGATAGGATTTGGAGCAAGTCTGGATTTGCAGATTTTCTGGAAAGAGCGATCGCGGTGTTGATGGCTCAGGCAGCACCTCGGACATTGAGTAGCGCTCTTAATGATGTGAGTGGTCGGTTAACGGATCTACAAAATAATACTAATATTCAAAAAGCAACTTTTGGGCAAGATGTAGCTAAGTTACAAGCGGCAATTGATTCTCTGGAAAATGATTTGCGTAAATTAAATGATTGTCGAGACAAACTCAAAGATGAGGTTAAAGATCTTCGGAGATCACTGGAGCAAAAACTAAGCTCTAACCTAGTTGCTATGCAAGCTGAAAGTCGTGGGCAACTAAAGAGGATTTTTGGTAGAAAGGAATATAGCGAGGCGGGATTAGTTAAGAAAGCTGGATTAGGGCTTAACAAGCTTCTAGGTCTACTTAGCGGTCAAGATTATCAAGGTACAGGCGAGATTAAATTCAAATCTGCTAATGAAGCAAATAGATTTGTCGAGACTGCTACTGCTTCTGTCAAGATGATTGTAAACGATTTAATGTCCGATGCTAGAGAGGATACTTGGCGAGAAGTTAAGAGTTTGCGTAATAGAATCGAAAAACTGCTTAGAACTAAAACTAAACCAATCATTGAGCAAGCACAGCGTAGGCTGTCCAAACAGTTCAATGTAACTCTCGAACTGCCTGAAATGTTTGATGATTTCCCTCTAGATATTAGTTTAGATATCGAAGCTAAATCTCGCTCTAGAGAATACACGGAATATAAGACAGTTAAGGAACGCCGTTGGTATACACTTTGGCTTTACGAACATACAAAACAAGTTCCAGTTAGCAGAACAGAGCGCTTCTTTGTTGTCTCTGTTGATGAAGTTAATAAAAATGTTGAAGAATCTATAGAAGCAGCAGTTACAAAGGTTAAGCAGCAAGTATTTAAATATTTAGAAGATGATTTTCAGTCTGTACTTGACAAATCGTTTTCTGAACTTGATCAATTTCTCAAAGGTTACGAGGAATCATTGCAAGAATCTATAAATATCAACAAACAAAATGCTGAAAAACAAGCAGAGCGTAAAGCTACGCTCGATAAAATTTCTGATGATAGTGCAAAGTTGAAGGGGGCTGTTGAAAAGCAAAAAAAGCACGTCGGAGAAATCCTAAAAACTAAACAGGAGTAGATTTATGGATTTTGAGAAATTATCTTAAAATACAAGCTAGGAGAACAAGACGGATGATGCACTATAAAGTAGTTATATATTGGAACCCAGAAGATGAAGCCTACATCGCCGAAGTTCCAGAACTAGCAGGATGTATGGCAGATGGTGCAACTTATTTTGAAGCTCTGAGTAATGTCCAAGTCATTATGGAAGAATGGATTCAAACAGCGACAGAGCTAGGCAGGCAAATTCCCCAACCTCAAGGGAAATTAGTTGCTGTTTAGGATTTTCGTGGATAAACCTAGAGAAATGCATGGAAATGAACAACACAAAACTTGATAACTTTCAATTTAATCAACATGTCTTTAGCGTTACAAGTCTAACCGAAGAAGATATAGAAGATAAAACCTATTGGTTTCACAAAAGTCCCCGCGATCGCCTAATTGCCTTGGAATATTTACGACAGATAATGTACAGCTATGATCCAAATACCACAAGACTTCAGAGAGTTTTTGAGATTGCTCAATTACCATCACGTTGAATATTTGCTCGTTTAGATCTTGAGAATCTCTCCTAAAACATATGTCTCCAATACAATCTGTGAATAAATAACCCAATGCAAAACTTTGCAACTCAATCATTACAAGACCTACAGCAACAAGTCCCCATTATCAGCGATAAGATATTGGTGGATTTAGTTAATGGGATTCAAGTAAATGATGACCTCATCCGCTTTCGTCAAAAGCGGGGCTTTATTGGACGCTTGTTTGATGGAGTTACAGGCAGCGATCGCGATCGGCAAATCCTGATAGATCTTAATTGCAATGTTGGCATGAAATCCCTACATCAATGGGTATTAGCCCTAGCCGATAACTTGCGAATTAGTAACATTGCCCTCGAAATCACGCAAACAAAGCTATTAGAAACCCGTAACGCTCTTCGCAATCATCGCCAAGAAATTGATATTCTCAAACAAATTACCGAACATTTGCAAATCCAGTTAAACGATCATGAGCAACGAATACACAATCTAGAACAACGTGTTTATCGGATCGAAACTATCCAAAAAATTGACGCAATTATCGCTGCTTGGAAGTCTGGGCGTACCTATCAAGGTTTTCATTGGGCAGTTCAGATTGCCTTTGTAATCAGAGAAATAGTTGATTTTGCGCTCTTGGACTATGAACGTATGACAAGCGATCGCCAACTACGTCCCCAAATCATCGATCAACTAATCACCGCTAGTCATCAAATACCAGATAATTGCTTCTCTCTAATCACTTTGCTCAATCTCGCGCATCAAGAAACAGCAAGCGATCACCTAGAACTAGCTCAAGCATTACTAGAAGTGCGATCGCTACTACCCTCAAGACTTGCCGAAATCCCCTATCTATTCACCCTCGGCACAACCTTAGAATTAGCGGCTTTACCTGAAGAAGCCCGCCCCAAAGATCCCGCGAAAATTGCCTTTGAGCTATGTCGCCGCGATTACGATCTGATTTTGCTTGCCACAGATAAAAATGAATTTATTGAACGCATTGTCCACGAAACGGTTAGCGATCGCCTCATATATCAAAACACTCTAGGAAGATAAATCATGACTCCCAAAATCGGCTTAGTTCTTGCTGGTGGTGGCGCAAAAGGAGCTTATCAAGCGGGGGCAATCAAATATCTCGCAGAAATTGATTTTGTACCACATATCATCGCAGGAACTAGCATTGGAGCGCTTAATGGTGCTGTACTTGCCGCTAACTCAAACTTTCAGGATGCCGCAAATCAGCTTGATCTGATGTGGACAGACTTAGGCAAAGCAAATGTCATTCAACCCGATCGCGGGGCGATCGCACAACTTGCCAGTTACATCATCCAAACATCTCTCCCCACCTTGGGCGCATGGGCGACGAAATTATTAGAATCAATTGGCATATTCTCCAATTCAAAATCAGTATTTGACCCCGCACCCATCGAAAGCTTTTTGCGCCGAGCCATCGATCCGCAACAATTACGCAATGGTATTGAGCTATGGGTTGCTGTATTCCCTTCGCTAAACATTCCCAGATTCCGTTACGATCCAGCGATGCTTGTTATCGACATGATTCGCGCCAAAATGGGACAAGATGCTCACTGGTTGCACGTTCAAGGAGCTAAAAGCGATCGCCAAATTTACGATATTTTGTTAGCCAGCGCAGCAATTCCCCTTGCTTTTCCTCAACGCGAGATCAACGGCAATATCTATGTCGATGGAGGCTTTGCGGATAATGTACCACTAGGAGCCTTAGCCGCCCAAGGATGCACCCATGCGATCGTAATTCACTTAGAAAATGGTGCAATCTGGAATCGTCATCAATTCCCCAATCAAACCGTGATTGAAGTTCGCCCACAAAATTCTATCAATAAATCTGATACACCTCTTTATGGTGATGCGATTACTTTTCTTGATTTTAGTAGCGATCGCATTGAGCTATTAAAACAACGGGGTTATACTGATGCAAAAGCTTGTCTAGAGGCAATTTTACAGACGATACGAATTGAAAGAGATCGGCAAAGAAGCTTGAGTCTTTTGCAAAAGAGAACTCAGGAACTTGCTAATGATAGCGATATCCTATAATGCCCATTAGATAGCTAAGATACTTTTGCGGTGATTCTGATGCTCCAGAGAATCTCACACATCTCCCCACCAGTGACGAATTACCCGATTCTGATGATATGCCTGTGGATAACGAAGACCAGAATTTCATCCCGAATTTACTACTGTTCTTGTTGGAATATATTTGGAAAAGTCGGGATGATTGGTACTTTGGTGTGGATATGGGGATCTATCACACCACTGGCTTAAGTCCTAGAGTTCCCGTAGTTCCTGATGGATTTTTGAGCTTGGGAGTGGAACGGCATAAAAATGGTGGATCACGCAGCAGCTATGTAATGTGGGAAGAAGAAGATACCGCACCGATTTTGGCTTTAGAAGTTGTATCCCATAGCTATGGTGATGAATATGAAAAGAAGTTGGATATTTATCGCCAATTAGGTATCAAATATTATGTGATTTACAATCCTCAGTTCTGGCGGCGCGATGGTCATTTACCTTTTGAGGTTTATAAATTGGTTGATGGTGATTACCAGTTGCAAATTGGTGAGCCGCTATGGATGCCAGAAATCGGTTTAGGAATTGGTCGTGCTGTATTGCCAAGCGATCGCTTTAGTCGTGAAGTTTTAAGCTGGTTTGATCAAAAAGGCGAGCGCTATCTCACCACTGAGGAACAAGTTGATTTAGAGAGACAATGGGCTTGATGAGGCACAGAAACAGGTGGAATTGTTAATGGCAAAGTTGCGATCACTTGGTATATCTGAAGAATAGAGATAAGTCATAGCTAAAACTGAATATTATCAAGTGGAACTAGTCCTTCATCAACATTGGGAAAATCTTCATCAATATCCTCCAGCGTTGCCAATAACTCTAATAAAGACCTTTTCTTAAATGGCTCAATAATTAGTCTTTCACCATCTCTACGAATAACCACATCATTACTAGGCATTTCCAACGCATGAGGAATATTCAAAGTTTGATTGCGTCCATTATGAAATAACCGAACTTGATATTGAGTAACCATAATTTTCGCCTCCCAGCAAAAGCTCATTTTTAGTTTAGATCGGAGATTTCTATACCGCCTCTGGCTCGATTATATAAAGAATATGGGTTTTCGTTGTGGCTAATTCCCAAAAACGCATCTTAGAGCCAACATATTAGGGTTCTGCGATTTAAAAAGAAAATTTTGTGTGGTGCGGCTTCGCCGCACCACACAAAATTTAGTTCCTTAGGCGTGACTATCGATATATTCGAGGCATTTACGCATTTGTTGCTGCATAGTTGCGCGATCGCTATGAAATCTTCTGCCATGTCCCGGAAGCACCCATTCAAAATTGTAAGTTGCTAGCCTTGCCATCGACTTACCCAATTCTGTCCACGAATACCAACAAGCATTCCGAAAAGCGTAAAGCTGCTGTAAGCGATCTGACCATGCCAAATGATCGCCACTAAATAGAAATTGATCCCGATAGAGTAAAACCGTGTGTCCCTTGGTATGACCCGCAACAGGAATAATCAGTAAATCAGTATCTAATTGATAATTTTCTACACCTTGCAATTGAATCTCTACAGATTTGGTTCCTGTGGAAATATCGTCAATATGCAGAATGCGATCGCACTGAAAATGTTGATGATATTTCTCATGATCGGCAACATCATCACGATGGGTGAGATACATATAGCGCACTCCACCCATATTCTCAATTTGTTTCACAAGCGGCGGTGCAAAGCGAGGAGAGTCCACCAAAATATTCCCTTCGGGACGTTGAATCAAGTAACTCGCCGCACCGTAGGAACTCTCAGAGTGATAACCACAGTGATAGACATTTTCGGCGACTAACAGAGGGAATTGTTGTTGAATCGACTTGATATCTGTCGGTTTCTCCACAGTCCCAATCGATGCAGTGGGACAAGCCAAAAGTGCTTGCATTGCCTTGATCCTTTGCAATTCATTCTGTGGTTGTTGGTAAACGGCTGATTGATCATCTTGCCAGTTAAATATTTCGGGAGCCATCCATCGACAGGTATCACAATCGATACAACTACTATCTACATAAAAATCACCAGAAATATTTTGCGATCGCCGATGCTTGAGGTTAGCCATAGGGGGGATTTGGGGGTGATGGTGTGCAGAGCCTAGCGAGGCATATCATCATTATTCAGACCTTATAAGCGCTTAACTTTTTTGTCCATAACTTTTTTCTCAAATTCATTGATTTGGACTTCTCGTAAGCGCGTTGCATAGGCTGGGAATGGGAAGCCAACTAGTAGAGGTGATGGAACCTCAGGCTGATGGATGAACATACTGCCAGATTTTAAGAGAAGCGATCGCTTCCGACAGGCTCCTGTTAAAAAGTTATATTCAGGGCGTTCTACTTCAGCGGAATCGAGGCGACCGACTACGCGCACTGCGGCTTGCCCGACTACGCGACGCTCGACCTCAGAAGCAGTTTGTTGTGCGCCGATTAAGATAATGCCCAGCGATCGCCCCCGTTCAGCAATTTCCACTAACAAATCTTTGATCGGGCTACGACCTTCCTTGGGAGCATATTTATTCAATTCATCAAGAACGATAAAGACAACGGGATATTGTCCGCGCTTTTCCTTTTCCATGAAAAGCTTTTGTAACAATACGCCTACCACAAACTTTTGAGCCTTGCTGCCAAGTTTGTTGATATCGGCGATCGTTAATTGATATTCCGCCGCCAGAGGATCGAGCTTATACTTTTGCAACTCCTCCGCAGGCAGATCACCGCGCACCAGATGCTGCATCTCGTCAGCAATTCCCAACATCCGACGGGTGAGTGCCTCAGCAGTGGCAGGTGTGTTCCGTCCTAGCCATTTTTGATCGGGATTCTCTACCAACTTATCTTCGAGAAATTCTATCAAATCTCGAAAGGTTTCCACCTTATCCTTGCCATCTTCACCATAGCTATCATCTAAATCGAGACTAGTTCTTGGCAAAAATCCTAACTTCTTATCATATTTATCATTATCCGCAGCTAATCTTGCCAGCCTCTCCTCGACAATACTCGCCAAAAAGCCGATATTTCCTCGCTCTAGGTCATCACCTGCAAATAAGAAACGGAATAAGCGATCGCTACAAAATTCACGCATCCCCCACACATAGGCGGAAATGTTATCGGAACGCTGATCGAGATGGGGTTCGATTTCCTGTGTATTTTTCTTAGGCGCAACGCAAAACCTGACATCTCGGAATGGCTCTACGGGCAGATCGAGAATGTGATAACTAGCCCGATCCTCTTCCCGCATTTTGTTGTTGGGCTTATCTAAGAAGAATAAATCTTCTCCCTTAACGTTAAAAATTAGCGCTTTCGTATTCGCTCTCTTAGAACCTAGCGCTGTTGAATTAAAAATGGAATGGAGAATAAATAAGGCAAAGGAAGTCTTTGTCGCCACACCTGAGATGCCTGAAATATTGACATGAGCGCCCTTTGTGCCATCAATAAATTCATAATTCAAATAGGCAGGACTACCATTTCGCATAATTCCTGCGGAGATGCGCTGCTCCATGCCATCAAAATTCAGTGCAAAGCGAAGATTCTCATCTTCTGCTAAATAGACAGCATCGCTGGGTTGTGGTGGTAAATATTCTTCTGGTTCAATGCGGGTGACTTGGATATGCGCAGCATAGGAGACATTTACAGGCATACTGCCAGCAGTAACGAGAAATGTATCCGTATCAAATTGGGTTCCTTCATGAATAGTTCGCACATGATCGACGACACCATAGAAGTTGACGACACCTTTTTTGTCGGGGCGATCGGTTTTTACTTGCACGACATCATCTAAACGCAGGACTTTGCCATCACTTACCGCCACCCAAAACTCAAGGGGGGTCGCATCTTTAGTTCCCAAGATATATCCAATCGGCTCGATCATGTCACTATGTTCTACATTATTTTCCAAGTATAGCTGTCGCCAAGTGTATCAGGACATAAAACCCAAGAAGAGAAAGGCGGCGATTCGCGCCGCCTTTCTCTTCTTGGGTTTTGATTTTGGCCTAACATAAATGACGGCAGCTATATGTAGTGCTTTTCAAGCAAGTGATGTGTAGCGGCTTTACCTGTCAAAGGTGACAAAACAATCGGCTATGGGAGAAAGTAAACTAAAATGAGCACAAATGGGAAAGAAAGAGTTTGCAATGTTTCTGCGAGGGAACCTATTTCAAGCGTAATTATAGTAACCCTAAGAAACGCACTACTTGCGGGTGCGCTTGCGCAAACCATTTAGGGTTGATTGCCTTGCACTTAACATCAGTAGGACTTACGCATCGAGTGGATGTGGCGCGGGATTTGCCCGCGCCACATCCACCCAAAGCCCAGTAAATTCGTTAGCATTGCGTAAGTCCTAATCAGAATGAATTAAGGATACAGTTGAATGATTTTGTGTCTGGACGAATCTCTGAAAGAACTTGACTAAAATTCCTAAATAATCAATTTCAATTTGGTTAGCTTTTAGCCAAATTGCGGTGAGATTAATAGCGAAACAGATAATTCCTAAGAACATCAAAATAAATGTGGGAGCCATGACTACACCGATGATGTACCAACTAATTACATGGGCAATCATGAGTAATGCGTAAATAATTGCACTAGCGCTAATTGTGAAAATCTGAATGGGCGATCGCTTTAGGATCGTTAATAAAATTGTTTGTGCGGTGGCGATTAAGTTAGCGGGTACGAGGAATGCACAAATAGCTACACAATGCGATCGCGAAAAATCTCCCACAACACTACCTAAGCAATGCAAATCGAACATTCAATTAATCCTTATCTATTCCCTCAAAGATTCCTCAAAATATAGATGAATATAGATGAGTAAATCCGCATGGTTAAAACTGCATATACCGTAGCATAGCAATCTGAGCTCATGAGTATTTGTAACTAATCGCAAAAAAAAGAGCGAAAAGCGCTCTTTTTTTTAACTCTTGGATCTGACAATACCAAATACTGATGTGTAGCCATGCAAAAAGGTTGTACCGCCAACAGGTCCAATTTCTCCAGAACAGAAAAAGCCACTAAAGGGAATTAAGCCAAGGTGCTTTTGTAATAACTCTGAATCAAAATTGGGTTTACCATAGAGCCGCTCACCACGTCCCATACAGGAAAACATCAGGGCTGCCGTAGGAGTTACATTAGGAGCTTCTAAGTTTAGCTGATTCATGTAGTTGATCAGCGCTTCTTCTAAATCCTCGGCTGATGCCTTGCCATCTCGCAAATGCAACTGAATTCTTTGTCCTGGACGCATCCGATCGCCTACTGCGATCGCTCCAGAGCGTGGATCGACACCGATAATATTGCGAATCAAGAAATCGCCTTGTGATGGATTTAACTTAAACTCATTCATCACTACCCCAATAAATAGGGAATGTTGCGCGAGTTCGCGATCGCTTTGACTCAAATCTCCAACTGTATCTTGCAATAAAGATAAGGGTGGTTTACCTTCTAGCCCCAAAATCAAATTGCGCTCACATTCAGAGACCTGCATAATCTTACCGATAGGACGGCAACCCTGAGCAACCACAGGATCAATAGTCACATCACCCCATAGCGCCACACCAAGTAACCCTGTGCGATAAAGCTTATATTGATTTTCTTCATGAAAGCAAAATAGGGCATTGGCTCCCATGCCACCACTACTAGCCAAGCCGCCCACCTTAACCGCATTGGGATAGGCAAAGTCTAGACCTTGAATCAGGTCATTAATCGGGAAGGAAAAGGGATCACCAACTAATACAAAGCTAGGTGCAAGGGATGGGCTAACATCAGTCAATTTTTCCCATCGATCAGGAGAACTATCAAGATCTGGTAGTTCACTGTCATTGAGATGAAATACTTTTGCTTCTGTATTGGGCAAATGACCAACTAAAAGAGCGATCGCAGGTTTATCTTCAAACTCACGACCATTGCCGACGATCCCACCACCAGAGCAACCAACTAATTTTTTGATTGGTAGTTTTTCGGCAAGCAAAGGTAGCAAGCGTGGATAGTCACTGGAAAATGCCGTAGATATAAACAAAAAGCCTAAATCAAGGGATTGCTCACCGAGTGCAGCCAGCACTTGCTGAGACAAATCTTGTACCGCAGCTTCTAACGATATTTTTGTCGAAAGACTAGTAACCCACTTCATATACCTAGCCCCACATCAATTTCATTTCCAGACATTTCCTTATAAACTGCTCGAAAAGGTTTAATAAAACCATCTATATCTAGCTTAGTATCTAAGCTTACATTGCAGTGAGATCTTTCCGACATTTCCTACAGTGTTGCGCCTTAATTCTCACTAAGTAGCTAAGACAGAGCCAAAAGCTGTGGCGCACGCTGCGCGAGTGCCACAGCTTTTGGGTTTTACATTTCAAGTTATCCTGAATTCAAATTACGCGGAATTATAAATTTTTTAGAGAGCGGCTTCGCTGCACTCTAAAAATACTTTCAATAGGTTTGACGAATAGATTTAGCAAATTCGCCCCGAATCGACTTTCTGGTAATGTTATTTAATGTGGCGTTTGGTAAACCAAGATTTGGTGAGACACTGAAACCACAGTAAAATAATTGCGGTAACTGTCCCAAGGATGCCCCAAGGATTAGGTTATTACAGTAATTTCCGCTCAAATGAACCGCAAGAAAATTTTTATAAAAAATTTTTGATTCGGCTTCAAGCGCAAAGCGCTGTTAAGTTTAAGTTATATATAGTTTACAAACTTTACAAATCCATTTACAGATACATTTATTACAACTAAATCAACGGAGAAAACTATATGCCACAGGATGCAATCACTAGCCTGATCAGTACTTACGATGCCACTGGTAAATATTTTGATCGCGATGCCTTGGATACCCTCAAATCCTACTTTGCTACAGGTAGCGCTCGTCTAGCGGCTTCGGCAGCAATCACCGCTAATGCTGCATCGATTGTCCGTAAAGCTGGCTCTCAATTATTTGAAGAAGTTCCCGATCTGATCCGTCCCGGTGGCAACGCTTACACCACCCGTCGTTTTGCTGCTTGCTTACGTGATTTGGACTATTACCTACGTTATGCCTCCTATGCTCTAGTCGCTGGTAACAATGATGTCCTCGACGAAAGAGTATTACAAGGCTTGCGTGATACCTATAGCTCTCTAGGCGTAGCCATTGGACCTACTGTCCGTGGCATCCAAATCCTGAAGGAGCTAGTTTTTGATTTAGTAGGTGATGATTCCGAATGGCTCGGAGCACCTTTTGAGTACATGGCTAGTGAATTGGCAGAAAAAAATCTATAGCGATCGCTAAATTAAAAAAGGGGGTGTGCTAAGCACGCCCCCTTTTTTGATTTATTTAATCTTCAAAATGATTTAAGATTGTTAATAATCGCATAAGCTCGATTTTGTCTAGGAGAGATTTTATATATGGCTTTAGTACCAATGCGCCTGCTGCTTGATCATGCGGCGGAAAATGGATATGGTATCCCTGCATTTAACGTCAACAACATGGAGCAGATCCAAGCGATCATGCAGGCTGCGAATGAAACCAACAGCCCTGTAATCCTACAAGCTTCTCGTGGTGCGCGTAATTACGCAGGTGAAAATTTCCTACGTCACTTAATTTTGGCTGCTACCGAAACTTATCCTCATCTCCCTATCGTGATGCACCAAGATCATGGTAATGCCCCTTCGACCTGCTACTCAGCAATCCAAAATGGCTTTACTAGTGTCATGATGGATGGCTCTTTGGAAGCTGATGCTAAGACTCCTGCTAGCTATGAGTACAACGTAGCTGTTACCTCGGAAGTGGTCAAAGTTGCCCATGCATTTGGCGCAAGCGTCGAAGGCGAATTAGGCTGCTTAGGTTCTCTCGAAACTGGTAAGGGCGAAGCAGAAGATGGACATGGTTTTGAAGGTGCTTTAGATCATTCCCAACTTTTAACTGATCCTGATGAAGCTGCTGACTTCGTTGAGCGTACTCAAGTTGACGCTTTGGCTGTAGCGATCGGTACTAGCCACGGTGCCTATAAGTTCACTCGCAAGCCTACTGGCGAAATCCTTGCCATTAGCCGCATTGAAGAAATTCATAACCGTCTACCTAATACTCACCTCGTCATGCATGGTTCTTCTTCAGTTCCTGAAGATCTACTTGCCATGATCAACGAGTATGGTGGTGCAATTCCTGAAACCTATGGTGTACCTGTTGAAGAAATTCAAAAGGGCATCAAGAGTGGTGTACGTAAGGTTAATATTGACACCGACTGTCGTCTTGCTATCACTGCTGCGGTGCGCGAAGCTATGGCGAAGAATCCTAAGGAATTTGATCCTCGTCATTTCTTGAAGCCATCGATCAAGTACATGCAAAAAGTATGTGCTGATCGCTATGTTCAGTTTGAAGCTGCTGGTCAAGCTAGCAAGATCAAGCAAGTTAGCATTTATGATTTCGTTCCTAAGTATGCTACAGGCGAATTGAAGCAAGTTAGCCGTCAAACAGTTAAAGCTTAGTCATTACAAATATAGATTTACTGAGCAAAGCTTGATTTAGTCTAATTGCTAAAAAAATAAGGGGCGCAATGCGCCCCTTATTTTTTTGTTAGTCAAAAATTTCTTTAGCGTAACACGCTGTACTATAAATCCATTCTCAATGGTTTGTGCTGGACTATAGCAGTCCTAAATCATTTGTAAAAACATTGGCTTCGACTTCGCTCAGACATCGGTTTATGGTTGGCTGAGCGAAGTCGAAGCCACTCGCATCTCATTTAGGATTGCTATATTCGGGGCACTCTTCCACAAACTGCTATATTTGCAGTCAGTATTAACTAGATTTTGCTCATGAGTTCATCTTTGTTTTCTGCCAATAAGCTAAATAAAGCTAATCAACTACCAAAACCAAAGATTTTGGTGGTTGATGATGAGCAAGATAATCTTGATTTGCTATATCGCACTTTTCGTAGAGAATTTGAGGTGTTTCGCGCAGATAGCGGTCTGAAGGCACTCGAAATTCTTGCGAAAGAGGGAGAAATGGCGGCAATTATTTCCGATCAGCGAATGCCTGAAATGAAGGGGACAGAATTTCTGCGGCGAACTGTGTCAGATTTTCCTGACACTATGCGAATTGTGCTCACTGGTTATACCGATATTACAGACTTGATTGATGCCATAAATTCTGGACAAGTTCACAAATATATTACTAAGCCTTGGGAGCCAGACCAAATCAAGTCATTAGTGATAGAGGCAACCCAAAATTACGATCTGCTGAAGCAACGCTCTGAGGAGTTAAGCCGATCGCAGGCTCAGAATGCCCTCTTATCAACAATTGTCAAAATTGCCCAAGAGTCTCAGCAGCTAGCGGATTGTATGTCGCCCTTGGCGAATGCGTTCTTTCAGAATTTTGGTGCGGATGCAGTGATTTTGCAATTAGTGGAACATGGCTCTCTCAGTGACACACAGGCTATATGTGGTAATTATTCTAGAGATTTGGTGGGCTTCCCTTTGGTCAAAGAGGTACTCGCATCGGGAGAATCACAAGTTTGTCTTGAACAAGCTGAGACTGAAAAGTCATGTAGAACTAAGATCGCGATCGCGATTAAGTTCCGTGGAGAGATTTTGGGAATATTATCTATGGGATGGTTATCCTCACATACTATTAGCTCTTGTCATCTTGCAGCAATTCAGCAATGTGCTGATGAATTAGCGATCGCTCTTACATGTATCCGTCTCTATGTCAAACTTTGAAGCAAATTTAAAAACTACGATTCATCCTGTAGATGACAAACTTCTTGCTTTAGCGATCGCGATCGCTACTAAAGCCCATGATGGTCAATTTGATAAAGCAGGTAAGCCTTATATTTCGCATCCCTTAACGGTGATGGCGCAGATGGATACCCTCGAAAGTAAGATTGTGGCAGTTTTGCACGATGCGATCGAGGATTCTGATCTGAAGATTACAGACCTAGTACAGCAAGGATTTCCTGACTTTATCGTTAAAGCGATCGCCGCTATTACCAAGCTAGATGGTGAGCCGTATGAAGATTACATTTTGCGGGTAAAGTCTAATGCGATCGCCCGTAAAGTCAAGATCGCGGATCTGACACACAATATGGATATTAGTCGGATTGCCCATCCCACAGAAAAGGATTTTCAGCGTTTAGAGAAATATCGAAAAGTTCTTCAAGAATTAACTACTTAACTAAAGAAGATGCGCTTCGCGCATCTTCTTTAGTACTAGAAACTGCCTACGCTTAGGGGAACCCAATCGCCATTGGTGGTTAAGCCTAAAAACATCGATTCTTGCGATCGGATCGATTTGCCAGTGAGGGCGCAAGATTCATCTCGCTGAGCTGTTGCGGTGACACTAGCGCGAATTTGTTCTAGGGAAATTCGCTTTTGTTTTGGTGAGGGTTGTCTATTTTCAATGTAATCCCAGAGAACACCACGGATTAGAGCCTGATAGCCCTGTCCACCCGCCAATTCTTTGAGCTTTTCCTTTAGTTCCCGCTCTAGGCGAATGCTGGTAACTTCCATGTCTGTGGTCGCAGGCATTTGGTGTAGTGTCTGCATAATTTTTCTCCTAGTTAGTTTACAAAGTTCGATATCTATGTTTATACTACAAGTGTAGTATGACTATCTAAGAAATTCCAAGTACATTCCCATGAAATTCTATTTGTCCATCGGTCAGCATCAGATCGGATATCCCCAAGTTTGGCAGCGAGCCAATTCCTTGGCAATATCTGGCTTTGCAATGACCATTTCGGACAGAGATGTGATTGGGATTTGTGGCGATATTTTTGGTGATATTTTTAGAGATCGCGGGAACTTAGAATCCCCCGAACATTCAACCAAACAAGGCTCGCGGAGAGATGCTCTCACCAGCGTTAGCAGATTTATTAGTGCAATTAATCCAGAGACATACCCAAGCGGAAGGTATCGGCAGGTCGCCATACCCACATAACGATTAGACAATTCGGTCTTTCGCCCCCGCTTTCAACCCTAAGAAAGCGGGGGCATTTTTTTATAGCGGTTTTTCAATGAGTGCATACTCATCGGAAAACCAAACATCAATCCTAGTAAGAGTTTTGAGATTTCTTTTTGCCGATGGCAAAAAGAAATCAGCTAAATCGTGAGGAGAAACCAATGCAGCTTATTAACCAGTATGAACCAGATGTATTGAGGCAATCGGTAGTCGTGTTTTCGCAAAACTATCTGCCTGTGAGCCGTATCAATATCAAACGCGCGATCGCTTTGCTAGTCACAGGTCGCGCCGAACCCTTGGAACTAATGAGTCAACAAACTTGGCAAGTTGTTTCCCCCAGACTTGTCCTCCAAGTGCCAGAACATATCCGTCTGACGCTGACGAAATCAGAACGATTTTGGCGAGTTCCACCCGTTGCCCGTAGAGAAATCCTACGCCGTGACAATCACACTTGCCAATATTGCGGTAGCACCAAAAAACTGACGATCGATCACGTCATTCCTCGCTCTAAGGGTGGTCTGAATACTTGGGAAAACGTTGTCATTGCTTGCGAATCCTGCAATCAACGTAAGGGCAATCGCACTCCTCAGGAAGCAAATATGACTTTGCGGACTAAGCCCAAAGCACCCGTTCATCCCACCGTTGCTTTTGCGGAACAATTCTGGCGATCGCAACAAGAAATAAACAGTGGATAGCGATCCTCGCGATTTTCAGGTTACCTACGGCAGCTTGAAAATCGCCCCCCTAATTAGATTGATAGATTCTGGAGCATCAATCACCATGTTGAAACTCACTTATACCGAAGCTGGATTGCATTTGGAGAAATTAGATATCTCCTTAGAGGAATTCGTCACCAATCGGATGTTGCTCAGTTTGCGTTCTGGCTCATCGATCCATATCGAATCTAGTCGTGCCGCCTTTCTCTTGACTGCGGATGTCGTTGATTTGTTATTACTTAAGTCTGTCATGTCTGATCAGGTCGTGAGCAAGCTGAGTGTGGATAAGGTTGACGATCACTATGTTGAGGTTTGCTTTAGTGGTACTTGGATCGCCAGCGATCTCTGTGCTGAGGAAGGCACTCTCGTTACCTCTTTAGGCGATCGCGTCGAGTTCTATTTGCACAAGCTCTGGAAACTCAGCGAGTCCGCTTTAACATTCGCTAACTTCTAGAAAGGAAGCGCAAAGCGCTTCCTTTCTAGAGAATTAACAACATTTTGAGAAACCCCTTGACAATTTTGTAGTATATATAATACAAATATACTACAAATCAATTGCAAAAGCTTCTGCACCTTGAAAACTAAATATTTGCAACTGAATATTTGCATTAGATAAATCTCGCAGCAAGTTTAACTTTGTCAAAGATAAATTGAACCTTGCTCAACCTTCCCTTGGTAGCTCAGTTGGTAGTAGCGCCTGTCTGAAGAACAGGAGGTCGTCAGTTCAATTCTGACCTGAGGGGTTTTAGTTCAAAAAAAATTGCTAAGCAATTTTTTTGAACTATCAGTGTTGCCTTGTAGCTCAGTGGTAGTAGCGATCGCCTGTTAAGCGAGAGGTCGTAGGTTCAATCCCTACCAAGGCAGTTGCCACATAACAGTGGCATTAAACCGAGTGTGGCGCAGAGGTAGCGCGGCTGCTTTGGGAGCAGAAGGTCATAGGTTCAATCCCTATCACTTGGATACAGCGCTAAGCGCTGAGAACAATTCAAGAAAAAATTGCAAAGCAATTTTTTCTTGAATTGGAAAAGCTATGCAGAGATGGAGCAAGGGAGGCTCTTGAGACTCATAACCTCAAAATCGGCAGGTTCAACTCCTGCCTCTGCAACCAATTTCTAAAGCAATTACTGATCAAAAAATCTCTGTTGTTGGGATCAAAGCGCCATAAATCCTTGAGATCTTCTTGGCTTATACAGCAATATAATACCAAAACTAAAAATGGCTACGCCATTTTTAGTTTCTCAAATCCTTACTGGGTTTGGTTTTTAATTCACGAAAGTGTTGTCACACTTTCGTGAATTGGTATAAAAGATAGATAGAACATAGTAAAACCCAAATAAGTGAAGGTGGCACTTCGTGCCACCTTCACTTATTTGGGTTTTATGCCCTAAGAAACCTTTACATTGCTATAACTAGCTACTTAGCTGTTGAGTCGGTATTCTCGATTTCCCCTGCTACCAAGATAGAAATGCTGCCTCAATACCTTGCTCACGCTTGACCTTAGCATCACGTTCTACCCAAGTAATTACTTGCTCTGCGGTCAAATCTTCGAGATGAATGCTGTAATCTTTAGCGATCGCTACTAGTGCCTGCATCGCCGAAATTACCATACGGGTTAAAAACTTTTCATGGCTGGAAAGATTGGCAGGCGTTACTTCATCCTGTCTGGTATCTTCAAAATCTAAATCAGGATGGGGCGAAGTCCATTTCAGAAAGGCAGCATCCTCACCTTGCTCTTTACGAATCTGGGAATCATGCTCTATCCATTGCACAATTTGCTGCGCCGAAAGTGATTCTGCATGAATGTTAAGCTCTTGAGCAATTTTGGTAATGATCCGCATCGAAGAGATGGTGATACGGGTCATAAATTTTTCCATCGTCGATAGCATGGCTCCATCGATCGCATGGGCTTCTGCTAAGGTTAAAAACTGAATTGGATCTTGAGATGTTGACATAAAACTAGATTACAGCGCTTTGTGCTGACTTGAAAACTCAAAGAAATCTTGAAAGCATCGCTTCGCGATGCTTTCAAAATTTCTTTGTATGCGGTTAGAAACCGATAATTTGTAAGAATCCTTTACCTGTTACAAATTCAAAGATGAAAATAGCGGTGATGCCCACCATCGCCAAACGACCGTTAATCAGTTCAGCATATTCTGTCATCCCGAAGCGATTGTCACTTTGGTCATCAACATACATCTTGGGTTCGATCGCCCAATTATTTAAAATCCCACGCTCATCTTTAGTAAAAGCAGTACGGGTTTGAGTTTGCTCAGCCATTAAATTTTACCTTGTTATACTTTTTTATATTTTTTTGTTATATCAACAGCAATGCGGCAATGAGTGAAAGCACTTTACAGGGCTATGCAACCACAAACAGCTTAGCAATGCTACACGAATCTTAATTTTCCTTAATCTTATCCCCTAATGCCAAAATTCTTCAACATATAGCAAAAAAGAGTTAGCTACTCCCTTCTCACCGTAGAAATAGACATGTAAAACCAAGAAATAGCGGTGCGGGGCAAAACCCCGCACCGCTATTTCTTGACTAAGTAGTAAGAAGATGAGTTGCGGCGCAACTCATCTTCTTAGGTTTTATGTCTGCTATAGATTTAAAAGAAATGCGACCTTAAGGTACATTTCTTTTAAATCCGTCAGATCGCTAGTAAAGTAAAGATCGCGCTGTGCGCCATTTTTATTTGATGTTCCCTATGCCCCACTTTTCCCACCTATTTGAACAATGGCAATCCACCCTCAACTGGTTGCCCAACCCAGATCAACTCGCACAATTTGAAAAGCTCTACGAATTGGTTTTAGAAGGGAATAGTAAGCAAAACCTGACAAGAATTACAACCCCTGACGATTTTTGGGAAAAGCATTTGTGGGACTCATTAAGAGGAGTTTTCGCTTTTTGGGATCGCGAAAATATTAAATTAATTGATATTGGTACAGGCGCAGGCTTTCCTGGACTACCGATCGCGATCGCCAAACCATCTTGGCGAGTCACCTTAGTCGATAGCAAGCAAAAAAAGGTTGCCTTTGTGCAGCAAACGATCCAAGATTTGCAATTACCGAATGCGATCGCACAGGCAGGTCGCGTCGAAGAGCTTAACCAAACCTCTGGTTATAAGAAAAAATATGATTTAGCGGTTGTCCGAGCCGTAGGCAAACCAGATATTTGCGCTAACTATTGCCTACCATTTCTCAAAAGAAGTGGCACAGCAATTCTCTACCGTGGTCAATGGCTACCTGAAGAAAGTGAGCAAATTGACTCATTTTGTGAGCAGCAAGGACTGCAAGTGGTTAAGCAAGATCGTTTTCAAACCCCTCTGACTGAAGGTATCCGCCATAGCGTTTACCTTTCACCCCGTTCAACCTCCATCTCAAACTCATAGGGAGATTCAAAGTTAGAAGCATCATATAGGAATCTGATTACCTCTTCTTCGAGACGATGTATATTATGAACTTCTATCGCATTAGTAACGCGCAGAGCCGATAAGTAACCGTCTAAAAAGAGTCTCATTTCGTCTGTTGAACGATAGCCTCGTTCTGACATTTCCACGAGTGAGTCTGTAATCTTTTGATAATGACGAATGGCGATCGCGTCTTGAAGCATAGGTCAAGCTGGAATAACTACCGTCCTAGATGTATTTGCCTAGGTAATAAAAGGATTCCCTGCAATTCTAACGAGCGATCGCTAGTTGAGAAAATTCAACTTTGTATATACTTTCAGCAACGCAATTCTAGCACTTTGAAATACCAAAACGTAAGTGTGCTAACCGTCTAAAAAACAGAAGGTGCGCTTAGCGCACCTTCTGTCAGGATTCATAGAGTGGCAATACATCTTGCCAAGTTGGATAAATGCTAGCTTGCCATTGCTCATAGGCGATCGCTAGTAAGCTTTCACTCAAGGGCATGGTTGGATTAGATTGCTGCGATTTGGTGATAATCGTCTCGCAGTCAATTCCATATACAGGGATATTAAGCTGTTCGCCTAATGTCCTTGCTACCACCACACCAATTCTTGTGCCAGTAAAACTGCCAATTCCTGTAGCGATCGCCAAAAAAGCGAAATCACTCCACGAAAGATCACCTACAAACATACTTAAGCAGTCATGCAACTGCACAGATAGCTCTCTGCCTAGTTCCCATGACTGCTGTTTATAGATGTTATAAATTTGAGAATTGCGATCTGAATTTTGGTTAATTTCAGCGATCGCAAGCTCTAATTTTGTGGTGGTTGTATGTAACGCAAGGGCAAAACTTATGGTCATGATCTGTAGAATACTGGGAATTGCTCACCAGAATTCAAGTTAGAACTTGCCAATTGCAGCGCCAGTATCAGCAGCGCCAGTATCGGCTGCACCTGTATCCGCAGCTCCATTGGATTCAGAATCTTCAGGATCGTTGTAGTTGCCCATTGGTCTTCTGCGTCCAAAGCGACCCAGAGGGGTGCGCTTGCGAAACTTACGCGCATACGCTTGGTTGCGAAGAGCTTTTTCTTTTTTCTGGTTGCGGCGCTTAGCCATTTTAAACTGTTGTACCCCTTAGAGATTGCGTCTATTTAAGCTAGCACAAAACGAGAAATAGACAAACACAAATTATTTTTTATATGTCTTGCAAAGCACAATACAGTTCTTTGCACTTACTTAAAACCCAGAGAAATTTTTGCAAGTGGCGCGAAGTGCCACTTGCAAAAATTTCTCTGGGCTACTTTCCGCTAAAGGCGGGGAAATAAAAAATTATTTTAATCAATCCACTCATTATCAGATTTTTCATCACGAAAGAGGATACGGTCAAAGCCTTCACTCAGGCTAGGTGGACTATAGGAGAGCGTACGGTGCATTTCGATAATGATGTCGTCAGGGACTTGGCGATCGCGATGATCATTACGCGACAAACAAATCCAAAGCGGCACATTTAACCAAAGCCCCGTAATTGGTCTAAATCCACAATCTCTTGCTAGAGAAATAATATTTTTGCGATATTCGCGCTTATAGTTTGTGGCATCATATATTACAGATTGTTGCGATTTGGCAGCATTTGCAAATTCTTGTTGTACTTGCGCCCATATTTCTGACCACACTCCCTGTATATCGGCTGACCCATAAAGCGAGGCACGAATGCGATCGGGACTGATGAGCTGCGTTTGCCCATAGGTGAGGCTGCTGCTGTTCTGGTCAGAGTTCTGATTAGAAGTACGCAACATCTGCTCAGCAAGGCTAGATTTGCCACTCGCAGGTACACCAATCAGGATAATTACACTTGCCATTCAAATCGCTGCAAAATGCTAAATAGATCTTCTCAACTATAGCAATCCTCAATCGGTCTGAGCGGTTTATTCCTACGGGATAAACCGCTCAGACCCCATCCTTAAAACCAACCTAAAAACCTCAAAATATGTCCACACTTTACGATTTCAAGATTACTAACATCGATGGTCAACCAGTTGATCTCACCCAATACAAGGGCAAGGTTTCTCTAGTTGTCAATGTCGCTTCTAAATGTGGCTACACCAAGCAATACAAGGGACTCGAAGCTCTTTATCGTGAATATAAAGATAAAGGTTTTGAGATTTTGGGCTTTCCTAGCAATGACTTTGGCGCACAGGAACCTGGCAGCGAAGCTGAAATCAAGAGTTTCTGCTCTCTCACCTACGATGTCACCTTTGATATGTTTAGCAAAGTGAAGGTGAAAGGTGCTGACATGGCTGATGCGTATAAATACCTTACCGAAACGACAGGTAGCCAAGTGCAATGGAACTTTAATAAGTTTCTTGTCGATAAAGAAGGTAAAGTCGTGAAGTACTATCCTTCTAGTGTTGCACCTGAAGATGCTGGACTGCGTAAAGACATTGAAGCTCTATTAGGTTAAGTTGCAAAAGCAAGTAAGGGTTTGCTCCGCAAACCCTTACTTTTCGTAAAGTTTCAAGTCGTTACAAATCAATGTAAGTGTCTCAACTCACACTGTAATCGTCGATATGTCGGTAATCTAGTTATTAGGAAATAAACATCTACTGGCTATGACTAGAACTAAAAAAGATCTGACCAAGAAAAATGGAGAAATTATTACAGAAACACCTGTTGATGTAGAATTTGAGACTTTAGCAAATCCAGAGATTGAGGGGAAACCCGATAAAAGTTTATTAGAACTAGAACAACCAGTTAATAAAAAAGCAGACAAGACAATTGACCGATCGCGATATTTTTTTAATCGTGAATTAAGCTGGATTGCCTTTAATAAAAGAGTTTTACATGAAGGGATTGATGCACGTACCCCTTTGCTAGAGCGAGCTAAATTTTGTGCCATTTTTAGCACAAACCTAGATGAATTCTTCATGGTGAGAGTCGCAGGGGTCAAGAAGAAGTTCGTGGAGCAGTTTGATATCATTACCGATGATGGATTGAAACCCGACAAACAGTTACTAGCAATTCGGGATGCACTAGTGCCGTTAGTGACAATGCAGCATGATTTTTTTGAGAATACATTGCGTCCAGAACTGCATAAGCAGGGGGTCAAGCTTCTCGATTATAAAAATATTGATAAGAAACATCAGCATTATCTCAAAACCTATTTTCGCGAAAAGCTATTTCCTGTACTAACACCCCTAGCCGTTGATCCTGCCCATCCATTCCCTTACATCTCCAATCTCAGCTTGAATTTAGTTGTATTGGTGCGCGATCGCGAGACAGGTGAAGAGAACTTTGCTAGGGTGAAAGTGCCTAACGTTTTGCCTCGCTTTGTACGGATTCCTGAGACTAAAGACCATACATTTGTCCCTTTAGAGCAGGTTATTGCTCACAATCTCGATGCATTATTTCCGGGAATGGAGATTCTGAGCTATTATCCATTTCGGATTACTCGCGATGCAGAGCTAGACATCGAAGAAGAAGAAGCGGATGACTTGATCTCGGCATTGCAAGAGGAATTACGCAAGCAGAAGTTTGGCTCAGTCGTGAGAATGGAAATTGCTAATGATGTTCCCCATGCTATCCGCCAAGAATTAATTTCTCAATTGGGGATTACGGAAACAGATGTTTATGATATTCCGGGGCTAATTGGTTTGGGGGACTTGATGGCTCTTGCTTTTTTGCCCTTGCCTAAACATCAGGATCAACCTTGGAAATCTGTCACCCATCCTCGGCTCAAAGATTCCCCTAGTGAAAAAAACATCTTTGATATTATTCGGGAAGGAGATTTTCTAGTTCATCATCCCTATCAGTCTTTTACAACGACTGTACAGCGATTTATCGAAGAGGCTGCTAATGATTCTAAGGTATTAGCGATTAAGCAGACCCTATATCGTACTTCGGGAGATTCGCCAATTGTCCATGCGTTGATTCGGGCGGCGGAGAATGGCAAACAGGTTGCCGTCCTAGTGGAACTCAAGGCGAGGTTTGATGAAGCGAATAATATCCTCTGGGCAAAGAAACTAGAAAATGCAGGCGTGCATGTCGTATATGGACTAAAGAACCTCAAAACCCATACCAAAACGGCTCTGGTGGTAAGGCAAGAAGGCGATCACCTTGCGCGCTATGTACATATTGGTACTGGTAATTACAATCCTAAAACCGCTAGATTTTACAGCGATCTTGGTATATTTAGCTGCTGTGATGATTTGGGAGCAGATTTAACTGATTTGTTTAACTATCTCACTGGTTATTCCCGTCAGCGCGAATATCGCAAGCTTTTAGTTGCACCTGTGAATATGCGCGATAGGTTTCTGCAATTGATTCATCGGGAAATCGAACATCAAAAGCAGGGATATCCTTCCTATATCATTGCTAAGATGAATTCACTAGTTGATCCTGAAATTATCTCAGCCCTGTATGAAGCATCACAGGTGGGCGTGAATATTGACTTAATTATTCGCGGTATGTGCTGTCTACGTCCTAAGGTGAAGGGATTAAGCGATCGCATTCGGGTGATTAGTGTAATTGGTCGCTTTCTCGAACATTCTCGTATCTTCTATTTCAGCAATGGCGGCGAGGAGCAAGTATATATCGGTAGTGCCGATTGGATGCCGCGCAATTTGGATGCCCGCGTGGAAGTAGTCACTCCTGTGGAGGAACCGTCCCTAGTCCAAGAATTAAAACAGATTCTGGAAATTGTCTTAGCGGATAATCGTCAAACTTGGGATCTTCATGCCGATGGTACATATGTGCAGAGAGTTCCCAAAGATGGTGAGCCTGAGATGAGTTCGCAAAAACATTTCATGTCACAGGGCAGACCTGAGTTTGCATAAAAAAAGGAGCGCTAGGCGCTCCTTTTTTAGACGAGTTCTTTTGCTCTAATCCCGAGCTGCTCGAACATATCTGTATCCTCTTGCCAATGTGGATTAGCAGTAGTTAACAACTTCTCACTAGAAAAGATTGAATTTGCTCCTGCAAGGAAACATAGCGCTTGGTCAGAAACACTAAGGCGATCTCGTCCTGCGGAGAGTCGCACAATTGCCTTAGGCATTAAAATTCTTGCCGTTGCCACCATCCGTACTAATACTAAAGGGTCGATGGGTTCGAGATCCCCAAAGGGAGTTCCCTTAACAGGTGACAGGGCATTAATAGGAACTGATTCAGGCTGTGGGGTGAGATTTGCCAAGGTATGCAAAAGCTCAATGCGATCGCTATCAGTTTCACCCATGCCGACGATGCCCCCACAACAAACCTGAATCCCCGCAGCGGAAACATGCTGAATCGTTTCGAGGCGATCGCGATAGGTGCGGGTCGTAATAATTTCAGGATAGAAGCTTTCAGAAGTATCAAGATTGTGATTGTAAGCAGTTAAACCTGCTTTAGCTAAGCGTTGAGCTTGGTCAGGACGTAACATGCCCATAGTTACACAGGCTTCCATTCCCATACCAGCTACAGCTTCTACCATCTGTAAAACCCGATCAAACTCCTCCCCATCGGGAGCGTTACGCCATGCAGCTCCCATACAAAAACGAGTTGCACCATGCTGTTTCGCTTCCTGCGCTTGGTTAATTACCTCCTCTAGCGGTAACAAAGGGTAGCTCTCTACACCCGTTGGATAACGCGCACTCTGAGGGCAATACTTGCAATCTTCAGGACAACGCCCCGACTTAATGTTGGAAAGTGTACACATTTGCACAGTGTCAGTTTGATGATGCTGACGATGTACAGATTGCGCCTCAAAGATCAGAGACAACAAAGATTGATGGTAAATCTTGGTAACGGATTCAAGTGAAATCAAGAGAGTATATATGCTTACAACATAAGAGATAATCGCCATTGTACTGTGAAGGAATACCGCTTTAAAGAGCGATCGCAACACTTCTTTAAATTCTCCCCCTAGAACTAAACTGATTTGGGGAACGCAGCTTTGCTGCCCCCCATCGGTTGCACGACTTTAAGCTATTATTAGATATACAGGGGTAGGTGGGTATAGATTGTAAATATCAAGATTAAAGATTCCAAAAATTTAATCGACTGGAACTAGTAAGAGCATTTTTCGTGGGAGCCCCTCGCCCAAATATTCTAAACTGAAACTTAAATGATTCCTGCACAAGAGCCCCCTAATGAACTGGAGAGAGTCGCTGCTCTACATCAGTGCAATATTTTAGATACTGAGCCAGAACAGGGCTTCGATGATATTACACAGTTGGCTGCCTATATTTGCCAAACACCAATCGCACTAGTCAGTTTGATTGATAGCGAGCGCCAATGGTTTAAATCCAAGGTTGGTCTGACTGCCACAGAAACACCGAGAAAATTAGCTTTTTGCGCCCATGCAATTCTCCAAGATGGAGTTTTTATTGTTTCAGACACTTTAAATGATGAGCGCTTTTCAGATAACCCTCTAGTTACCCATACCCCAAATATTCGTTTTTATGCTGGTGTTCCCGTAAAAACAGCCGAGGGCTACCCATTGGGAACTTTATGTGTAATTGATGATAAACCTAGAAAATTAAGTCAGGAGCAAATTGGGGCTCTCAAGGCTTTAAGTAACCAAGTTAGCTACCTCATCGAAACTCAACGTAGTTTAAAGGAAGTTAATAACACTTCCATATCTTCATCATCGACCAAGGCGAAATATCCTAAAGGCAAGTTTATTCAAAGAATTGCTTTTGGCATTGTGATCGCTGCATCTATGGTCATCGGCATGGGCATCATTTCCTATATAAGCTTTAGCAATCTCCAAGAGACTAACAATGCTTTTGTACAACAACAAGAATCATTAGAAAGAATCAATCGACCTATTGATCATTTGCGTGATTTAAGAGTTGCCTTAATGCAATATTTAATTTCCGATAGTCAAGAAAGCTTAGAAAAGTATCAGATCTTAACTATTCAATTAGAACAGGAACTACAAGCGCTTAAGAAAAAATCTTTTAACAAGACTAATAAACGTACCTCATATAGTTTACAGAATGGTGACCATCAGCAAGAAACAACTAATTTATTAATAGAATATATTCAAAATGAATTAGCCAACTCAAAGGAGGCTGTACTTTTACATCAAGCTGCTGGATTGAAAGCCAGCCAAAAACAAATACTCGATAAAATCAATCAAAATAATTTAGATCTTGCTAATCTTCAGTTAGATAAACTAATTAGTCTTGAGAAAGATAATTTAGCAAATTGGCTACAAAGAAAACAAGTTTCGCTCACTAAGGCTACAAGTATTTCTTTAATTACACTGATATCCACTCTAGTTGTACTAGGCATCCTATTTTATTCAATCTATCATGAAATTATTGTCCGTCGTCGCTTAGAAGCCAATCTCGCAAAAGAACGAGATTTTACAATTGCGGTGCTTGATACCGTAGGAGCACTAGTAATTGTTTTAGATCCTAACGGCAAAATCATTCGCTTTAATCGTGAATGTGAAAGAGTGACAGGTTACCACTATGAAGAAATTCGCCACCAAAGCTTCTACAAAATCTTCCTATCACCTGAAGACATAGTGTCAGTAAAGGAGGCAATTACTCAATCCGTAAATCAAAATTCGGCTAACACCTATGAAAAATATTGGAAGACTAAATCTGGAGAAAAAAGATTAATTTCATGGTCAACAACTAATTTGCTAAGCCCAGATCATAAAATTGATTTTATTATTGGCACAGGGTTAGACATCACCGAGCGCAAACAGGTAGAAGAAGAAATCAGAATGCAGCATTGGCGATCGCTAGTTTTATCACAAATTACCTTACGCATTCGTCAATCACTGAATATTAGTGAAATTTTAAATACAACTGTCAATGAAGTCAGACAATTTCTCAAAGCCGATCGCGTAGTTTTCTATCAATTTAATGATGATTGGGAAGGCACAGTTATCGCCGAGTCAGTGGAATCACCTTGGATGCCATTGATGTGTACAGATGTCCAAGATCTATGCTTTCGTGAGGGACTATGGCAAAAATATCAAGATGGAAGCAAGACTATCAATGATGACATTGCCACCTCCCATATGTCCGATTGTTATAAGAGCTTGATGGCACAATTTCAAGTAAAGGCAAACCTAGTAGTTCCTATTTTTGAAAGTGAACAACTGTGGGGACTATTAATCGTTCATCAATGTAGTCATACTCGGCATTGGCGTAATTTTGAAGTTGGATTTTTAAAAGAGCTCGCCGATCAGGTTGGCATTGCCATATATCAAGCAACTCTCTTAGAACAAGAAACTAAACGCCGTCAACAGCTCTTTCAACAAAATATTGATTTACAGGAAGCTCGCAATGAAGCTGAAGTTGCCACGAGGATGAAAAGTGCCTTCTTAGCAACTATGAGCCATGAAATCCGTACTCCGATGAATGCAGTCTTAGGAATGACAGGATTACTTGCTGATACCGAACTTTCTTCTTTACAAAAGGATTTTGTAGATACGATTAGAATCAGTGGCGAAAACTTATTAACGCTGATCAATGAAATCCTTGATTTTTCTAAGCTTGAAGCTAATGAGATGGAATTAGAGGAAATCAATTTTGATCTGAATACTTGTGTTGAGGAAGTCACAGATCTCTTAGCGATGCTAGCCCAAGCCAAGGGATTAGAACTTGCTGCTCTCATTCATCAAAATGTACCTCTCTATTTATGTGGTGATGTCACAAGGTTAAGACAGTTATTGACTAATTTAGTTAGTAATGCGATCAAATTCACCGCTAAAGGGGAAGTGATTATTAAAGTTTCCCTAATCAATGAGACAGACATAAACGCCACCATTGAATTTCGGGTGATTGATACAGGTATTGGTATCAGTGCTCCATCCCAAAAGAAGCTCTTTCAGCCATTTACTCAGGTTGATGCTTCGACAACACGCAAATATGGTGGCACGGGATTAGGTCTAGCAATCTGCAAGCAAATTGTGGATTTGATGGGCGGGGAAATTGGGATTGATAGTGAAGAAGGTAAAGGGTCCCAATTTTGGTTTGTGGTTCCATTTACCAAACAAACTGCTATTGAGATCGCCGAACTAAAAACACGTCGTGAAACAAATCTCAAAGACATTCGGGTGTTGGTGGTTGATGATAATGAAACCAATTGTAAGATTTTGACCTATCAGCTCACAGCTTGGCAGATGCGGGTTGACGCTATCCAAAATGCAGTGGATGCACTTCCCGTCCTACATGCTGCCATTGCTGAAGGCGATCGCTATCAGTTAGCAATTCTTGATATGCAAATGCCTGAAATCGATGGGGAAATTCTAGGGGCTCAAATTAAAGCAGATCCCATTCTTAATTCCCTCAAGTTGATCATGCTAACATCGATAAATCAAAAAGTTGGCTTAAATTACATCAAGGGAATCGGATTTTCTGATTATTTAGTTAAACCTGTCAAACAATCTCGCTTACTTGATGCCTTAACTAAGGTAGTTGCAGCATCCCAGAATGATTTAGTGTGCGATCCCAGAGCGATTAACTCAACGGCAAGTTTATATCCTGACGATGACAATCAAGCAATAAAGATGTCTAAGTTAAGGATTCTCATTGCTGAAGATAGTCAAATCAATCAAAAGGTTGCCTTGCATCAATTACATAGTATTGGATATGAAGCAGATGTTGTGGGTAATGGGAAGGAAGTTCTAGATTTATTAGAACATATTCACTACGACGTTATTCTGATGGATTGCCAAATGCCAGAGCTAGATGGCTATGAAACAACGATCGCTATTCGCAATCTTAATTCGGACAAATCTAAGACTGTAATTATTGCGATGACTGCCAATGCGATGAGAGAAGATCGCGAACGTTGCCTTGCCTGTGGCATGGATGACTATCTCAGCAAACCCGTCCGTAAGGAGGATCTCGCGCAAAAACTCTTAGAGTGGGAGATTAAGATTTTTGGAAAGAACATTATCACCTGTCTACCTGAGAATATAATTTCAGATACGCGCGAGAACTGTAGTGAAGAGAGCCTTGCCATGCTTGCTAACTTAGAAATTCCAGAGACTACACCTGAATCTTTGCCGTTAATTGACTGGACATATATTGATAGCATCGCTGAAGGCAGTGAAGAATTTAAGATAGAACTACTCGAAACTTTTTGTGAGTCGATGTCCGCAAGTTTAGTAAAGCTCGAAAAGGCGATCGCGGATAGTAATTATCGCGAGCTAGAAAAGGTTGCCCATTTCATGAAAGGTTCCTCTAGTAACTTAGGTATCCCTTCAATTGCTGAGATTTCTTATGAATTAGAACAAATGGGACGCAATCAAAAATTGGATAATGCAACAATCTTATTGAACAGAATGCAAGATCTGTTTGCTCAAATTCAAAATATTTCTCTTACATAAAAAGATGAGTGGCGGCGCGAAGCGCCGCCACTCATCTTTTTATCCAAAGAAGCGCCGCATTGCGGCGCTTTTTATTAGGAATATTAGAGACTTAAAAAACCTGTTCAATTTCAGCAATATCAGGAATTTCTTCCTTCAACTTGCGCTCAATTCCCATTCTTAGAGTCATTGCCGAACTAGGGCAAGAACCACAAGCACCTTGCAAGCGCAATCTCACAATTGGTCCTTCAATTTCGACAAGTTCCACATTGCCACCATCAGACATCAAATAGGGACGCAATTCATCAAGAACATTCTCAACATTATCTTTAGTTAAAGTTAAACTCATATTTTTACCCTTGTATATTTTCCTTTGTTTATCTGAAAACTACTAACTATGCTAATCGAATTAGCCGTGATTGTGAACACCAAGCCAATAGCTAACAGCTATTAGCTAGTTCCTGAATCAAATATCCACAACGATGTTCGCCATTGACCATCCAGTGAGTTCGCTCCACTGGACAATCGAGAACTGTAGCAAACATTTCTAATTCATGTCCGCAAACGCTGGGAAAAGATTCCGCCACATGGGCGATCGCGCAATTATATTCCGTAAAAATAAAACTTTGCTGTTCTTGACTATTCCCTTCTACGGGAAACCATTCCGTTACATAGCCTTCAGAACGGCGGATTTCGGCTAATTTCTCTAGTCTTTGTTTTAGCGAACCTCCTCCAAGTTGCGATTTATAATTTTGCGCCTTGCGTTGCCATTGCTTTTGCAACACCTCAGATACTTGCTCTTTACCTAATGTATCGATCAGCGTATCTAAGAAATTTACGGCAAACTGGTTATAGCTATCGGGAAAGCGATCGCGCCCTGCCACCGTCAAAGCATAGACAAACTGGGGTCTACCCATGCCCACCTGCTCAGCAGTGTGATAGATCAGCCCCTCAGTTTCCAAATCTTTTAAATGCTTCCGAATTGCTTGAGGACTAATATCTAGCCGATCAGCCAAATCTTGGGCAGTCACTTCGCCACGCTTTAGCAAATGCTGCAAAATATCTTGCTTAGTGTCATGTTTAGTTTCAGGCTTGGCATCGCTTTTATCCACGCTTTTATCCGACTTATGATCTAGTTGATCTAGCTTTAAGTCTGGCGTAATCATCTCAGCAACGCCGATGGGAGTTTTCATGAAATAAGCTCCTGATGGCAATTCGAGCAGTTGGTCATATAAGCAAAACCCAAGAGAAAATTGCGATGCGAAGTATCGCAATTTTCTCTTGGGTTTTGCCTAATGTTAATGACCATAGTTATTTGCTGAAGTAGTAAAGTTATAAAAAAATTGACTTTGACAACTTGTATGTTGCTAATGTACCGTACAATGAGTAAAGAAACAAGCAAGTTGTTTTAGTAAGAATATTTCTTATGCTTGACATAAGAAATATTTAAGAGTCAATCAATAGGAGCCTTAACTGACATGACTGCAACGGTTCAAGCACTTGTCAACCAACCATACAAATACGGATTTGTTACGTCTATTGAGTCGGACACGATTCCTCGCGGGCTTAGCGAAGATGTCGTCCGCATGATTTCGGCTAAGAAAAATGAGCCAGAATATATGCTGGAATTTCGCCTCAAAGCGTATCGCCAATGGTTAAAGATGCAAGAACCGACTTGGGCGCATGTGGATTATCCAGCGATCGATTATCAAGATATCGTCTACTACTCCGCACCGAAGCAGTCCAAGAAAAAGGCAAGCCTAGATGAAGTCGATCCCGAACTGCTCGATACCTTTGAGAAATTAGGTATCTCTCTATCTGAGCAAAAGCGTCTCGCCAATGTTGCCGTTGACGCAATCTTTGATAGCGTTTCCGTGGCAACCACCTTTAAAAAAGATTTAGCCAAAGTCGGCGTAATTTTCTGCTCGATCTCTGAAGCGATGCATGAATACCCCGAACTCATCAAAAAATATTTAGGAAGCGTTGTCCCGATCGCTGATAACTACTTCTCTGCACTAAACGCCGCCGTATTTAGCGATGGTTCCTTCGTCTACATTCCCAAAGGCGTGAAATGCCCAATGGACTTGTCCACCTATTTCCGCATTAATAATGGCGATTCTGGACAGTTCGAGCGTACTCTCATCGTTGCTGAAGAAGGTAGCTATGTGAGCTATCTCGAAGGCTGTACTGCGCCAATGTTTGACACCAATCAACTGCACGCCGCAGTTGTGGAATTAGTCGCGCTAGATGATGCGGAAATCAAATATTCCACCGTGCAGAACTGGTACGCTGGCGATAAAAATGGCAAAGGCGGCATCTATAACTTCGTGACTAAGAGAGGCTTATGTCAAGGTAAGAACTCCAAAATCTCTTGGACACAAGTGGAAACTGGCTCAGCAATCACTTGGAAATATCCTAGCTGTGTCCTAGTCGGTGAAAATTCCGTTGGTGAGTTCTACTCAGTTGCGCTTACTAATAACAAGCAACAAGCTGACACAGGCTCCAAGATGGTACATATCGGCAAAAACACCCGCAGCAAAATCGTTTCTAAAGGTATTTCCGCAGGTGGTTCCCAAAATAGCTATCGTGGCTTAGTGAAGATTTCGCCCAAAGCAGAAGGTGCGAGAAATTATTCTCAATGTGACTCGATGCTAATCGGCGACTGTTCACAGGCAAATACTTTCCCCTATATCCAAGTCCAAAATAATACCGCCAGAGTTGAGCATGAAGCCTCTACTTCTAAGATTGGTGAGGAACAACTCTTCTATTTCCAACAACGCGGTATCGCTGTAGAAGATGCAGTTTCGATGATCATTAGCGGCTTCTGTAAGGAAGTGTTTAATGCTTTACCGATGGAGTTTGCAGTTGAGGCAGATAAGCTCTTGGCTTTGAAGTTAGAAAATAGTGTTGGCTAGAATAAAGTTGACGCTTCGCGTCAACTTTATTTGTGTGTTACAGAATTATGGAAGAACTCATAGAACTGCGATCGCTAATTCAGAGAGGAGATACCCAATCTGCTCTGATGCTGATCGATGAATTAGAAGAGATGAGCAAAGACGACAAGATTAATAAAATCGAAAGTTATGCTGTGATTCTTTTGCTACATCTAATCAAGCAGTCTGCTGAAAAGCGTTCTACTAGTTCTTGGGATGTGTCAATCCGTAATGCTATTTTCTCAATTCAACGTACTAACAAACGTCGTAAGGCTGGTGGCAATTATTTAAGCGATCGCGAACTTCAAGAAATTCTCGACAATGCTTATGATCGCGCTTTAGACAATGCTCGACTCGAGGCTTTTGGCGGTGCGTATGATGCGATCACCCTTGGTAAAATGGTTAACCAATCGGAAATCTTAAAGCGTGCGATGGAATTATTAACAACGGTTTGAAACTATGGAGGTGTGGAAATGCTAGCAAATCCTAAAATAGACTGGAATATGATGGCAATTAACTCCCAGTTTCAGACCGCAGAAGCTGCTCAAACTTTGCTCCAACAAGGACAAACGGAAGAAGCAAAAGCCGCACTGAATGCTTTAGTTGAGGCAATGTCAAGATCAGAACGTCAAGCTCTTAAAAGTCAATTAATTCGCTTAATGATGCATATCATTAAGTGGAAAACCCAACCAAATAAGCGTAGTCGTAGTTGGATAGTTTCTATTCTTGATGCCCGTGATGCGATCGAGGAAAGTCAAGAAGAGATGCCTAGTCTCAATCGTGAATTTATCGAATCACTTTTGGATCAGGCTTTTATCAAAGCAAAGCGTAAAGCCGAAGCTGAGATGGGTTGTAAATCCAGTATTTCTTCACTAACTTGGAAAGAAGTTTTTGAAGATGAATATGTCAGCATGTAATCCGAAAAGCATTACAATTGAAGTTAACTGTTAAGAAAAAAGAAATGATTGTCGAAAATAGTGAAGTGATTTTATCAGTCAAGGATTTGACTGCGGAAGTGGATGGAGTCCAGATTCTTAAAGGACTAAATCTCGAAATTAAGTCTGGTGAAGTCCATGCGATTATGGGACCCAATGGCTCTGGCAAAAGCACCTTCTCTAAAGTATTAGCGGGACATCCTGCCTATACCGTCACAGGCGGCGAGATTTGGTATAAGGGTAAAAATCTCTTAGATTTAGAACCTGAAATTAGATCTAGAGAAGGCATATTTTTAGCTTTTCAATATCCACTGGAAATCCCAGGGGTAACTAATTCTGATTTCTTGAGATTGTCCTATAACAATTTGCGAAAGCATCAGGGGTTAGAAGAGTTAGATATTATTGATTTTGATGACTTCATTCAAGAGAAGTTAGAAATTGTGGAAATGAATCCTGCTTTCTTGAGCCGTAGCGTCAATGAAGGATTTTCGGGTGGCGAAAAGAAGCGCAATGAAATCTTGCAAATGGCTATTCTTGATCCGACTTTAGCAATTTTAGATGAGACGGATTCAGGACTAGATATTGATGCTTTGCGGATTGTGGCGGGTGGTGTGAATAAGCTCTCCACACCTCATAATTCTTCTCTCGTCATTACTCACTATCAGCGCTTGCTCAATTACATTATTCCTGACTTCATTCATGTGATGGAGAATGGCAAGATCATTCTCACGGGTGGTAAGGACTTGGCTCTAGAGCTAGAAGAGAAAGGCTATGACTGGCTCAAAGAAGAAGAGGCGGTGTTGGCATAATGGCTATTCAAGTTTCTGAACAATTGGAAGATCAAGCGGAATTTAAGGGTGCGTTAAGCACGCGCAGTAAATTGGCTGTCAATAGCGAGCATTTTGTGTCTCAGGTTGTGGGTTTGCGCTCTGATGTTGCGAGTCCTGATCAAGATACTAGCGATTTTGTGGGCAATCTGCGTCAGTTGTCTAGCGATCGCCTAGCAACCCTATCTTTCCCCACCACTAAAGATGAAGAATGGAAATATACCGATGTTTCCGCTTTAGGAAGTTTGACTTTTGCCAATCAACCTGCGATCGCTTCCCGTAGTGCTAACCTTGAAGCCTTAATTGCCAATAATATCGCACCAGAATCTTTAGGCAACTGTCTTGTATTTGTCAATGGAAAGTATCGCAAGGACTTGTCCGATATCAGTTCAGCAACTGAAGGCTTGGTTATTGGCACGTTAGCAACTCTTGGCGATCGCATTTTGCCGAAGTTGCGATCGCATCTCGCACAGCATCCCGATGCTAATGATTTTTTTGCGAGTCTTAATACCGCTTGCATGGAAGATGTGGCAATCATTCTCGCACCTAAAAATTTGGTGGTTGAGAATCCTGTGCAATTGCTCTTTATCTCCGCTCCCCAAGCGGTTGAAGCAACTTTAATTACCCAGCCTCGGTGTTTGATTATCGCAGAAAGCCATAGCCAATTGACCTTTGTGCAAACCTTTGTGGGTGAGGATAGTCAAATCTATTGCACGAATGCGGTGACGGAAGTTTGGCTGGCGGAAGGCGCTCAGGTCAATCACACCAAGGTGCAAAAGCAAGGTAACGAAGCGATTCATATCAACACTACTGCGATCGCCCAAGCTCGCAATAGTGTCTATAAAAATCAAGCGATTAGCTTTGGCGCAAAGATTTCCCGTCAAAATTTGACTGTGCATCAGATGGCGGAACAAACGGAAACTTCGCTCACAGGTTTGGCTTTTATTGATGATGAACAATTAGCCGATACTCATTCTTGCATTGCTCACAACTATCCTCATGGATCGAGCAAGCAACTGCATAAATGCATTGCCGATGGACGTTCCCATGCGGTCTTTAATGGCAAGATTCAAGTTGCTAAGTTAGCCCAGCAAACTGATTCCGCACAGCTAAGTCGTAATCTGTTGCTATCGGGCAAGGCGCGAGTGGATACCAAACCGCAGTTAGAAATTTTTGCGGATAATGTCAAATGCGCTCACGGTGCGACGGTTAGCCAATTGGATGCTGAGGAAATCTTCTATCTCCAAAGTCGGGCGATCGATGCTGAGAGTGCGGCGAAACTGCTGACCTATGCCTTTGCAACGGAGGCAATTTCTCAAATTCCTGTCGTATCAATCCAGCGATCGCTTAGTAGTTTTGTTCTAGAAAAGACTAAATCGTAATAAAAAAGGCAGCGTTGCTGCCTTTTTTATTTAGATATCTAGTTCTGCAAGGGCAAGTTTCGAGCCATAGGTCTCGATAAACTCGCGACGTGGCGCAACTTTATCACCCATCAAAATCGTAAAGATCCGATCAGCTTCGGCAGCATCTTCAATGGTGAGACGTTTCAGCGATCGCGTGGCAGGGTTCATGGTTGTTTCCCATAGCTGTTGCGGCATCATTTCACCTAAACCTTTGAAACGCTGAATGCTGTAGTTGGCATTAGGCGGGAAAGAAGCTATTAGCTCCTGCAAATCGCGATCGGTATAGCAATAGGTATGGTTTTTACCGCGCTCCACTTTATAGAGTGGAGGACAACCGATATAGATAAAGCCGCGATCGAGGAGTTCTCTTTGATAGCGATAGAAGAAGGTCAATAGCAATGTCCGAATGTGCGCTCCATCCACGTCCGCATCAGCCAGCAAGATAATTTTGTGATAGCGCAGTTGGGCTTCGTTAAAGTCTTCACCCTTAATACCAAGACCACAGCCTGTAATTAAGGCTTGGATTTCATTATTTTTGTAGATCTTGCTATCATCGGCTCGCTCGATATTGAGAACTTTACCTCGCAATGGCAAGATTGCTTGATAATGGCGATCGCGTCCTTGCTTAGCGCTGTTATGCACAAATACACCACTCGCAAGGGCAAAGTTATGAGTATTTGGCACTTCGATGTCATAGACATCAATGCGCTCGGTTAGCTTCTCAATCTTGACAATGCGGTGATTGTAATTAGCAACTGCCTCAACTGCAAGGTCAGAATTACCTTCAAAATAGCGATCGCAAAATGTCTCAAACTTGAGTAGAGATTTATCGCGAGTATCAATGCGATAAGCACGATAGGCATCTAAATCAAGACAACCATTCTCAACGGCAATCTGCTTAAGAGCAGCTAAGGTTTTGCGGCGATTGCTGGGATTGTTGTTGAGTTTATTGAAATCAAGATGATGACAATGATCACCATCTTCGACTTGGTAAACACCTTGATAACGGTTATACCAGTCTGCGATCATGTGCGTGAATAACCAGCCATCGGATTTGGGATTCCATACCATTTCATAACCATCAATGGTTATACCCTTATCTGCTGTACTGGAAAGCTTTCGATATAGAGGCATCAATGAATCATCAACCGTGAGTTTGGCGGCAGCTTTGTAAGTGCGATCGCGAAGCATGAAAGGATGATCAGGCGTGCAAATCAGCTGCTCACCATTATCTAGAGTGATGCGAATTACTTCGGCATTTTGCTTAGTAATTCTGGCATTGATAATCCGCTCGACTCCAATTGTGCCGTCATTACGAATTGTGTAACAGAAGTTTTGCTTACCCGCCTTTTCTTCTTCTACCAATTGCTTGAAACTAATACTGCGTCCATCGACTAGGGCAACAAGGGTATCACCATCAAAACAGCCTCCTGCAGAGTCTCCCTCAACGATAAAAATCTCAGATTCTTTTGGATCGCGAGAACTGCAATCGGCAAGTTTCCCTGGTAAAGTGGAAGACTCTAAAGCGGATTTACGTCGAACTAGTTCACGGGCGCGACGCGCTGCCTCTGCTGCATTAAAAGCTTGCAGTGCTTTCTCGATAATTGCAGTAGCAACCGCAGGATGGAACTCTAGATATTCATTGAGAACTTCACCTACAAAGGAATCAACAATACCGCGTACTTCCGTATTACCTAACTTGGTTTTAGTTTGTCCTTCAAATTCGGGATCGGTGACTTTAACCGAGATAACAGCAGTTAATCCTTCGCGAACATTTTCTCCAGCAAGATTGGATTCATTCTCTTTGATCTTTTTCAGTCTGCGGGCTGTGGCATTCATGGTGCGGGTCAGCACGGTTTTCAGTCCCTCTAGGTGCGTACCACCATCGATGGTACGAATATTATTCGCAAAGCCCAGTACATTATCATTATAGGAATCAATACACCATTGCAATGCTACTTCAACAGCAACATTATCGCGTTCACCATTGACATAGATAATGTCAGGATGAATCGGTTCCTTATCGCGAGTCATGTAAGCGACATATTCGCGAATGCCGCCTTCATAGCAATAGATATCAGTACGCAGTTCTTCGCCACGGCGATCGCAGAATTCGATTTTTACGCCAGCATTAAGATAAGCAAGCTCCTTGAGGCGGCTAGCAAGAATATCATATTCAAATTCCGTTTGCGTAGTAAAGATTTGGGAGTCAGGCTTGAAACGCACCTGTGTACCTCGACGAGGTTTGACTTCTTCACTCTTACTCGCAATTAATTCGGTAACGGGAAATCCCCTTTCGTAGCGTTGTTTGTAAACCTTGTCCAGTCGCCATACGGAGACTTCTACCCATTCAGAAAGGGCATTAACCACAGAGATACCAACACCGTGCAAACCACCTGATACCTTGTATCCACCATCACCGAATTTACCCCCTGCATGGAGAACGGTTAGTACAGTTTCAAGGGCAGATTTACCAGTTTTTGGGTGAGTATCGGTAGGAATACCACGACCATTATCTGACACGCATACAGATCCATCGGGCATTAACTCAACCAAGATATGATCGCAATGTCCTGCAAGGGCTTCATCAACGCTATTATCAACAACTTCAAATACTAGATGATGTAATCCTTTAGGTCCCGTTGAACCGATATACATCCCAGGTCGCTTACGAACTGCTTCTAGACCTTCTAATACTTGGATCTGATTGGCATTATAAGTTTCTGTAACGATCTCAGGCATGAAGGTAAACAACTCCAGAAATTATGTCGTCTTCAAGGGTGCTTTAAAGAAAAACTTTACAAGCGCTCTTGATGGTGTTTTAGGGTGTTTTTTGAGTAAAGATTCAAAAACACTCTACCATTATAGCTTAAAAGCCTTACAGATATGTCGAGACCATCTCAGAATAAGTTTTTATGTACCTCCATTAATCGTGTAAAAAAAACGTGAGTGCGATATGGCTATTTGCACTATGAGAAGCACAACGCAAATAGCGAAAAATGGTAGGAAGCACTTGATGCTTCCTACCATTTTTCGCTATTTGTTTAACTGATGTTGAAAAACACGAGGTTGGAATAATTTAAACAAGCCTTGCTAAACACAGCTTTTGCAAAAAGCCTTTAATACTAGAAAGGTAAATCCTAACGATCCGTGCAAGCCCATACCTGAATTGCGCAGCTATCATTGCCACAGTAACCAAGAGCATTGTTTTTAGCAGTTGTTTCGTCTGTGGCCGCCGCCCATCCAAAATAGCCACCACCTTTAGCAACGGCAGCACAACCATTACTAAAAGTAACTACTTCTGTACAACTACCTTCACAGGCAGAAAGTGCATATTGTTTTGCAGCCTCTTCACTATCAAAGTTATAAGCCCAGCCATAGGCTCCATTGGGACCAGTGGCAACTGCTCCATATTGGCTACCAGCGATCGCTGATCCAACACCAAAGCCCTCAAATACAAGAAAGGTGGCAGCAATAAATCCTAGATACTTTTTCATGTTTTTCCCAATAGTCTAAATTAAGTTAATCATTCCCCAAAATGTCTGGATTTATAGCAATCCTAAAGGTTTTATAGAAGCGCATCCCAAAGGGATGCGCTTCTATAAAAACAAAAACTTACAAACATTAAGAAGCTGGCAACGCCAGCTTCTTAATGTTTGATTTACATTTTTAACGATCTGTACAAGCCCAAGCAACTACTTGACAGTTAGAGCCGCCGTAATCATAACAACTAGCTACAGCATTATTTTGAGCCGCAGTCTTATTAACATTCCACGCCCAACCAGTTGCGCCATCACCTTTAGCTACGGCTCCACAAGCATTTGCAAACCAAACTTGAACTGAGCAAGTACCGCCACATTCATAAAGAGCAGCATTTTCTGCGTCTTCCCTAGTGTCATAGTTATAGGAATAGCCATAAGCGCCATTCGCTCCAGTTGCTACCGCTCCATACTTATCGCCAGCCATCGCCGCGCCAGCACCAACGCCTTCAACTAGAAGGAAAGCAGCGGCAATAAATCCTAAATACTTTTTCATACTATTCTCCAATATTTCTCAATGCGAGTTTATATATTCGTTATCCTATGAGGCTTCCTAGATGATTCGTAAATCCCCCTAACGAATACATAATAAATGCTGTTAAAAAGTTTTTAAATTAAAAATTACAAAACTTTTAAGTAGCTAGGCGCAATTAAATATAAACCCCCAAAAGCTATGGCTCACGCGCAGCGTGAGCCATAGCTTTTTTTTGGGGGTGTGGAAGCACACCCCATTTAAGAACCTGTGGTGTCTAGCCTTACGGTTTCGCCAAAGGGAAATTTTTCTAAAGCTAAGCCACCAGCTATGACTACCCATAGGACGGGAATCTCTGGAGCTTTGGGCGGAAAAGTTCCATAACCATCGGTGAGATAAATACAAACTGCTTGCGTATGTCCATCCCATTGATCGCTTACTTTGTTAAAAAATGGAATGAATGACGTACCGCCGCCGCCTTTAGGTGCTGGTAATTGGCAATTAGAACTGACTTCATAGGCTCCATAAACTTCAGCATCAGCATAATAGAGTTCGCCTTCAAGATGAGGATAGGAGCCGAGAATGCCTTTGACCTCGCTCAGAAATATTTGCAGTAGGCGATCGCTAATGGAGCCACTGGTATCGACAGCAATATAAACCTTGATCGATTCACCGACTAAGCTCTCTAAGTAAAGACCTCGACCAACAAAACGGCGATCGAATCCAGAGAAATCAGTTGGAGTTTGGACTAAATATCGCCATAAATAGGTGCGCCAATCGATTTTGGGTTGGGTGATTTGTCCTAATAGTCTTTCTAAACTAGCAGGAAGTTTACCTTGACTACTCGTTCTTGCAACGATCGCTGCTTGTTGCCAAGCATTCTGCCAATGATTTTCTAGGATTGATTTTTGGGATTGACTTAGGCTATCTGCTTTACCATCAAAACCAGAATTTACTGTTTTTGGGACGGATGTGACACTAGCTTTGCCCGTGCCACATCCGTCCGATGCATAAGTTTTATTACCTTTTAAATTATTCTCTAAATTACTTTCTAAATTACTTTGATGTAGATCTGGCTGTTCTTGGGAACTATCATTAGGAGATTGGTCTAACAGGTCGGGATTCGGTAAGGTCAATGCCTGCGATGTTTGAGGTTGTTGGGATGGTTGAGATGTTTGAGGTAAATCTGATTCTAAACTTTGCTCCAACAATAGTTCATAAATCTCTTCAACACTGAAATTCTCTAATTTTTGATTTCGCAAGCCATTTTCTGGTAATTCAAATTGTCCATGTTGGGCAATGATGCCATTGACCACAATATCCGCCGCAATATTCCATAATTTGGGATTGCGAATACCACGACGGATTGGATGCATTAGGGCTGCGTGGAGAACTTCATGCATTAACAATCCATCTAGTTGTGCCGAAGTTAGAGATCGTAAATAGTCGGGATTAAAGAAAATATCTTTGCCATCAGTAGCAGCAGTGGGAATTTGTTGACTGGGCAAAAATCGGGTAAATAGGGCAAGGGTGGCAAAGAAAGGCGATTTCATGCGCGATCGCAATAAAGACGCGCTAATTAAACTAGGAAGATCGCTCATTATATTGTAGTTAGTAATGGATGATAGGCAGTGCTTCGCGCCGCCTATCCTAAGGTTCTATGTGACAAGTAATTGTTGAAAATCTTTTAAAAACTTTTGTAATCGTTCATCTTGCTGAACTAAAACCGCTAATGCCCCCATTTGTCCTTTATTTCTCATCACCCGAAACATATCTACCGCAAATAGCTGTACCCATTCGGCTGTTGCCATCTGACTCAACCATAGAAAAGCATTGTAGGATTGCTTGGCATTGGCTGCCCGCAATGTCAAACCAATCACTGTTGCGTATCGCGTTGAAGGTTCTGATGGGAAAGAAATGCCATTACCTTTACCTTCGAGAATCTCAGTGAGATCAGGCATAGTTGCATAAAGGGTGATATATGCTGCTAATTCTGCGGCTGCACCGATGCCAACTGCGGGAGCAATATCCATACCAATGTGGTGTAAGGCGCTTGCCATCACCCACGATCGCGGCGAACACCAAGCAGGTTGATGCGGATCAATTTTATGCATCAGTTCAGGACGGAATGAGAGAAAGGCAATGATTTGTTCGTGAATACCATGCTCTAAAGCATATTCCTTAAAGCTATTAAAATCTGGCTCTACTTGCAGATGCAAAAAACGATTGGCTAAGGGAGTTGGCATATCAAAAACCGCCGCCCGATCTTCTTTACGATTTCCTGCCGCCCAGATAAACCATTCCTCAGGCACGACATAGGAACCCACACGGCGATCGAGAATCAACTGTTGCGCCATGCCTTGCATCGTCGGTGGAGCCATATTCAGTTCATCTAGAAATAAAATCCCTTTGCCATCTTTAGGTAAGAACTCAGGCGGATACCATTTCGAGATGCCATCTTCAGCAACGGGCAAACCTCGCAGATCTGTCGGGGCTAATTGACTAAGACGTAGATCGACAAAATCAATCCCATGTTCTTGAGTGAGTTGCTGGACAATACTTGATTTGCCAATCCCCGGTGCGCCCCAAATCATCGTACTAATTTTTAAGTCTTTAGAAATTAGGCGATTAAGATAATTTTTAAGTTCATTTGGAGTCATAGAATTTTAGCCTACATGCACTATGTGCTGAAGAGTAGATTTTGCGGATGCACAAACAACGCGATTTGCATCTCGTGTTAAAATTTCGCGGATCGAATTAGGCGTATTGGAATGTTTGGCTGCGATGTAGCGTTCTATCCAATATAGCGATCGCGAGGCAGTTTCTAAACAAGAAACAGGAACTTGGGGATTGAGCAGTACAATCACGCGCACCAGTAACCACGTTGATGTGGAGTAATGCTCAAGTACACTCACTAAGAGCTTGGGATTATGTGCAATCACTTGAGGCAAAATCTTAGGGAAATCGGTTCTCGTGTCGCATTCACTGTGGATGATGTCACGACCGATCGTTTCAGGGAGGTGGGGATTTTGGCTAAAGCCTTGAGCTTGTGTTGGCATTTCCTTAAAGAATTGCCCATTGAGATAATAGGCAGGCTTCCGAGCCGACGATATGGACTCTAAAACCGATGCTGGTGTACGTGGATGAGCAGCGATCGCGAGATGAACATTGTTATCCTGAGTGATAGATGCAATATAAGTTAAGACATCGGCATCGGCAGTGGGATTTTTAGCGATCCATAGGTGGTTTTTTGGCTCTTGAGCAAGTTGTTTGAGCAAATATAGTGGTGTTGCAGGATTTTGGGCAATGAGCGTATGCTTGTAACTATTTGATAATTGAGCGACTTGTTCTAATATTTTCAATGGCGCGTTGGGATTGGTAATAACTGCCGTCAGCCATCTTTCTCCATAGTTAGCAATGCGTTCTAAATCCTCAGTGGGCATTTTCGGATTTTCCGCACAGGCGCGAATTGTACGTTCATCGCCTCCCCGTGACAATTGTTTGAGTAAGGCTAGAGGGAAGTTAGGATTAGAGATCGCTACATGGCGGATCTGTGTATAGTTGTGACTACGTTCATCCCATGCCATATCTTCCAAAACATGGGTGGGGGTATTGGGATGGGCAGCAACAGCTAAGGCTAATTCCAGCAGATCAGTTCTATGTGTGTCAGGACTAGTGGTCTGTGCGGCAACACTGGTAAATAACATCGGTAAGAAATCGCTGATTAAATCGGTAGCACCTTTGTGACGGTATTGCTGTTGCATAACCCTTGACTGCTGATGCAATTTATCGGCGATCGCATCTCTAGGAGCTTCAGTATTAGCTAGTTTTTCAAGGATTGATGCTGATGTGTGCGGATTTTTGGCGATCGCGATCTTGAGTTGAAGATCGTCACTCTGTGCAAATTTCTCCAAAACAGCAATTGGAGTCAAGGGGTTTTCAGCAATCAAGAGGTTGAGTTTAGCATCATCCCAAAGTGCCAATAGTTCCAAGGTTTTGGGTGCAGTATTTGGAGATCGCCCCGCGATGTATGCCATTTCTTTGCCCTGCCAGCTTTGTTGCCATTCCATAAAGATCAGCATAGGTACTGCACCCACCGTAGTCAGAGCCTTTAAGGGCGATAGCCAATCTTGAATATTTGTTGGTCGAGTAATCGATCTTGCAATTTTGGCGATCGCTGTTTGAGCAATCTGATCCCAATTTGCTCCAGTATCTGCAACCCGATTAATGTGGAAACTTGCCGCTTCGGAGATATCCGAGTTTTTACTTTGCATTAATTTCCCAACAATATTTGCAGGTAAGTTGGGATTCATCGTCATTCGCAACTGCATCTCTTCGTCAGAGTAAAGCTCCGCACATTCCACTAGCACAGATAGTGGAATATCCTCTTGACTAACCAAACTGCGGAGTGTTTCTAGAGGAATTTCTGATACTAAATTGGGCTTTTCTAAAAGCAGCAGCGTAAATATCGGATTTGCTAGTAATTGCGAAGGAAACTCGGCTCCTAATTTCAAAAGGATATTGGCTGGTGTGTTGGGATTGCTGGTAACTGCCTCGCGCACTTTAGCATTCTGATTCTCTGCTAATTTTTCTAAAAGCTCAGAATTAGTATTTGGATCAATAGCTACCCTGTAGGAGTATGCATCTTGTGGCGATGATTCCACAATCATGGTAACTGATTTAATTTCTGCGATTTCTGGAGAGGCTAGGTTCAATAACATAGAGATCACTGATGCTGACCGATGGCTCTAATGTATCTCTATGTATTTAGTCATACTTGTGATCTACACCCATTATCTAACGTGATCTTTAACACCTACAGTGCTTAAACCTAAACCAACAAAAACACTGAAACCGTTTCTTTGTAATGGTTTCAATGTTTTTGTTGTGGTTCATTAGTTTCTTGTTAGAACCTAAACCCCAAGTAGTTAGGACTTACGCATCGAGTGGATATGGCGCGGGCTTTGCCCGCGCCATATCCACCCAAATCCCAGTAAATTCGTTAGCATTGCGTAAGTCCTAATAGTGTAAGAGCGTGTTTAAGAAGTTGTGCCCTAGCCCCCCAATTCTGGGGGGAACTAGATTAAAGTCCCCCAGAATTGGGGGATTTAGGGGGCATGAATATTAGTTTTAGCTAAAATCTTCCATCCATCAACTTCTCAAACAAGCTCTAAGGCGGAGCTTCGCGCCGCCTTAGAGCTTGTTTGAGTTTTGATTTGAGGTGACTATGGCTATAGAACAACCGCACTGGAGCAACTTCTGGTAGAATCATTCGCATGAAAATTTTAGGAATCGACCCAGGGTTAGCAATTGTTGGATTTGGCTTAATTGAGGTAGAAAAACATGCTTCACCAAAACTTTTAGAATTTGGCACAATCGTGACACCGAAGCAAACACCAATTGGCGATCGCTTAAAGACTATTTATGAAGATATGCATACGCTGATCGAGCAATTTCAGCCGCAAGTGGTAGGGATGGAAAAGCTCTTTTTCTATCGGATGGGAAACTTGGTAAATGTTGCTCAAGCGCGAGGGGTAATTGTTTTAGTTCTCAATCAACATAATATTGAACCTGTCGAGTTTTCACCGCCGCAGATTAAACAAGCTCTGACAGGGCATGGGAATGCGGATAAGAGTGATGTGCAAGAAGCCGTTAAGCGGGAACTCGGTTTAGACAGTATTCCTCGACCTGATGATGCTGCTGATGCGATCGCGGCGGCGTTGACCTGTTGGCTCATTGCCTGAAATTACAGCAATTTCCGATCAAACGAACCCCAAGAAAATTTTTGAAAGTGTTGCAAAGCAACACTTTCAAAAATTTTCGGTAGTGCTAAATAGATAAGGCTGGGCGGCGCTTCGCGCCGCCCAGCCTTACCTCAATAACTGGACTTTAGACTAAAAAGAAGAAAAGAAAGGCAGGAAGTGCTAGGCACAAACT
>VFQS010000310.1_pt1 | contig 59002 bp, 53 predicted proteins | sample 3512361 | NCBI WGS metagenome assembly VFQS01 (sample SAMN10412375, study PRJNA504923) | tailings metagenome | isolation source: Relicate 1 Philex TSF3 active mining | place: Philippines | reverse complement strand
CTCCCGGCAGGAATCGAACCTGCGACCTGCGGTTTAGGAAACCGTCGCTCTATCCAACTGAGCTACGGGAGCTTGAGTTGCGTAAATTCTCCACTCCAACGGTACCTGTGAAGGGCTGGCAGACTGGGAAGAATGGCGAGCAAAGAAAACCGTGGCGTGTCTGCACCACACGATGAGTCTGCCAATGTCGTCCAGATCGATGGCAAGAATCGACGACCATGGTCGGTTGACACCCGTGAGGCACTACTCAACGCGGCCGTCGCCGAGATCGCAGAGCGCGGTTACGAGCACGCGAGGCTGATCGATATTGCGGCTCGAGTCGACATGACCGTCGGCGCCGTATACAACTGGTTCGAGAACCGAGCCGAACTCTTCAGGGCCGCGATCGACCATGCCTTCCAACAGCAGCAACTACGAAACCAAGAGTTTCTCGCACGCCCCAAGACTCAATCAGCAACCGGATTCAATGCCGACCACTGGGTAACGCTGATTGCAGCCTTGCTTCCTAGAAACGCCGAAGACAAAGGACCAACCGAAGCACAACGAATGCTTCTCGAAGCTTTGCGCAGTGCGTGGCGCGACGACGACGCACGAGAGAGTTCGCAGCGTCAAGTTGCCGATCTGCTGACGCAGTACGAGTCGCTCATTCAGAAAGCGATGCGAGACGGGCTCATCGACCCGACACTCGACGCACGACTCGTGGCGCGGGTCTTCCTCGCTTTTCCCGTCGGGCTCAGCTCGCTCACACTCGCGGGAGCGCCCGACATCGAACCAAAGAAGTTCATCGAGCTGTTCACGAGGCTGAACGACGCGCTCGCGCCGCGCTAGTCGTCTACGGGAGCGAGAACGCACGCACGGGACGCACGTTGAAGCCGTACTGCTTGCCGTAGTTGTCGCCACCGCCGCCACCGAAGCCTTCACCGAAGTGCACCGGAATCGCTTGGTTACTGGCAAACTCGCTCGACGACCAATACGAGATGGTGGTCGTGCCCGGTGCACCGCCACAACACTGACTCAACGTCACGAAACCTCCGACGCTGGAGCGTTGCGCGTAGAGCTGTTCCAGTTCAGCCTTCGACGGCAGGAACCAGTCTCCGAAGCCATTCACCGTGTAGGCCGCCGCCTCCCATGCGGCTCCCGAGGTGCAGAATGCAGCGACAGCAGCTGTGTTGGTCTCACCGGCGCCGATTGCGGTGCCGGACGCACCGCCGACGAGTGTGCTCGAGGTGTGGCACCACGCACGGTTGATGTCGCTGCCGGAATACCAGTTACCCAATGCAGCTTCGAAATACTTGCCGGTCGAGTTTCCGGCAGTCGTTGGGAGGATGAAGATCTTGCCACCAGCTGGGCCGGTGTCGCCAATGTTGTAGGTGATGCTGATCGAAATCGTCGCCGAGGTTGCCGACGCATACACTCCATCGCTCGCTATTGCCACTTGCAATGTGCATGTTCCGGGGGCGACGAACGAAACCCATCCGCTTAACGAGCCGACGGTACAAACGCTTGGCGTGCTACTGGAGTACGTCTTCCCACCCGAGCCGGCCGATGCGGTGCTCGTGAGGGTCGGTGCAGCGGCGTACTGGTGGTAGGTCGCCGAATATGAACCGATATCGATAGAGATCGTTCGCGCCGTAAGCGAGTTCCACACCGCATACAACGTTGCTGCGGCATTCGCCGAGTACGTCGCACCCGCGGCATACGCCGTGCCACCGCACGAAGCACCCACCGCCGGCTGTGTCGTGCACCACCCGCCGAAGCTGTACCCCGACTTGGTCAACGACCCCGAGTTCGTGCGCAGTGTCAGATTCACCGCATGAGTCTTGGTTTGGCCTGCGGGCGTCGAACCACCGTCACTCGTGTTGCCGTCGTAGACCACCGAGTACGTGTCCGCAGTCCACACCGCGTACAACGTGACGTTCGAAGAGATCGTGAATGTCGAAGCCGCAGAGCGCGAAGTTCCCCCGCACGCCGACCCCGCCGCGGGCTGAGTTGTGCACCACCCGGCAAAGGAATAACCCGACTTCACCAACGAACCCGTATTGGCTGCAACCGTCACCGTTGCCCCACTGCTATAGGAAGTGCCGTCAGACGGAGCCGATCCTGATGTTGCAGAGTTCGAGTTATAGGAGACGGAGTACGTCGTCGGCGGAACCGTGGTCGTCGTCGTGGTCGTCGTCGTCGGCGGAACCGTGGTCGTCGTCGTGGTCGTCGTCGTTGTCGGCGGAACCGTGGTCGTCGTTGTGGTCGTGGTGGTGGTCGTAGTTGTCGTGGTGGTTGTGGTTGTCGGCGGAACCGTCGTGGTGGTCGTCGTTCGACGCACGGTCGTCGTCGTCGGACGCACGGTCGTCGTCGTCGGACGCACGGTCGTCGTCGTTGTTGTTGGAGGAATCGTTGTTGTTGTGGTCGTCGTTGTTGTGGTCGTCGTTGGCGCATCCCTTGTAGTTGGCGCCACCGTTGTCGTAGCTTCGACACGTTCACTCAGTGCCGCTTGCTGCGATGGCACTGTCGTGGACGGAACCGTTGTGGGTGGTACCACCGTGATTGTCGGCGCCACCGTTGTCGTGACTACGGAACCATCACGATTCACGACCTCTACCGAGCTGGAGACGAACTGATTGTCGACCGTGTAGCCGGGACTCGAGATGTTGCGTTCAGCGACCGGTGGCAATTCATCCTTCGGGGCCGTCACCTCGAGAATTGGTGGTACCGACACCTGAGTGGAGTTCAGGTCAAAACTTTCCGACGACGGTCGTACGGAGGTGCTGCCATTGGAAGAGATTTCGGTGACTTGCACTTCGTTGGCCCGACTGAGCGTGGTCACGACTGCCGAAGAGCCCGAGTCTGACTGCAAAATCTGCACTGAGGCCTGCGGCGTCGCAGCCGTGGCAGTCACTCTGACCGACTGGCCGGTGTCTGCCGTGACCACTGCGGTGAGCTCGGTCGCCCCCACCGTCACTCTTGTGTCGCCGCCAGATGCAGCCACTACCACATCTGCCGATGCAACCGTGATCGAAGTGTCACTTCCGCTAGTCGAGATGACCTGATCTTCAACGACCACCATCGCAGGTGTCGAACCCGAGTTGACCACCTGACTGACTGCACCCTCCTGCACGATGAACGCCGACGCCTGGGCCTTCAGGCTGAGCGTAAAGTTCGTCGTGCTGCGTACCGACACCACGAAGTCGCGGGCCTTGGTCTCACCCGAGTCGCTCGGCGATGTCTCGGAGTACATCTCAGATTCGGCACTATCGCCGCCTTGTGCGAGGTGCTCGAGTGGGAGTAGCTCGGCAGCCCCAGGTGAGTCATGGTCCTCTGGAGCTGTGGTAGGTACTGGCTGCGCGATGGAGAGGTAGCCGTTGAGGACCGGTCGTACCTGCACCGCACTGTTGCGTGTCGAACTGCCAGCCGTGTACTGCACGTTGTCAGCCACGACACTCCAGTCGTCATCAGCGGCGCGAACGACGATGAACGAATTGAGCGTGTCGCCGCCCTCTCCACAGAACGGACACTTGGACTGCTCGCGAGTCTCGTTCGACGCAAGGTCGACGTCGCCCGCGCTGCCGGTCCATGGCGACGCATCAGTCGCTGGGTCGGGTGCGGCAAAGGAGAACTTCCACTGGTTCGCAGCGAGGTCCATGCGCACGTAACGATTCTTGCCCGGCCAGTTGGAGTCGTAGACGCGTACGATCGCCACGTCGGGGTTCTCGAATTCGACGGCATACGGAAGCACCGCGTGGCCGCCACGCGGTGTATACAGACCCAACACGTATGGAGTGGACCCGGTCGCGAATGCCTGACCGAGCGCGTTGACGATGTCTCGCAGCGACCGTGAGGCCCACTCGTCTCGTTCGTCTTGCACCTCGGGCAGGAACTGCGTCGCGAATTTTCGGATGATGCTGGTCGTCGTCGTCGCGTCGTTCGCCAACTCGAACGTCAGCGGTTTCATCTTCAGGTTGAAGCGCTTCGACGCTTCCGCTACGAGCCCTTCGCAATGCCCGGAGATACGCGCCTGATTCACCATGCGTGCCCATGCCGCGGCTTCGGCTGTGGCTTTGCACGGCGTGGTTACGCCACCGACGCACACCTCAGCTCCGAACATCTCGAACAGGTCGTTGGTCGAGAGATCAACCTCCGATGCCGACGCAGGAAAATTGGGGAAGGAGTAGCCGTCTGGCGTCGGACGCAACGTTGTTGCAACCGGTGTGGTGAGCTCGGGCGCCGAATCACTACTGCTCGAACAACCCACGGCGCTCGCGACGAGTACGATGCTCGTCGCGAGCGCCGAAAGTCGGCGGTGCCGCACGATTGGCATTTGTTATGCCGTCGGGCGAACCCTTCGGCGACGAATCACGATTGCTGCGCCGAGTGCCACGACGACTGCGGCCGCCAAGAATGGAACCGCGGAACGACCGCCGGTAGCGACGGAACTGGTCTCTGTGACTCTCGCACCTGAGGTGAATGTCGGGCCGGGCTTCAGCGGTACGTTGCTCGGTGAGAGCACCACAACGTCGCGACCCAACACCGCGGGCTCGCCACCATCACGTGGCGTAACCGTGACGCGAATCTGGCGTGCCCGCGGGGTTATCGGAATAGCCACCTCTCGCATGCTGGAGTCGACGAGGATCACCTGAGTGCCAACCTGGATTTCGATCGCACCATCCTCGATGCCGGCAGACTCACGCAAAGTGCTAAGGCATTCGCTGTCGCATATGATCTCGGTGACCCCTGCCGGAATCGCGATGCTTGGCAACGTCATCGCTTCGACTTCAGAGGTCGTCGACGTTGGCTCGGATGATTCGGTTCCAATCAACTCAGCAACTGGCAATGCAAAACCAGGAGGAGGAGACTGCAGTTCCGTCTTCGGCTCGTCAATCTGCACCACAACCGCGCCACCACGTTCGAGTTGAGACTCGGTGCTCAGCTCGACCTCGGGCTGAGCAGGCACCGTGGTGGTCGTGCTCTCCGCGTCTTCATCTGCCTCGGCTGTTGGCGGATTCACTACTCCCGGCTCACCCGACGCGTCGAGCACCACGGTCGGCACTTGACGCCGCTCGGTGCGAAGTCGCAACGTGTACGAGCTCAGTGCCTGAGGGTCAGCAAAGTCTGGGTTCTGTATGTCAAAGGTGGTCGCCCTAAGTATGTAGATGCCTTCGGGCAAGAGGATGCGCAGCGACTTGCTCATATTGCCGTACTGCTCATCCTCGCTACCGCTGTCAATCCAATCCCCATTGACGTTGTACAGCAGAAGTTCGGGGTCAACGAACGGTATGCAGGCCCCGTCGCATTTGTTCCAGATGTCGTCACCTTGACCGGTGGGTGCGACCGCCTCGAACCAGCGACCACCCTCGGGAATCGTGATTTCGAAGTGATCGGGCGCCGATACTTGCAGCTCCACCCAGTCGTCCCACGTGATGTCGAGTTGCTCGTCATCGAAGAGGTCGGGGTTCCCGATGACTCCGACTCCTTCCAGAGTCGCGGTGCCGTAGAAGTCGATCGGCGCGTCGGTCTCAGCGGTCAGCACCACGGCAAAGGCAAAGATTTCTGTGTTATTGCCATCGGCTGGCGCACTGAGGAACACTCCGCATCTTCCATCCGACAAGATGTTGTACTCGCCCATACCGACAAATTGTGCAATCGGCTCGCCGTCGGGACCATAGACCATCGCCGTCACGTTCTGCGCGGAGCACTCATACGTCAACTCCAGCCAGAACTCGCTGAAGGGGTACGGATTCGGCAGCGTCATCGTGAGTTCTTGCTCGCCCACCGACGGGAGCAACGTACCCTCGAAGTAGTCAGGCTCTTCTTCCTCATCGCCCATACCGAACTCTTCCTGCTCGCAACAGTCGCCGACGGGCACCTCAAACTCGAATGTTCCCGAGCCGTCAACACTGCTTGCAACGCTGTCACCCCCGTAGCCGTCACCGGTCAAAATGGTTTGGACGAGCAGCAGTCCGGAGTTGGTAAAGATGTGTGCCCAAACCACCCTCGGCGACTCCGTCGTGACATCGAATATCGAGGCGTTGGTTCCTTCGTACTGTAAGTTCCCCGAATCATCAATCACGGAGACGATCACGCGGAACTTCTCCGCGCAGTCGAACGAGAGCTGCCGCGTCGCATAGGTGCCGCTGCAGGTGACCGTTTCAACTGACTCTTCCTCAGTTCCGGTCGCCGATTCCGAGTCCGCGACAAATTCGCCGGCGAACTGCTCCACAACCGGAGCGAATTCGGTCGTCTCGTAGTTGCCGCCTGCGGAGATCGTCTGCCCCGCCGGCACGTCGAGCTCGGCAATCAGTTGCTCGCCTACGGTGACTCGCACAACGACGCGTTGCAAGTCCGGAAACCAGTAATGCATGGTTCGCGAGAATTGGGGTCCGTATCGGAATCCTGAGGCGGTGTAGAAGGTCAGTCCCACCAACGCGTCGTCGCAGGTGTTCACCTGCATGGACCAGCCACTGTCCGCCGCCCCGTCGCCGTCGATGTCTTCGCTAATACCCGTCAGACTCGCCTGCACCGGGCACGACACCGTGTTGGTTATCACCTCGGGGTTTTCGGGATATGTCACGCTGCCACTCGTCGCCTCTTGCGAACCGACGAAAACGATGAAGGAGAAGTTCGACTTCCCGTTTGGAATCGGACTGGTTACGGTGGCACCGCCAGTCGTCAGGATGTCGGAGGTGCTTTGAGCCGCGTCGTCGAACGTGATTCGCACCATCGTGGCCGCCTCACATGGCGTTACAAATGCGGTGCGTGCGTTGAGGTCAAAGCCGGCGTCGGCGTCGCACTGTGCTTGCGTGCCTGACGACTCGGTCGTCTCGACGGACTCATCCTGCGTCGTGACTCCTTCGACTGACTCTGTGTCAACTGGGTCTGACGACGCCTCAAGGTCGCTGCACAACGGAGCATTCGTCGCAGCTTCAAGCTGGGCCTGCAACTGTTGAATCACGGCATCGCCAATGAGTGGAATCGTCGTCTCCGACGACTCGCTGCCCGACTCGGTTGAAGTAGTCGATTCCTCGCTCGAATCGGACGAAGCACCGCTGCCAGACGCGGTTGATTCGCCGCTGGGAACCTGTGTCGTCACATTGTTTGACCAAGCCGAATACAGACGTTCGCTGTCGTTGTCACTACGAATGGAGAACGTCACCGTTGCGCCGGACCTGAACCAGGTAAATGGCATCTCGTAACTGGTGACGCTGGAGACATGGCTAAAACCTGACCCGTCGATAAGCCACAGAACCGCATAGCGCTCGGGTGAATACCCTCCCTCTGTTGGTGCGTCCCATGAGAGCACGAAGCGATCGCTCGTGCTCGTCACCGACAGGTTCTGTGGTGCGCCTATCGTGCGCTCGCGTGCGACCGTGGTCGTGGTGGAGGATGTCTCCGACGGTGCAACGGTGGTCGTTGGTACCTCGGTCGTCGTGGTGACCGCGCGGGGGGCCTTTCGCCACCAGAGTTTCGGTCCGATAAACGCGACATTGCCGACGCCGGACGCATCCTCGAGCGTCGGTGGGATCGCTTCGTTCAATGCACGCTCTGCGTCGGCGATCGCAGCGTCCTTCTCTTCCTGCGTGTTGTAACACAGCACGGTGTTCAACTGTCTATTGCGACTCGAGGTGGTGTCTCCGCCGCACGCCGCCACGAGCAGGGTGGCAACCGCTACGAGTGCAAGCGCGGTGCGGGTTCGAGAAACAGAAGAAAGAGATAACGGCGATTCGGTCATGGATTCAAACATAATCTTGATTATCTCTCAATGCAAGGTCCCGCCCTACAGCTCGGCTGAGGCCCGTTCTGGTCCCCGACCCCTTCGTCAGAGGACCGTCATCACTACGCTCGCCGCAGAGGTAGGCGCCTATGGACGAAGCACCACGACTGAAGCACAAGTACGGACGAATAGATAAGGACTATGCGATGGCCCTTGCCACGCGAGCGCCGGAGGACGACGGCCCCATCTACATGGTGAACCTCATGAAGTACCACGAAGTTGCGCAGTACACCGACGACACAGGTGTCGACAAGCCGATCAGCGGTCGGGAAGCCGACGATAGATACAACCCGTCGTCCATCCTGGGCAAGATCGGCGCCACCATCGTCTTCGTTGCTGATGTGGTCGGCAACCATGTGGGAACCGAGGACTGGGATCGCATTGCAATCGTTCGCTACGCAACGCGGAAGTCGTTCATCGACATGCAAACGCGCAAGGACTTCGGCGAAAAACACGTGCACAAGGCGGCCGGCATGCAGCGCACCATCATCGTGTGCTGTCGCCCCGAGGATCCCTCCCTCGACTCTCGCGGCCGACCGAAGACCGACGACGATCGGCTCGTCGCGATGGTGGTTCGCCGAACCGAAAGCCGCTCTGCTGCATTCGCAGCGTTGCCCGGTGCAACCAACTTCGCCGCCGAGGGCACGATCATTGGGGATGGTCGTACGTGGGACACCGTGCAGTTCGTTCCGATCAACTCCACCAGCGACGCTGAATCACTAGTGAGGTCCCTCACGACTGCCGCTCAAGGCGACATGTACGTGATGACGGTTCGTGCCTCAATGGACGCCGTCACCCAAGGCTGACGTGCACTTCGAGATCAACCGTCGGGACATCCGACAGTCACGACTGGTGCCATCGGTGGCGCCACGGGATTTGCCATCCAATCATGTAGTGATGCGTCTGGAGCGTGCCGCGCTCACGTCCAACAACGTGAGCTACGCCCTGAGTGGCGACATGCTCGACTACTGGGGCTTCTTCCCCACCGAAGAAGGTTGGGGGCGCCTGCCAGTCATGGGATTCGGCGTGGTGACTGCATCCAACTGCGTCGACGTGCCAGTCGGAGGGCGGTACTTCGGCTTCTACCCGCTCGGCGACCATCACGTGGTCCACGCTCAAGCGTCGCGCGGTGGATTCATCGATGTCGCACCATGGCGTGAGAAACATGCAATGGCCTATCGGAGCTTCGATAAGGCAGAACCCACGCCACAAGATGACGCCATCCTCGTCTTTCGTGGGCTGTTTCTCACCTCGTTCTTGATCGAGGACTTCCTGCGAGAGCGTCAGAACTTCGGCGCCAAGCAAATCGTGATCACCAGCGCGTCGAGCAAGACCTCGATTGCCCTCGCCCATTGCGTACAGCGATACTCGGATCTTCATGTAGTAGGTATCACCTCAGCTGCAAACGCCGCTTTCACCGAGAGCCTCGGGGAATACGACGAAGTAATCACGTACGACCATCTCGACTCAATTTCGAAAACATCGTCGATCGTCGTGGACATGGCGGGAAATCAGAAAATTGTTGGGCAGATTCATGCACTACTATCCGACCTCATCGCCCATTCCGCAAGCGTTGGCGCCACGCACTGGAATGCCGAGCGGAGCGCTACGCCGATTCCGGCCCCACGCCCCGAATTCTTCTTTGCGCCATCTCAGCTTGCAAAACGCGGCAAGGAGTGGGGACGTGAGGAAATCAACCGGCGAATCTCCGATGCCCTCGCGTTATTCATCGAGAGCAGCGCACGATGGATGACGCTGCGTCATACCCACGGTGCGGAATCAGTCGCAGGCGTGTACAACGATCTCGTCGCTGGCAACGTCAACCCGAGCCTCGGCCACATCGTGGCATTCGACTGACACTCTCCTGTCGGCTCAGCGACCGCTCGCTCCGCTAATTCGGCAAGGTGTAGGAGTTCTCGTATTCGTCTTGCAGCACCGTTGCGAGTGATGCGGTGGTATCGACCACCAATTCCTCGGTGAGTACGCGTGTGCGATACGACCAACCAGTCGGAAGCGCAAGTCGATCGCCGAGCGATGCGAGTGACTCCTCCGACATCGACGAATCCACGCCCTTGCACAGCGCTTGCATGACGTAGTGCTTGCCATCGGGGTTCACCAGTTCGAACACCGGTTTACCGGCATCCCAGAAGAACACCGCACCCCGGTTCACCTTGTTCTCCGAGTACGGACCACCGCCGAGTTTGTCGCCAAGCGGCAGGGTCGCGATTCGGCGAAACTGAATTCCACCGAACTCCCTCAACACGGGTTCCATAGGTGCGACCTTGATTCCGAATCCGTCCAGCACCCAATGACGCGGGCCGTTGAGTTTGACCAACACCGCACCCAACTCCGCGGCGATGGCTTTTGGATCAAGCTTCTCCCACAACTCCTGCGGGCAGTCGTTCAGCATCTGGGTGCCGTACACCTCCGCGTGCAGTCCGTCCTCGCGCAAGAACACTGGAATCACTTCGCCGTAGCGCACTCCCCGCATCTGATCAATGAGTCGTTGTGGTGCCGACTGGTTCATGGTGCTCCTGATTGCTCGTTGGCCGACCTTCAGTTGCTTCACCGTAGTGCGAGTCGGCAACAATGTACGCATGGGAGCAACGTCGAACGGAGGGGCCCCACCCACCTCCGAGATCGATGTCGCGATCGTCGGTGCCGGCTTTGCAGGCATGTACATGTTGCATCGTGCCCGACAGGCAGGATTCACCGCCAGGGTATTCGAGCGGGGTGGCGGCGTGGGCGGCACATGGTATTGGAATCGCTATCCGGGTGCGCGCTGTGATGTGCCCAGTCTCGAGTACTCGTACCAGTTTTCCGACGAACTCCAACAGGAGTGGGAATGGTCGGAGAAGTACGCCACGCAGCCCGAGATTCTGCGTTACGCAGATCACGTTGCAGACCGCTTCGACTTGCGTCGCGATATCTCGTTCAACACCACCGTCACTTCGCTGGAGTGGAACGACGACGGCTGGCTGGTAACCGCACGGTCTATCGATGACAACGCACCGGACCATCACGATGTCGCGCTGACGGCCCGATTCGTCGTGCTCGCCACGGGTTGTTTGTCCTCGGCGAATGTTCCGCGCTTCCCCGACGACCATCTGTTTGGTGGTCGCACGTACCACACCGGCGCCTGGCCGCACGATGGAGTGGACTTTGCAGGTCAACGCGTTGCAGTCATCGGCACGGGTTCATCAGGTATCCAGTCCATTCCACTCATCGCCAAGCAGGCGGCACATCTCACGGTGCTGCAGCGCACACCCGCATATTCCATTCCGGCGCGCAATCAGCAACTTTCGCCCGAATACGTGGCGGACGTCAAGGCCAACTACGGAGAGTTTCGTCGAAAGAACAGCCTCACGCGAGCGGCCCTCGGTGGCGATACCCCGACGGGACCGCACGGTGCATGTGAGGTGAACGACGACGAGCGCCGTTCAGCACTCGAAGCCCGTTGGCAGAAAGGCGGACTGCTGTTCCTCGGCGCATTCAACGATGCACTCACCAACTCGGAGTCGAATCGTCTCATTGCCGATTTCGTGCGCGACAAGATTCGATCGACGGTGCTCGATCCCGATACTGCGCGCAAACTCTCCCCGGACAGCATCATCGGCTGCAAACGCCTTTGCGTCGACACCGACTATTACGAAACCTTCAATCGACCGAACGTCTCACTGGTTGACCTGCGAGAACAACCCATCGAGCGTTTTTCGGAAAAGGGCATCGTCGTACGGACTTCTTCGTCTCCCTGCCGTGATGTCGGGGGCTCCACCGAGTCACGCCACATGGAGGAGCACGAATTCGATGCCATCGTCTTTGCGACTGGGTTCGATGCCATGACCGGCGCAATCTCCAAAATCGACATCGTCGGGCGCAACGGACTGCAACTTCGTGATGCCTGGTCTGCCGGACCAGTCAACTATCTCGGGCTCTCCGTGCACGGCTTTCCGAATCTCTTCACTATCACCGGTCCTGGAAGCCCGTCGGTGCTCACCAACATGATCGTGTCGATTCAGCACCACGTGGATTGGATTTCCGACTGCATCAGTTGGATGAACGCAAATCACGCGCGGACCATCGAAGCCGATGCTGACTCACAGAACCACTGGGTACAACATGTCAACGCAGTTGCCGGTATGACGCTCTATCAGTCGTGCAGTTCGTGGTACCTCGGTACCAACGTGCCGGGCAAACCGCGAGTCTTCATGCCCCTCCCTGGGTTTCCTGCATACGCCCAGACCTGCGCCGACGTAGCCCAGAACGGATACCGCGGCTTCCACGTTTCGTAGCGTGACAACGTGCTTGGCCTGAGTTTTTGCGCTTCCGCAATGAACAACATCGATATCGAGAACCGATATCTCAGGAATACCTGTTACTTCATCCTGCTAGGTTCGGCTGATGCGTAAGAGCCTCGTTCTTCTCGTGCTCACTGCCTCGTTGTTCCTCCCGCCAGCGGTTGTCCACGCGATAGCAGGTACCAAATGCTCGGTCGTCGGCGCTCAACGCACCGTTGCGAAGACCGTCTTCACTTGTACACGGTCCGGAAAGAGTCGCATCTGGAGAGTGTCCGCAAACGCCAAAAAGATTGCGCCAAGCACCACAACTCCGATGTCGTCGACACTCGATGCACTGAAGGTGCCGATGACCATTGGCGCGATGAGGGCAGGCGACGGAGCCGGAAACGGACCTTGGGCCGTTCGAGCAGTGTTGCGCACATCCACGGACGGTGTCACATTTACCGGTGGTGAAACCATCATGGACCAGGCAGGTGTACCGAATCTCTTGTCGACTTCGTCCGGGACGCTCTACGCGTACTATCAAGATTGGGCAAACGGAAACATCATGGGAGTCGCAGTCCGACGTCCCGGCTCGACATCGTGGGATCGCTACAAGGTCTCGATCTCTGGCATCAATACAGCACCGGGCGGCGCGAACGGTGTCGATCCGAGTGCCGTAGAACTGAGCGATGGTCGCATCCGATTGTTCTGGATGCAGCGCCTGAACGGCAACCGGATTTACTCCGCAACTTCCTCAGTGGGAGCAGGCAACGGCATTGTCTTCACCTACGACGGGGGCTTTGCCTTCGAAACCTCGACGGAGATCTTCGACCCAACGGTCGTTCAGACCGCTACAGGATGGGCGCTATGGGCCAGTGTGGCTGGAGGAACAGCATACGCAACATCGACAAACGGATTGACCTTCTCCGCTCAGCCGAGCAATTCAGCATTCCCATCGAATGCGGTGTTCCCGTGGGGAGCAACCCGCTTGCCCACGGGTGAGATTCGAATAATCGCTTCGCTACTCGGCCCCGGCGGTAGCGATGGTGTGCTGTACAAGAGCACCGACGGTGGATCTACATTCGTTGAGGTGAGTCGTGGAACGGTTCCATCGACGGCCGGCGGTGACGTCGGAATCTCGTACAACGCCACCACGGGTATGTGGTATCAACTTCTCAGCGTTCGCATGTGACGCCGCTGCCATGACCACCATCGAACGCCCTGCTTCCAACCCGTATCTTGCAGGCAATTTGGCGCCTGTTCACGAAGAGGTCACCGTCACCAATCTGCGTGTGACGGGCACGATTCCCACGGAACTCACCGGCCGTTACTTGCGCAACGGGCCGAATCCGGCCGGAACCGTCGATGAAAAGTCGTATCACTGGTTCTTGGGTCACGGCATGGTGCACGGAGTGCGACTCGATGACGGTCGGGCTGCGTGGTACCGCAACCGTTGGATCCGCACCAAGGACGTGTGCGACGTGCTCGGCGGAACTCCCCCGCCGTCGGACTGGCCGGACGGCCATGCTTCGTTCTCCGCCAACACCAGCGTGATCGGGCACGCCGGGCGCACCTACGCGATCGTCGAGGGCGGCTCTGCACCAGTCGAACTGAGTGACAAACTCGACACTGTTCGCGTATCGAATTTTGGCGGCACCCTTCCGCATGCGTTCTCGGCTCACCCGAAGCGGGATCCGAAGAGCGGCGAACTCCACGTGATGGCGTACTACTGGGCGTGGGGCAACCAGGTGCAGTATCTCGTGGTCGGCACCGACGGTCGCGTTCGGAAGCACGTCGACATCCCGTTGCCAGGCGGCCCGATGCTGCACGACATGGCCATCACCGAAAAGTACGCGCTCGTGTTCGATCTTCCGTGTGTCTTCAACCTCGACTCCGCGATGAAGGGCGTGCGCTTCCCGTACTTCTGGGACCACAACTACGAAGCTCGCGTCGGCCTGCTGCCGCGCGACGGTGCCGCCAGCGATGTGAAGTGGGTGTCGATCGACCCGTGCTATTTCTTCCATCCGATGAACGCGTACGACGACGGTGACGAAGTGGTGCTCGACGCGGTGCGACACCCGCGAGTCTTTGACCGCGACCGTCGCGGGCCGAATGAGGGTGATCCCGTGCTCACACGCTGGCGCCTCAACGCCAGAACTGGTCGATCCACGGAACATGTCATCGACAGCCACCCGCAAGAGTTTCCGAGAGTCAACGAGTCGCTGATCGGCCACCGCTACCGCTTCGGATACTCGTCAGGAATCGGGACTGGCTTTGCCCAAGACACCTTGATCAAGACCGACGTGGACAATGGGTCAGTACAACGTCGCACCGATCAGCCGCGCTACGGATACGGCGAGCCGGTCTTCGTGCCGCGGGCAGGTGGCACCGCCGAAGACGATGGTTACGTGCTTGCACTTCGTCACGACACACAAAGCGATACGTCCGACCTCACCATCTTTCATGCTCAAGCCATTACCGACGACCCGGTAGCAGTCGTACACCTCCCGGTCCGTGTACCCAACGGCTTCCACGGCAACTGGATCCCCGACTCCAGCTCGTAACGGTGTGGTCGGTCGTCCGACCGTCCCTACCTAGTTCACATCGAGAGAATCGCGCACACTCACGAAGACATCGAGCGATTCCGGATTCACAAGTGAGTCGAGTGAACACACGTCGGCTGGTGCAGCGCCAAGCAATATCTTCTTTACTGGAATCTCGAGTTTCTTGCCTGAAAGTGTTCGCGGAATCATGGGAACCGCAATGATGTCGTCGGGTACATGACGAGGCGACAGTCGCGTCCGTAGTTCTGCGACGATCACGTCCCGTTGCTCCCTCGTGAGTTGACTTTCTGTTGCCTGCACAAAGAGAAGGAGTTTTCCGAGCTCCTCGCCTGGCGATGCAAGGTGGATCACCATGCTGTCCACTACGAAGGGCAGTGACTCCGTAACGCTGTAGAACTCAGCCGTCCCGATACGTACCCCGCCGCGGTTCAGGGTGGCATCGGAGCGACCACTTACCACTGCCATGCCGTCCTCGAAGAAGGTGATCCAGTCGCCGTGACGCCACTTGCCGGGAAAGTCCTCGAAATATGTTGCCCGGAGTCGCCGTCCATCGGGGTCGTTCCAGAGACCAACGGGCATCGATGGCATCGGAGTAGAGATGACGAGTTCGCCTGTTTCGCCTGGCATGCACCGCGACCCATCGGACCGAAGGGCCTGAACATCAGCACCGAGCAGTGCACACGACATCTCACCTGCCCGTACCGGTAGCAGCGGAGACATCCCGAGAAACGCACTCCCAACATCGGTGCCACCACAGATGCTGTGCACGGCGACTCGTTCACTCACCTGTTCCATCACCCAGCGATAGCCCTCGGCGGCCAGCGGCGACCCTGTTGATCCGACGATACGGAGAGACGCAAGATCGAACTGTTTCCGTGGTGAAAGACCCGACTTCAAGCAATTATTGATGAAATTTGCACCAAGACCAATCATGGTCAGCTTTTCGTCTGCGGCAACCGACCACAATCGTGACAGGTCCGGATAGGCAGGATCTCCGTCATATAGAACGATCGTGGTGCCAACGAGCAGGCTCGAGATGAGATAGTTCCACATCACCCATCCCGTGGTGGAGTACCACATGAATCGCTCGCCGTGACGCAGGTCGTGATGCAACGACATGATCTTCATGTGCTCGTGGAGGATCCCAGCGTGACCATGAATGATCGGCTTCGGTAGACCCGTCGTGCCGGACGAATACAGGATGTACAGGGGATGATCTGCTGCTACGGGCGTGAGAGCAACCCCCTGATCTCCAGACTTGAGGTTCGCATACTCACCGCAACCTGCCGCACGGTGAAGCTCGTCAGTGGAAGACATGTCGACGCGATGGGTGGCGCGAATCGACGGTATCGATGCCAGAATTCTCGCAACCACCTCCGACTTGTCGTATTCCTTTCCGCCGTAGCGATACTGGTCAACGTAGAACAGCATCGAAGGCTCGATTTGTCCGAAGCGACTGATGACGGCATCTTCACCGAACTCCGGCGGACAGGAGGAGAACGCCACGCCGCTCGCAGCACAAGCCAAGAACAATGCGGCTGTCTCGGGGATGTTCGGAAGAAATGCAACCACCCGGTCACCCGCGTGAGCCCCTGCTGCTCTCAGCACCAACTGATAATGCGTTATCAGATTTAGTAGCTCTCCCCACGTGAGTTGCACTCGCGCCCGAGAGTCGGAATACCCGACTACCGCCACCTTGCCGTTGTGGCCAGTAGCCATGCGAACCACTTGTTCGGCAAAGTTCAACGTGCCGCCGGGCCACCATCGTGTTCCAACCATTGAGGGATCACGGTCCACCACCTTGGTCGGTGTGTCGTGCCACTTCACATCGAACCATAAGGAGATTTGGTTCCAAAAGGACGCTGGGTCGCTCACACTCCAGGCGTGGAGGCTGCGATAATCGCTCACTGACGACGACACGTGGCGCTGCACGTGCGTAAGGAATCGGCGGGCGGCAGTTGTCTCGTCCACCGGGAGGGAAATGACTTCGCCTCTACTCATCTTTTCCCTCCCATACCGTACGCCACCGTAGTCGTCTGTATCGAGCGCGCTCACGACCAGCGAATTCTTCGCCCAATTTTGCAGCTACCGGCACACAGTTCGTCAAAGAGTATCCGTCGCCTACCGGCCACTTGACAAACCACGGAGGAGTGATACATCAATGATCATGGCAGAAAGCACCATCACCAAGGGAGGCTCGGACGACCGGCTTGCTACCGTCGCCGATCTTCGACACGAACTCCACAACGAACGACGGATCACCGACTCTCGTTTCGGAGAAGCAGCCAATCGAATCGAAACGGTTGACTATCGAGTAACACTGCTCGACCAGAAGGTTGACGACTTCAAAACCGAAACCCTCCGGCGGTTCGACCAAGTCGACAAGCGATTCGAGCAGGTAGATAAACGGTTCGACCAAGTCGACAAGCGGTTCGAGCAGATTGACAAGCGGTTTGAGCAAGTCGACAAGCGATTTGAGCAAGTCGACAAGCGGTTCGACCGAATCGACGCGCGGTTTGACGCTCTTGACGAGCGACTTCGCTCCAACAAGACCTTACTCATCTTGTCGGCTTCCACGGCGTCGAGCATCGCCTCGGTGGTGATCTCGCTTCTCAAGTAACCCACTGCTACGAACGGTGGTAGTTGGGCGACTCGTGCGTGATGGTCACGTCGTGTGGGTGACTCTCTTCGCGACCAGCGGTGGTGACCCGCATGAACTTTGCGCGACGATGAAGCTCGGGCAGCGTTGCGGCCCCCACATACCCCATGCCCGAACGCAATCCACCAACCAACTGGTACACCACATCAGCGAGTGAACCTGCGTACGCCACTCGACCCTCGATTCCTTCAGGAACCAACTTGTTGCGACCAGCGTTGCCGGCTCCGCCCTGCGCCGATGCGACACCAGCACCTTGCGCCGACCCGTAGCGATCGGCACCGAGCCCCTGCATCGCGCCAAGCGAACCCATGCCGCGGTAACTCTTGTACCGACGACCTTCGAAGAGTTCCACCTCGCCTGGTGCTTCATCGGTACCGGCGAACAAACTGCCGAGCATCACCACACTGGCACCAGCCGCCAATGCCTTCACCAAGTCGCCCGAGTACGTGACACCACCATCGGCGATGGCAGGAATACCGAGCTGTTGTGCACGCTTGGCTGCAAACCAAATCGCTGACAACTGCGGCATACCAGCGCCGGCAACCACACGCGTCGTACAAATCGACCCGGCTCCAACACCAATCTTCACGGCGTCCGCTCCAGCAGCGTGCAATGTGTCAACACCGCTCTCGTCCACCACGTTGCCCGCTACCACCGACAACTCTGGCCAGCTTGCCTTGATGCGTTCGATTGCCTTCACGACACCCAAGGAATTCCCGTGTGCAGTGTCGATCACGACGGCATCTGTGCCAACTCGCACCAGCGCGTCAACACGACGTTCCAAATCCTCCCCGACACCGACAGCAGCAGCCACCTGCAGGCGACCTGCAGAATCACGAGTCGCGTTGGGAAACTCTTGTCGCTTCATGATGTCCTTCACGGTGATAAGCCCGCGGAGATGCCCCGTTTCGTCCACCAGAGGAAGTTTCTCGATGCGATGCTTCTGTAGCAATACTTTTGCTTGCTCCAACGTGGTGCCTTCTGGTGCAGTCACCAAGTTCTCGCTCGTCATGAAGTCACTTACCGGTCGTTTGTAGTCATCGACGGAACAGAAGCGCACGTCACGGTTCGTGAGAATTCCTACGAGGACACCCTCACTGCTGGTGATCGGCACCCCGGAAATCTTGAATCGATTCATCAAATGCTCGGCGTCGTCCAGCGTGGCAGTGGCAGGCAACGTCACCGGGTCGTCGATCATTCCCGACTGTGAACGCTTGACCTTCTGCACCTCCGAGGCTTGATCGTCCACGGTCAAGTTACGGTGCACCACACCAAGACCGCCACAACGTGCCATCGCAATTGCCAGTCGCGCTTCGGTAACGCGGTCCATCGCCGCAGATACCAACGGAATGCTCAATTCAATGTCACGGGCAAACATGGTGGAAGTGTCGGCTTGGTCGGGCAACACGTCGCTGAACCCCGGCACCAACACCACGTCGTCGAATGTCAGGCCCTCAAAACGCGTGAAGAGTTCGTCCATGGGCAGACGCTACTCTCACTGCGACCATCAACTTTCTTGAATTGACAAAAAGTTAGTGTCGAAAGTGACGCTTGTCCGTAAATACCATCGCGATGCCGTGTTCGTTTGCGGAAGCGATTGACTCATCGTCGCGCTGACTTCCACCTGGTTGCACGATCATCGTGACTCCGGCGGCCGCCAACACATCGGGGCCATCGCGAAACGGAAAGAACGCATCACTTGCAGCTACCGCACCCCTTGCGCGATCACCAGCGCGAGTGCAGGCGATACGGGCCGCATCCACCCGATTCTGTTGTCCAGCGCCAATACCAACGGCGCTCCGATCGTGTACCACGACGATTGCATTCGAACTCACCGCAGCACACGTCACCCAAGCCACCTGCGCATCGCGCCATTGCGCTTCGGTGGGCTTCGTTTCGCTCACTACGCGCCATTGTGATGTGTCGGCGCTGGGAGCGTCGTGCTCTTGTAGCAACACTGCGCCGTCGACTCCACGTATCGACCACCCGTCGCCAAATGGTGCGTGGGCACGCAGGATTCGAAGATTCCTCTTTGTCTTCAGCACATCAATGGCTTCGGACTCAAAATCGGGCGCAATGACCACCTCCGTGAACGTCTCCACCAATGCTTCAGCAGTCGCTTTGGTCATCGTTCGATTGAGCCCAACGATGCCACCGAACGCACTCAGAGGATCGCAGGCGTGGGCGTGCTTGTAGGCCGACTCGATGTCGTTGGTTACCGCAAGTCCACACGGGTTGGCGTGCTTGACCACCGCTGCAGTCGGCTCCGAGAATCGGTGCACGAGTGACCACGCGGCATCGGCATCCAATACGTTGAGATACGACATCTCCTTACCACCGAGCTGCTCGGCACTGCTCCACCAGCTGCGTTCGCCAACGACGCGATATCTCGCTCCGCGTTGATGCGGATTCTCGCCGTAACGCAACGTTGCCTCTCGCTCCAACCGCAGGGTGAGCTCACGAGGGAACGGTTCGCCAACCCCGGTGATGCGCCCATCAGCGAACCATGCCGCTACCTGCGCATCGTATGCAGCAGTTACTACGAAGGCGCGAGCGGCAAGTTCTCGCCGTATTGCTGCACTCAACACGCCATGCTCGCGCAACGCTTCGATGACCGGGGTGTACTGCGATGTGTCGCTAACGACGGCAACTCTCGCGTGGTTCTTGGCTGCGCCACGAAGCAGTGATGGACCGCCGATGTCGATCATCTCGATACCGGGATTGGAAGAAAACGGATACAAGCCCACGCACACCAGGTCGATTGGTTCGATGTTGTGTCGCCCCAAGTCATCGAGGTGCGCGGTGTTGGAGGTATCGGCCAGGATTCCGCCATGCACTGCGGGGTGCAAGGTCACCACGCGATGTCCGAGAATCGCCGGGTACCCCGTCACGTCCGCAATGTCCACTACGGGCAACGAAGCGTCGCGCAAGGCCTGCGCCGTGCCGCCACTTGCCAGCAGATCCCAGCCGAGTTCGTGCAGTGCTCGCGCAAAATCCACTATTCCCGTCTTGTCATAAACGCTCAGGAGCGCACGTGGCACGTGCCGAGTCTGACACAACATCACGCGTATTCAGAAACAATACGAATTGAATTCTGAAACGCCGCGGCAAAAGGAGCGCGCTACGTAATCAATCGCTTGGTCATTACGCGAACGCTCAAGGTTCCCGTGATTCCGGCAAACAACACCAATGCGAACACGTGCCAGAGCGAGGCCCACGAGAGGGAGCCAAAGCATGCATCACGCACCAACTCGATGCAGTGGTACACCGGGTTCACATTGCTGACGGTGCCGAACCACTTGGGCAGCCCGTCAATGGGGAAATACGTTCCGGAAACGAACAGTAGAGGCGTCAAAAGCGCCGACTGAAAGTACGAAAACGAATCGATGACCTTCACGACTCCGGAAATGTACTGACCCAAGAAGGTAAGTCCGAGTGCCGAGATGAAACAGATCAACGGCACCAACAGCATGGTCCAGCGGGGCGTCAGACCAAAGGGAATCGTCGCCAACATCGGCACGGACCCGTACACCGCGGTTCGGGCCGCCACCCACGTGGCCTCACCCACCATCAACTCGGCCGTCGTCGTGGGTGTGGAGAGAATGCCGTCGTACACCTTCTGAAAGACACGCGCAATGAACGTGTTGTACATGCCGGGGAATACCGAACTGAACAACACCGCGGTAGCCACCGCGCCAGTACCGACGAACACCACATACTTCATGCCGTCGATCTCGTCCACGAAGGCACCAACACCAAGACCTATTGCAAACAAGAAGATCAAGGGTTCAAGCACCGCAGTGAACGTGGTCCCGGGCCAGTAACGCTTGAAGATGATCAACTCACGCGTCCAAATTGCCGGCAGCGAACGAACATCGAACTTAGCCATCGAGGGACTCCCCCGTGAGCAACACGAATACGTCCTCGAGGTTCGTTGGTCGTCGCGACAGACGGCCCCAGGAGTCGAGCAACTCCGCTGCCGTGGTCTCCACTCCCAACACCGAGATGCTCAACCCGGCGCGACGCGACTTCAATCCAGCACTGGCAGCCTTGGTTGCAATCTCGTCGAGCACCTCGGTTGGCCCGAAATATTCGACTGCCTCCAATCCCACGTATTGCTCACGAAGTTGCTGTGGAGTTCCGCGGGCAATCACCTGCCCATGGTTCACGATGGCGATGTCATCGGCAAGACGCTCGGCTTCCTCGATGTAGTGCGTGCTCATCACGACGGTGACTCCGCTTCGCCGCATGGCGTCGATGATCAACCACAAATCGCTACGAACCTGTGGGTCCAATCCGACCGTCGGCTCATCGAGCAACACCAACTTTGGTGAGTTGATGAATGCTCGTCCGAGGAGAAGCCGTCGACGCATTCCTCCCGAAAGATTGGTGACCCGCTCGTTGGCACGATCCGTGAGTTGCGCCGTCTCCAAAGCTTTGGCAATCGCAGCCTTTCGCTCGGCACGTGGAACTCGGCACAATGCGGCCCAGAGCGAGAGATTCTCCCGCGCCGTTTGCTGGTCGTCCATGTTGTCTTGCTGCGGACAAACCCCCAACAGAAAACGAGCATCACGAGTCTGCGTGGCGACATCGAAGTCGAGCACGGAGATTGATCCACCGTTCAAGCCCGTCTGCCCCGTGATCATTCGCATCAAGGTTGTTTTTCCCGCGCCATTCGGACCGAGCAATCCCAGACAGGTGCCCGGCTGCACATCGAGCGACAAGTCGTTTACGGCGACGAAGTCACCGAATCGCTTGGTCACGTTACGAATTGCCAGCGCTGGTGATGACGGCACCTGCTCAGGCTAGGTTGAGCGCATGAAGATTGGTGTACAAATCCAGCCACAAGCAACCACCGTTCAAGCAATGCGGGAGGCATGGAAACGTGCCGACGATCTCGGTGTCGACAGCTTGTGGACCTGGGACCACTTTTATCCATTGTTCGGCGACCCCGACGCCGAACACTTCGAGTGCTATACGTTGCTTGCGGCGATGGCAGCCGACACCAAGCATGCAACCATCGGCGCACTCGTCACGTGCTACTCGTATCGCAATCCCCAATTGCTCGCCGACATGGCTCGCACCATCGACCACATCAGCAACGGTCGATTCGTTCTCGGAATCGGCTCGGGCTGGTTCGAGCGCGATTACACCGAATACGGCTACGAATTTGGAACCGCACCCGGTCGCCTCAAGCTTCTCGAGGCGGGACTTCCCATCATCAAGGAACGCATGGGCAAACTCAACCCCGGACCAGTGAATGGGAAGATTCCACTCATGATTGGTGGCAGTGGAGAAAAGGTAACCCTGCGACTCGTTGCTCAACACGCCGACCAGCTCAACACGTTCGGCCCACCAGACAATTTCAAGAAGAAAAACGACATCCTCAATGAGTGGTGTGCAAAGGTTGGTCGCAATCCCAGGGACATCGAACGCACCGTTGCCGTTCGACCCGAAGAGCTGGAGAAGGTCGACGAATATGCGGCAGCCGGCGCCGACCACATGATCGTGATGTTGAGCCAACCATTCGACATGAGTGCAGTGGAGAAGTTCGTAGCCTCTAGGCGGTGAACGAGGTCCTACAGCGATCGGCTTTTGCGCGACTGCAAGTCGCGAATCTGTCATCCGGCGTTGCCAATGGCGTCGTGATGATCACCGTCCCCTGGTTGGTGCTGGAACGCACCGGGTCTCCTGCGCGCGCTGGACTGCTCGCTGCCCTGGTCAGTCTCCCCGGAATCTTCGTTTCGCCGGTGGTCGGTGGGCTGATCGACCGCGTGGGGCGTCGGGCGGTATCGGCGCTCTCCGACGTTCTGTCGTGCTTGTCGGTGCTCCTCTTCGTAGTCGGCGAGGTCACTACCGACTTGAATTTTGTACTCATTGCGTCGTTCGCGGTGCTCGGAGCGGTATTCGATCCCGCTGGTTACACCGCGCGAAAATCCCTCATTCCGAATGCAGCCGCCTCCTCGGGCATGAATGTAGATAAGGCGAATGGTCGACACGAGGGTTTCTTTGCCATCGGTTGGATGCTTGGCCCAGCAGTTGGTGCATGGTGCATCGAATTCGGCGGTCCGACACTCGCTTTTTCAGGCACCAGCGCACTCTTCTTGCTGGCTGCGTTTGCCGTTCGGTCGATGCGTGTGCACGAGCACCACAGCGAGCACCACGAAACTTCTGAGCCCTTTTGGAAAGCACTCCATGGTGGTTTTGCCATCCTGCGATCCGACAGAGCATTGCTTACCTTCACCCTCGGGCTCACCGTGATGAGTGGCTTGTACATGCCCATCGATACGGTGATTTGGCCGACACACTTTGAATCACAAGACAACGCGGTTGGTCTCGGTGTTGTGATGTCGGCAGTCGCACTCGGGGTGGTGATTGGTGCATTTGCATACGGCCGACTTTCGGCTCGAATCCAAACTGCCTTGTTGTTGCGATTGGTCGTGGTGATGTCGACGGCAGCGCTCTTGCCGATGGGCTTCCTTCCAGGTACCTCGGTGTTCGCCGCCCTGGCGCTCGTGACCGGCCTGGCGTGGGGGCCGTTCAATCCACTGTGGAACACCGTGGTGCAGAAGCGAATCGATCCGGCTCTACAAGGTCGCGTCTACGGATTACAGATGTCGTTGGTGTACGCAGCACCACCCATTGGGCAACTGCTCGTCGGCTGGGGTATCGAGGCGTTCGGGTTACGCACCACATTCAGTGTCGTACTCGGACTGTTCGCGCTGACGGCCGCAACCATCGTGTCGTTGCGCTCGCTCAACGATCTGTAATCGCCCGGCACTCGATGACCGAACAGCAGGCGCCCAACAGGCGTGTGTGCCGCTTGATATGCGTTCGGGCAACTGCACGGTGGCTACCGGACCTTCGTTCAATCCCTTTGCGTCGTACACCTTGCAGTGCGATACATCGTTGGGAACATCGGAGGTGAATGTAATGAGCCACGCATCGTCTTCGTCGACTGCATTTGGTTTGCGTGCAACGACGGTTTCGCTGCCAACCACACCCTCACCGAACATCAACACCTCTTCGCTTCCGGTACGCACGTCGTGCTTGATGAGCCCATCGAAGGTGAACATTCCCTTCGTTGGCACCACCGAATACACGTAGCGATACGGCAATCCCGCGCGGGCTTGGTCGATCACCCCGAACTCGGTGATGGTGTCACTCAAGTACCCCTCCGTCACGTGCCCGGTGCGCATGTTGAAGCGCCACCGGTACGGTCGCGACTTCATGGAGTGGAGGTCCAGGAAACGAAACATTCTTGCCTCGATGGTGGAATCCGTTGACACACGTGGTGATGGGTCGTCCTCGAAGTAGCCATCGAGAACTACCTCATCGCCTTCCTCCCATGCGTTGATCCAGTGCAATACGAACGTCGAATTGCAATCGAACCATCGAATCTCTTGCGAAGCACCAAAACGCGGAATGATCCCAATGCGCATCGGCATGTCTCGGTAGTAGCGAGTGGCATAGATACCGCGACCGATCAATTCGGGATCCCAAAACAACGGACAGTCATTGAGAATGGAGTAGTTCGGCGTGAACGCCATGTCGTGCGGCAATCGAGCACCCGGCAACTCGATGGGCACGTAGTGCACCAATTGTCGTTCAGCCGACACCACTCCGTAGTGCATGAAGGGTGCCGTGGTTTGGTAGTTGAAGAACAACAGTTCCCCAGTGCGCACATCCACTTTGGTGTGTGCTGAAACTCCAGCAGCAGGAAAAGCATCGCCCCACGTTTCCTTGCCAAGGTCTTCCAACGTGTGAGGATCCAGCCGATACAAGTCACCGCACTGATAAAAGCTGGATACCGCCACGCCTGCATGCACCACGATGTCGGTACTGGATGCATCCTTCATTCGGCCACGCGCGCACGAGCCGTCGCGCAACGACTTGCTTGGCGGTTCCGCAAGACCTGCCCATAGTGCATGACCGACCTCGATCTCTGCACGCAGTCCATCCGTTTGCACGAATCGATTGCGGTACTCGACTTCGCCATCGCAGAACGACATCATGTGGATCATGCCGTCGCCATCGAATGGGTGGTACCGACCGATCGACTCAAAAAGCGGGTTCTCGGTGTTACGCAAGTACACGCCGTTCAGCTCTGCCGGAACCTCACCAATCACATCCAGGTCGCGCGTGGTGAACTCGGCAGTTTGCGGCCGCCACGCACCACTTCGATACGGGTGGGGATCACCCGGCGCAAGATTCGAGGAATACCGACGAACGTTCGTCACGAGACGAGCGTAAACCCGCCATCGATTACGAGTACTTGCCCCGTCATGTGTGGGTTGCGAATGATCCCCAACACTGCCTCGGAACAATCACTGGCATAGGCCGAACGCTTCAACGGAGATGCCTGCGATACGAAGTCGTGCATCACGCCCCAGTCCTTCGTCCACGGGGTTTGCACCAAACCAGGTGCCACGGCATTGAAACGAATCGGCCCGTACGACTTCGCCAACAGCACCGTCATGTGGTTGAGCGCCGCCTTGGTCATGGCATAGGCCATGGAGCTTCCGACGGGACGAACACCAGCAATCGACGTGATGTTCACGACGTTCCCGTCTTCGCTCTTTCGTAGATGTGGAATCGCCGCCTTGGTGAGCCACCATGTTCCGTAAACGTTTACCTTGAATGTTTTGTCGAAGATCTCGTCGGTGAGACCATCCAAGTCGTGGTGTTGCACGAGCGTGGTCCAACCAGCGTTGTTCACCAGGATGTCGAGACGACCGAACGTTTCTATCGTCTGGTCGATGAGTCGTTGACCTTGTGCTTGATCGCTGATGTCGGCCTGCACATACGCACCCTTGGTTGCAAGTGAAGCAGCAACCCTCTGCCCGGCCTCCACTGACGACGAAGAGTTCACCACGACATGGGCGCCAAGTTCGGCAAGGCGCAACGCGGTGGATTCGCCTATGCCGCTCGACGATCCGGTGACTATGGCTACCTTGCCGCTGAATTCGCCCATGACTGAACCTCCGATGACGACACTAGACGCGTGTTCGAAGTTCTCGGTATTCGGCTAGACGCGGCGGCGCAATTTCATCACGCCAAAACGCACCACGAAGAGCACGATCACCGCAATCACCACGTACTGCAGTACGGCAACGTACGGCTCCACTTTGTCCCATTGGTCGCCGAGAATCGCTCCGGCGCCAATGAGTGCAGTGTTCCACACTGCACTTCCGGCGGCCGTATACGCCACGAATGGCACCAGACGCATGCGTCGGAATCCAGCGGGAATCGACACCACCGAACGAATCAACGGGACGCAGCGACCCAATAGGACGGCTGCAACGGCGTGGCGATCGAACCATGCCTCGGCACGTGCGAGATCAGCGGGCTTTACACCGAACCATTTTCCGAAGCGTTCGATAAAGCCCGCAAGACGTACATCACCGATCAACGCCGCAATCGCATACAACACCAGCGCTCCGATCACCGCACCGACCGTGGCCGCAAAGATCATCACCGCGATGGAGCCGTCACCACGTTGAGCGACGAAGCCGGCAAAGGGCAACACGATCTCCGACGGAATTGGTGGAAACACGTTCTCGAGAATCACCAGCAATGCCACACCGACGGCACCCAGTCGCTCGATGACGTCTTGCACCCAGCCAGCAACGTCACTCAGCACGACCATTCACCGTAGTTGAGTATCGCGACCGACGACGGCTCTAGTTCCGCGACAACTCTTTGGCAGATCTAGTTTCGCGACAGCTCTTTGCGGTTCTTGAACTTCGCCGAGCGATAGTCCTTGTTCATCAATGCGATGACGTCGAGTGAGATCTCCTTCGGACAGGCAGCAGAGCATTCACCGTGATTGGTGCACGAACCGAAGTGTTCGTCCATGGTGTCGACCATCGCCTCAGCGCGCTTGTACCGCTCGGCCTGACCTTGGGGCAACAAGTTGAGGTGCGCAATCTTGGCGCCGACGAACAGATTGGCAGCACCATTCGGGCATGCCGCCACGCACGCGCCGCAGCCGATGCATGCCGCAGAGTCCATCGCTGCATCGGCAACCGGCTTTGGCACAGGGATGAGATTGGCATCGGGCGCACCACCTGTAGGTGACGTGATGTACCCACCAGCCTCGACGATGCGGTCGAAAGCCGAGCGATCGACCATGAGGTCTTTGACGATGGGGAATGCACCAGCGCGCCATGGCTCGATCACGATCGTGTCGTTGCTCTTGAACGAACGCATGTGCAGCTGGCAGGTGGTGGTGGCGCGTTGCGGACCGTGTGCTTGACCATTGATCATCAACGAGCAAGTTCCGCAGATGCCTTCACGACAGTCGTGGTCGAAAACGACGGCCTCCTTGCCCTGCGCGATGAGTCGCTCGTTGAGCACATCCAACATCTCCAGGAACGACGCCTCATCGGTGATGGAGTCGATGACGTGGGTTTCGAAATCGCCTTTGGCAGTTGGTCCGTCCTGTCGCCAGACCTTGACGGTGAGATTCTTCAGCGTGTGGCTCACTTGTAGCTCCTCGTTGCAAGTTGCACGGTTTCGAACGACAACTGCTCCTCGTGGCGCCGTGCATTGTTTGCATCGCCGGTCCATTCCCAGGCGGCAACATGGCAGAAGTTCTCGTCGTCACGCTGTGCTTCACCCTCGGCGGTTTGGTACTCCACGCGGAAGTGGCCGCCGGCACTTTCTTCGCGTGTGAGCGCGTCCTTGCACATGAGCATGCCCAATTGGAAGAAGTCGTCCACGCGTCCCGCCTTCTCCAAGGTTTGGTTCACACCCTCACCCGTTCCGGTAACGCGGAGATCCTTCTTGAATTCTTCGTAGAGTGCGGGAATTTCGCTGATCGCCTTTTCCAATCCGTTGCGATCGCGTTCCATGCCGCAGTAGTCCCAGATGATCTTGCCGAGTTCGCGATGGAAGTAGTCGGGTGATCGTGTGCCCTTCACGTTGATGTAGGCCTGGTAGCGATCGCGTGCTTCTGCTTCCACACGTTTGAATTCGGGGTGATCGGTGCCGGGCACGCTTTTGTTGAGCAGCGGGGCCAAACCGTTGCTGATCGTGTACGGCAACACGAAGTAGCCGTCGGCCAAACCCTGCATCAATGCGCTGGCACCAAGTCGGTTGGCGCCGTGGTCGGAGAAATTCGCTTCGCCGGCTGCGTACAAACCAGGAATCGTGGTTTGGAGTTCGTAGTCCACCCACAATCCACCCATGGTGTAGTGCGTCGCAGGGTAAATGCGCATTGGTACTTCGTAAGGGTTTTCGCCAGCGATGCGCTCGTACATCTCGAACAGGTTTCCGTACCGCTCTTCCACCACGTTGCGGCCCAAACGATTGATCGCCGCCGAAAAATCCAGGTACACGCCGTTCTTCAGTTGGCCGACGCCTTGACCCCTGTCCACCAGCCGCTTGGCTGCACGGGATGAGATGTCGCGTGGCGCCAAGTTGCCGTACGACGGATACAGCCGCTCGAGGTAGTAGTCGCGATCTTCTTCCGGAATCTGGTGCGCGGGACGAGTTTCGTCGGCGTTCTTCGGCACCCACACGCGACCATCGTTGCGCAACGACTCGCTCATCAACGTGAGTTTCGACTGTGTTTCGTCGGCCTGCGGAATGCAGGTTGGGTGAATCTGGGTGAAACAGGGGTTGGCGAAGTACGCGCCGCGACGATGGGCTCGCCACGCAGCGGTGACGTTGCAGTTCATCGCGTTGGTGGAGAGGAAGTACACGTTGCCGTAACCACCGGTAGCCAACACCACTGCGTGTGCGGCATGACTGGTGACTTGACCCGTCAGCAGGTCGCGTGTGACGATGCCGGCAGCACGGCCGTCGATCACGACGACGTCGACCAATTCACAACGGTTGAACAACCGCACACCGCCCAGACCAATTTGACGCGACAACTGCTGATACGCACCCAGCAACAACTGCTGACCGGTCTGACCACGTGCGTAGAACGTTCGGCTCACCTGTGCACCGCCGAAGCTTCGGTTGTCGAGCAACCCGCCGTACTCGCGCGCGAACGGCACACCCTGGGCCACCATCTGGTCGATGATGTTCACCGACACTTGCGCCAAGCGATACACGTTTCCTTCGCGTGAGCGGAAGTCGCCACCCTTGATGGTGTCGGTGAACAAACGGTGCACGCTGTCGCCGTCACCTTGATAGTTCTTGGCTGCGTTGATTCCACCCTGCGCCGCGATGGAGTGCGCACGGCGGGCTGAGTCGTGGAAGGTGAAGGCATCGACTTGGTAGCCCAACTCGGCAAGCGTTGCTGCAGCCGATGCGCCAGCCAAACCCGTACCGACGACGATCACCTTGAACTTGCGCTTGTTGTTGGGGTTCACCAACTTGGCATTTGCCTTGAACGTATCCCACTTGTCGGCCAGTGCGCCGTCAGGCACCTTGGAGTCGAGTTTGGTGTTGGTGGTGGAACGATCTTGAAGCATGGTCATGTGGCTACCCCGTTCAGACGCTGACGATTCCAACTGTTACTGCAATGGGAAACGACACGTTGCCCACGACCACGATGGCGGCAAAGCCACGCGCAAAGGCGGTGCGCCAGGCATTGAAACGTGGGTTGTTCCAACCAAGCGACTGGAAAATGCTCCACACGCCGTGGCTGAGGTGCATACCGAGCAAAAGATTGGCCACCACATAAAAGAGTGCAACCGGCCAGCGATCGAGACTGCGCACCACGTTGGCGTACACCTCGGCACGCACGAATTCGCCTTCGGCACCGACGGTGTTCACCACGCCGAACGTGAGGTCGAGTAGGTGCCACACGATGAACGTGAACACCACGATGCCCGACAACCGCATCGAACGGCTCGCCAGCGAAGCTTCCTGATAGTCGCGCGCACTTTGGTAACGAACGGGACGCGCGCGACGATTCAACATCGTGAGCGACCACGCTGCGTGCAAGTGCAATGCCAGCATTCCGATCAAACCGAGGCGCAGAATCCACAACACCGACTCCTTGGGTGCCAGTGGGTAGAGCAGCTTCTTCAAGAACTCGGCGTACTCGTTCAAATCGGCGGCCCCGAAGTACATCTTCAGGTTGCCGATCATGTGGAACAGCACGAATCCCATGAGTGCGATACCCGAGATGGCCATCGCGTACTTCTTGCCAACGGCCGTGCCGTACAAATCAAGCAGGAACGGCTTGCGGGATCGCGGCGTTGCCGCAGTGCCGGAGACGGGTTCGCGGACGGGAGCGGTTGAGGTGGCCATGGGCATCAATTCCGTTGAAGACGCTAGTTCTGACATCGCCTCACCCAGAATTCCACGCCCAAGACGAGGGCGTGAAGCCCGTCTCACCCGCGGCAAGCGGCCTGGCTCTACATTCTCTACACTCTCTGAGACCCATAAAACGGGGTTTGCCACCGGCAGCCCCTCTCGTAGCAAGGAATATTCAACGTGACTGCTCTCTTGGCATCAGAAGGTGGCTGGCAGGATTTCACCCTCCGCGGAGGAGAATGGCTGGTCCTTGGCCTGTCGGGAGCGGCATCGCTCTTGGCTTTGGCCGTTGGCCTCTTCCTCGTGAAGTCGGTGCTCGCCCAGGACGAAGGCACCCCGAAGATGAAGGAAATCGCCAAGGCGATTCAGGTTGGCGCGTGGGCGTATCTCAAGCGTCAGTTCCGCACCATCGGAATGATCCTCGTCCCGGTGGCCATCATTGTGTTCGTCACCTCCGTGGCAATCGAGAAGCCGAATGGCGATACCGCACTGAGCTTCGTGTCGTCGGGCGTCTTCCGCACCATCGCCTTCTTGCTGGGCTGTGTGGCGTCGGGTCTCACCGGATACATCGGTATGACACTCGCGACCCGAGGAAACATTCGTACCGCAGCTGCAGCGCGTCGTGGGTCGATGCGTGAAGCACTCGAGGTTGCCTTCCGTACGGGTGGCGTGGCCGGCATGTTCACCGTGGGCCTCGGTTTGTTGGGCGCCACGATCATCATTGCGCTGTTCCAGAACACCTCTTCGGCGATGCTCGTCGGTTTCGGTTTCGGTGGCTCACTCATCGCGTTGTTCTTGCGTGTGGGCGGCGGAATCTTCACCAAGGCAGCCGACGTCGGTGCCGACTTGGTCGGAAAGGTCGAGGCAGGAATCCCAGAGGATGACCCACGCAACCCGGCCGTTATCGCCGACAACGTGGGCGACAACGTGGGCGACTGTGCCGGTATGGCCGCCGACTTGTTCGAGAGCTATGAAGTAACGCTCGTTGCGTCGATCATCCTCGGAGTGGCGGCGTTCAACTCCGTCGGTCTCAACCCGGCGCTCGGATTGGTGTTCCCACTTGCCGCACGTGCAATCGGTGTGGTCGCATCCATCGCGGGTGTGTTCGCGGTGCGAGCCAAGGATGGCGAGACCAATGCGTTGAAGCCGATCAACCGTGGCTTCTTGATGGCTGGCGTCATCACCGTGATTGGAACGCTGCTGTTGTCGCTGTACTACATCGGTAATCCGGCGAAGAACACCAACGTTTTCGGCGATGCGAACAACGTGGTTGCCATTTCGGGAATCGGCTGGCGCGTCTTTGGTGCCGTGCTGATCGGTTTGATTCTCGCACAAGTGTTGAGCCGACTCACCGAATACTTCACGGGTACCGAGTACGGTCCAGTCGAAGAAATCGCCGCATCAGCCGAAACCGGCCCTGCAACCGTGGTGTTGTCGGGTACGGCCTCGGGTCTCGAGTCGTCCGTGTACGCGATCATCTGCATTGCCATCTCGCTTGGCGGCACACTCTGGTTGGGTGGCGGCAACATCCTGCTTTCGCTGTATCTCGTCGCATTGTGCGGCATGGGCATGTTGGCCACCACGGGTGTGATCGTGTCTGAGGACACCTTCGGTCCAGTGGCCGATAACGCTGCAGGAATTGCCGAAATGGCCGGTGAATTCGAGGGTGAGCCACGCAAGATCATGGTGAGCCTCGACGCAGTGGGCAACACCACCAAGGCCGTCACCAAGGGCTTTGCGATTGGCTCGGCAGTCATCGCAGCAGTGGCGCTGTTCGCCTCGTACATCGAGACGATCGCTGGCCAGCTCAAGTTGAAGGACGCAGCCGGCGAATTGCTGAAGGGTGATGCCATCTTCCAGGCCGCCGAAACACAGATCAACGTCGCCGACGTAAAGACCTTCATCGGTTTGCTCATCGGTGGCTCGATTGCGTTCATGTTCTCGGCGCTCGCCATTCGCGCAGTGGGTCGCACCGCTGGCGTTGTGGTGCAGGAAGTACGCGCGCAGTTCAAGGACGGCGGCATCATGGCCGGCACCAAGCAACCCGACTACGGCCCCGTTATCGATATCTGCACCAAGGCATCGCTGCGTGAACTCACCACGCCTGCCTTGCTCGCAGTGTTGACACCGGTCATCGTCGGATTCGGTATCAACTACTTCGCGCTCGGTGCATTCTTGGCCGCAGTCATCCTCACCGGTCAGTTGATGGCCAACTACCTGAGCAACTCCGGTGGCGCATGGGACAACGCGAAGAAGTACATCGAAGACGGTCACCATGGTGGCAAGGGCTCCGATGCACACAAGGCCGCCGTCATCGGTGACACCGTTGGCGATCCATTCAAGGACACCGCCGGCCCCGCGCTCAACCCGCTCATCAAGGTGATGAACCTGGTGTCGTTGTTGATCCTGCCTGCGGTCATCAACCTGCGTGACGACACTGCCGCTCGCTACACCATCGCTGGCGTAGCCCTGGTCGTGTTGCTGGCTTCGGTCTATCGCTCGAGTCGACAGTCCGTCAGCTTCCAGTCCGCCTAAGCCGTACTGATCCACTCGTCGTGCGCTATCTAAGCGACGAGTGGATCACGGCAGTTGCTCAGCAGCTGGCCCTTGACGCCTCGATCAATGCTCTGACGCCCGAGCATGCCGTCGTCGTCACACAGTTGGTGACCGGCACCCCGTTGGGTGATGTGAGTTACCACTTCTCGTGTCGTGAGGGAAAACTCAGTTTCGGCAAGGGTGCCGTACCGAGCGATGTCACGTTCACGCAGAGTTACGAGACTGCTGTTGGTGTGGCCACAGGCAAGGTGAATGCAGCAGAGGCATTCATCAATGGCCTCGTTCGATTCAACGGCGACCACCAAAAAGTGATCGACGCACAACCACTGTTTGCAGCACTCGATGCGGTGTTTGCTCGCGTCCGCGAAACCACCGAATATCGCTAAATGAGGCCGAGGGCCTTCACCGCGTCGCGCTCTTCCTGCAATTCGGCAACTGATGCATCGATCTTGGTGCGGCTGTAGGCGTCGATCTCCAAACCCTTCACGATCTGGTAGTTGCCACCTGCGCAGGTGCACGGGAACGACGACACCAAACCTTCCGGAACGCCATATGAACCGTCACTGGGCACGGACATGCTCACCCAGTCGCCAGGTGCCGTGCCGAGCGCCCAAGAACGGATGTGATCGATGGCTGCGTTGGCTGCCGAGGCCGCCGATGACGCTCCGCGCGCCTTGATAACCGCTGCACCACGCTTGGCAACCGTGGGAATGAACGTGTCGTTGATCCAAGCGTCGTCGTTCACCAGCGACTTGGCGGGCTTGCCGTCCACTTCGCAGTGCGAAAGATCGGGGTACTGCGTGGTGGAGTGGTTCCCCCAGACGGTCATCTTCTTGATGCTCGACACGGGGCGGTTGACGCGCATGGCGAGCTGCGACATTGCACGGTTGTGGTCGAGTCGGGTCATCGCGGTGAATTGACGCGGATCGATGCCGGCCGCATTGTTCATCGCAATGAGCGCGTTGGTGTTGGCGGGATTGCCCACCACCAGCACCTTGATGTCCTTCTTGGCATTCTTGGCGATTGCCTGGCCTTGCGGCTTGAAGATGCCACCGTTGGCCGAGAGCAAGTCCTTGCGCTCCATGCCGTCCTTGCGAGGCATCGCGCCGACGAGCAGCGCAACGTCGGCGTCACCGAATGCAACATTTGCATCATCGGTGCACACCACGCTGTCGAGCAAAGGGAATGCACAGTCGTCGAGCTCCATCTTGACGCCCGAGAGCGCTCCGAGCGCGGGCGTTACTTCGAGGAGTTGCAAAATGACCCGCGTATCAGGTCCGAGCATTGCGCCCGAGGCGATTCGGAAGATGAGGCTGTAGCCAATTTGTCCTGCTGCGCCGGTAACGGCGACTCGTACTGGTGTTGTCACGGGGGCTCACGCTAGACGATTGCCCCAACGCCACGGCAAACAGAGGCCGACCACTCGGGTCATCCGTTTTAGGCGGCCGACCACTCGGGCCATCCGTTACAGGCGGCCGACCGCCTGCATGATGAGATCTGCATAAAAGCGCGCGCCGGCAGGCCGCAAGTGCGTTTGATCCGAGTACAAGTACTCCGGGAATTGCCCCACGATGGTGTGCCAGTCGAGCACCTTCACGTTCGAGTACTTGGTGGGTAGTGCATTGATCAGACGATTGTTGATCGATTGACGCGGCTCACTCGGCACGTGCACCGTGAGGAACAATACGAGCGGGGTATCTGCAAGCGTCGCCATGATTTGATCGAACACCTCTTCGGTCGTGGTGCTGTTGGTGCCGAGGTGAATCACCACGATGGAACCGAGTCGTCGCACGGACTTGAGATAGTTCACGATCTCCAGTGCCTGGCGCACCGAGCGGCTCTTCATCGCATCCACCGTGGCACCACGCGCAGACAATTCCCGAGCGGCACCGAGCATGACCGAGTCGCCAATGGCAAGCAGTTCGATGAGCTGACCATCCAAGGTGGTGGTTTGGGTTACTCCGCCACCGATGATCAGCGGAACGCTCTGGTCAACGGTCGTCGGTGATGTTCCATCGCCATCGTTCTCCGAGCCACCCGATGATTCACCGAGCACGTTTACGACGGCCGATTCGCTCTCAGCGAGGCTCTGGCTGATGTCGTTCAACTTCACATCCGCCGTGGCCACGCTCACCAATGCAAACGCAGGCAGCATTGCGCTGATCGCAAACACCCCGGCACGTCGTCGTCGGGTTGCAGAGTCCACGAGCACACCCATTCGACGTTCTTCACGACGGCTACGCCACCATGTGCCGAATCTGCCGTCCCGCACCGGCAACTCCACGTAGCGATACGACAACTCGGTGATCGCAAGGGTCAGGAGCATCAACAAGACGAACTCGTACGGCGTGAGGCCCTTGCCCGCGAATCGTCGGTACATCTGGAACACCGGCCAGTGATACAAGTACAGGCCGTACGAGCGCTGCCCGATGTAGGTCATCACGCGGTTGCCGAGCAATGCGTGGGTCATCGTGGCAGTCGGGTGTACCGCCGCAGCAATGACGGCGACGCTGGCCATGCCAACGAGGAAGAAACCGCCGCGGAACAAGATGTCGTACCCCGTGAGCCCGACATTGGTGATGTCCACCACATCGCGAAACACCGCGGCAGACACCGCCAGACCAGCCAAACCGACGAGGAATACGCCGTCGAGAAGCTGGCCTCTCGTACCGATCGGCGAGGTTTGTAACAACCACGGCCGCCAAAACACCGCCAATGCGGCACCCAGGAACAAACCACCGGCACGCGTGAAGGTCCCGAGGAAGAGGAAGTCGATTCGCGACACGGGCTGGCCGAGGAATGCCATGAACTGTTCGGGGGTGTCCGTCACCGTTCCGATGGCCCCACTGCGGTAGGTGAACGCCGTGAATACCGCGATTGCGATCGACGTTGCGATGAAGAGCACGCCGACGAGGGGCTGTCTGCGTCGACCGAGCTTCATCAATGCGAACATGATGACCGGCCAGAACACGTAGAACTGCTCTTCCACCGCCAACGACCAGAGGTGACGAAGCGGAACGAAGTCGAATGCCGTGAAGTACGACGTACCCACCCAAATCTGGAACCAGTTGAAGCCGTACAACAGCGCAGCGATGATGTCGCCACGCAAGTTGCCAAGGGTGTCACGCTCGAAAATGGAGCAGTACACGGCAACGAGGAGAAGCAGCATCCACAATGCAGGCAACAATCGGCGAGCGCGCCTCACCCAGAACTGTTTCAGGCTGATGCGACCATCGCGCTCCGACTCCGCGATCAGCAACGACGTGATGAGAAATCCGCTGATGACGAAGAACACTTCGACGCCGAGGAAGCCGCCGCCCAGCCACTTCTTGTTGGCGTGATAGACGATGACGGCGATGACCGCCAGTGCGCGAACACCGTCCAGCGCCGGCAAATACCCGAGCAAACTTGGTCGTTTGTCGTTCATCCCGAACCTTCGACGATCATTCCGAACCTTCGTCGATCACGAAATACCCAGGTTCCGGAAGATTTCGCGCGGGGCCACCGATCGATTCAGCGTGTAGAGGTGCAAGCCGGGAGCACCTGCGGCCAACAAGTCGCTACTCAACTTCGTTGCGACTTCCACACCAAGCTTGCGGATGTCTTCGGGTTGTTCCAACGGTGCAAGACGGTCGATCAACCAGGTGGGCAAGGCGGCACCCGACATCTGGGCCATCTTCACGATTTGACCCTTGTTGGTAACCGGCATCACTCCAGGGATCACTGGCTTGGTCACTCCGAGCGCTGCCAACTCGTCGACGAGTCGGTGATAGTGCTCGACATCGAAGAAGAACTGTGTCATCGCAAAATCGGCGAGGCGCAGTTTTTCGGCCAAATGCTGGCGATCCATCTGCCGCGATGTGGAGCGCGGATGCACCTCCGGGTGTGCTGCCACACCGATACACACGTCGAAGTTGGTCCGTAGGTGCTCCACGAGATCGAGTGCGTAGCGAAACTCACTCGGGCCGAGTTGTGAAGGATCAGTTGGTAAATCGCCACCCAAAGCGAGGATGTTCACGACACCCGCAGCCTTGTACTCCCCCAGGAGTTCGTCGATCTCGGCGCGGGTCTGGCCAACGCAGGTCAAGTGGGCAACCGGCGGAATCGTGCCGTTGCGGGCGAGGTCGACCACGACATCACGCGTACGAGTGCGGGTACTGCCCAAGGCCCCGTACGTCACCGAGAAAAAGCTCGGCTGCAGCGGCGTCAACTCATCGATGGTGGTGGTGAGCTGCGCTTGCGCCTCGTCGGATTTGGGCGGGAAAAACTCGAAGGAATACGTTCGACCGCGCGCAAGGAGGTCGCTCACTCGCATAGTGCCCTCACATGCTACGGATGTAGCACGCGTCAGCTGAGCGAAGCAATGATCTCCGCCATCAACTGACCGGCTTCGGTTGGATTGGCTCCAACCTTCACGCCTGCAGCACGAAGCGCGTCCATCTTGCCTTGCGCGGTTCCCTTGCCACCCGACACGATTGCGCCGGCATGACCCATCTTCTTGCCCGCCGGTGCAGTCACACCTGCGATGTACGCACTCATCGGCTTGGTGACGTTGGCTTTGATGAACTCGGCGGCCTCTTCTTCTGCCGAACCACCGATTTCTCCGATCATGAGGATTGCGCTGGTCTCAGGATCCTTCTGGAACTCGGCAAGACAATCCACGAAGGAGGTTCCTGGAACGGGGTCGCCACCAATGCCAACGCACGTGGTAACACCGATGCCCTGTTGCTTGAGCTCGAACAACGCCTGATACGTGAGCGTTCCCGATCGCGACACGATGCCGACGTTCTTGCCACCCGGTGTCGGCTCGTGTGCGATTTCTCCCGCGGTAATGCCGATGTTGCAGCGCCCCGGGCTGATGATGCCCGGACAATTCGGACCCAACAATCGAGTGCCAGGAAAGTCACGCTTCAAGGTGGCGTACACGCGCGCTTCGTCCTGGGCCGGGATGCCTTCGGTGATGCACACCACGAATCCCACGCCGGCTGCTGCAGCTTCCAAGATTGCCGCTGGAGCCGCCTTGGGTGGCACCGCGACGAACGAAGCATCGGCACCGGTTGCCTTCACTGCGTCGGCGACACTGTCGAAGACGGGAATACCCTCGACGTCCTGGCCACCCTTGCCGGGAGTTACTCCGGCTACCACCTTGGTGCCATAGGCGCGATTTCGCAGACCGTGGAACTTGCCTTGACCGCCAGTGAGACCCTGAACGATCACCTTGGTGTTTTCGTTGACGAAAATCGCCATGATCAGTTTGCCTTTCCAGTGCAGTACGTCATCTTCAGCCGACCTTAGAGTTGGCGATGTCCACTGCGGAACGAGCCGCCTCGAGCATCGTGGGCTTGGACATCAACTTGTTCGTAGGAATTCCCGCCTCGGCGAGGATTGCCCGACCTTGATCGGCGTTGGTGCCATCCAGTCGAATCACGATGGGTGCGCGAAGCTCCACCCGACGCATTGCCTCCACGATGCCCTTGGCAACTTCTTCACCACGGGTGATTCCGCCGAAAATGTTGATGAAGATGCTCTTCACCTTGGTGTCGAAATTGATGACTTCAAGCGCCGCAGTCATGAGTTCGGCATTCGCGCCACCACCAATGTCGAGGAAGTTTGCGGCCTTACCGCCAACTTGGTTCACCACGTCCAAGGTGCTCATTGCCAGGCCGGCACCGTTGGCGATGATGCCCACACTTCCATCGAGTCCGATGTACTGCAGGTCCTTCTCACGGGCCAAGCGCTCACGATCATCGAGTTCTTCGGTGGCGCGGAACGCCTCCCACTCCGGGTGACGGAAGAGTGCATTGCCATCCAAACTCACCTTGGCATCGAGAGCGTGCACTTCACCGGTGGGCTTCAAGATCAATGGGTTGATCTCCGCCAAGTCACAATCACCCTTGACGAAACATTCGTACAACTTCACCAGGATGTCGGCGACTCCGTCTTGGGCCTTTGCCGGAATGCGAGCATCTGCAGCAGCCTTTTTGGCAACGGCGGCGCTAATGCCGACGATCGGGTTCACGTGCAACTTCACGATTGCAGTCGGATCCTTCGCGGCGACTTCCTCGATGTCCACGCCACCCTGCGCCGACAACATGAGGAGATGTTGCTTGGCGGCGCGATCGAGTGTGAACGATGCGTAGTACTCCTCGGCGATGTCCGAAGCACACTCCACCCACACGCGCTTTACGACATGACCCTTGATGTCCATGCCGAGGATGTTCGTGGCATGCGTTTGCACTTCGGCCTTGTTGTTGGCCAGTTTGATGCCGCCTGCCTTGCCGCGACCTCCCACCTGCACCTGTGCCTTCACCACCACGGGGTATCCGACACGCTCGGCGATGGCGATGGCTTCGTCCACGGTGTGGGCCACGTCACCAGCCGAGACGGGAATTCCGAACTTGGCGAAGTACTGCTTGCCTTGATATTCGAACAGGTCCATTAGTTGCTCACCTTTTCTCGATCGTCGAGCGCCGTTTCGAGCCACTCGGCAATCGTCTTCAACGACGATCCGGGCCCGAATATTTCGCTGACACCTTGTTGTTTGAGTGCTGCAGCATCGGCATCGGGAATGACTCCGCCCCCGAAGATCATCACATCGGCCATGTCGCGTGCTCGCAACTCCTCCATCACCCGCGGAAACAATGTGAGGTGTGCACCCGACAGCAACGAGAGCCCGACTGCATCGACGTCTTCCTGCAAGGCCGTTTCGGCGATCTGCTCGGGGGTTTGATGCAGACCGGTGTAGATGACTTCGAATCCGTGATCACGGAGTGCACGAGAGATGGTCTTTGCCCCGCGGTCGTGGCCGTCGAGTCCGGGCTTGGCAACGACAACGCGATAGGGCCGCTTCACAAGTAGTGAAGCCTACGCCACCGCGTGTTTCGCTATCTACCCAGAAGACGAGAGAGCAGGCTGGTGCGTGCTGAAGTGGCGTTGCCCTCGCCACACTTGCAGCGCTGATCGAGGGGAACCCCGGCCAATGCCTGTTCGATGTGCCGACCACATCCGGCCCAGGTGGGTTTGTTGCAATCATTGCAGGTAACGCGTGAACACATGGCGGTTTCTCCTTGGGTTTAGTTGAGTGTGAGGAAGAGTCGTTGCAGCTGCTCTGCGGTGTGCTTACTGTCGCGTGAACGACTGGTGAGGCACTCCTCGAGATTTGCAGCGATGATCGTGAATGCGGCGGCGTTCACCGCCTTGTTCACGGCAGCCAACTGGGTGACGACCTGATCGCACGACTTGCCTTCGTCCAGCATCCGGATAACTGCAGTGAGCTGCCCCGACGCTCGGCGCAATCGCGTGCGTGACGCGGCAACGGCGTCACCATGGGAAGGTTTCTTTCGTGCGACCGAAACCGAGGTACGAGTTGATCGAGATTTAGCCATTGGCCGACGCCTGATTGTTTGCAGCTGATGCGATTTCACGACGTACTTCCTCCATATCCAAACCCTCCACGCCTTTGATCAATTGCTCCAATGCGTGAGCCGGCAGAGCGCCAGGCTGACGAAACACCATCACTCCGTCGCGAAACGCCATCAACGTCGGAATCGAAGAGATATTTAGTTCCGCGGCGAGTTGCTGTTCCTGCTCGGTATCCACTTTTGCGAAGGTGATGTTGGTGTGCTGTGTCGCAGCCTTCTCGAAAATCGGAGCAAACATGCGGCACGGACCGCACCATGATGCCCAAAAGTCCACGAGTGTGATGCCGTCCTTGGTCACCGCAGCCTCGAAATTCTGGGTATTCAGATCAATCGTGCTCATGATGGATTCCTTTCGACGAAGTCAGTATACCCCCTGGGGTATCTGAAGGCAAGTGTGGGGACGGGCTCATGTCGCACAGGGTGCCGAACCTCGGCGCCCCGTCAGGGGGCCCTCTGGCACACTGAATGTTGTGTTCCGAAGACTTCGCTCCCCACTGGCTCGCGCAGTCGTGCCGATCGTGGCGGGTCTCGCATTCTTCGCCGTGCTCTTCGGTGTGACCTGGCTGTTTGCCGATCGCGCCACCGACAACCGCAAGCGGGAGGTGCGACCAGGCGACTACACCTTCCGGGTTGGCCCGGTCGACGACATCGCCGACATCGTCAAACGCGATGGACCAATCCTGTATCCGGATCTTCGCGACACCACGTATCAGCGAAGCGTCGTCGTCGACCACACGGGCGACGAACCATCACGGGGCTGGCAGGTGTACTACGCATACCCGGCCGATCGCAGTCCCGAGTGTTTGGTTACCCACATCGAAGGAACGCGGGACTTCGTGGATTGCGAGAACCGCACGTTGCCCGTCGAAGCACTCCACCGTCCGGTGGACGCGCGGCCCGTGGTGGAAAACCGCACCAGCCTGCTGATCGACCTCCGCGCTCCGTAAGTCGCTAGCGCTTCGTCAACGGCGACGAACCCCGCGGCGCGCTTCCAGCGCTAGCGCTTCGTCAGCGGCGCCCATGCAAGCGCGAGCACCTTGGTGCCCTTGTCCACGAAACGCACCGTGGCTTCGGCTTTTTCGCCGGCGCCATCCAAGTCGATGATGACCCCTTCACCGAACACCGGATGTACGACGTCGTCGCCGATCGAAAAATTGTGCGACACCTTTGGTTCGCGAACGATCGGGCGCAGGGCTTCGCTTGCCGACGATGTCACACTTCGACCACGACCGCGAAAGTCCGGAACCGGGGTTCGAGACCAATCGGTTTGCTCACGAAGATGTCCACGACCCTCATCGGCCCCCGTGTCGACACTGCCCTTCCGATCGAGCAGGTCAGCGGGAATTTCATCCAGAAAACGTGATGGTGGGTTGTACTGACGCGAGCCGTGCAACCCACGACTCCACGCATGAGTGAGATATAGGCGTCGCTCGGCACGCGTGATACCCACGTACGCAAGGCGGCGTTCTTCCTCCAGTTGCGTCGGGTCGAGCAACGTACGGCTGTGGGGAAAAACTCCCTCTTCCCAACCCACGATGAAGACCGTCGGAAACTCCAAACCCTTGGCCGAGTGCAGGGTCATCATCATCACCTTGTCGTCGCCTGCAATCTCATCGGTATCGGACACCAGCGAGACCTTCTCCAGGAAGTCGTTGGCATCGGGGAATTCCTCCGCAGCACCGATGAGTTCCTCGAGGTTCTCGATTCGGCCCTGCGCTTCGTACGTGTCTTCGTTTCGCAACTCGGCCAGATATCCGCTTCGCTCGAGCAGCTCGCGCAACAGATGGGCAGGGCCGTGCTCCACATCTCCTTCGAGCGAGTCGATCAACGTCAAGAACTCGTTGATGCCGCGAAGTGCTGCGCCACCAACGCCTGCCGATGCCGCACGTCGTAGGGCCACAGACAACGCCAGACTCTGCTCCTTGGCGAGTGCCGAGACCTTGTCCAAGCTCGTATCACCGACGCCACGCTTGGGCACGTTGATGGCGCGACGGATGCTCATTTCGTCGGCCGGGTTCATTACGCAGCGCAGATACGCAATGGCGTCCTTTACTTCCTTACGGTCATAGAACTTGGTGCCACCAATTACGCGATACGGAACGTCACCATCGATGAGGAACTCCTCGATCACGCGGCTCATCGCATTGGTGCGATAGAAGATGGCAATCTCCCGCCAATTGACCGCTTCATGACGATGCAAGCGCTTCAGCTCGGAGATGACGAATCGCGCTTCCTCGTCTTCGTCCTCGGCGTAATACCGAACGATCTTGTCGCCCGTACCAACCTCGGTCCACAACTCTTTCGGTTTGCGCTCCACGTTGTTGGAGATCACCGCGTTGGCCGCATCCAGGATCACCTGCGTGCTGCGATAGTTCTGTGCCAGCACCACCGTGTACACATCCGGGAACGCGCGCTCGAACTGCAGGATGTTGCGGTAGTCGGCGCCACGAAAGGCATAGATGCTCTGGTCGGTATCTCCCACCACGCAGACGTTGTGGTGTTCGCGACCCAGCAACAGGACGATTTCGTTCTGGGCGAGGTTCGTGTCCTGGAACTCGTCCACCAGCACGTGCTTGAAGCGATCCTGGTATGCGGCAAGTACTTCGGGGTGATCACGGAACAGGTGCACTACGTTCACCAACAAGTCGTCGAAATCCATGGCGCCTGCACGCAACAAGCGATGTTGGTACTCCGTATAGATCTCCGCATACTTCGTTTCGAATGGGCCGAATGCGTCGGCGGCTGCACCCGACGGATTCACCAACTCGTTCTTCCACAAACTGATTCGCGCTTGGGCACCCTTCGACGGAAACCGCTTGGGATCGAGATTCAAATCACGAATGATCTGGCCCACCAAACGCAAGGAGTCGGCGGAGTCGTAGATGGTGAAGCTCTTTGGATATCCCAGACGATCGGCGGTTGCGCGAAGAATCCGCACGCATGCAGCGTGGAACGTGCTCACCCACATTTTGTCGGCCACCTCACCAACGAGCGTCTTTACTCGGGCCTTCATTTCTTGCGACGCCTTGTTGGTGAAGGTGATCGCGAGGATGTTCATCGGATGCACACCCGATGCAATGAGGTGCGCTACTCGGTGGGTGAGTACGCGAGTTTTCCCCGAGCCTGCCCCTGCAATGATGAGCAGTGGACCACCGTTGTATTCAACGGCATCGCGTTGGTCGGGGTTGAGTTGCGTCAGGTCGAGTGCGACGCGCTGATCGCTGGTCACTTCGCCCGCGCAGACGCGCGCGACCGTATACGAATCGGCAACGATCGCGGGCCACGCACCTGACCCACACTCCACGTCACTGCGGCGGGATCGGCCAGTTCGAACTCGGGGAATCGCTCGACGAAGACCTCGAGAGCGATTCGAACCTCCATGCGCGCCAGGTTGGATCCGACGCAGCGATGAATGCCCAAACCAAATGCGGAGTGGCGGTTGATCTCGCGATCGATCAACACCTCGTCAGCGCGATCGAATTCGGCTGGGTCACGATTGGCCGCCGGGAACGGAAGCAACACCCAGTCGCCCTGTTTCATCGGACAGCCGCCGATCTCTACGTCCTTTGCAACCGTTCGCGCCATGGTGACCGGTGCGTACGCACGCAACATCTCTTCCACTGCCGTGGGCAACAGTTCGGGCTCACGCACCAGCCGTGCGAGATCACTCGGCGTCTTGGCGAAATGCCACAACGACGAACCGATCGCACTCCACGTGGTATCGATGCCTGCGATGAGCAGCAGCGCAACGGTTCCACGCACGTGATCGGGGTGCAATCGATTGCCGCCGAGTTCGGCGGTGAGCAAGAAACTCAGGAGATCATCACCCAAATTGACACTGCGTTCGGCAATTCGACGGTCGAGATACGCATCCAGCTTCTGCCACCCTGCCTGGCGAACTTCTTGATCTTCGGCAATGCCTTCGAGCGCCACGTGAATGAAGTCGCGGAACAGTTCACCATCCTCCAAGGGAAGGTCCAGCATGTGGGCGATGACCGCCGGAGGAATGTGTTTGGCGTACTCATCTGCAACATCGACCACATCGGCGGCACCAAATTTGTCGATGAGACCATGACAAAAGGCGCGAGTCTCGGCTTCCATCGCGGCGATCTTCTGCGGCGCAAACGCCGGCAACAATACGCGACGTGCATGATGATGAAACGGCGGGTCGGACGTAATCGGCGGCGCGCCACCATACGGTCGACTCTCGCCCGTTGGTTTGATGCGCTTCACGACCACATCTTCGGAACTGAAGTGCTCGGTGTCGTAGGCGATGGCACTCACGTCTGCGTGGCGAACGGGCAACCAGGTTCCGCCGTACCGGTTTGAGTGTGCAACCGGGCAACCTTCGCGCAGTTGTTGCCAGATCTCCGGCGCATTGGCGTTGTATGCCGGATGCATGTGATCGAAATCGGTTTCCCAGTCGGCGATGGGGTCGACGAGCGACTCATAGTGCGCGTTGCGGTCGTTGAGTGCCGGTGCGTGGTTTTCCTGGGTGGAGGTCATGGCTGCAGTTTCTCTCGTAGGAAGTCAACCACGCGAACCACACCTTCGTCCTGACGCTGCTCCGTCAATACCGAATGGTCACTCTTGGCGGTGGATGCAAACTCCACGGCGATGAATTGCTCACCGAGCAGTTGGCGCAGCGCGGCAAAACGCTCCCCAACGAGGCGATCACCGGTGTATCGCAAGCCGAGAACTTGGCAGCCCTCGACTGCGCGACGCTGGACGGCGAGTTCATCATCGGGCGACAAGTTGAGGTCGGCTGAGCGCGACTTTCCGAATGCAAACGGCAACGACGGTTGCGACAGCACCGGCGCGATCATCACGTCGTCGAGCATCATGCCGAGCGCAAAGCCGCCACTGAAACACATACCGATGGCGCCAACGCCCTTCCCGCCAACTTCACGATGCAACTGTTTGGCCAATGCGCGCAACCAAGAGATGACCGGTGACGTCTTGCGAAGAGCCATGGTGGTGAACTCCCGCGAAACGCACACCTTGGCCGCCGACGACGCCATGTACTTGCCATCCGGAGCGCGCCCCACTTCGCCGACCAGCAGTGGCATCGCCACGGTGAAGCCTGCAGCGACGACTTCTTCGGCAAATTGCATCACCTTTGGGGTGATTCCCGGTATCTCGTGCACCACCACCACACCGGGGCCGGTGCCCTTGCGGTACACGTCGTGGGTGAATCCGGCCGCTGAAAAACTCTCGCACTTCCACCCGGCGTCGATTGCGGCGTTCGTCACGACTTCAAACTAATTCAGGCGTGTGCCGTGAGCCGACTCGAGTGCGCCCAGGACCGACTTGGATCCCGATACGAACGATGCGACTACTTGGGGCGCCCGACACCGAGCACACGCGTCCACGTAACCGAGCTGATCTTCACCACATCGCCCGTGCGCGGTGCATGAATCATTTGGCCATTACCGAGGTAGATGCCGACGTGGAAGAACGTCGACTGCGAGAACAACAAATCGCCGGGCTGCGCCTGCGATACCGGTACGCGAGTGAGTCCGGAGTACTGCGAACGTGACACGCGTGGAATCCCCACACCCGCCTTGGCCCACGCCCATTGAGTGAGTCCCGAGCAGTCGAATGCCACACCAGGGCTCGAGGCACCCCAGCGGTAGCGGACACCCAACTGCGAGAGAGCAGCCTTGATCGCCACACCCGCCTGAGGTGATGCGGCTACGACCTTGAAGTTGGACTTGTTCTTTTCCAATTCCTTTCGCGCCGCAGATTCGGCCTCTTCGGAGCGGCGACGTTCTTCCTCGGTAAGCAAACTGCCGAGGTCACGCAAGGCTTGTGCCCGGAGCGACTCGTACTGTTCCAGCATCTTGTCACTGGCGGACAGTCGTCCAGCCAGGAACGTGGCCGTCGAGGCCAACTGCTTCTTCTTACCCTCGAGCTTGGACTTTTCCTTGGTGATGTCGTCGATCAAGCCCTGCATCGCGTCGGTGTTGGAGGCCCCGATGTTCGCCGCGGCAGAACCCAGATAGGCGCGCTTCATGGCGTCGGATAACGAGCCGCTACTCCCCAAGATGCTGGAAAGGCTGCCCACCGAACCACCGGTCACGAACGACCGCCTGGCTGATCCCACCAAGTTGGCCTGCATCACGGCGAGCTGTTTTTGCATCTCGAAAATCTTCACCTCGATCTCGGTGATTTCGGCCTCGATCGCATCCTGCTGGGCCAGGGTGTCGGAGTACTTTTCTCCCAGTTCGTCGGCCTGGCTGGCGAGGCGCTCGAGTTCGTCCACGATCTGTGACACTCGGCGACGCTGGTCGTCGATCGAGTCCGCCGACACGGATGCGGGCGCCACCAAGGGCACCAACAACCCCAGCAATGCCAAAACGAACCAGGCGAGGCGGGTTCGTGGTATGCGGGTACGCCGATTGGCGGGCCAAATCACGATGCTGGCATTCTAGCAATCTTTACAATCGTGTTACAGAGCCCCTCTGCCGCGGATCACCAGCGGTGGCGGGGCTCACTCCCACTCGGGTTGGCACGAGTGTCCGCTCGCTTCGCTCACTCCCACTCGATGGTTCCGGGCGGCTTGGACGTGATGTCGTAGGCGACGCGATTCACACCGTCAACCTCATTGACGATGCGCGACGACATGGTGGCCAACAGCTCATGCGGCAACCGCGCCCAGTCGGCGGTCATTGCATCGTCACTGGTGACCGCGCGAATGATGATTGGTCGCGCGTAGGTACGTTCGTCACCCATCACTCCCACCGATCGAATGTCGGCGAGCACGGCAAATGCCTGCCAGATGTCGCGTTCGAGTCCTGCATGACGAATCTCCTCACGCACGATGGCATCAGCCTCCTGCAGGATGCGCACCTTCTCGCGAGTCACCTCGCCGATGATTCGTACGCCAAGTCCCGGGCCGGGAAATGGCTGTCGCCATACGATCTCGTCGGGTAGTCCCAGCGTGGTACCGAGCGTTCGTACTTCGTCCTTGAACAAGTCGCGCAGCGGTTCGCACAGTGAGAGCGTCATGTCGTCGGGCAATCCACCGACGTTGTGATGACTCTTGATGGTTGCCGATCCCTCCCGACCACCGCTCTCGATCACATCGGGATACAGCGTTCCCTGCACGAGGAACTTGGCGTCCTTGATTCCGCCGGTGTACCGCTCGAAAATTCGCACGAACGTTTCGCCAATGATCTTTCGTTTCCGTTCGGGGTCGGTGACTCCCTGCAACTTGTCATAGAACTCATCCCCGGCATCGACGTGCACCAACTCGATTCCGAGATTGCGCTTGAACGTTTCCACCACCTGATCGCTCTCGTTCTTGCGCATCAATCCGGTGTCTACATATACGCAGGTGAGATTCGCGCCGATCGCACGATGCACGAGTGCAGCAGCTACCGCTGAATCGACTCCTCCGGAGAGTCCGCAGATGGCCCGCTCGTCTCCCACGAGTTCTCGCACGGCTGCAACCTGGGTGTTGACGATCGACTCCATGGTCCAGTTGGGGCCGATGCCGGCAAGTTCGTACAAGAAGCGCTGCAGTATCTGCTGACCGTGCTGGGTGTGCACCACCTCCGGATGAAACTGGACCGCCCAAATTCGCTTCGCGTCATTCTCGAATACCGCCATCGGTGCGTCGGGGGTGGATGCCGTTACTGCGAAACCTTGCGGCACAACCGACACCGCGTCGAAATGACTCATCCACACGGAGAATGTGGAGCCAGTGTCGCCCAGCAACTTCGAGGAACCGCTGCGCGTCAGCGCGGCACGCCCGTATTCTCCCTTGTCGCCACGCGACACCACACCACCCAATTGCTGCGCGATGAGTTGACAGCCGTAACAGATTCCCAGAATCGGAATCCCAAGTTCGTAAATGCCGGGGTCCAACTTTGGAGCGCCTTCGATATGCACACTTTTGGGCCCACCCGAAAGGATGATCGCCGCGGGTTTACGCTGCCGCACCTCGTCGGCGGTGATTCGATGAGAAACGATCTCCGAGAACACCTGCGCCTCACGCACGCGCCGGGCGATCAATTGCGCATATTGCGCACCGAAGTCCACCACCAGCACCGTGGGGCGAGCGACGGAGTTCACTGTCCCCACCGTAGTTGCGTAGGGCTGCGTCGGGCGACGCGCGGCTGACAGACTGGATACGTGATGCACACCATCGTGTTGTCCGAGCGAATCACCGACACATCCGACTCTGCAACGACTCCCACTTCGGTGTACGTCTACCCACTCGAGGGAGATGTGGATGAGTGCATCGGTCTACTTCCCAAACCAGGGTGCGGGTACGAGCCCACTCAGGCAGGTGATCGTGGTGGTGCCTTGCAGTTCGCAATATTCGGACTGATCATCGTCGGCGTCGTGGTGGTGTTCAGTGTGGTGTTTCGCAACGTGATTCGACGCGACAGAGAGCGGGCTGCGCGTGTCGAGTAGCGGCATGCAAGTGAACCATCGTGTGGTGGGCATTGCGTTGGCAGTGCTGTCATGCACGTTGTACGGAATCAACCCGTTCTTCTCCGTCAACGCTTTCGACGCTGGCGCCAACAGTCGCGGACTCATGGTTGCCCGCTTTCTCATCGCCGCGCCACTCCTGCTGGTATACCGGCTTCTCGCCGTTCGCGGCGCAAAGTGGCCGCAAGGGCGTGACTTGGTGGAGATCTTTCTCTTCGGCTATCTCGGCTTCACGTTCCAATCGTTCTTCTACTTCGGAGCAATCGAGCGAATGGACTCCGGACTCGTGTCGGTGATCTTCTATTGCTTCCCCATCATGGCCGTATTGGTCTCCTGGTGGCTGCTGCAGCATCGTCCGAGCAGGGTCATCGGATTCTGCCTCACCGCAACGGTTGCAGGCGTGGCGCTTACCGCCGGCGAAGTAACCGGTGCAGAAACCACGGGTGTAGCTCTCACCTTGGCTGGCGCACTCACCTACACGTTCTATGTGGTGTTGTCCTCACGAGTGATGCCGAAGTACGACGGAATCACTGGCCTCACGATCATCTTGTTCGGCGCGATGTTCGGCTGGCTTACGTTGTGGGCGATTCGACCCTTCAACATGCAGGTGCAATTTCCCGAATCGAACAACGGCTGGGTCAACGTCGCAATCGTTGCCACATTGGGAACGATCCTCCCGATGGGGTTGTTCTTTGCGGCGATGAAACGAGTAGGTCCTGGTCCAACGTCGGTCGCCTCGACGTTCGAACCAGTCGTCACCATCGCTGCAGGAATTGCGTTCCTCGACGAACGGCTCACCACCCGCAGCACCATCGGTGCGATGCTCGTGATCGGCGCCGTCCTGCTGCTTACGGTAAGTGAGGCTCGACGCGACGTCGGTAGCCTGACCAATGCAACACCGGGAGGTGCTGCACACAACTGAAATGTTCTTGCAGGGTTGGGTGAAATTCCCTATCGGCGGTGAAAGCCCGCGACTCCCGCGCTTCACGGCGCGGGACTGATTCGGTGAAACTCCGAGGCCGACGGTCACAGTCCGGATGGAAGCAGGAAGAGATGAACGACGTCGACCAACAATCGATGCGCGAGGCGGTGCACGTTGCCGCGTCTGCGCAACTCACGTGCCGGCCCAACCCATGGGTCGGAGCCGTCCTTGTAGCCCTCGACGGCCGACGCTTCAGTGGATTCACCCAGCCCGTGGGGCAAGCCCATGCCGAAGTGCAAGCCCTGCGGGCAGCGGGCGACGCCGCTCGTGGCGCAACCATGTACGTCACGCTCGAGCCGTGCAACCACTTTGGTCGTACGCCACCCTGTACCGAGGCGATCATCGCGGCAGGCGTGTCGCGCGTGGTCGTTGGTGTGACCGATCCGGACGTACGTGTCGCTGGCACCGGAATCGCTCGTATGCGTGAAGCAGGAATTCAGGTCGATGTCGACGTGTGCGCAGATCTGGTCACCGAGCAACTTGCGCCGTATTTGCACCACCGTCGAACCAATCGCCCGTTCGTCGTGCTCAAGTTGGCAATGACCATCGATGGCTACATCGCTGCCAAGTCCGGAACGGGTGGCTGGATCACTGGTGCTGCAGCTCGTCGTCGTGTGCATGAACTGCGTGCAGCAAGTGATGCGATCTTGGTTGGTGCCGGCACGGTACGTGCCGACGACCCACAACTCACCGTTCGAGATGCGCCGGGTGCTTCGCCGCGGCGCGTCGTGCTCGGCCGCGCACCCTCCGATGCACGAATTCACCCCTGCACGGAGTGGAGCGGCTCGCTACCCGATCTGCTCGAGACGCTCGGCAACGATGGCGTGCTGCAACTCATGGTGGAAGGCGGCGCCAACGTTGCCGCGCAATTCCACGCGGCCGGGTTGATTGATCGCTACGTCTTTCACATCGCTCCCGCGATCATGGGTGGCAGTGATGCGGTGCCCGCATTCGCCGGCGATACGGCAGCCACGCTGGCCGATGTGTGGCGTGGATGCCTCGTTTCAACACAACGACTCGGCGACGATGTGGAAGTCGTCATCGAACCAGAAAGAAGCCCTTCATGACCGACGTATTCGACCCCATCGACGATGTGATTGCCGCCATTGGCCGCGGTGAAATGGTGGTGCTCGTCGACGACGAAGATCGCGAGAACGAAGGCGATCTCATCATGGCCGCCGAACATGTGACACCCGAGAAGCTCGCATTCGTCATTCGTCACACCTCCGGTGTGGTGGTGGCGCCGCTGACCGGCGAGCGATGCGACGAACTGCGTTTGCCGATGATGGTCGACCACAACACCGAAAGTCATCGGACTGCGTTCACCGTTTCGGTGGACTTGTTGGAAGGCACGAGCACCGGGATCTCGGCTGCCGACCGTGCGCTCACGATTCGTGCGCTCGCTGATCGCACCGTCGGCTACCAAGCCTTTGCCCGACCCGGACACGTATTCCCCTTGCGGGCACGTGAGGGCGGAGTGTTGAAGCGTGCCGGCCACACCGAGGCTGCCGTCGACCTTGCGCGGCTCGCCGGATGCGAGCCGGCGGGAGTCATCTGCGAGATTCAAAACGATGATGGCACCATGGCGCGATTGCCGCAGCTGATCGACTTTTGCAAACAGCACAACCTCCTGCTCTCCTCCATTGCTGCATTGGTGGAATGGCGTCGCCACAAGGAGCGACTCGTCGAGCGCATCGGTTCTGCACGCGTTCCCACCGAGTGGGGTGAATTTGAATGTGTGGCATACCGATCGACACTCGACGGCATCGAGCACCTGGCATTCGTACGCGGCAACGTCGCGGATGGTGGTCCCGTGCTCACTCGCGTTCACAGCGAGTGTCTCACGGGTGATGTGTTCGGAAGCCTGCGGTGCGACTGTGGCGATCAGCTGTCGGCTGCGATGCAACTCATTGCCAATGAAGGCCGCGGTGTGATGGTGTATCTGCGTGGTCACGAAGGTCGCGGCATCGGCATCGGCCACAAGATTCGTGCGTACTCGTTGCAGGATCAGGGCCTCGACACCGTGGACGCCAACACACAACTCGGGTTGCCGGTCGACAGTCGCGAGTACGGCATCGGTGCGCAAATCCTCGCCGACCTCGGCGCACGAGAGTTGCGCTTGATGACCAACAATCCCGCAAAGTACGGCGGCATTGCGGGCTACGGCTTGCGTGTGGTGGAACGTGTACCAATCGTTACGGCCGTCACCAACGAGAATCGCTCGTATCTCTCCACCAAACGTGATCGACTCGGCCATCTATTCGAGAAAGGCAACCAATAATGAACCAACGCAAAATCCAGTCGCTGAAAGTGGGCATCATCTGCTCACGTTTCAACGAGTTCGTCGTGAACGCTCTCCTCGATGGCGCAAAGCGAAACCTCGCCAAGCACGGCGTGAAGGAAAAGAACATCGAGGTGTTCTGGGTGCCTGGCGCCTACGAGATTCCGGTGATGACTCGACTTATGGCGCTGTCGCGAAAGTACGACGCGCTGGTGACACTCGGTGCAGTAATTCGCGGCGAAACCGCCCACTTCGAATACGTTGCCGGTCCGTGCGCCGAGGGCATCATGCAAGTGCAACTGGAAACGCTCGTTCCGATCGGTTTTGGCGTCCTCACGGTGGAAAACGTGGAGCAGGCCGCTGCACGCTCGCGTGCCGACGACACCAACAAGGGGTACGAAGCCGCCGACGTGGCCATCGAGATGGTGGCCACCATGCGCCGCTGGAAATAACTCCTTTCGCGACTCGTAGCAGAAATTAGTGCCACTCGCGGCCACCAGGTGCACACAGCACGGTGGCGGGCGAAACCCGCCATTGCGAGGTGCCCATGCGCCGATTGGCTTCATTCACCGTCGCAATCACCGTACTGACCTGCGTATCAGCGTCACCGGTGATTGCCGCATCGTCACGCCTGGACCGCAATATCGTTGATCGCTCCATCGTTGATCGACTCGTGTTCGCCACACCATTGCACCAATTTCGCACCGAACGATCGCGCGCCAAACGAACTCACCGATGGCTCATCACCACCACTGACGGCTGTTCGGCACCTTTCGTTGGAAGCAGCGGACGGTCGTTCAATTTTCGCGTCGCGTGCGAGCGACACGACCTTGCCTACGCAAACTACTCGGCACTGGCGCGACTCTCCCTTGATGTCGAGTGGAATTCAGCATTACGCGCATCGGTTGACGATCAGTTTCAACGTGACCTGCAGGAGCTGTGCGCCAAACGGCGACACAGTGAACGACTCCGATGCGACGCCTGGTCGGTGGTGTTCTTTCACGCAGTGCGGATCTCGGCCGGACCGTAGCGCTACCGCTTGATTGCCAACAACAACAGTTCCTGCAACATTCGCGCAGTGGCACCCCAAATGGTTTCGTCGTCCAGATAAAACATCGGCACCACTACTTCGCGGTCGGGGAACACCCAATGCTCCTGCGCGAACGTGTCGGGACGAATCAACTCGGCGAGCGACACACTCAATACCCGATCGACTTCCCCGTTCGGAGAAAACTCCATCGGCACATCCGGCAATCGCACCACATGCGGCACGATATGGCTGGTGCTGGAAATCGTCCGGTGTGCAGTGAGCTCGCCAACCACCTGCGCCTGACGCGCGTCGACTCCTATCTCTTCATAGGTTTCTCGCAACGCGGCTTGCAGTGACGTCTCTCCGAGTTCCAGTCGACCCCCCGGAAATGCGATCTGTCCCTTGTGAGTGGTCAAGGAGTCAGAGCGCCGAGTCAATAGCACTCTCGGCTCGTCGTTCGCCACAAACAGCGGCACCAGAACTGCCGATGGGTTCACCTCGGGCGAGGGACGCTGCAAGGCTGCGTCCGGTTGATGACGTGCCACCGAACTGCACACGGCGTCGATGTCGCTCAGTGCTCGGGTGTCGAGCCGATCCCACGGTGCATAGTCCAGTTCTCGCCAATTCGCCGGGCGCGGCAACTGTTGGCGACCGCCGGGACGTCGCTGCACCATCTGACGATTCCCGAAACTCAAAATGCGTCTACGAGCTCGGCTTCCAGCCGCTCTCCACCAGTTGCTTGAGCACGGAGTCGAGTCCGGCCGTCTTCAATGCCGCGAGGGTACGACCGGGCTGCTCTTCGCCCTTCTCCCATTTGTCCCATGCAAGTTGAATTTTGGTGAGGTCCGGTGCGGGTTTATCGAATGGCATGCGCTGAGCCTAACGATGCTCTTCCCACGTACTCACGGTGTGTGAATACTCATAGGGTGTTCAGCGTGCCGAGAGGTCTGGGTGCATTCCTTCGCCGTGTGCAGTCAGGAAAAACTGCTGCGCTACGCGTAGTGCTCGTGCTGGCTCTCGTTTTCAGCACAGTGCCAATCGCCACGTCACCAGCACACGCCGTCGTCGGCGGTAGCTCTGCGGTGGGCAACACTGCTGTCGTTCGCTTGGTGAACGGATCCAGCGTTTGCAGCGGCGCTCTGTGGACCAGTCGCATCGTGGTGACCGCCGCACATTGTGTGGTGAATTCATCCGGCACCGTCACCAGCGCTCCGATTTCGGTGTACGCACCGGGTGTCAACGTTCTGCAATCGCCACAGACCGTGACACAAAGTGCGATCATCACGGTTGAAGGCTGGCAGAAGCGTGGCGACTTTTCTCAGGCCGACGATATTGCATTCCTGATCTTGACGAACGAACTTGCTGGCGTCAGCATCACTCGACTTGCAACCACGGAAGAAATTGCGGCATGGAGTCGTGAGGGCCGCATCGTGACGTTCCTTGGTTACGGACGAACCTCGCCAACAGGGACGTCGTCGGCTGTTCCCAATCTCATCAGCCAGCCGCTCAGCGCACTTCCTTCTTGGCCGGGTAGCTTCACCGCTACGCAAACCGCCACCACGGGAATTTGCTCTGGTGACTCCGGGGGTCCGGTGATCACCCAGGTGGCGAACGATGTCGTCCTCATCGGGGTGAACTCCGCTGCATCCGGCCCATGCTCGACGTCGAGTCGACCATCGATGACCGGATTCTCACCTGCTGCGTACCCCGACTTGGTTCGACGAGCGCTCGAACTCACCAACGTGACGGCACTCCCGCAGATCACTACCGGTGTCGCACTCGGCGTTACCACCACGAGTGCGTACCTCTCTGCAACGGCAACCGGCAACAACTTGCTCACGACTACTTCGTTCACCTACGGAGTTCAGCCCGACCTCAGCGGAGCCAGCATCACGGTCGATGCAGCTCAAGTCACCGGTGCAACACCGACCGCAATCGAGGTTGCGATCACCAACCTGATGCCTGGCACGACGTACTACTACCGGGCCAATGCAACCAATCTGGCGGGGTCCGTTACGGGAGCAATCGCACAGTTCACGACGCTCGGTGGTTCACCAGCGGTGACGACGGGAGCTGCCAGCACCATCTCGTCGGACTCCGCAGTGGTAACCGGAACGGTCAATGCCAACACGGTGGCAAGTCAAGCATTCTTCCAATATTCGCGAGTCGCCGACTTTTCCACGCTCGACGGCACGATTACCGCAGGAGATGTGATGGGTTCTGAAACGGCGACCATCAGCGCAAACTTGTCGCGCCTCGAGCCTGGCGCAACGTATTACTGGAGAATCGCTGCAACCAATGCCGCGGGAACGGCGGTGGGTGGCACGCAATCATTCACCACTCCCACGTTCGGATCCAGGACTTCGAGAACCACCAATGCTCTCCTCAATGCATTGGTGATCGACCGAACGAGAATTTCCCGGGCATTTGTCGTGCCCACGGCAAAGTCACGACTGCAATGCGCCATCAACTCCAACACGAAACGACTCACTTTTTCTCGTCCCGGCACGTGCCGAGTGAAGATCACCATCACTCGCGCCGGTGTCACGACGTCGGGTTATTACAACTTGGTCGTTAGGTAAGACTGTTCTTGTGACTCGGACGGGCAACAACGTTTCCACCTACGAACTCGTCGCGCAAACTCGACGTAACGGCCGTGTGGAGTCGCAGCACTTCGGTACGGTGGTGGCGTTGAACCAGGACGGCTCGATTGCCTTCAGCATCGGTGACCCATCCGCCATCGTCTTCCCACGTTCGTCAATGAAGCCGTTGCAGGCAACTGCGATGGTGAATTCCGGACTCTCGTTGCCACCACGATTGCTCGCACTCACTTGTGCGAGCCACGATGGCCGCCCCGAGCATCTTGCTGCCGCTCGCGACATTCTCGCGTTAGCCGGTCTTGACGAAACCTCCCTTGGCAACCTGAAGGATTACCCGCTGGACGACGCTGAGCACGAGCGAGCCATTCGCGACGGAAAACAGCGCACGTCATTGCAGATGAATTGCTCGGGTAAACACGCCGGCATGTTGGCCACATGCGTGGCCGCTGACTGGCCGACCGACGAAAGCTACCTCTCACCCGATCACCCCCTGCAACAGCGAATCACCGACAACATTCCGTCGTTGGCTGGCGAACCTGCTGCGCACATTGCAATCGACGGTTGTGGTGCACCAGCACACGCACTCTCGTTGATTGGTTTGGCTCGAGCGTTCCGCGCGATTGCCGCTGCAGCTCCTGGCACTGCCGAGCACCTCGTTGCGAGCGCGATGACGTCGCATCCGGAGATGGTGGGCGGGCCCACGCGTGACGTCACACGACTCATGCAAGGCGTCCCGGGACTCATGGCAAAAGACGGAGCCGAAGCCGTGTTCGCCGTCGGGCTTCGTGACGGTCGCGCAGTTGCGTTGAAGATCAGTGACGGCGCCAATCGTGCTCGACCACCAGTGATGCGAGCTGCACTCGAGCGCTTGGGAGTGGGCCTGGAAAACGTCGACCCGGCGACGTGGGATTCCCCCGTTTGGGGGCACGGTCGCCGGGTCGGGTTATGTGAAGCGGTTGGACCGCTCGTTACATTCTGAATCCCTTGTTGATCATCGAGATTGCCGCGTCCTTGACCGGAATCATGCCGTAGATGATGGCGCCGTTGGCGACCCAGGTCATCCAGTCATCTCCGAAAGTCATGCCCCAACCACCGATCGGGTTCATGTCCGTGAGCCACACCATCAGGATGCTGATGATGAGCGCCCAGTGGGCCCCGATGACGGGAAGCTTGGCAATCACTCCGTGGAGTCCGACGAGGCGGAGGACCGAGTCGATAACCGACACGACCGCGCCGAGCAGGATTGCTGCCAGGAGGAGTACTCCGAGTGTGTACATGGTGGATGTTCTCGCTTTCTGTCAGCTCCATTGCTGACAATTTCCACCTGAGCGCAAACGCACAATCAAGTGGTGGATACCCTGCAGAATGGCGTGGTTATTGGGCTTCAGATCAGGCGATTGCCGAGGCTATGCCAACAACTGAAGACGATCGCCCACTGACAATCGCCCTGGTTCGTCAACACGGGCATACAGCCGGCTTTCGTCACCGCGTTCGTGGCTCATGCGGTCGTAGTCGCCGTCGCTGAACCACCGAGCATTCTTCGAACAAGGAATCGCATACGCAGTCAGCGTGGCCCGGACGGTTCCGAAGCGCAATCGCACACCTGGTCGCATCGTCGACCAATCAACCCCACGAATGGAGATGTTTTCCCCCGCCGAACCTTGGTGAATTGGGTGACCCGAAGCGGCCAACCCTGCAACGACATCGGCACTCCACAAACACAGTGCCTGCCACGGTCGTCCGTGGTGTTGACGACTGGCTTGTCGATCACCGATGACCCCGCGATAGCCGACCTCCACGCTGTCGACTGGCGTCTTGGGAACTCCTCCGTCGGAGAGGAAGAGACCTGCGACAACGCCGCCCGTTGCGGCGACCGTGTTGCCGTCGGCTCCGAGTGCGGCCAACGGCGACCACATGTCCCGGAGGGCTCGTTCCAGCACGTTCGGATCGATCGAGTCGATTCGCTCCGCTGCACGCTTGCCGAGCATCGTCAATCGGTCCAGCGGTGCCAACGACGGCTCGTCGACTCCTGCAAGCGGCGCGAAGAGTGTTGTGAGGGCGTCGGCGCTGCGCCGCATCGTGTCCACGCTGGGCATTCGTCCGTGAACATGGTGTGCCCATAACTCACCCAAGTTGAGCAGCGTGCGATGCGCATCAGTGCCCTCGTACGTGTAGTTGCCGACGCTGACCGTGGTTCGCGCCATGAGTCAGGTCCCCAAGTACTTCCGGAGATACGACGCACTGAGCGCAATGGCCGCTGCAGCATCATCAAGCAACTCGCTCATGCCGAAGAACGCATGAATCTGCCCGTGGAATCGCACCGTCGATGTCGGCACTCCTAGGGATGCAAGCTTTGCTGCGTACTCCTCGCCTTCGTCGCGTAGTGGGTCGAACTCCGCGGTGATCACCAGCGTTGGTGGCGACTTCTTCAACATCTCATCGCTACTGAGCAACGGCGACACCTTCGGGTCGAGCTTCTTCTTTTCGTCGCCCTGGAGATAGTGATTCAAGAACCACTTCATGGAATCGGCGGTGAGCAGGTATCCCTGCGCGTTCTCCCTGTGGCTGGGCTGACCCATCCGTGCATCAACGGCCGGATACACGAGCAATTGGAATACGGGCCTCACATCGGCATGCATGGACACGAGTGCGGCCAAGTTTCCTCCAGCCGAGTCGCCGCCGAGTGCGATTCGGGCTGCATCGACTCCCAGCGAAGCAGCATTCGCAAAAATCCACTCCGTCGCCGCGATGCAGTCGTCGAGCGCAGCAGGTGCAGGATGCTCAGGCGCCAATCGGTAATCAACGGCAATCACACTGCACTTGGCGTCGCGTGCCAACTTTCGACAAATGTCGTCGTGGGTGTCGAGGTCGCCAATGACCCAACCGCCACCGTGGTAATAGATAAGGAGTGGAGCAGGAGCGGCCCCGCTCCATCGGTAGAGGCGACACTTCACACCACCGGCTTCGAAGTCGCGGATTTCGTGCAGCTCGACGGTTGACGGTGTTCGCATCGCCAAGTAATTGGCACGCCCTTGAGTGGCCGTCAATTCATGTAGCGGTGGTGTACCGAGCTGACGCATGAATTCCAGAACGGCAGCGGTTTGTGCATGCAACGGCATGCCCCAATGATGGCAGACGGTAGCGTTGCGATTACCAGCGTTCGTAGCTCAATGGATAGAGCATCTGACTTCGGATCAGAGGGTTGGG
>VFQS010000309.1_pt1 | contig 59222 bp, 42 predicted proteins | sample 3512361 | NCBI WGS metagenome assembly VFQS01 (sample SAMN10412375, study PRJNA504923) | tailings metagenome | isolation source: Relicate 1 Philex TSF3 active mining | place: Philippines | reverse complement strand
ATGCGTTCTGCTGCGGCTGCTACGGCCCGACCCACAAGGCTGATGCTTCAACTGCTCAACACTAACCCTCTTCACGGCTTCGCGGCTTCGCGTGCAAAAAACGCTCTCAATGTCTAACTCACGCGAAGACGCGAAGGATTCGCATGAAATTTGCAAACATCATGCGTTCTGCCGCGGCTGCTACGGCCCGACCCACAACGCTGATGCGTCAACTGCTCAACACTAACCAGCTTCGCGGCTTCGCGGCTTCGCGTGCAAAAAGCACACTCAATGTCCACCAGCCTCGATGACGCGACGGTTAACCCCCGGATGACTGATCCTCAAAGCCCAGCTTCATCTGCCGATCCTCACGCTGTGCCAGTTCCTTAAACAGGAAGCTGGGCTGAATATCAGAATTCTTCTGATACTTGCCTCCGTGATACTCGGTGATGTCCCCTTCCACCGTGTGGTAGAAAATCTGACAGACCTGCACGCCTGGATAAATCCGAATCGGCTGGATCGCAATCATCTCCAGCGTCCAGTAACCGCAGAACCCGACGTCGCCAAAGCCGGCCGTCACGTGGACGAACATGCCCAGGCGTCCGATCGAGGACCGGCCTTCCAGCATCGGCACCAGGTTCCGAGTCTCGGTGTATTCAATCGTGCGACCCAGATACATCTGACCCGGCTGCAGCACCAGACCTTCCGCCGGAATCATCAGACGCCGAAAACGATTGGGGCGACGCATGTCCAGCACAATCTCTTCGTACACCAGCAGCTCGTTGTGCAGCCGCAGGTTGTAGCTGTTCGGATTCAGTTGATCCTCATTGAATGGCTCGATTTTGATGTCGGTGCCAAGTCGAGCCCTGATTTCGCTGCCGCTGAGAATCATGACGTGTTCCGAATGAGACACAGCCCGGGAATGAAGTCTGCGGTGATTCCGTGGAGGCACAGAGTAGGCCAGCGAGACTGCAGATTCAACCTGTCAGGGTCGGCGGATGTCCCCTGCCGTCCCCGTCGATTCGTCTGCAGACCACTGCCGAGCTGGTGAAAACTGCCGCTTCGGCAGAAAATGCCGATGCAAAACTCAGGTTTTTCCGAATTCCATGCCGTCTCGAGCCCGGTTTCGGCTGCCGGCCACACCCGTATTGACACCTTTACGAAATCTGCCCGATACTGTCGCTCGCCTGAGTGATCACAGGGTTGTTCAGGTTCCGCGGCAGTGTGAGCTGCCACATTGATTGCTCCGCTGTGAAACGACAGGATCCTGCGAGATGTCGGCCGCCAGGTCTCTCTCACCAGTCGCACTGGAAATTCCACGAACTTCCGCCTGCCGAACTGCGGCCTGTCCGGCCTGCGGCGTGCCGGCGGACACCGCTGCGCACGCGTGGCAGTTCGTGAATGCGCGTGGTGAGACCAACTGGCTGCGGTGCGGCAGCTGTCAGTCGTACTTCATGGACCGGGAGTACGCGCTGGATTCCGAGGTTCAGCATACGCAGCAGATGACCTGGGGGGACTCCGAACAGGGAGCCCAGCTGAACGAATTCAAGGAACTGATGTATCATTCCATCCTTCGCAGTATCTGTCGGCTGGTCAGTCCGGCCGGCCGGACACTGCTGGATGTGGGCTGTGCTTACGGCGGATTCCTGAAGGCTGCGGCGGCGGCCGGATTCCGCGTGCTGGGCTATGACATCGTGCCCGCCGCCGTCCGCCACGTGCAAAAACTTGGCTTTGAGGCTCAGGTTTGCGGCCAGGCCGCGGACTTCAGTTTGACCAGCGAGCCTTTGGACGTGATCACGGTGCTGGATGCCAACATTTACTGGCCTGACCAGCCGGCTGAACTGCGGCAGATCTACGATCGCCTGAAACCCGGCGGGCTGCTGGTGATGCGGGTTGTGGACAAGTCGTGGCTGGCCGCACTGGGGGCCCGACTGCAGCAGGTGACCCCTGCCGCCGGTGAAAAGCTGCTGCGGCGAGCGGTCAACGATCATCGCTTCTCGATGCCGCTGGGCAGCCTGCTGGGATTGCTGGAAAACACGGGGTTTCGGATTGTCAGTGCGTCACCGCGAGGCGCCGTGCACAGCGAAAAAACCAGCCTCCCGGTAAAACTCAGCTTTGGACTGGGCACGGCCCTCTGGCACACCCTGGGAATTTTTCTGGCCCCGGGTGCCGTCGTCATCGCTGAAAAGCCCTGCAGCTGAAAAGCCCTGAAGCTGAAAAGCCCTGAACTGGACGCATCCGCCGCATTTTTCCGCACAATCGGAAAAAACTGAGCAGAGCGGACCGGCAGACCCTTGCCCGCAACCTGCGGACTGCGTATTGTTGAGGTCATTGTGGGAAACAAACCCAAAATGATCTTTGAAATACTGTTGAAAGTGGGTTTTCTGCCCGTTAGTCTGGCGTCCGCAGGTTTCGAACGGCCCCTGCAAACGTAGCTCGGGCTTTTCAGCCCGAGCACCGTCCCCTGCACCCCGTAGCTCGGGCTTTCCAGCCCGAGCCCCCCCTGCACCCCTTGTCCGGACTGTCAGCCATGTTTATTACAGGCGAACACTGGCGAACGATCGACGATCGTTTTCGGCTGATGTTGCCTGCAGATCTGGCGGAGTCTGTAACGGACGAGAGTGGCGACGTGATTCTGGCGAAGGAGCGGGCCGGGTGTGTCAGTTTGTGGCGTCCGGCGGCCTGGCAGCAGCGTCTGGACAGCGGGATTGCGTTATTGAAGCAGAAGATTGATGCTGGCCGGATGGAGCAGCGCTGGGGCGATGTTCAGCGGCTGGGTCGTCTGTTGTCGACTCGACATCAGGCTGTGCGTCTGGCAAATCGTTCACGGTTGCTGATTCCCGAGAGTTTTCGGGGGTTTCTGGGCTGTGTGTCGGGCCAGGAGCTGGTCGTGGTGGGTGCGGTGATCTGTGTTGAGATCTGGCAGCCTGACGCGTGGCATGCGATGCAGCGAGACGAGATGCCGGAGTTTGGGGATTTGTTTAAGCAGTTGACGCAGTGAGCGGTTCTGAACACCCATTTTCACCTGGACGCAGAACGGATCGAAGCAGAAAAGGGCGACGAAGCTCGGGGAAACCTTGATTTTCCGCAGCTGGCTCACTCAACAGGAACTGGCGGCGGCCAAAACGCTCATTCACGGATGGCATTTTGGCACGGAGGCTGCTCTTTTCTCTTCGATCCGGTTTTTTATGCGCGGACCTGTGGCTGAGTTTGCGAATCCGGCGAGCTGTTCTGGTCAGCGGGCCCCTGATTGATTAGGCTTCGCGGTCCGCTGTTTTGCGGTCACTCAGCCGGTGGGACAGGACGTCACTGGGCCGGCCCTGAATGGCAGCAGCAGCAGCGGACAACGGGTGTCAGCGGCGTATGTCCTGATTGCGTAATCGACAAGCGTTGCTGACAGGGCGGGTGAAGGTCTGTCTTCCGCAGCCTCCACAGAATTCCAGGGGTGCAGTCATCGTTTCTTCAGGAATCCGTGACTGTGTTCCCACTGATACAGATATTTGCTGACCTATGACACTGGCGGAGCTATTGCAGTCGCGATTTCGGGCGGACCTGCGTCATCGCGGTGCGGCTTACATCGAAGCAGAGCGTGTTTCGCTGATTCGCGTGACATCAGAGAACGTGTTCGGGGTGGTTGTGGACGGTGCTGAGTATCAGACTCAGCTGCGTTATCAGCCCGAGGACATCAGTTTATTCTGCACTTGCGAGCAGTTCACGAAGAGCAAGTCGTGCAAGCATTTGTGGGGCACGATTCTGGCGGCGGATCAGCGTGGTTTCGTGAATCCGGCGATTCGTCCTGGCCGTCTGCTGCCGTTTGCGGCGCCTGCCCTGACGCAGCCGCTGACTGCGGACGATCTGGATTCCGGTGGTCCTGATCCGGACGGTGAATCCAGGATGCCGCGTGGCAAGGCGAAGGCCCGTCCGCCGGCTCCCGTCCGACCGACTCGCCCCTGGGAAGCGCGTCTGGCCGAGCTGTCCGGCGAAATGAACGGAACTCCGGAAGCTCGCGGCGGCGGCGATCCGGAAGAGCGGCAGATTTTTTACGAAGTGGACATTGAGGCCAGCCGCGAATCGGGCAAGCTGGTCATTCAGGCTTCGCAGCGGCAGCGGCGGGCGGGCGGCCAGTGGGGCAAGATCAAACCCCTGAAAATTCGTCCGGGCGAGCTGGATCAGATTGAGCACGAGGATGACCGGACTTTTCTGTCGTATCTGGCGGGAGCGATACCGGAACGCACCAACTGGTCGACTCAGCAGGCCGAGCTGCGGACATCAGCGCATCGCTTTCAGGTGCCCTGGGAACTGGGTCAGCTGATTCTGCCGGACATGTGTCGCAGCAGTCGGCTGCGGATCCTGGGCAGTGACGAGGCTGGTCAGCAGCATTTGTCGTGGGACGAGGGTGAGCCGTGGGAGCTGACCATTCGGGTGCGTCGTGACACGGAAGCTGAGGGCTGGAAGGTCAGCGGTCTGCTGGTACGGAACGACGAGACTCTGGAACTGTCCGAGGTGCCGCTGGTGATTCCGGGTGGCTTTGTGGTGACCAGTGACAGCATTTCGCTGTTGCGCGACTTTGGTGCACCGGAATGGATGCGGGGATTGACGGCTGCGGGGCCGCTCCAGATTCCGCTTTCGGATCAGCATGATTTTGTGGATCGGCTGCTGGACATACCGTCGCTGCCGCGTCTGGATCTGCCGAAGGAGCTGCAGCTTGAGGAGGTGCGTGTGCAGCCTCAGCCGATGCTCCGCATTTCCGCTCCTCCGATGACTCGCTGGCGCAACGATTCGTTGAATGCGGAAGTCATCTTCGAGTATCTGGGATTGCCGGTCTCCGGCAGCAGTGCTCGCTGGGCGGTGGTGCAGCGTGAAAACAATCGCTGCATCATTCGGGATCGCAGTTTTGAGGGTCATTGCTGGGAACGGCTGCGGCAGACGGGTTTCCGTCGTCGACTGGGCGATCTGAAGCAGACGGTAAACGTGGAGATTGCTCGCCGGGATCTGGGGCGGGCGGTACGCGAACTGGTGGAAGGTGGCTGGAACGTTTTTGCAGACGGCAGCAAGGTGCGTCAGGCGGGCGGACTGCGTTTCCGAGTCAGTTCGGACACAGACTGGTTCGATGTGCACACCGAAGTGGACTTTGAAGGTCGGTCGGTGTCCTTCCCTGAACTGCTGCGGGCCCTCGAACGTGGCGACTCGACCGTACGTCTGGACGACGGTTCGCTGGGAATTCTGCCTGAGGAGTGGCTGGAACAGATCGGTATGATCTCGGGCCTCGGCACGACCACCGAGGACGGTCTGCGATTTTCCACTTCGCAGGCTGCGCTGCTGGATGCTCTGCTGGCATCTCAGGAATCCGTGGAGATTGACGCCGGGTTTGAGCGGATGCGGGAACGGTTCCGCAACTTCAGTGGTCTGGAGCAGGTCGAAGTGCCGGCGACCTTCGTCGGACAGCTCCGAGGTTATCAGCGCGAGGGTTTGTCGTGGCTCAAGTTTCTGGGTGACTTCAACTTCGGCGGCTGCCTGGCGGATGACATGGGTCTCGGCAAGACCGTGCAGTTTCTCGCGATGCTGCTGCGACGACTGGAGGACGTCAAATCGCCGCCTCCATCACTGGTTGTGGTGCCGCGTTCGCTGATGTTCAACTGGTCCAGTGAGTGCGGCCGGTTTGCTCCGGGACTGCGAGTGATGGAGTACACGGGTCTGGAGCGTGCGAATTCGCGAGCAGACTTCAGTCGTCACCATCTGATCCTGACCACCTACGGCACGGTGCGGCGGGATATTGCGGTGCTGAAGGACATCGATTTCGACTACGTCGTGCTGGACGAAGCCCAGACGATCAAGAATCCGTCCTCGCAGATCGCTCGTGCTTCGCGGCTGCTGAAGGCCAACTTCCGACTGGCACTCAGCGGTACTCCGATCGAAAACAACGCCGGAGACCTCTGGTCGATCTTTGAATTCCTGAATCCCGGCATGCTGGGGCGCAGCACCGCCTTCAGGACTCACATTGCCGACCCCGACAGTCGCGAATCGCGGGAGATGGTTGCCAAGGGTCTGCGACCCTTCATTCTGCGACGCACCAAAAAGCAGGTGGCTGCTGAACTGCCGGACCGGCTGGAGGAAACCATTGTCTGCGATATGGAACCCGAACAGCGTCGTCTGTACGACGAGCTGCGGCTGCATTATCGCGACTCACTGCTGGGACTGGTGCAGGAACAGGGTATCGCCAAAACGCGGATGCACGTGCTGGAGGCACTGCTGCGACTGCGACAGGCGGCCTGCCACCCTGCCCTGCTGAAACGCGGCGACGAATCCGAACCGTACGCCAAGCTGGACGTGCTGGTGCCGCATCTGCAGGAACTGATTTCCGAAGGCCACAAGGCCCTCGTGTTCTCACAATTCACCAGCATGCTCAGCATTCTGCGGGAACATCTGGATCGTCAGGGTATTGTGTACGAATACCTCGACGGTAAGACTCGCGACCGCAAGGCGCGTGTCGAGCATTTCCAGGACGACCCGGCGTGTCCGGTGTTCCTGATCAGCCTGAAGGCCGGGGGCCTCGGTCTGAACCTCACCGCCGCGGACTATGTCTTCCTGCTGGATCCCTGGTGGAATCCGGCCGTGGAAGCTCAGGCGATTGACCGAGCGCACCGTGTGGGGCAGACTCGCACCGTGTTCGCCTACCGCCTGATCTGCCGCGACACCGTGGAAGAGAAGATTGCCGAGCTGCAGAAGCAGAAGCGGGAACTGGCCGACGCCATTCTCGCCGGCGACGACAGCAGCAATGTCCTGAAAGATCTCTCCGTCGAAGACCTCGAACTGTTGTTCTCCTGAAAGACCGTGTCACTGCTGCCTGGACAGCCCTGATGACCATGAACCGTCGCACCCTGCTTGCCGGACTGACCGCTGCGGCCACGGGGCTGGGCGGGCGCTCACAGGACTGTCAGGCGGCAGACGAAATCCTCTCCAATACTCCTGCAGACGACCTCGCCATGCCGGACCCTGAAGAATCCGCAGACACCGTGCCGCAGCCTGGCCTGCCAACACTGGGTGGACGTCAATTCTGGGGCGATGTCGTCTTTCGAACAGGCTTTCGGATTCAGCGAAATGTCTTCAGCGGTCATTTTCGACTGCTCGATGCCGCTGATCGACGGTACGCCTCCGGTACCGAAGCCGAATGCCGCACCGCTCTGGAAGCACTCGTTCGCACGCGCCAACTGCCGCCGGACTCCGGGCATGCCGTGATTCTGATTCACGGCATCGGACGCTCGTCCAAATCCCTGAATGCCGTCGCTCGCAGCCTCGCGGATCTGCCCGTCTTCTGCGTGCCCTTCGACTACCCCAGCACCCGAGTCTCGCTGGCAGACTGCGCCGATTACCTGCGACAGGTGATCCAGTCTCTGACCTCCGCCGAACGCATCAGCTTTGTTGTGCACAGCATGGGTGGACTGGTGGTTCGCCGCATGCTGCAGGATTTGCCCGACCCCCGCTGCCATCGCCTGATCATGATGGGTACTCCCAATCACGGAGCCGAACTGGCCGGGATGCTGAAGAAGTTCTTTCTGTTTCGAGCCATCTGGGGTCCGGCCGGACAGGAGCTGGCAGGTGGCGCAGGCAGTGCACTGGCCAGTCTGCCCACGCCGGCGTTTCCGTTCGGAGTCATTGCCGGAGGACGTGGCGATGAGGAAGGCTACAATCAGCTGCTGCCCGGTGATGACGACGGTACTGTCACGGTCGCCAGCACGCGCCTGCAGGGTGCCGCCGACTTTCTGCGAATCCCCAGACTGCACAGCTTTCTGATGTCTGATCAAACTGCCCTGGAAGCCGTCCGCTGCTTTCTGGAACACGCCCGCTTCTCTCTGACCAGACAGCCGGCACCCATCACCTGACCACTGTCAGTGCACCGATACAAACTCGCTGCTGTTCAGATAAGCCCACAACATGTCCTCCGCTGCTGTCTTCATCGCATCCTGAGCCGGCATTGTCCGAGCCAGTGCTCGGTAACGATTCCGAAACACTCGCTCTTCCTGTTCCGTAGGTTCACGGTTCAGAGTGCCCAGAGCCAGATGTCGCAGCGAAGCAGCAACTGCCGGACCATCACCCTGAGCTCCGTTCACGGCCGTGGCCGCTGCCTGCGGAATTGACTGTTCCAAATCCCGGCCGTTCATCATCAGCAGAGCCTGCGAGATGTCGCTGCCAAACACCAGCGATTCTTCGTTGTCGTCCGTACCCCAGGCACGCACAAACTGCTCCACCCACTCTCGACGATGCCGAATTCCTCCACCATCAGCACCCGCATCACCACGCCCCGATAACGAGACAATCGCGGTCCGCAGCGAATCATACACCTGCTCAGGACCCATCGGGCGAGGATAGATGCGGGAGAACAATGGCATGCCACCTTCCTGCGGATCATCAACCGCTGCCAGCGACTCCGCCTGCTCACTGGATAACCCGAATGCCCGCGACATCGCGACCCAGCTCATCAGCCGACGGAGATCGTAACCGGATTCCGCAAATGATTTTGTCAGATAATCAAACAGCTCCGGATGACTGGCCGGATTGTGGGGACCAATGTCATCGATCGGATTCGTAAACCCGTATCCGAAAAACATCGCCCAGACCCGATTCACCATGGCACGCGAAACCTGCAGCTGGTCGTCTTCCGCCAGCAGTCTGGCCAATGCCGCACGACGGGAACCCGCAGACTCCGCCACCCGACCATCAAACTCCGGCAGCACTGCTTTCTGCTGACCACGCAGGTTTTCGTAAAACGTCATGCCCTCCCGGCCATCATCACGCAGCGACCAGACCGCAGAACCCGGCAGTGAATCGGGCCCCTGCACACGCTCACGCACAGCCTGCTTGAAAAACGCGTTCAACGACCAGAACTCGTCCTGCCGACGCTCGCGGGCAAAGGGATGATCATGACACTGAGTACAGTGCACCTGACGCCCGAGAAACAGCCGAGCCGTCACGGCGGTTGCCGGAGTCGCCTGGTCGTTCAAGTGCGCCAGCAGAAAATTGGTCTCGCCCTGACGATCACTGCGACCCTCGGCCGCAATCAATCGACCCACAGTCTCCATCCACGGCCGATTGCCGGCAAACTGATCCCGCAGGAAACTCCACAGGGAGTCCTGGTCGACCTTGCGAGCATTGCTGCGGCCAATCAGCAGATTGGTCCACAGCTCAGCCAGATTCTCAGCCGTGGCTGCATCCGCTGCCAGCTCACTGACCAGCTGCTGACGCTTTCGCGGATTCGCAGACTTCACAAAATCATCCGCTTCCGACTGCGTGGAAATCCGCCCCGTCAGCACCAGATGAGTTCGCCGTAACCACTCGTAATCATTCGCGGCCACCGCCGGTTGCACGCTGTTCTCTGACCAGCTGCGTTCCAGCAGACGATCAATTTCAGCAATGACCGCAGCATCAGTCAGCGAATCCTGAGCCCCTGGTGAACGCTCAGGAACAGACGGCGATGCGACCGTCCCGGCACTGGTGGAACTGCCCGCCAGGTCACCCGCACTCAGACCATGCAGCTGCAGCGGAGCCCGTTCCGGAACACGCTCGACCTCAGCGGCCTGCGATACAGCAACGTCCGCTGCGGGTGACTGCTGCGACGGTACCGACGCCGGTGCTGCCTGCACAAGCACCGCAGCCGCGTCATGCTGACGCCCGGCCAGCCAGCCAAACACCCCTGCCAGCAACAGACAACACACCGCGCCTGCCGCCACCAGCCAGCGACGACCCGCAGATGCACGAACCGGCTCCGGTTCCACAAACAACAACTCCGGATCTGACACACAGGCTACCGCAGCAGCCTCCAGACCCAGCTTCTGATTCGGATCCACCAAAATGCGACCAGCGTCCCACACCAGACACGCATGCACCTGCATATACCGCACAAACAGTGACAGCAACGCACCGTCGCCACGCAACAGCTGCTGCAGACGCTGCAACTGTTCGTCACCCAGATCACCCTCACACCACAGATTCGCCAGCCGCAACAGCTCATCGGATTCCGGTGACTGCCCGACCGACTCGACACTCTGCGTTGTCATGTCGCACCCCCACCCGCCAGCCGCCGTCGCACACACTCCACCAGCATCCGCCGAATTCGACCCAAAGACTGATACACGGAATTCGCCGGACGCCCCAGCTCACCCGCCACTCGGTCGCCACTGGAACCCGCAGCATATCGCCGACGAATCAAATCCTGATCTGCCTGCCGCAGTCGACCAACACATTGCACCAAAGCCTCGCGGTGCTCATCCAGATCCAGCTGCTCGGCTTCCAGCTTCTCCGCAATCAACTCCATCACATCATCATCCAGCAGCTGCACACGATGAAAACTGCGTCTGCGAAATCGCAGAACTTCCAGGCGAGCGATCGCGCGAGCCCACGCCAGAAAGTTTGTGCCGGAACGAAACTGAGCCCACTTGCTCAGAATCACCACGTTCGCTTCCTGCAGCACTTCTTCAGCATCCGCCGGCGAATGCACCATCGGCAGAATTGTCATGTACAGCGGACGCTGGACCGTGGTGAACAGACGCACGAACTCTTCGTTCGGTCCGCCTGTTCCCGCCCCGGACGATTCGCTCTCGTCAGCTGATGCGCCAGTCATTCACCGCTCGCTGGTTCCAGACAAATGCCCGGCCCCAACAGGGACCGGGCATGCCCGAATTCCTTCAAAAGGCGACAGCCATCCTGCTGACGCTGTCACCCGGACACCTCAGCCAATCAGTTCCTGAATCGGTGTGCCACCGTTGGCCAGCTTCATCGGACGACCACGCTTCGATGTGTGCACCGTGTTGATCGGAATCCCCATCGCATGCGCCACAGTTGCCCAGATGTCGCCCGGCAGATACGCCTTGCTGCCGTCCGCAATCTGCACACCGTCCTTGTCAGTCGCACCAACCGCCTGACCATTCTTCAGACCACCACCACCCAGCATCACACTCCATGATGCCGCCCAGTGGTCACGGCCCACATCCTGATTGATCCGCGGCGTACGCCCGAATTCACCCATCCACACCAGCACCGTGTTGTCCAGCATTCCACGAGCCTTCAGGTCGGCTGTGATCGCGGAAATACCCTTGTCAAGCTGCGGCAGACGCTGGTTCTTCAAAGTATCAAAGACGCCGGCATGCAGGTCCCAGCCACCCATGTTCACTTCAACGAACGGCACGCCCACCTGCACCAGGCGGCGAGCCATCAGCAGGCCCTGACCAAAACCGTTGCGACCATAGGCATCACGAATCGCATCGGACTCAGCTTCCAGGCCCAGCATCGGATCAGACTTCGCCACGTCAAATGCCGCCATCTGACGAGATGTCATCAGGTTCACGGCGTTGCGGTAGACGTCCTGATGAGCCTTCGGGAGCTCGCCGCGACGGGAATTCATAAAGCCCGCTTCAATTTCATCCAGCATCGTCAGGCGAGCACCCAGACGCTGACGGCTTTCGTCTGAAGGCTCGTTCCGAATTCGACCCGTGTTGTCCACCACGAACGGGGCATGAGTCATGCCGAGGAAACCGGCCTGGCCGGCACCACCGTCAACAGACACAAATGCGGGGATTTCCAGAGCCTTGCGGTTGCGGCCAATCTCGTAGCTGACCACCGAACCAAACGTCGGATGCACCACCGTCGGGTTGGGCACATAAGAAGTCTGCATGTAGTAACGACCACGACCATGGTCGGCTTCCCGAGTACTCATGGAGCGGACCAGGGACAGGTCGCCGAACACCTTTGCCGTCTCCGGCATGTGCTCGGAAATCTGCACACCCGGGGCGGCTGTGTCGATCGGCTGAAACTCGCCGCCGTTCTTCGAACCCGGCTTCAGGTCCCAAATGTCGATCGTCGGAGGACCACCACCCATCCACATCAGAATACAGGACTTCTGACTGCTTTTCAGCACGTCGGCATTCGCCTGAACATGCGACAGAAAGTTCATGGCCGGGATCGTCGCGGCAGCCGTCGCCATGTGCTGCATGAAATGGCGACGATTCATTCCGTAGTTGTTCCAGAGTGACATTCAAACACCTCTTGCTAATCCCGGAAAGGTAAAAGAAACACCTTAAGTTTCGACAAGTCCGCGACAGACCAATGCTCAGTGAATAAAGATGAACTCGTTCGAATTCAGCAGTGCCCAGAACATGTCCTGATATCCATTCAGCTTCGCAGCTCCATAACGAGCCAGAGCCTTCTGCATTTTTGTCATTTCAGCCCGAGTCGGCCTGCGAGTCAGGGCAGCCATGTAGAGATCGTTGATCTTTTGCGTCTCTGCGCCTGGACTGCTCATCTGCTCAAACAGAAAACTGCCACGCTCCACACTGCAGGCCTTATCGATCAACTCGCTGTTCATCATCATCAGAGCCTGAGGAATCGTGCCGTTGAAGGTTGTCGACTCGTCGTTTTCGTCGTTGTCAAATGCCACCACAAACTGCTGCATCCAGCGCCGTCGCTGCTCCTCCTGAGCACTCCAGCTGCCATTGCCCGACTGATGAGCATTGCTGGCCACAATCAGCGAATCATACAACTGCTCGGCCTGCATCGACTTCAGGTACATGTGACTGAACAGCGGCATCTCTCCCGCCGCCGGATCGTCAATCCGGTTCTTTTCACCATACTGACTGCTGAGCTGATAAGCTTCGGATGAGACGATCCAGCGAATCAACTGCTTCACGTCATAGTTTGCCGCTACAAACTCCCGTGACAGCCGCTTCAAAAGCTCAGGATGACTGGCGGGATTGTGAGGACCCATGTCGTCGACAGGGCGAGTAAACCCGTAGCCAAAGAAATGACTCCAGGTGCGGTTCACCATGGCCTGAGCCAGCTGAGCAGGCTCGTCGCCCGCCGGCTCCGTAATCAGCTTCGCCAGCTCAGCACGACGGTCCACTCCCACACCCGGATCCACCTCATGGCCCTGAAAACGCGGGAAAGCCACCTGCATCATCCCGCTGCGCTTCTCGTAATACACCGGACCAGTGAATTCCTTCCAGACAACCTCTGAATAATCATCGACCTGACGACCCGTCTTCGGATCCAGCTTGCGATGATCACGCTTGTCGACCTGACGGAAAAAACTGTTGAACTCCCAAAACTGATCCTGCTGCCACTTGTTGAACGGATGGTTGTGACACTGAGTACACTGGACCTGCAGGCCGAGAAACAGGCGAGTCGTCATGGCGGTGAGCTGGACTGCATCGTCCGGCATCTGCATCTGAGCCAGTATGTAGTTGACCGCGCCGTTCTCTTCGTAATGACCGGAAGCCGTCAGAATGTCCACCACAATCTCATTCCACGGACGATTCTTCGCAAACGCCTCACGATAGAACTTTTCCATCCCCGTCCGACTGACACGCTGCGGTGCACCACGGCCAATCGAATTGTTCGCCCAAATCGTCGTGAAATTCCGCACGTAGTCTTCGTTCTCAAGCAGCGCATCCACCAGCATGGCACGCTTGCGAGGATTCTTGTCGGCCAGGAATTCACGAGCCTCAGTCAGAGTCGGAATGCGACCAACCAGATCCAGATACACCCGACGAACCCACTCTTCATCAGATGCCAGCGGAGACGCCTCGATCTCGTTGTCCGTCCAGCCCTGCCGGATCTGCTGATCAATAAACTCACCCAGCGAAACTTCCGCACCCGCTGCAGCCGCCGGCTTGCCCGCCACAACCTCGTCAGCCAACAGGACGCCATGCAGCGACTGCAATGCCAGTGCCGGCAACACCAGCACCACAAAAGAAAATGACACTGCGGAATTTAACAATCGCCGATTCATACCAGCTCCACGCACTGCACGTGACTTCAATTCCTGAACAAACGCTGCAAAGCTCACACCGGGCTCACACCCCGCCCGCACCTGGCTCAAGCCGGGCTAACGCCCCGATAAACACCCAGCTTACCAGTGAACACAACCCCCGTTGAACAATTCTTCGCCAAAATCCACCGCAATTTTGCCAAAATATCAGCTTTTTTTGCCTGTCCCAGCAGGGAAAAGTCCGCGATATTCGAGAATAACGACTGCAAAACTTCAGCGATAACACAGCTCTTCCACCTTCTCTACGCGCGTCGCACCCCGGATGTTCGCGGAAATGTTGAAAAAAACGACCATCTTCACAAAAACTGATCACGTGTTCATATATCAGAGCCTGACACGGTGGCCGATTCTGCGTACACCCTGAATTGAGGAAATTCAGATCATGAAGTTGACATTTCTGGGGGCCGCAGGCGAGGTCACGGGAAGCCAGCACCTGCTGGAAACCTCCGAAGCTCGCATCCTGCTCGATTGCGGACTGTTTCAGGGACGCGAAGACGAATGCCGTCAACGCAATGAACTGTTCCGCTGCCTGCCCCGAAAACTCGATGCCGTCGTCCTGTCCCACGCTCACATCGACCACTGCGGTAACCTGCCTGGACTCTGGAAAGCCGGCTTCCGAGGCCCGATCGCCTGCACTGCCCCCACCGCCGACATCGCCGCCATCATGCTCCGCGACAGCGCCCGCATCCAGGAAGAAGACGCCGCTTACGAACAGCGCAAACGATATCGCAGCCGCGACCACGTCCCGGGACCGCTGTACACCGAAGACGACGCACGGCACGTCGCCAAACTCTTTGAACCCCAGCCCATGCACGACTGGCAGGACATCGTGCCCGGTGTGCGACTGCGATTTCTGCATGCCGGCCACATTCTCGGCGCTGCCATCAGCGAACTGGAACTGCAGGATCAGGGCCAGATTCGCCGCGTGGTCTTCACCGGCGACCTCGGCCGTCGCCACCAGCCGGTGCTGATGGATCCGGAAACCATCGAGCGCTGTGATGTGCTGATCTGCGAATCCACCTACGCCAATCGGCAGCACCCCGACACATCAAACGTCAGTGCCGAGCTGCAGCGGATCATCTGTCGCGCCGCGGAAGTCGGTGGCCGGGTCATCATTCCCGCATTCAGTCTCGGACGCACTCAGATGCTGGCCTATCTGCTGAATGAGCTTCGCAATCGCGATCAGTTGTGTCGGGTGCCCGTGTTTATCGACAGCCCCCTCGCGACGCGCCTGACCGACGTCCATCGGCTGCACACCGCTGACATGGACAGCGATGTGCAAACCTCTCTGCAGCAGGACGATGACGTCTTCAGCTTCCCCGGGCTCACGTACGTCAGAACCCAGGACGAAAGCATGGCCCTGAACCGCACCCCGGGCCCCATGGTGATCATTGCCGCCGGAGGGATGTGCGAGAACGGGCGGATCGTGCATCACCTGAAACACGCACTCGACGACGAACGCAACACCGTGATGATCATCGGGTTTCAGGCCGAACACACACTGGGCCGCCGACTGGTGGAACGTCGTCCGGAAGTCAGTATCTTCGGCCGGCGGATTCCCCTGCGAGCCCAAGTGGAGGTGGTCAACGGACTGTCGGCTCATGCCGATGCCGATGACTTTCGCTGGTGGTTCGGCGCGCTGCAGCGACGCGGCGGAACCGGTGAAACCTACATCGTGCACGGCGAAGCCGAAGCGGCCAGGGCCCTGGCGGATATTGCCGCCGACTGTTCGGACGAACCGCCCGTCATCCCGCAGTATGGTCAAAGCTTTGTGATCGAGTGATAACGGCGTGGCGGCCACAGGCTTTCAGCACGGCGGCGGCGGCGTCTGCAATCTGCTGCTCGGTGTGCTCACTGCAGACTGACAGCCTCAGCCGCGAGGTGCCCTGAGCGACGGTGGGCGGGCGAATCGCCGGAATCAGAAACCCGGCCTCCCGCAGCCGCGCTGAAGCCTGCAGGGCAGACTGTTCGTCACCCAGCAGCACTCCCACGATCGGACTGCCTGCAGGATTCAGGCTGGCTTCAGCGGCCGCGGTCCCGCGGTAGCCCGCCAGCGCCAGCCCGCCCTCCAGCAGCAGTCCCCGCAGCTGACTGGCACGCTGCTGCAGCCGCTGTCGCCGGGCTGTATCGTGCTGCAGGATCTGCAGTGCCTCCAGCGCCGCGGCACAGACCGCCGGCGGCAGAGCTGTCGAAAAGAACTGACTGCGAGCCGAGTTCCAGAGCCAGTCCGACAGCTGCTGACTGCCCGCCGCAAACCCGCCCAGACACCCCACGGCCTTGCTCAGCGTGCCCAGACACACCGCCACCTCCTGCCGCACTCCCTGCAGCTCACAGACTCCGTGGCCCTCCGCTCCGAACACACCCGTCGCATGCGCCTCGTCCACCACCAGCACTGCCTGCCACGTTCGCGCCAGCTCCGCCAGCAGCGGCAGATCCGCCAGCGATCCATCCATGCTGAACACGGTATCCGTCACCAAAAACACCTGGTCGAAATCGCGTCTGCGACGAGCCAGACTGCGCTGCAATCGTTCGGGCTGCTGCCGATCATACACCAGAAAACGCGCGTCCGAAGCGCGGCAGCCGTCGACCAGACTGGCATGGTTTTCGCGATCGCAAAAGACCGCATCCTGGCTGCCGGCCAAAGCCATCAGTGTCCCCAGGTTGGCGGCATAACCCGAAGCAAACAGCACGACGGATTCACAACCTTCCAGCTCGGCCAGACGCGTTTCCAGCCGTTCCTGCCAGTGGCTGCGACCTGCGACCAGCGGGCTGGCTCCCGATCCCGCCTGCTGCAGTGCCGTGTCGGCAAAGGCCTGACAGACCCGCGGCTCACAGGACAAACCGAGATAGTCGTTGGTGGCAAAGCTGATCAGCTGCTGCCGGCCATCGTGGCAGTGCACGGCCGATGTCCGCTGCAGCACAGACCGGCCTCGCAGCTGCTGCCGAGTCGCCAGACTTTCAAGGCGAGCCTGCAGGCGGGCAGAAAAGGGCAGGGAATCGGGCAACCCGGAATCAGACTGGGCCATCGTTTCAGCTGTCGGACAATGAAAAAGCCCGCACTCAGGTGCGGGCCACAAGTCTGGTAACAGCGATAAAAACGGAGAGAGAGGGATTCGAACCCTCGGACCCCATTTCTGGAGTCACATCATTAGCAATGATGCGCATTCGGCCACTCTGCCATCTCTCCAACCGACATCGTCAGGCCCAGTATACTCGGATTTCACCCGGAAACAAGTACAGAGTTTTCCGGGGAACCAGTTCCGAAAATCCGCGATCAGCCGGACTGCCAGAGACTGAAAACTCGGATTTGCGGGATTTTGCGGATTACAGGGACTGGCAGCACAAAAGACAGACGAGCAGCCGGACAGGTTCGTCCGATTCCATGTGGACTATCGTGCATAGCGAGCCTCGGCGGGCGGAACCGCTTCCGCAGGCTTTTTCGCAGCCGTTCGCCGCACCGCAGGCGCCGGAGCTTCCGCAGCGGATTCCGCCCTGTCACCGGTCAGCATTTCCATCAGCCAGGGTGAGGCCCGCGGAATCACAATCACTTTCTTCTGCGTCCCCGGCTGGCGATCGTCAATGATCACCGTCAACTCCGGACCTGCGGCGGCAGCCACAGCAGTCGCAGCCGCAGCCGGACCCGGATCAGTCGCCGCAACCGCACCCGCAGCCTCCGTGCCGGTCACCGCCGGAAAATCTGAGTCCTGCAGAAAGTCAGCCACTTCGTCGCCCTGCTCCGCCAACTCCTGTTCCGGCTGTTCCTGAAATGGCTCGTCCAGCAGCTCCTGGAACTCATCACCCGCTTCCGCCTTTGGCTCAGCCTCGGCAACTTTCACCGGCTGCTGCCGATCCAGCAGATCTTTCAGCCATGTCAGGCGGTCGCTGGCCAGCAGTTCATCCAGCGCCCCGCGGGACATGTACAACCCTTCGGCGTGATTCCGATTTGCACAGCTGCAGACCCCCGCAAGCTGACCGGCAGCATCATAAAGCCCGCCGCCGGATCGGCCGCTGGCGGGCGCTTTTGAGCAGATCAGGTTGCCGGGACCTTCGTAGCGATCTCTGTCAACGAGTGTCACTTTCAACTGTGTCGGCGTCGCGCCCTCGTCACATCCATAACTCACCAGTTCCTGCCCGCTGGTCAGTTGAGCAGGCGTGGCCGCGAGATTGACGGCTGGCAGAATTCGCTGCGGCCGAATTCGCAGGATCGCCAGATCGAGGCGATGGTTCCCCAGCACCACCTCAGCAGGCAGTCTCAGCACCTGTCCCTCAACAAAAGCTTCCACGTAAGTCCGCGTGCTTTTGACATTGAGCCCCTGGAAGAAGTGCGAGCAGGTCAGGATCACGGATTCGGTGGCGGTGCTGTGGATAATGGTCCCGGTTCCGGTTTCACGAACCTTCGCTCCCTCGTCCTCCGTGCTGCCCTCGACAGTGACTCGCACCGTCGCCGCTTCAGCCAGCTCCAGACCTGTGGCTGCCGGGTTCACTTCCGGCGACTGGCCGCGAATGATGGGGTCCCGCTCTGCGCGTCCCCACCGCGGAAACATTTTCCCGAAGATTTCTCCCAGCGATTTTCCGCCCGACGATTCTTCCGATTTCTTTTCGGGCTCGGCCGGGACAGCCTCAGCCTGCTGCTGTTTGGCCAGACCCCTGGCAGCCGCGTTCATGACTCGCCGCAGCACAGCTTCGTCCGTCAGACCCACAAATCGCTCAGTTTCCTGCCCGTTCACCAGCAAAATCAGCGTTGGCACAGCCTGCACACGATACTGCCTCGAAACCTCAGGCTGTTCGGAAATGTCCACCTGGCGAATGGGAAAACCATCGTTTTCCATGCGTTTCAGAATGGGCAGCATCTGCTGGCAGGGCTTGCAGTAGCTGGCCGTGAAATCCAGCAGCTGGACCGGCGGTACGGGTTCGTCAGCGAGAGACACTGCCGGAAACAGGACCAGCAGCAGCAGCAACGTTTTCATAGGCGGCTTCCATGCCAGAGTTTTCGGTTGCAATTGTTACAAGGACCGATCTGAGCAGGCTGTAAGACTTACAAACGCCAGTCGCTGAACTCGCAAAACATCCGTTTTTTCGAGCATTTCAGCGAGCTGCCGAGCCCTGACTCGCGATCAGTTCCCTGTGAAGCAACCCGTATGCCACTCCGGCAGAATCCGTCGGATTCAGGTTCCGACCGGCAGATTCTGCCGCAGCGCGGGCGACAGCATAGTCTGGCCGGGGTAAACGGGGAAAGAGCAGTTTTCCCGACTAGTGCCGCGGCAGCGGAATCGAAACCGACTTCAGCTGTGAGCTGCGGGCCGTCGGCAGGGGCGTCTGCGCACCCGCTTCGTCGGTCGTCGCTGCCGCAGCTTCCAGGGCATCAACGTCCGGAATGCGACGCTCCTGAATAAAGCCACGTGTCCGCGCAGCCGCGGCGTTCTTTGTGTCGCGACCCGGCAGCAAAATCTCGGTCTCACGCGACGACACCACCTGACCATCATCCTGCACCAGATCCACTCGCAGGGCACAATTGACCTGATTGCGGTGTTTATTCACATAAGGTACGAACACACTGTAGGAATGCCCCAGGGTCCCCTCACCCCGGTGCACATCCCAGGCTTCCGGAGTGAATTCAAACTGATGCAGTGGCTCAGGCTCCTCTTCGGCCTCCGGATCATAACCATCATACAGGGTGATCCGCACCGTCCCGTGCACTCGCACACCCGTCTCGACCTTCGGCCCGAAAAACAGAATCTGACCGGCAAATCCGCGACAGTTCTTTCCATCCATCCCCTTGCCGTGAGCAGCTTCCCACAGCGCTACGACTTTCACGACGTCACGTTCATAGGACGGGCGACCGATCAGCCGACCGGGATCCCGAAACAGCGACGCAGAACTTTTGAAGAACGACCCGGTGGGCGAACAGCCGACGGCCGAAAGCATGACCGCCAGCAGCAGGAACTGCACTGCATTTCGCAGTCCTGCTGCCGTTCGTGGTCGCCACTGAGGGAGTTCCGCAATGTCAGTCATGGTCATCTTCCGCTGAAATCAACTGTCTGCTCAGGGAGTCCTGGGACGCGGTCCCGGATCGGGCTGAGGGACTGGTGGCACCTGTGTTTTGCCAGGCTCCAGCAACTGTTCCACCGGGCTGTCCGGAGTCAGCACATCGCCTTCGCGAATCTCGCCGTCAGCCGCTCCCGCAGCACCCGGGACGCTGTACAAAGGACCGTGAATGGCCTCCGCATCCGACTCAATGAAGTGCATCCGCTCTGACTCAACCTGTTTGACCAGTTCCGAATCAAGGTCGCTGAGTACGATTCGCGGCGTGAGGAAGATCAGCAGCTCGGTGCGGGCCGACGTCGTACCATCGTAGCGGAAGGCCCGGCCCACAATCGGCAGGTCTCCCAGCCAGGGCACTTTGCGTTCCAGAGTCTCGTCCTTCTTCGTGATCATACCGCCGATGACAATGGTCTGGCCGTTTGGAACGTTGACCGTCGTCACAGCCTGCGACTGATTGATGATCGGCGATTCAATCGTACCGGTGGCCGCACTGGTAAAGATCGGCACACCCTGCCCGGCCAGCGAGCTCTTGTCAGCATACACACTCATGGCAATCACGCCGTCCGGAGTGATTCGCGGAGTGACTCTTAGAGTAATCCCCACCTGCTGCTGCTGCACGTTCGGGTTGGCAGTGCCCAGACCGTTCTGGGTCACACCATTCACCACCGGGACCAGCTGTCCCACAGTGACGTATGCTTCGTTGTTGTGAGTGGTGCGGACCTGCGGGCGACTCAGCACCTGTACCGTACGGCGGGATGCCAGTGCCCGCAGCAGCACACTCACGGCATCCGACTGGGCCGAAAACACAAATCCGCCGAATCCGAGGTCACTGTTCTGTCGACCCAGTGAGAAGTTGGCCAGTCCCTGAGTTCCCACATTGCCGGATGTGTTGGCGGCTGAGTTATTTCCCAGGGCCACGTTGGTCTGATTGAAATTCAGACCGGGATTGCCGGTGGTGGACGTCGTGGCTGTCAGGCTGCGACGGTACAGCAGCGGATCCTGGAAGCCCAGCTCAATCCCGAATTCATCCGTCGCATCCAGGCTGACTTCCACCAGCAGCGCCTGAATCACCACTTCCGGTGGCTGAGCATCCAGCTGGTCGATGATCTGAATCACCTGATTGAAGTACTGCGGGGACGCACTGACGATCAGCGAGTTGCTGTTGGTGTCGGGAGCCACCAGAACTTCCTGACGAATACGTTCGATATTGCTGATCAGGTCTTCCGAGCTGGTCTGCAGAGCCTGCTGCTGTTCAAGGAAATCCAGCAGCGACTGAGATACCAGATCCGCCGGAGCATTTCGCAGCGGGATCACAGTGGTGGTTCGCTGACGAGTATCATCCGAATCCAGTCTCAGCAGCACCGCTTCCACCACGCTCAGCGATTCCGCACTGCCGATTGCCAGCACCGTGTTGGTGCGGATGTCGGCTGAAAATCGCAGCGGGATCAGACTGCTGGAAGAGCCTTCTGTGCCGGCCAGCTGGATGCCCAGTGCATCTTCCGTGTTGGTGCTTTCGAACAGAGTGGTCAGCAGGTCAACTGACTGCTGGGCATCAGCATTCTGCAGCGTGAACACTTTGATCTCAGAGACCGCACCCGGTGCCTGATCCAGCTCACGCACCAGCGCCTCCAGCAGACCCATGCTGGCTTCCGGAGCGGTGAGGATCAGGCTGTTCGAACGGGCGTCAAAGCTGACTCGCACGTCCGCCAGGATACCCGACCGAATCAGCTCCTCAACCCCGCCGGCGGACGACAGGAATTCCACGGCCACGGACTTGTTGTCACGCAGCTCCTGGGATCCCTGAGTATTTCCGAAGCCGGCTCCGCCCTGCGTGGCATTCTGCTGCGGCGGCGAAATCACCGCCTGAAGTGCCTGATTGATCGTCGTACTCAGCTCTTCCGCTACCGCATTCTTCAGCTGAATGACCTTCATGCGGGAAGCCGACGAAGGCTCATCCCGATCAATGCGCTCAATCAGCCGACGCACTTCCTCCAGCTCATTGGGCCTGGCCTGGACCACCACCGAGTTTGTGCGGACATCAGCAAAGGTCCGCAGTGACGTACCCAGACCAGGGCGGTCTGCGTAAAATGTGCCCAGCGAGGTCACCACCTGCGAGGCAATGGCGCTCTTCAGCGGAAATACCTCAAATTCCAGATCCGGCGTCAGCGGTTTGTCGAGGCTGACTGCCAGCTCCAGAATCGATTCACGTTCCACTTCCGACGAGATGATCAGCAGGGCGTTGGGCTGCACCACGGGCAGGAAGGAGGCCGTTTTCTGGTTGTTGCCGGTCGTCCGCTGCCGCAGCTCGGCCAGCTGCTCGTAAACGTCCGTCATCAGCGTGGCCAGAGCTTCCGAATCCACGTTCTCCAGCGTCAGCAGGTGCACGCTGGGCAGAGACCCCACGCTCACCTTTTCCAGCTGCTGGATAATCTTCTCCACACGCTCCACGTCCGCCGCGTTGCCTTTCAGCAGCAGCAGCTTGAGATCCTCCAGAGCCTGAATGGTGACGTCGCCACGCAGGTTGATCGCCGGTCCCTCGTCACCGTCACCGGCCAGAGTACGGGAACGCGGTTCATCCGCCGGCGCTTCCTGACGCTGCTCGTCCGCCAGCGACACCAGCTGATGAATCTGCTGATTCAGCTGCTCGGTCGTCTTCGCAGGAATGTTCTCGTTCGGTACCACCTTTACGGCGGACTCTCCTGTCGGATCCGCTGGACGATCCAGATCCGTCACCAGCTTCCTCAGGTGGGAAATACGCTGCGCCGGAGCTTCCACGATCAGCGAATTTTCATACTGGTTAATACCAACACGAAACATCACTGCAGGTTCAGCACCACTGCCGTCTGACGGATTGCTGCGAACCACGAAGCCCGGCAGACCATTCAGACCAGGCTTTTCCAGTTCAGCCCGATCCCGAAACACCACAAACAGCGTTCGCGCGACATCCGCTGCGTTGCTGTCCTTCAGCGTCAGTGTTTCCTGCTCCACGCTGGCCGCGGCAGCTTCCTGCAGCAGCCCCTGAGTTGTACCGGAAACCGGGCGAATCCGACTGCCCGCTGCTGCAGACTGACGGCCACCCGCAGGCTGCACACGTCCGCTTTTCACTGCCGGGCCTGGAGCCACGGCGCGCCGCTGCGGCGATGCCGCACCGGACGCTGCTCGAGACTCGCCGGTCTCCGCTGATTCATCAGCAGCCTCCGCCGCTGCCGTGCGACGACGAGACGACTCTTCCGTCAGCCGCGGACGGGCATATTCCGTCCGCGCCTCATCCAGATCCAGCACAATCAGAAAACCATTCTGATGCAGCAGCCGAAATCCCTGCGGCTCCAGCTCCGTATTCAGAATGCGGATGGCTGAATTCAGGTCGTAGCGCGCCTTGTCCCGCCGGGCAAACCGCCCCGGTGGAACTCGCTTCATCACCAGAGTCAGCTGCTGGCTTTCAGCAAGATTCTGCAATACCTTCTCCCAGCTCGAATCAAAGTAGTTCAGGCGGACTCCGTCCTCCTGCTCCACCAGTTCCGATTTGGGGCTTTTCCGCACAGCCTCCCGAAAGGAACGCTGACCCTCTTCGGACGCCCCCAGTCGCATGTGCTGACTGAACAGCACACAGATCGAGGTCGCTACTCCGACAGCCCCTGCTGCAACAATGCCCTGACGCTTCACCGTCGTATTCCTTATAGTGGGCAGGCTTCCCGTATCATGCTGATGCATTGCAATGCCACCTGCCCGGCGGAAATTCCGCAGAGCCGCGCCCGATCGCCGACGGTCGCTGATGTCAGCCTGCAACGACAACAACAATTAATCCTGTTTATCGGATTGCTCGGCCTTTGCCGTTGAGCCCGGTTGTATCGATCAGGCAGGATTTTCCCGACGCGCGTAAAAAAACGCCGATGCAGGCATCGGCGTCATAGAAAAACACTGCGCCCTGAACAGGCTCAACTGCACATACGATCAGGGGCTGGCCGGGGCAGCAGCATCATCGTCCTGCGACACAGCAATCACAGCTGCTGTACCACCCGCCGCCAGCAGCAATGCCGCCACAGCCAGATTGCGACGCCCGGTCACCGAGCCGGGGACACAGCCCTCGCCGCAGCCGGCGGCACAAATCTCACCGCAGCCCTCGTCCACCGGCTGCCCGCGCACTATTGCCTGATCCAGCACCAGCACCAGCTTCGTGGATGCCGTTTGCGGCGCCCGCTGCTGATCCCAGAACCGGACGACAGTACCTGAATTTCCTGGCCCGATTCCATGCAGCCCGTTCCTCAGACCATGCACCTGGAAACGGCCTGCGGCATCCGTCACAACTTCCGCCACCGGCGTCGTTCCGGAGTACAGCCGGATCCGCCGGCCTGGCAGCGGATCAGCCTGACGATTGATCACCACCCCCTGCAGCCTGCCGTCCTGCAGTGCGATATCCCGTACCTGCCCGGCTGCTCGTTTCTGGTTCTGCTCAGCCGCACCCAGCGAATTGCCGGCCACCAGCACTGCACAAACAACCCAGACTGTAATCCGTCGCAACCTGTTCATTCCCGATTTCCCGCAATCAGCCGCTGATCAGAACGTCACAGTATCAGCATCGCATCTCCGTAGCTGTAAAATCGATACTGTTTCTCTATTGCCCGCAGATAACCATCCATGACCAGATCAAAACCGGCAAATGCTGCCACCAGAGCCAGCAGTGTGGAACCGGGCAGGTGAAAGTTTGTCAGCAGTCCCTGGACGGCCCGGAATTCATACCCCGGCCGAATAAACAGCGCTGTGCGTCCCTCCCACGCTGTCGGAAACTGTGCTCCGGTGGCTGCCGCCGCGGCTTCCAGTGTGCGGACCGAGGTGGTGCCCACTGCCACCAGACGCCCCGCTGGTGATTTGCCGCGAATTGCAGCTGCTGCGGCTGCAGGCAGACGACACCACTCCTCATGCATGACGTGTTCTGACAGTCGCTCTGCCGTCACCGGGCGAAATGTGCCGGGACCAACATGCAGCGTCAGTTCGGTCTGACGGACTCCCCGTTCACCGCATCTCTGCAGCAGCTGCGGTGTGAAGTGCAGTCCGGCCGTCGGGGCGGCAACCGCCCCCGGCTGACTGGCGTAGGTGGTCTGATAACGTTCGCGATCCGCTTCATCCGCAATCTTCCGCCCCATGTACGGTGGCAAAGGCAGTGAACCATTTTCTTCCAGCAGCTGGACCGCGGGGCGCGAATCGTCGGGCTGTGCCAGCCAGCTGCCATCGGCCGTACGGCTGACCAGAGTCAGCGTCAGCCGGGAATAGCTGCCTGCTGACTGCGGATGCAGGTCGTCCCGCTGCCAGCAATCCGCCGGAACCACCTGAATTCGCTCCCCGGGCTGCAGTTTCCCTCGAGTTTCGCAGAGCAGAATCCAGTTGCCGCTGGCGTCAGACTCCACATACAGACCTTCCCACCGCCCCCCCGTCTGCTGGCGATAGCCGAAAAGTCGGGCCGGAATCACCTGAGTATTATTGAAGACCAGCAGATCTTCAGAATTCAGCCTGTCCGGCAGATCGCGAATCCACGCGTGCTCTATGGTGCCCAGTCTGCGATTCAAAATCATCAGGCGGGAGTCATCTCGTGAGGCCGCCGGGCGACTGGCGATCAAATGCTCCGGCAGTTCGAACTGCCAGGTGGACAACAGGTCCGGATCAGGAGTTGCCATACGGGAAAAGCTAAAGAGGTTGTGCATACTGGTTCGCGGTGCTGACAGTGGACACCGGCCGCGATATCATAGTCCTGCATGGATCAGATCGCAGTCCTTCCTGAAATTTTTCGCCTGTCAGCAGTCGGCCCACCCACTACGTGCCCCACAAAAACTCCCGCCATCCCGCACTCTGCATGGTCATCACCGAGCTGGACATCGGCGGTGCCGAGAAGGCATTTGTCCGCCTCGCCCATGGGCTGGTCTTTTCCGGCTGGAATGTGCGAGTCATCTGCCTGCGCGGCCCGGGGCCGCTGGGTCAGGAACTGCTGGATCGCGAGATTCCTGTGGAATACCTGAACTGCGGCGGATTCGCAGACCTGCGCGCCCCATTTCGCCTCGCCGCCAGCCTGCGAAAACAGCGTCCGGATATCGTGCTTTCCTTTCTGCATCAGGCCAATGTGGCCAGCCGGATTGCCTGTCGGCTGACCGGCGTTCCAGTGCAGGTGTCGGGAATTCGAGTGGCGGATCGCCGCCTGTCCGTGCTGCTGACCGAGCGTTTGACGGCCCGCTGGACAACCCACTGCGTGGCAGTCAGCGAACACGTGGCCACGGCCCATCGCCGCATCAGCCGACTGCCGGATTCGCAGATCTCCGTGATCCGCAACGGCGTGGACTGGCAGCTGCTGTCACAGCTGCCGCCAGCCGATCGCCGCCAGTTTGCCTGGGATGACAGCAACTTCATCATTCTCAGTGTCGGTCGGCTGGAACCGCAGAAGGATCCGGAAACTCTGCTGCAGGCCTTTCGCATCCTGCAGGCTCAGCAGCCTGTGCTGCCCCGGCAGATCCGGCTGCTGTTCGTCGGCGACGGACCGCTCCGCAGTGTGCTGGAACACCGCGTACGCATGTACGAACTGGAAGACGTGGTACATTTCACCGGCTGGCGCCCGGATGCCGCCAGCCTGATCCGCATGGCTGACGTGCTGGTACTGGCCTCCCGCTGGGAAGGACTGCCCAACGTCATTCTGGAAGCTCAGGCCGTCGGCACTCCTGTCATCGCGTCAGCCGTCGACGGCTGCCTCGATCTGGTTGACGATCAACTGACCGGGCGACTGTTCGAGCCCGGCAATGCAGAGCGTCTGGCGACCGGTCTGCTGATGCAGATCACTCAGCCTCACAAAGCCGCTCGCATGGCACACGAGGCCGCACAGCAGATTCGCCGGCTCTGCAGCTGGGACGCATGCATTGACAGCCATCACCAGCTGCTGCTGCGACTGCTGCCGAAAAACGAGACATCAGGTCAGCAGTGAATTCAGACCGCTGTCAAATTCCTGCTGCAGCAGTTCCAGGGGTTCCAGTCCCACGGAAATCCTCAGCAGCGCATCACTGATCCCGGCTTCGGCACGCGCTTCCGCCGACAGAAATCGGTGAGACGTCAGCGCCGGATAAGACAGTGTGGTGCGAGCATCCGCAAGAGTGGGCGAAAATGGCAGCTGCGGCACGGCCCGCATGAATCGATTCACCAGTTCCATGCCGTCCCTGCCGTTCGTCTGCAGCTCAATCGCTATGATACCACCCGTGCCCCGCGGATAAAGCCGGGACGCCAGCCTGTGCGAAGGATGCCGGGGCAGTGACGGATGATAAACCCGCTGCACCGCCGGGTGCGAACTGAGATACTGTGCCAGGCCACAGGTGGTGCGACACAGTTGCTGCATCCGCAGCGGCAGCGTCCGCAGGCCCCGCTGTGTCAGCCAGCATTCGAACGGATTGGCATTCTGCCCGAAAATACTGGCCGTCTCATTCAGCCTGCTCATCAACTGCTGACTGCCGGCAGCCACCCCCAGCATCACGTCTCCGTGACCATTCAGATACTTCGAAGCACTGTGAATCACCGCCGCAGCACCCAGACTGCAGGGACGGATCAGCTCAGGAGTTGTAAAGGTGGAGTCCACAATCAGCGGCACGGAACCGGCAGCGGCCACCAAAGCCTCAATGTCAGCAACCTCCAGCAATGGATTGGCAACTGTCTCCACAAGTACAAATCTGGTGCCGGGACGCAGCTGCGCTGTCAGCTGCTGCGGACTGCAGACATCAAAGGCCGAAACTGCCACATCGAATCGCTGCATCCGGGATGCCAGCTGCAGCGTTTTCCCATACAGCGACTGTGCCGTCAGCACATGATCACCCGCAGACAGCAGCGTCAGAAAAATACTGCCAAGGGCTCCCATTCCGGATGCAAACACCGCCCCCGCTTCTGTTCCCTCCAGCGCAGCAATCGACTGTGCCAGAGCTCGCATTCCGGGATTGCTGTCCCGAGTATAAATATCGCCGGTCACCTGACCCGCATACAACCGCTGCAATACGTCCGGATCCGGCACATCAAAGGCCGTGGTCTGATAGATCGGTGCGACGCTGGGACGAGTCACCCCGGCCTGCGTTTCACCCATGCGCACCACCGGTTCTTCTGCCACTGCTCGCTGCTCCCCACCCTGCCAGCACTAAAACTGAAGTTCGTCATCCGGGCATTCGTAACCCAGTTTCTGCATGATGTCACCAAATTGCTTCAGAGCCCGGCTGTAGCGTTTACGCGCCGCCTCTTCGTTAATACCCAGTCGCTCCCCAAGTGAGCTGCGAGTTAACGATTCGTAGTGCACCCACGTCAGAATCTGCCGGCCGTCCGCATCCATGGAATCCAGTGCCTGATGCACCATCAGTATTCTTTCGGCCTGCAGCAGATTCTGAGCCGGGGACAGCATGGAATCAGCCAGCAGGCGGGCCAGTGCCATGGTTGATGAATTCCCGTCATCCAGAGACCTCTCACGCCGCGGGTCACGCTTCTCTCTCTCCAGATGGTATCGAAAGATCTCGTACAGTCGATGACCGGCCAGTAACTGCAAACATCGCAGCGGACTCTGTGTCCGCAGGTAATCAACAGAAGCGGGCGACCCCACACCGTGCACCGCCACCTCCTGGATCACGTCCGAACTGTCAATCCGCTGACGCAAAACACCACAGATTCTGCCGTTCAGATAAAGCTTCAGCTGCGGACGATATTTCTGCAGCAGCGCCGCAAAGGCCTCAGAATCACCCTGCAGTGCAGATTCAAACAGCTCATTTTCATTATCCCGCTCCACACCGGCCAATTTGTTCTGCACTGGTCACCCCGACTGATCGTTGCATCTGCCATGTCCATGCTGCCGCGACGGAATATGCTGGCAACAGATCGCTGATTTCACAATCCCGCAGCCGCTCAAAATCCCGCAGCAGACGACAACGCGACGGAAAAATCGGAATATCCCCGGATCGTGGTGCGAACCGTCGCCCGCCCAAACCCTGCGGAAACTTGTATTTCTCAGCACACAGCGTAGGCTGCAGGGGTGTCTGCTTCATGTGTACTAGTCCTCACCAAAGGTCCGCCATCATGTCTGCAACCTCTTCATCCGGCGACCTGCTGGTCGACCAGATCGCCGAAGAATTTATGCAGAAGCTGCGCAGGGGTGAACAACCGAAAATCTCCGAATACACTCAGCGGTACCCCAAAATCGCAGGCCAGCTCAAATCTCAGCTCAAATTCCTGCAAATGCTCGAACAGGCCGGCAGCAACAGCCGCCGCATGCAGCCACTCGTCCAGGAAATTCAGACACTCACACCCGACCTCAAAATCCTCGAATTCATCGGCTCAGGAGGCATGGGCTCCGTCTGGAAAGCAAGACAGCTCAGCCTGGAACGAACCGTCGCCATCAAAGTTCTGCACCAGCAGATGTTCGACTGGGAACTGTCCCGCGAACGCTTCCTCGAAGAAGCTCGCATCGCCTCCAACCTGACACACGAACACATCGTCCCCGTTCACGACGTGTTCCCCAGGGCCGCCCAACCCTACTACCTGATGCAGTTCATCGAGGGCTGCCCACTGTCCCTGATCATCGAAGCCTGGAAACGACAGCGCGACGGGGAACAGACCTCAGACGCTGCACCGACGTCCGCCCCGTCACAGCCCGCCACAACCGCTCCCCGCCGCCCGCAAAGCTGCAGCACCATCCCGGAACGCAGTTTCAGAAAAATCGCCGCATGGATGCAGCAGGCCGCCACCGCCGTACACTTCGCCCACCAGAACAATGTCCTCCACCGCGACCTGAAACCCTCCAACTTCCTCATCGACGATACACAGAAAATCTGGCTGACCGACTTCGGTCTCGCCAAACGACCCCAGCACAACTCGCTGTCCGTCCCCGGACAGGCCCCCGGTACTCTCCGATACATGTCCCCCGAACAGTGCGACGGCCGCGCCACAACGCTCTCCGATGTCTACTCACTCGGCGTCACACTCTACGAAATGCTGGCCCTCACTCCCGCATTCCACCAACACAGCGCCCGCAGCCTGCCCCAGCAGATTCGCGCCGGAAGCTGCCCGCACCTCCGCTCCCACGATCCCGCCATCCCCCGCGACCTCGTCGTGATCACCCGGAAAGCCATGGCCGTTCTGCCCGAAGATCGCTACGAATCCGCAAAGGCCATGGCCGTTGACCTGCAGAGATTCCTCGAAGGAAAACCCATCCTCGCACGCCCGATGTCCGCACCCGAAATGCTGTGGCGACTGATCAATCGACACAAACTGGTCTCCGCCGTCACAACACTCGCCGCCATCCTGCTTGTCGCCACCAGCTCCATCGCCATCTACAGCAGCTACCTGCGCAAAATCGGACTGGAAAGTGAAATTGGCAAACAGCTGGCAGAAGCCAGCGACATCGCCAAATCACAGCTTCCCGAACAGCAAACCCTCGCTCTGAAAAAAATCGCAAACGCCGTCGGGCTGGCCGAGCAGACACCGGATCCGACAGAATCCAAAAGCCGGATTCGGGACAGTATCGCCACAATCCTCGGCACCCCGGAAATGGTACTGCCCCAACCCCTGCCCCACATTGACAAAAGTTCGCTCTACGCCTTTGTCGTTGCCCGCAACCGCACCCGCATCGTCGTGCAGGCCCCGGATAAGACACTCGAAGTGCGTGATGGCAGCGACGGCTCACTGCAGGCACAGATCACCCTCGGCGGATCACCATTCGATTTCGAAATCTCCGCCGACGGCTGCTGCCTGCTGGTCAGCAGCCCCGACCCGGACACCAAACCTGCCGAATCAGACCCGTCGACCGCACCCGTTCCACAACTGGACTGCTGGGATCTGACATCCGGACAGCCGGCACTGCGCTGGACCATCCCCGGCCTGCAGGCCACTGCCATCACATTCCTGCCAAACCATCAGCAGTGCGTCACTGCCGACAGTGATGGCTCCATTCACCGCATCGAACTCAGTACCGGACGTCGGCTGCAGTCGTACCCCTGCACCGGACCGGTCACGAACATCGTCCTGCGACCACACCCGGACAAGGAACAACCGATTGTCGCTGTCTGCTGTGTGAATTACCACGAGATCCAGTTCCTCAATCTGAATTCCGGACAGGTCGTCCGCCACATCCCCCGCAGCGGTGTGTCAGGATTCGACTGGCACCCTGACGGCCATTTACTGGCACTGCATGACGAACTGCTGGAAGTCGAACTGCTGCACTGGCCCTCACTGCGGCCGCACAAAACCATCCACAAAGGCATCGGACTGACTCACTGCCGCTTCTCACCCGATGGTCGCTGGCTGGCTGCCGGAACCTGGTCCAGCACGGGACATCAGACACAGCTGATCGCCATCCGGATCGAAGATCAGTACACCCTCACCTGCCCATGGCCATACATGCCGGACGGCAAATCACTCCTGTGGTCCGAAAACAGTACGGAACTGGCCACACTGTACCACGGGGAAAAGATCTTCCGGGCCCAGCTGAAAGACCCCCAGCTGTTCCAGCACTTTGACGATGCTGGCCCCTGGCTCATCGTGGCTCCCTCAGTCGCTGCCGCAAAAAATCTGCCCCTGATAGTCGCCAACGTGCTCGGGGTACCTGGTCTTGTACTGAATCTGCAGACTGGCACCACTCTGACCGCCCCGCTGCCCGACAGACGGAATTCCTGCTTACCGTACGTTTCGTCCGTTGCCTGGAACACCGACAAACTGGTCAGCCTCGATTTCTTCGCCAGAAAACTCTGGAACATTCAGCCTCACTTCACACAGCAGGGAGATCTGCGGCTTAACACAAAGTCCCGCATCAGACTGCCCCTGTCGCAGGCCTCGCCCCAGCTCACCCAGGATGGCTCACGCGTCTTTTTCAACAGCCCCGCCGGACGCCTCCTGTACTTCCCGACTGATGACCCGTTCGCTCTGCGCAGCCTGCCGAGCAAATTAACCGTCCTGAAAGTCCCCAGTCGCACGGGACGACTGGTTTTCTGCCATCGCAAGGACGATTCGGTCCTCTACGACTGCGACCTCGATCAGATCGTGGCTGTCTTCCTCAGCAGGAGTGATGCGATTTTTTCACCGGATGAACGCTTTCTGCTGGTTTCCTTCGACGCACAAAACGAACAGTCGGCTTCAGGATCCAGCCGCTTTCTCTACGACATCAGCAGCCGCAGGATCACTCATTCGTTACCGCCCGGACCTGCCTACTGCAGTTTCTCCGATTCCGGAGAACTGCTGGCCGCACGTTTCGTCAGTGAACAGTGCATCCGGCTGATTCAGACCTCTGACGGCACCACCCTGCTCAGACTGCCAATCGAAGCCGACAATCGCGGCAGGCCGCATTTCGCCGATAACGATCGCCGGCTGTTTATTGAATCCCCCGGCCAAACCTCCAATCGCTTCTACAGCATCGACCTGCAGGCACTGATGACGCAGTACTCTGACCTGAAACTGCCCGTCCCCGTCCGGCTGCCGCCGCCGAACACTGCGGCAGGCGGTCCGCCAGCCCGCCTGCTGACCAGGGCACAGGCGGCTCGCACCCTCACGTTCTCATCAGCCACCACACCGCTGCACCGGCAATTCATCGCCGCCCTGTGCAAGTCCCTGTGGGACTTGACCCGCAACTCCCCCGCACCAAAAAATCACTTCGCTCCGCTGCTGACCAGCCTGTGCTGCGATGCTCTGGAACTGGGTTGCCTCGACGTCGCCAGCCTGACCCTCGGCTGGCAGCAGCTTCTCGGTACACCCTCCGCCGGTGTCACTGCCATTCGAGCATCGCTGCTGCTGCGGCAGAATCAGCCCGCTCAGGCACTGCAACTGCTGCAGACTCCGCTCAATGCAGCCGATTGTGACATGACCCTGCAGTTCAATCGCTGCGTCGCGCTCCGGCTGCTCGACAGACCAGCAGAAGCCCGCACGGAATTCGCACGAATTCAGCAGGCCAATGCCTACACAGCCCAGCTGCCTCTGCTGACGCTTCTGAATTCTCAGCTGCCAAGCACGGAAGCAGCACAGCAGAACACACTTTCCCTGGAAGAATATCTCGTAACAATACCGCGCCTGCTGATCCAAACCCACGATTTTCGCTCACACCAGCTGGCTCTCTTCAGTGCTCAGCAGCTCACCCGGCAGTGGCCCGCCGTCGCCGACGGCTGGGAGGTCCGGGCGCTCGCTGAAATCTGCAACGGACTGCCCGCAGAAGCCACCAGCTCGCTGGCCCAGGCCCGCCAGCTGAAACAAAACCGCAACGACGCCACGCTCCAGCTGGTCGAATCTGCCATTCACCTGCACAACGAGGATTTTCCAGCGTGGTTCGCCGGCCTGCTCAAAACCAATCAGCTGCTGGATCAGCAGGTTACCGGATTCACTCCGCTGCACTCCGCCGGTCGCGACATACCTCTCGCCATCACTCTGCAGGTTCCTGTTCGTGCGAACAGCCTCAGCGGTCGCCTGTATCGCTGGCTGCTGCTCGCTGAATCCCAGTTCCTCGGCCACACACACATCGATGTCCTGCTCAAAACCCGCACCGGAATGTGAACACCCTCCCATGCTCGAAAGCCAAAACCTGCTGCTGGGTATCGATGGTGGCGGTACCAAAACCGTCGCATTGCTGGCCCGCGCCGCAGATCCCGATCAGATCCTCGCCACTGCATACGCGGGCCCTTCCAACCAGCGCGCTGTCGGACCCGTGCTGGCCATGCAGAACCTTGATCTCGCTGTCCATTCCGCCTTCGAACTGGCCGCAATACCCCGCTGCACCGTCGCCGCCGCCTGCCTCGGACTCGCCGGGGCTGATCGAGATTCCGATCGTGGTGTCATCCTGCGATGGGCCGAAGAAGCCCGACTCGCACACAAAGTCCGAGTCGTCAATGACGCTGTGCCCCTGCTGTCAGCCGGTTCCGGAACCGGAACTGGTGTCGCACTCATAGCCGGTACCGGCTCACTCGCCTGGGGCTGCAATTCCAGCGGTGAATCCGCCCGCGCCGGCGGCTGGGGCTGGCTGATGGGTGATGAAGGCAGCGCCTGGTCCATCGGCTCCGCCGTCCTCAAAGCAGTCGTCTTCGCCGCTGACGGTCGCGGACCACAAACACCGCTCTCACCGGCCGTCTGCGAACAACTGCAGATCAGCACCGCCCCGGAACTCGTCGCCCGCATCTACTCCGCCGAAATTCCCCGCGCACTCATCGCTGAACTCGCACCCCTCGCCTTCACTCACGCCCATAACGGAGACCCCGTCGCCAGCCGGATCGTCTCCACCGCCGGACAGGACCTCGCACTCATGGTCCGCACCGTGGCCGATCGACTGCAGCTGCCTCAAAAGCTGCCACTGGCAGCCACCGGCGCCGTCCTCACCCAACAACCCGCTCTGCTGCAGGCCGTCGTCACACACCTCGGCAGCGATCAGCGCTACACGCCCGTCGTCTCCGTCGTCCACAATGCTGCCACCGGAGCCCTCAGGCTGGCCGCCGGACTGCTGCAGTCCACCTGAAACGCCCGGCGACACTCATCACCACACTCACAGACGCACCCCACACTCACAGACGCAGAAACGTCCGAGTCCTGTACAGCCAGTACAGGAACAGCCACTGAGCCGCCAGAGCCCCTGCCGCCAGCACCACCGCACCCCACTGAACTCCCGCCTGCCTCGCAATACCCCCCAGAAAAAAACCCGCCATCCGATCAAAATCCACAAACCGCGGCACCATATAAATTGTGATCGCATTCACACCAATCACCGACCAGAAAAAGGCCGGACGACGCAGTCCCAGCACATCAATCAACAAATAAAACACACTCAGCAGCAGCAAACTGAAACCAGCCGCCACCAGCACAAAGGAACTGGTCCAGATGTTCTTGATGATCGGGAACCACCGCCCCCACTCATAACCGCCAAATACCAGCACCACTCCCGCTACCGCCAGACCAGCCACCTTCAACAGCCCCGACCAGCCACTCTTCAGCCACAAGCCCGCCAGCACCCCCAGTAACGCCGTGGCCACCGCCGGAATGGTCGACAGCAGCCCCTCGTTGTCACCAAAACCATACCACTGCGCAGGAATCTGCCCGGGCAGCAGACGCCGATCCAGCCAGCCTGCCAGATTTCCAGCCTTCGAATAGTCACCAGGCACGCCACCCGGAGCCGGCACCAGCGCCAGCACCGCCCAGTAACCCAGCAGAATTGCCAGCGTCGTCAGCGTCAGTCCCCGTACCCGAAATTTCAGATACAAAAACGCCGCCAGCCCGTAACAAATCCCAATCCGCTGCAGCACGCCACAGTAACGCAGATTGCCCGGCTGCAGACGCAACAGCCCGTTCGCAATCAAACCCAGCAGCACCAGCAGTGCCACCCGCCGCAAAATTCGCAATGCCGCCGCACTCGGCTGAGACTGATACTTCCCCAGCGAATACGGAATCACACACCCCACCAGAAACAGAAACAACGGAAAAATCAAATCGTAAAATCGAAAACCCGCCCACTCCACATGCTCAAACTGCTGCCGCAGTCGCACCGCCCACGGCGCAGGAAAAACCGCCAGCACGGCATTGGCCAGAGCATCCCCGCCCATGATCCAGAACATGTCAAAGCCACGCAGCGCATCCAAAGACAGCAAACGCTGCTCACCCGACGCTGTCACCGCCCCATCACGATTCTGGTCTCGCCGCCCTGCCCTGTCCATAACTCCCGCCCCCACCACCAACCGTCACCAAACCCGCACACTGCCGCCGCCAGATACCCGCAACACGCCGGCACTCACACCAGCTCCACTCCCCGCTGCCGCATCAACAGCTTCATGTCCTCCCAGACATCCTTCTTGGCCGCCGGAGTCCGCAGCAGGTACGACGGATGATAGGTCGCCAGCACCACGGCCCCCTGATACTCAAACAGACGACCACGCAGCTTCGAAATCGGAGTTGTTACGCCCAGCAGGTTCTGAGCCGCTACGGCACCCCAGCACACAATGTACTTCGGTCGGACAATCTGAATCTGCGCATCCAGAAATTCCCGGCAGTTCGCCGCCTCCTGCGGAGTCGGTGTGCGATTGCCCGGAGGACGACAGCGGAGCACATTGCAGATATACAGATCCTCACGCCGCAGCCGACAGGCCCCGATGATCTTGTCCAGCAGCTGACCCGCTGCCCCCACAAACGGCACCCCCTGCTCGTCCTCATCCTGCCCCGGAGCTTCCCCGATGAACATGATCTCCGCCGTCAGACTGCCCGCACCAAAGACCGTCTGAGTCCTGCGGTCCGCCAGCTCCGAACAGCGACGACAGCCCGCCACCAGTTGCGCAACCGCACAGGCGGCATCCTGACGCTGACCCGCCGTCTCCAGCGGACCTGACAGCACTCGCTCAATCTCAGGCAACGCACCCGGACGACGCACCCCACCCGCTCCGTCCACTCCCTCCAGACCCGGTATTCGTCGCAGCGGCTGCACCACAGCGGCCCCGCCGGTGCCCGCAGACGGCTTCACCGCACGTCGCGCTCCCGCAGCCGCCGGAACCTCAGCCGGTGCCGCCGCACGAGCTGCCTCCGCCGCCACGCGACGCACCTGCACCTCCACCTTCGGCAGATGCGTCACTCCCAGACCCGTCAGATGCTTCAGCAGCTGGGCCATCGCTCGTTTGCTGTTCATCAACCCGCCTCGTACTGACGCCACCAAATCCCCGCCGGCACTGCCACACTCACACAATGCCACACTCACACAACAGCACTCCGGCACAGCCCGACAGTATATCGACCGGCTGCAGGATCACGAAGTGCCCACCGGAGGACGGAGATCACTTTCCGGAGCCCCGAACAGAAACAGGCTCCGGTTCCCGCCAGATCACCAGCAGACACACAAATCCCAGCAGCGGAGCCAGTCCCACAATCGCCAGACCCTCATCAAAACGCCCCGTCCGATCCACCACAAACCCAAACACCTTCTGCAGCGGTGATGCCGTCAGCCAGCCCACCGCACTCAACACACCCGCCGCCTTCCCCATGTTGCGACTGCTCAGATCCTGTGACATCGAGTAATAACAGGGAAACAAACCCAGTGATCCCGCCGCCACCAGCAATAACACCCCGTACAGAGCCCAGCCCAGCGGCAGCACAGACGCCAGCACCGCCAGCGCTGTCAACGTCGCACAGATGCCAAAGACACGCAACCGCGCCCGATGAGTCGATAAGCCCCGGCTCGACAAATACAACGCTCCCGCACCCGCCGCCAGACAACCCACATCCGCCGCCACAAAATACAGCGAATTGAAATACAACGCCGCCGACTCCGTCGCTCCACGACCCTGCTGCAAAAACTTCGGCAGCCACGCTCGAATCAACTGCCACGTAATATTCAACACCATCACCACCGGAACCAGTGCCCAAAACCTGCGACTGTACAAACATTCCAGCAGCCAGTGCTCAGCAGATCCTCCAGCCGCTGCACCCGACTCACTCGCCGCCGGCAGATCCTCACGACGCACCGAACACAGCCAGATCACCCCCCACACCACACCCAGACTGCCAATCACCTGAAACGGAAAACGCCAGGCACCGACACGCTCACTGCCTCCCACCATCGCCAGCACCAGCAGCGGAGTCACAATGGCTCCCAGTGCTCCCCCACTCTGCAGAATACTGTTCCCCATCAGCCGCTGACTGCCCGCCTGAATCGTCTTCGTCGTTCGCAGCGCACATGGCCAGTGACCCGACTCAAAAAATCCCAGCAGCACGCGACACCACAGCAGAGACTCGAAACTGCTGCACCACGCTGTCAGCACCCCCATCGCCGACCACGCCAGCAGCACACCCGGATACAGCCAGCGCACAGACCAGCGATCCGCGATCGCACCAAACACCAGCGATCCCGCCGCAAACGCCACACCAAATCCAAACTCCAGATCACCATACTGCTCATTCGTTATCCGCAGCTCATCCGTAATCCTTGTCGACATCACCGACAATGCCTGCCGGTCCATGTAGTTCAGCATCGTCGCCAGCAGCAGCAGCACGCTGATCCACCACGCCCACCACGCACCACGAGACTGCCCAATGACCTCCGACTGCCCGCCAGCCATACAGCCCTCCCCCACAACCCCGCATACCCGGCACACCAAAACCCCGAAATCAGCACTCCCCCACAAACTCACACCGTCAGCATAAAGCCCGGAACACACAAAACCAACCACCACGCAATCCGCAAACTCAACCCGCACTGCGCCAGCCACTCGCAGCCGCAACAGTCAGAGAACACGTTCCGGAACTGACACCTGTGCCGGCTGCAAAGAACAAACGGGCCACCGCATTTCTTTTTCTGCGTTTTCCACTGCCCCCTCGGACTTCTCCCAAAGTCGCAGCCCAAACGCGTGGTAGGTTTGCTGCACGTCTGCTGACCTGCGTCCCCCGCAACAGGCAGATCCTTCCGCAGACTGCCTCCCCGAGAGATCAGGAAACTCCCGTGAGCAGAACCAGGTCCTTCTTGATCGGCGCCACACTCGGTGCGTCGGCCATGTTCTTCTCCCTGCAGTTCCACATACTGCGGACAGACAGTGGCTTCAAGGTCCTCCCCAGAACACCGCAGCAGTCGCTCGGATTGACTTACTCCGATATCCGCGGCTGGCCCGCAGACCGCTGGCAGGATCGCCCGGAACTGGCCCGCGCCATCCTGGCCAATGGATCCGGTGAACTGATCGCCGATTCCGTGGCCGGCTCACTCCGCGACGCACTGGCCGAAAACACCGCCACGCTCGACGAACTCCGCGGATTCCTCGACCGCACTCGCCCGCGAAACTCCACCCGCAACAGTGAAAACACCTTCGTCCGCACGCAGAAACCCGTCGTTGAAACCACACCCGATCCCAACGAACGGCCCATCCCGTTCACCGCGGTCACCCCGCGACCACTGCCCGGCGGAAAAACACCGGCAGACCCGTTCCGCAAAGCCCAGCCTCAGGAAAATTCTTCCCGCTTCTCCGACACCGATGTTCAGCAGGGACTGACGGGAACGGCCAGGCCGACCCGGCCCCAGGCTGCGCCCGCCACCCCGGCCCGCCCCGAAAATCCCTCGGAAAGCCCGGCCGCCGCACTCATCCGCCAGCAGGCGGAAGACATCGAAAAACGCATCTTCGGAGATTCCAAATCCGACACTCCGGCAACTCCTCGCTCCGGCCTGCCTCCGCAAACCAGCACTCTGCCCGTGTTTGAAGAGGTCACCGCGTCGCTCGAAGAACAAGCCCACTCACTGCTGGAAGAAGCACGACAACTCCGCGTCGCCAGCGCTGCCCCCGCGGATCCGGATGCCACTACGGTCCAACCCGCAGCAGCAGCGGCCTCCGCTATGCAGAAAGTCGCTGAAAATGCCGCCGCGGCACTGACCGAGTTCGTCCGCAGCCCCGCACCCTCAGCCGCCGAGACCACCCCGTTCACCACCGCTGAAGCCGCTGCGGATCAGACTTCGGCCAGCCCGGTGACAGGCCCCGGTGCCGAGACTCTGCCGCCGGCCGGATTCGACCCATTCCTTGAATAACACACCACCCGCCAGTCCGCCGGGACACCGCCAGTGAATCAGTCAGACCAGCCGAAACACTCCGCACACCCCGTCCCCGGACGCTACAGACACTACAAAGGGCGGGATTACGTTGTGCTGGGAGTCGCCCGGCATTCAGAAACAGAAGAACCCCTGGTCGTCTACCGCACCGACTACGGCGACCGCTCACTCTGGGTACGACCCCTCAGCATGTTTCAGGAATCCGTCACCGTCGACGGACTGTCCGTCCCCCGCTTTCAGCATCTGCCGGACTGACAGCGGCAGTTTCTGCTGCAGTTCCCGACACCGCCGCTCATTCGCTCCTGAAGTTGCCGCTCCGCAGCACCAGCCCGCGCTGACCGACCGCTGTTTTCTGATAAAAGAACGGCCGAACTCATGGAACCGCGTGAACCGCGGGCAGCAGGAGACCCTGGCAGATGACTGAGAGCGAACTGATTGAAATCATGCGATCCAGCGTGAACGAGCTGTTGCGGTGGGTGGGCTTCGGCACACTGACCGGGCTGGCCGCCAAGGCCATTATGCCCGGACGTGACCCCGGCGGTGCCGTTTCGACACTGCTGATCGGCATCGGCGGCAGCGTGATCGGCTGTGGCACCGCACTGTTTTTCTGGCGCGATGCGGCGATTGACCCGATCAGCTTCAAGGGATTCTTTGCCGCCGTCTTCGGAGCCTTTACGCTGCTGTTTTTCTACCGTTTGCTGGCCGGCTCCTTCTTCCGGGAAGCCACGGAAGATGACGACCGCTGGATGTCCCGTGTCCGTCGCCGTCTGCGTCGTCGGCAGGTCATCGATGACGTGCTCCGGGATGCCGCATAGTACACAGGCGCACACCCCCACAGCCATTCAGGTGGTTTTGCAGGCCTGCGTGGCGGATTTGATGCCCACGTCTGCGATTTCCCCGAAACTGCGGGAACTTCTGTTGAAGCTTGAATTCCCCGGCGATATGCTCAGCCGTTTCGCCTTTCGGGGCCCTGATGCGCGCCTGCCGCACAGCAGAACCAGCGATGGTTCTGCCTCTAGCGGGTGTTCGCATTGGCTTTGACGAAAATTCAGTACAAAAGCTGTGGAAATCTGTGCGTGACAGCCGAACATCGCTGATTCACACCGCTTTGCAGTGTGCTCTTCTGGTTGGCTGAATCGGTAACGCTCAGGGGACTCAGCGTAATTTGATTCGGGTTTTTTCGGGGTTGTTTCAATGTCGGAAGATCTGTTGTTGAAGGTTGAGCGTCGTCAGTTGCCGGGCTCAAAGGGTGCTCGTCTTGTGCGTGCTGCCGGACGCGTTCCTGCGAACATCTACGGTCTTGGCAAGCCCGGAGCCTCCGTATCAATCTGCGGCGAAGTCGTTGAAAAGCTGGTCACGACCCGCTCTTCCGTGGTGGATGTCGAACTGGACGGCGCTGTTGACAAGGCGGTTGTGCAGGAACTGCAGTGGGACGTATTCAGCACGAAGGTGCTGCACGTTGACCTGCGGCGTGTGGATCCGGCCGGTCGTGCCACGGTGGAAGTCGTGGTCGAGCTGCGTGGCGAACCGGTCGGCCTGAAGGACGGTGGCGTTCTGAAGCAGAACCTGAAGCGAGTGACCCTGGACTGTCCGGATTATCGGATTCCCAAATCGATTCAGGTCAAGGTTGGGGCCATGAAGGTGGGCGATGTTGTCAGGGCATCCGACCTGCAGCTGCCGGATCACGCTGTTCTGGTGACTGCGGCTGACGCCGTGGTGGCCGAACTCTATGATCCTCGCAAAGCCGTCTGACAGCGGTCACAGTGGCCGGTGAAGGTGGCCAATGAAGGTTGTCGTAGGGTTGGGAAATCCGGGTTCCCAGTACACAGGAACTCGTCATAATATTGGGTTTGATGTGGTGGATCTGCTGGCACAGATGTGGCAGGCAGAAAAGCCGCAGCAGAAATTTCAGGGACAGATTCAGCAGGCTGCGACGGACGGACACAAGGTTCTGCTCGTTAAGCCATTGACCTTCATGAACCGCAGCGGCGAATGCGTGCAGCCTCTGCTGCGGTTCTTCCAGGTTCCTCCTGAAGACCTGGTGGTTGTGTGTGATGACATGAATTTGCCTTTGGGCAGACTCCGCTGGCGTGCCGGCGGTTCTTCCGGAGGCCAGAAGGGGCTGGCCGATATCCTGCAGCGTCTGGGCACCGAACAGGTGCCAAGGCTCAGAGTGGGCATCGGTCGTCCGCCGGATCAGATGGATCCGGTGAACTGGGTGCTGGCAAAGTTCAGGCCGGATCAGCGGCAGCAGGTGCAGCAATCGCTCGCCAGCTCTGCGGATTCCGTCCAGGTCTGGGTCAGCAAGGGTCTGACGGAGGTCATGAATCGGTACAACAGGTTGACCGAGCCATGAGCTTCAATTCGATTCCGTTGATTCGTCACCGGGTGTTTTAACAGGGAGCAGCAGTTCCGTGACTGTCGCAGTGCAAAAAGTCGTGAAGCCGCATAATTACGAAGGCATGTTTCTGGTTGACAGTGGCAAATTTGCGACTGACCCGGACGGCGTTATCAACGACATCATGAACGTCCTGAAAAGGGCGGGCGCTGAAGTTGTCGCGCATCGCCCCTGGGCCGACGGCAAACTGGCCTACGAAATCAATGGCATGAAAAAGGGCCTGCACTACATTGTGATGTTCACAATGCCCGGTTCAGGCATGAAAACACTGGTCCGCCAGTCACAACTCAGCGAGACCATCGTTCGACAAATGGTCATTCGTCACCCGCAAAGCATCTTTGATGCCAACGTCAGTGCTCTGACCGGCGCTGTGCCGGCTCAGCAGGAAGCGCCGGCCCCGGACGCCGAGTAATCCACTCGCTGTCTGTCCTGTGCTGATCTTTCTCAGCGTGATTACGGAGTCTTCCCATGGCCTCGTTCAACAAAGTCATTCTGATGGGCAATCTGACCCGTGACCCCGAGGTGCGTTACACCACCGGGGGCTCGGCCGTCTGTGACATCACGCTGGCCATCAATCACAACTACACCGACAAACGTTCCAATGAGCGTCGCGAGGAAGTGTCGTTCATCGACATTACTCTGTGGGGTCGGACTGCCGAAATCGCAGGTGAGTATCTGGCGAAGGGGCGGCCGGTCCTGATCGAAGGTCGGTTGCAGCAGGACAAGTGGGACGACAAGGAAACCGGACAAAAACGTTCAAAACTCAAGGTCGTCGCTGACGGCATGCAGCTGCTTGGCGGACGTGGCGACGCTCCCGGTGGTGGCGGTGGCGGTGGTGGCGGCGGTGCTCAGCGTTCAGGGGGCGGCCAGCCATACCGACCGCAGCCCGCTGCTGACGGGTTTGCCGCAGCCGACGGCGGACGCAGCCCCGAACAGACCTTCTACGACGATATGCCGTCAGGCTCTGACGACGTACCATTCTGATCAGAAAACAAGGATCCTTTGCAATGGCTGGTACTACTGCTCCTTCTTCCCGCAACGGGGAAGTGCTGCTCGGTCACGATGTCGAAAACCTCGGCAAACGCGGTGATATCGTCAAAGTTAAGCCGGGCTACGCCCGCAACTACCTGCTGCCTCAGGGCAAGGCCACTGTCGCCACACAGCACAATAAACGCATGGTGGAAAAGCACCGCGAAAAACTGGCGGCCCTCGAAGTCAGCCGCATCAAGCAGCTGCAGAAGGTTGCCGATGCTGTCAGCAAGTACAGCGCCACCATCGAAGCTCACGCCACTGCCGACAACCACCTCTACGGCTCAGTTGTCGCCCGCGATATCAGCGAAGCTCTCAAGGCAGCCGGACACGCTGTCGAAGCCGAACACGTACGGCTTGAAGGACCCATCAAAGAGCTGGGCATGTACACCGTGAAACTGAAGTTCCACGAGAAAGTACAGTCTGAAGTCAAGGTCTGGGTCGTGCCCTCCGCCACCAGCGGCTGAACACCCGCACCCGCACCAACTCCAGCAGCAGGTCCCGCTTTACCGCAGAACTGCTGCTGACCAACACCTGAATCCTCAGGCAGCCCGCTGCCTGAGGATTTTTCACACTCTGGCGGCACACGACGATGTCCCCTGACAACTCCGGCGAATCACGGCCAAAACGCTCCCGCCGCAACACCAATTCCGACTCCCGTCAGGCGCCGGCCGAAGACAAACTGCGGCTGCCACCGCAAAACCTCGATGCTGAAAAAAGCGTGCTCGGCAGTATCCTGCTGATGAACGAAGCCATCGACGAAGTCGGCGAATCACTGAAGGCCGAACACTTCTACAGCGATGCACACCAAAAAATCTATGCCGCCATACATAAACTGTATGAAGCCGGCATCCGCGGCATCGACGCCATCACACTCGCCGAAGAACTGATCCGTCGCAGTGAACTCGAAGCCGTCGGTGGCCCCGCATACCTCGCAGAAATCCTTGAAACCGTTCCACACGCCGCACACGTTCGCTACTACGCCGATATCGTTCGCGACAAGTGGATGCAGCGCAGTCTGATCTACGCCTGCACCGAAATCCTCGCCGACTGCTACAATGCCGCCGACGACGTGGAATCGCTGCTGCAAAGTGCCGAACGGCGAGTCTTCAGTATTGTCGAGGAACAGGGCGGCACCGCCAGCATCGCCATCAGCGATATCCTCATGGATGCCTTCAATCGCATCGATGAAAGACTTCGCAAAACCGGAGACGTCACCGGAATCACCACCGGCTTCCGAGACCTCGATGAACAAACCACCGGGTTCCAGGCCACAGAACTCATCATCCTCGCTGCTCGCCCCTCCATGGGCAAAACAGCCCTCGTCTGCAACATCGCAGAAGCCGTGGCCCGCAAGTCCGGCAAAGGCGTACTGCTCTTCAGTCTCGAACAGTCCAACCTCGAACTGGCCGAACGCTTCCTCGCCATCACCGCCAAAATCAACGGCCATGACCTCCGCGCCGGAAACCTCAGCGAAGATCAGCACATGCAGCTCGTCAAAGCCTCTGACGACCTCGCACGACTGCCCCTGTTCATCGATGACAAACCCGGACGCACCATGACCCAGGTCGCCGCGCTCGCTCGACGTCTGCACCGCAGATCGCCCCTCGGCATCATCATCATCGACTACCTGCAGCTGATCGAACCGGAAGACAAAAACGCCCCCCGCGAACAGCAAATCGCCGGCATCTCCAGACGACTCAAATTCCTCGCAAAGGAACTGCGAGTCCCCGTTGTGGCACTCGCACAGCTGAATCGCGGAGTCGAATTGCGCGAAGACAAACGACCACGCCTCGCAGACCTCCGCGAAAGCGGTGCCATCGAACAGGACGCCGACATGGTCATGTTCCTGCACCGACCAGATGCCTATGACCCCGAAGATCGACCAGGCGAAGCCGAAGTCATCGTCGCCAAACACCGCAGCGGACCCACCGGCATCATCCGACTCACCTGGCGCAAGGAATTCATGCGATTCGAAAACTACAGCCCCATGAGCGATCAGGACTTTAATCTGTAGTCGTCATCACAACTCAACCTCCAGACCACGATCCTTCCAGCCGCGAAATCCACCGTCCATCGATATCACGGACGTATATCCCATCAGCTGCAGATTCTGTGCCGCCAAAGCTGAGCGGTAACCCCCGCCACAGTACAGCACCAGCGGCGTCGCCGGGTCCGGTACCACCTCCTCGATGTCCCGCTCAATCACGCCCTTCCCCAGATGCCGCGCACCGGGAATACGCCCCGCCGCATACTCGCTCTCCTCACGCACATCCAGCAGCAGAAACACATCACCCGCCGCTCGCCGAGTCAGCATCTCCTCAATCGTACACTCACGAATCTCCCGCCTCGCACGATCCACAATCTCCGTGAATTTCGCACCATGCGCCTTGGCCATCTGTCCAACCCCCAATAAGCTAAAAAACACCCTCGCAGCACGTCAGTGTAACACCACTGAAACAAAAACCGAAAGCCCCCCAACATGCCCATACCACAACTGCTGCTCGGAATCGCCGGAGGTTCCGGATCCGGCAAATCCACCGTCGCCGATCTCCTCTGCTCCGGACCCTGGAAACACCACATCTGCCGACTGACTCATGACTCCTGGTACCACGACCTGCCAGCACTGCCCCGCCTGCCCGACGGCAGCGGCAACTGGGATCACCCCGACTCACTCGATAACAGCCTGCTCCTGCTGCACCTCGACCAACTCCTGCAGGGCCATTCCATCCAGCAGCCAGTCTACGATTACTCCACACACCGCAGACTCGCACACACCCGGACCGTCAACCCGGCACCCGTGATTCTGCTCGAAGGAATTCTGCTGTTCGCCGTTCCCGCACTTTGCGAAAAATTGCAGCTCCGCATCTTCATCGATACCCCCGCTGACCTGCGACTGCTCAGACGCACCCTCCGCGATACCCGCGAACGAGGACGCTCGCTGCAGTCCGTCGCCACACAGTACGAACAGACAGTCCGCCCGATGCACGAGGCCTTCGTTGAACCCAGCCGAATCCACGCCCACCTCTGCGTACCCTGGATCATCGAAAATCAGCCGGCAATCGACACACTCAATGCCCGCATCGCCGCAGCTGTCGGTCACTGATCCGGAACCTGACGCCCTGCGCCGCAGACATCACGGCACAAATACAAACTCCGGAGAATTCAGCAGCACCCACACCACATCCTCCGCCACCAGACGCCAGTCCTCCCGCAACCGCTCCGTCGGCGGATCACCCTCCCGAGCCGACTCTTCCTGCTGCTGCTTCTGCCGCGTCGCCTCTGAATTCAGATGATTCGACCAGCTCACAGAATTCCGCCGTGACTGCGGTGGCCGTTTCACCGCACCCGGCACCAGCCGATCGGAAAAACCTGCCCGCAACTCATTCGCCAGCCCCTCCACCTCCGCTGCACTCGGCTCCCGAGTCAGCAGTCGACGAAACAGCTCCCGCACCAGCTGCTCCGGACTTTCCGCCGCCACCGCAGCTTCCGTCGCCGCCGAATTGTCACTGAACTGCACCAGACGATGCCCCGCATTCCCGTTCGCCAGCGTCAGAGGCTGCAGCACAGTCGCCTGATCGTCACGCACCGACAACCCGTGCGGCCGCGAATCACGCCAGCCAAACACTGTCAGCAGATCCACCAGACTCTGAGCCACCGGCAGCGCCAGCGCCGGACGGTCACGCTCATTCGACAGTGAACACAACTGCCACGCTCGCTGCGGCTGACCCAGATTCAGAAACGAATCATCCGGACGACGACCCTCCGGATCCAGCGTCAACAGCTCGGCATCAAACCCCTTACCCACCGCCGCATACAACGAATCCACCATCTGCTCAGCCGTCATGCGCCGCAATGTCACAGCCCCAAACAAACGCGCCACCGGAGCATCCTCAGGGGCAGACTCACGCTGCCACGCATCAGTCAGCAGCAGCAGCCGTGCAGTCGCCTTCAGGTCATAACCCACTGCCATGTGCTGCCGACCCAGCAACTCCAGCAGCTCCCCATGCACTGATCGACCGCCCGACCAGTCATCCTGATCACGCAGCAATCCCTGACCAAACAGCTGCGACCAAAGCCGATTCACCATCACCCTGGCAAAATCTGATGTCACCGGGTGCGTCAGATGCAGCGCCAACTGCTCCCGCGAATCCCCCGGATCACGCAGCAGCCGCTGCCACAAAGGATCGACACCACTCGCATCCGCACCAAATGTCCACGCCGGAGACACCACCGTTCCCGGTTCAATACTGACCGTCACACGGCCATTCCGCTCACCATCCGGGCCCTTCGGCACACTGCTGGTCGCCGGAATACTGATCGCCCCGCGATTCAGCAGGGCCGCCATCTCAAACAGCTGCTTCTGTGAAACCTCGTTCACCGGCGAATCATGGCACCGCGCACATTTCAAATTCCGCGCCCCAAATGCCGCACCCAGCACTATCGAACGCTCAGCCAGCGGCACGTCGTTCTGCGAAGCCATCGCGAAACCCGCAGGACCTCCGCCCAGACGACTGCCCCGCATCATTACCAACTCGGTCGCAAAACGATCCGTCGGACGATTGTCCAGAAATGACTCGTAAATCCACCAGCGAAACGGCCCGGTATTGTTCAGCTCAGGCTTCAGTATCCCCGGATTCTCAGCCAAAACATCCTGCCAGTACGACACCCAGTGATCCGCCCATCGCGGATCAGCCAGATACCGATCCACAGCCAGCGCCCGTCGACGCTCTGAAGGCTGTGACAAAAACCACTGTCGCTCCTCCGGAGTCGGAATCACTCCCACCGTACTCAATGCCAGACGCCGCAGAAATGTCAGATCATCCACCAGCGGTCGCGGCTGCAATCCCTCGTCAGCCAGTGTCTTCAGCAGCAGCCGATCCACGTCAGCCGCAGCAATCCCCGCCGCATCGGCCCCAATCACGTCACGCACCACCGCATGCCGAGCTGTCCAGTACGCCGACTCCTCCGCGCCCTGCCGAACCCGCTCCTCGGATTCCAGACGCACCAGAAACTGCTGCTGCTCTGTCAGCAGCTGACGCCAACCTGACTCGTCCAGACTGTACCGCTCTGCACCCGCCGACAACACCTCAAAACCACGCTCCGGGGAACCCAGTGCCACCACTGTCTCACCCAGTTCCACACGCATGCTTTTGCCGCCAGCCAGAGTCTCCAGCTCAAACACATGCTCCCCGGTGGCCAGTGAAACCTCAACCGTCACCTCCTGATCCCCGGCCTGCACCGGGTGCATCCCCGCATACAGCGGCTCCGGCGGCACCGGCACCTCCTGATGACCATCCGACGCATAGGGCAGCAGATTCAGCTTCGCCACCTCACGCCCGTCAATCAGCAACCGCGCCGCACTGCGCGCTCGCACCAGCACTCGCGTCTGCTGCTCTTCCGTACTGACCACCGTACGCAGACGCACCACACACGGATTACTGCGGTCACCAATCAGCCCACCGTCAATGTACTTCCGCGGCAGCCGCGACAAAGCCATCACCGGCTGCTCCCAGCGCGTCGTGATTCTTGTTCGCTCACGATTCCACGGATCCGACTGCTTCACATACTCCCGCACATCCACCGTCACCACACCACGCGACAGCTGCTCCGCCGCCAGCTCCGGCAGCGATTCCGAACGCCGCGTTGTCCGCCACCGCCCCGACACATCCGCGTCCGTCAGCATCCGTCGCCAAACCGCCACACCATCCAGCACACCCTGAAAACTGCTCTCCGGATTTCCACCCATCGAAGAACCAATCCAGACCTGATCGTCGTCCACATAAGGAGCTCGCGAACTGGTCCGACCACCCATGTCCCATGACCCATCCGTCGGCTCACCGTCAATCCACGCCACCGGAGATTCACTGCTGCCAAATCGAAATGACACCGCCACATGATGCCACTCACCATCCGCCGCAAATCCCCGACTGGAATTCCAGCGATGCAGCTCACCAGCGGCCGCTTCCGTCTCCCGGCCCTCCGCATTCACACCTGCCGGCACGTCGGCTGAGCGGAACAGAAAACTGACTCGCGCCGTACCACCCATCCCCCGCAGTCGCAAAGCCCAGCTCTGATTCTCTTTCTTCGTCCCCGAACGACCCGTACGCCCCTTCCCAATCAGATAGACCTGCTGGCCATCCTTCAGCACGGAGGTTCGCACCCACGCCTCCAGACTGATCGCTTCACCCGCCGCGAAGTTCAGCCGACCACTGCCGTCATCCGCAAACTGCAGCCACGATCGACCGTCCAGCTGCAAACCCCGATTGTCCGGAGAAAAATCGGGAAACTCAGGAGGTCGAGGCCCGGCGGACTGCAGCACCGGAACACCACGCACGTCCGCCGGTCGCCAACCCCCCAGCGAACTCGCCAAACCACCTGACCCCTCATCAAACAACCACTCCGCCACCGGCTCCGTGCCCGCTGCTGCCGCCGACTCCTGCGCCACGCCGGATGCACTCAGTAAACACCACACAATCACCAGCCGCCGGATTCGCTCACACATCGCCATCACCCCCGCCACGACCCGCAATTCTCAGCCGAAAATCTCCGCCACCGCACGACCACGCGCCAACGGCAGCGGCCGATTCAGATTATCATGAACTTCCCGCGTGTAGTCGATGCCCAGCGCGTAATACATCGTCGCTGCCAGATCCCCAATCGTCACCGCCTCCCGATCCGGCACCGCACCATAACGGTCCGACGCACCGTAAACCGCCCCACCTCGCACTCCACCACCAGCCATCAGCACCGTATAACACTTCGGCCAGTGATCCCGACTGATACTGTCGTTGATCTTCGGAGTCCTGCCGAATTCACCCATCCACACCACCAGGGTCTCCTCCAGCAATCCACGATCACTCAGATCACGGATCAGCGTCGGCAGCGTCCTGTCTGTAACCGGCAAATGCCACTCCGGCAGAATCTCGTACATCCGAGTATTATCAAAACCATGAGTATCCCAGCCGCCATCCGTCTTGCTGCGGCCGCCGATACTGGGAGCAAAATACACGGTCACAAACTTCACACCATGCTCCACCAGTCGCCGCGCCAGCAGACAGCTCTGACCATAGGTCGTCCGACCATAAGCCTCCCGCAACACCTCCGGCTCGCTCGAAAGATCAAAAGCCCGCCGCACGCGATCCGAATTCAACAGCTCCAGTGATCGCTGGTAATACGCATCCAGACCCTCTGCCACCGCCGATCGGTCCAGCTGACGCGACTGCGAATTGATCAGCTGCTGCAAACCACGGCGACTTCCCAGACGATCCAGTGACACACCCTGCGGCAGACTCAGTTGCGTCAGCCGAAATGCCGGATCATTCGGATCATCCTGAAAGAACAGCGGATCATGCTGCTTCCCCAAAAAACTGGCACGCTGCCCCGGTGTCGTGCTGCCGTCCGCAATCTGATAGGGATACGACACCGCAGTCGGCAGATCACTGACACCCGGCGCAGTCGCAGCCACCACCGAACCATAACCGGGAAACAGATCCAGAGATTCCCGCAGACGCTGATCATCAATCGGCGGCTCATAACCAGTCAGCGCTGTATAGCCCGCAGAATTGTGATTGTTCATCGTGTGATGCACCGTTCGGATCTGCGCGAAATGATGCAGCACCTTCGCCGTCTCCGGCAAATGCTCGCACACCGGCAAACCCGGAACCGAACTGGCAATCGGACTGAACAGTGAACGATAACCCGTCGGCGCCTGCAACTTCATGTCAAACGTGTCGACATGACTGGGACCACCCCACTGAAACAGAAAGATCACCGACTTCGCCCGCACACGAGGACCCGCCACAGACTGCCCGGCAGCACCCTCGTCCGCTCGCAGCCAGCGCGGCAGCGTCAGACCGAGCAGACCCGGACCATACGCCCGCAACAGATCCCGCCGCTGAAACTGACCAATCCTCGACAGCAATCCACTCATCCTGACCCCCCTCACACACTCACACACGGACTCACTGCCGCAGCAGAAATTCATTCGAATTCAGTACCGCCCACACCACGTCCTCCAGCCCCCGACGACGGTCCGGCTGACTCGCAACATGCTGCACCATCGCCCGCAATTCCTCAGCGGCAGGCGGACGACACAATGCCCGCCACCAAAGCGATTCCACAAAAACCTCCGTCGACTCGCCGGACCGCAGAGACTCACTGATGCAGTTGTCAGATCGACTCAGCAGCTCCGACACCACAACCCCGCCCACCATCTCCATCGTCTGCGCCAGCGTCGTCTCACCCAGCCGCTCACATTCACACGTCTGAATCCGACCAGGTTTGCCAAACAGCGACAAAAACCGATCTCCCGACTCAGGACGACTGTAACGATGACCTCCCCCACGCACTCCCGCCAGCTGCACCGCTCGCATGCCCGCAGGCTGACCGCCAAACCGCGGCGATACACCCAGCACCACACCAATCCCGTCCAGCAGCTGCTCCGCCGTTAATCGTCGCGGTACTGCTCGCGCAAACAGCGGAACCGCATCCGCGTCCGACAACTCCGCGGCCGCTCCAGACTCCGACGAAAGCTGCCAGACAGCCGAATTCAAAATCAGACGCATCAGCGGTCGTACCCGCATGCCACCCGCCCGAAATTCCCGCACCAGTACCTCCAGCAGCTCCGGATTCGATGGCGGATTCGTACCGCGAAAATCATCGATCGGATCCACCACGCCCTGACCCATCAGCTGATGCCAGATGCGATTCGCCTGCGTCGCTGCAAAACGCTCGTTACTCTCCGACCCCAGCCAACCCGACAGCACCTGCAGCCTGTCCACTCCCTCGCCACCCGCCAGTGCCGACAACTGCTGATCCGCCGTACCCAGAAATCGCAATTCGGCTCGCTCGCCCGTACGCGGATTCTTCACGTCACCGCGAGCCTTCATGAACACCAGCTGCTCACCATCAAACTCATGCTTGTCATTAATGTCCCGCCGCCGGTTCTCAAGAATCTTGTAATCCACCCGCGCAAAGAAATTCGTCCAGCCGTAATAATCGTCCTGCGTCCAGCGATCAAACGGATGATTGTGACACCGCGCACACTGCAGCCGCACACCCAGAAAAACTTGCGCCGCAGACTCCGCTCGCTCCTCAGGTGTTCGTAATGCCCGATAGAAATTCGTCGCCGGATCCGTATACGTGCTGCCCCGCGATCCTATCACCGCCGACGCAAACTGATTCAGCGGACGATCCGACCGCACACCGTCCCGAATCCAACGATGAAAAACCGACACTCCCTTCGCATCCAGCGTCTTGTCCTCCACACGCAGCAGATCAGCCCACCGCAGCGTCTGAAAATCCACAAACTCCTCAGACTCCAGCAACTCATCAATCAGACGCGCACGACGATCCACCGCCGTCGAACTCAGAAATGATCCGGCCTGCTCACGAGTCGGCAGCAGACCCGTCAGATCCAAATACAGCCGCCGCACAAACACCTCGTCACTGCACAGCTTCGCAGGATTCACCTGCAGTCGCCGCAACTGCCCGAAAACCGCCTCATCAATCGCATTGACCGCCGCCGGAGCCTCAAAGCGGAAATCCGCCACCCCCCGCAGATACTCCACACGAGCCACCTGCTGCTGATCCAGATAACGCACCGTCACCGTCGTCTGCCGAACACCCGAAAACTCCCCAAAATTCACCTCACCCGCTCCGCTCACAGACACACCCGGATGCGATGACTCAAACACCGCCAGATCATTCACCACACGCCGCGTCCCGTCCGAATACTCCGCCGTCGCCGTCAACCTCTGAGCCTTCTGCTCGCCCACCAATGTCGACATCCCTGGCTCAACCAGCAAACGCCTCAATCGCACCACTCCCGCACCCGCTGCCCCGTCACGCGGCATCCCGGCCCCGATCCAGTCCCGCAACACTCGATACTCCAGCGACTCCACTCCAAACCGACGACCACCCTCGTGAGGCACCTGCATCAGCGGCTTCCGCAGCAGCAAACTCTCCTCCGGCTGCTGCACGTTGACACGACGAGCACCCAATGAGCGAGTCAGTGTCAGGTAATCCAGATCCGGGTCCTGACCACGCAGCGACAATCGCAGGCCTCCCTTCCCATTCTGGTTCCCATGACAGGTCCCCAGACTGCAGCCCGATCGCGACAGCACCGCCATCACCTCGTTCCGAAATGACGGAACTTCACCGGCCACAACCACACCACAGGCAGCCACACACAACCAACCCACAATCAGCAGACTGGTTGTCGCAACAATCTTCATGGCACACACCATCCGGCAGGTCAGCGTTCGTAAATCGGCAGAAATCGGTAATTCAGGGCCATTGCCAGCAGCGACATCGCTGTTCCATACGCAGAACCATGATTGCTCTCAAAACTGCCGTCCTCGCCCTGCAACTCCCTGAGCTCCTTCGCAGTCCGACGATTCCACTTCTGCCACGAATCAAAATCACCCTGAAATAAAGCCTGAGCCATGTAGTAACGGTAGTACTCAGGATAACTGTACTCCTGATGCTCAAGATCAGCCGTGATCCTGCCCAGCACCGCCTGATACTCCTTCAGATCCTTCCTGCGGCTGATCGCATAAACCAAAGTCGAAATCGCCTTGATGTTCGCTGTCCCGCCGCCACCAATCCCCGAATACCCAACCTCACCACGATTCGTGGTCATCGACCGAAAATAATCAATCGCCTGATCCACAGCCTCATCAGGCACCCGAATCCCCGCATTCCGCGCCGCCAGCAATCCCATCAGAACCGCGCCCGATACCGAAGTGTCCGCGTCCGTCGCATCCGGTGAATACCGCCACGCATGAAACGGATTGTTCTTCTGCGATGTCACCGAAGCACGCACCGCCAAATCCAGTGCCTGACCCACCGAACGACGCTGACCCTGCTCAGCCACAGCACCTGCCGCACCGCCCCCGGACTCCGCACCAGCCCACAACGTGGACTCGTCCAGGACACCATACACCTCACTCAGTGCCAGACACGCAAAACCATGGTGATACATGCTGCCATGACCCATGTTCGTGGCGAAAAATCCCGTCTCCCCGGACTGGCTGAGAATCATGCTCCGCACCGCCCGCCGGATCGGTTCACGGTACGGACCAAAATTCGGATCCTCACCGCTGGCCAGAAACGCCATCACACACATGCCCGTCACACCCGGACCGTTATCACCGCCGTCCCAGCTGCCCTCCGCTGTCTGATTGGCCGCCAGCCACTTCAGTCCACGCTCGTAAATCTGCTCCACCTCACGCGGCACGTCCGAACCAAAACGCAACTGAGGATCCTGTGCAGAAACGGGAACTGAAAATGCCACACTGATCAGCAGCGCAGACGCACACAGCCACCGCACACGCACCCAATCACCCACCCACGAACTGTCCAGTAATCGCATGCTGTCCCACTCCCGCAAAGCAGCAGAAAATCCCGCCACCAATCCCCGAAGTAGAACCGGAAATTTGCTGTCATGCCACCGGATTCCGGTGGAAATCGGGATTCCCCGCGAGGAAATCACTGGGGAGCCTGGAATTCCGGCTCAGCCACCTTCTGCAACTCCGGATAATCCGCGCGCACGCGCCGCAGAAACTGCTCCGCACGCTCCACCTGCTCCACACTCCCCCCCGCTCGCACACACTGCTCCGCAAACTCCAGAATCGGTCGCACACCCGACAACCGCTGCTCACGCCCCCGCACTCCCTCAGCAGAGCCCGCACTCACCGCACGAATCGGCCCCAGCTCCGACTCCGCCAGACGCTGCAGCTCCGGAAACGCCTCCCAGTCGCCCCAGCGAGCCAGACTGGTCACCGCCGTAAATCGCAGCACAGAACCCGCCGCCAATCGCCGCATACAACGACTGGATGCCCCATGACCAATCACACCCGGCTCATACGTGCGAAAAAAATCCAGCGACTGCGCCAGCGCCAGTCGCATCGTGTCCCGACCTCCAGCACCCAAAAACTGACGCTCCACCTCCGCCAGACCAGACTCGCCCGTCAGCAGCAAATACCCACCCAGCAATCCCTCAGCACCAAACCGAAACTCACCCGTTTCAGCATCCAGAAACCGCTCCCGCAAAAACTCAGCATCCCCCGCATCACCACTCAAACCCAGCAGCAAACCATACAACCCCAGACGCTCAGGACTCATCAGCGGATCCGCTATCCACTCACGCAGACGCGCCGGCTGATACAAACCACGGTTCGCCTTCACGTCCGCATACGCCGCGCCCGCAAACTCGGCCCACGCATCACCAGCCACCTCCGCGTCCGCAGACTCCAGATGCCCAGCATAATACGGCAGTCGCAGGGCCGCCGGTCGCGAGCGATCCGGCAGACCACGCAAATACTCAAAACACTCGGCACTGATCGCCAGATTCTCCGTCCAGTCCACCGGCTCCGGCGAACTCACGGCCTGCGACGCTGTCGCTGTGACTGTCGCCGCTCCCGACTCAGACCCGGAAACACCCCCCGTGTCAACCGGTACCCCGCTGAACGTCTGCAGTAACGGTGGCTCAGACGGCAGGCCACGGTCGCCGTACAGCAAAAACAAATCCCCCGATCGCCCCACAGCCTCGCCCGGATAAACAATCTGAACACCCGGCTTAAGCCCACATGCCGCCAGGTCCTCCGCTTTTCCAGCCAAAACCGCTCGCACACGCAGCACACTGCGAGCCGGCTGGCCACCACCCACCCCGTCCACTCGCAGCAGCGCCGCCACCACCACAAAATCCGACAACACAAACTGCTCAGAAAATGTCTGCGGCGGAGCCAGGCAAAAAGGACATGACCAGAGCCGGCTCACCGTCAGCACCACAGCCAGCACACACGCCAGCGCACGCAGCATGAAACGCTTCATATGAGAATCCATTCTCGATAAGCACGAACCAAGCCCAAAGTCTACCCGCAGGCCTCGGAATCACGAAAGCCGGAGCTGCACCGGGGGCTGCGGAAATCAGAAAAAATACCATCCCCGGACCGAACCCCTGTACCTGATCAAAATGCCACCAGCAGAACCCGCCACAGCGATTCCGCAGTCGACAAAGTCGCTCAAAAAACAGGCACACCACCGCGCAGCACATCTTCCCCAGCTTTGGAAATCAGCCATCTGTCAGAGTTTTTCCCGGTTTTCTGCCAGGTATGACCGGCAATTGTTTTGCATTCCCGAAGATTCTCGTTCAAACTCCTGCCCGGCGTCTAAAACAGCCGTGAATTTGCCGCAAAGCGGTGCAGCTTTTGCTCGCCCGCCACGCATGGTTGTTTATGTGCCACCTTTTGGACTACCAGCGGATTTGGGGCGTTCGTGCACCCCGCTCCCTGGCGACATCCAAGCCTGCTCTGCGTTGTTTCTCGAATACTTCAGCCAGCGATCCAAAAGACTCGCTGGTTGCCTGTTCGTCGATGGCGTTGTTTTTCTCTTTTGTCGCTGGAGGATCTTCTGATGAAAAAGTCTGCTCGCAGCCTGCAAGCTGCAGATCGGCGTGGTTTCACGCTGATCGAACTTCTCGTCGTGATCGCAATCATTGCGATCCTTGTCGCGCTGCTGCTGCCTGCTGTCCAGCAGGCTCGCGAAGCCGCCCGCCGCACGCAGTGCAAAAACAATCTCAAGCAGATTGCTCTCGCCTGCCACAATCACCATGACGTCTACAACGCCATGCCACGCGGCTGCTACGGTCCGGACATCACCGTTGCATGGGGCGGAAACGGGCCCCTCAACCTGACTTTCAATGATCACCAGTTCATGGGAGTGCTGCCGCAGCTGCTGCCCTTCATTGAACAGGACAACCTCTACCAGCAGATCGCCATCTGGAAAGGCGTCGACTTCCGACCAGGGACTTCTCCGAACACCTACCTCCCGGAAGTACGATACTCCTCCGATGCCACCACCTGGAATCTGGCGCGGTTCACAATCCCAGCTTTCCTCTGCCCATCTGACCCGCAGAAAAGCACCAGCGGAAACACCCCGTCCCGCATGCACATGAATGAAAGTGCATCCGGTGGCACATTCACCCTCGGCCTGTTCGGCGGTGAACAGGGTACCGGTGCCACCAACTACATGGGCGTAGCCGGGTTCCTCGGCAATATCCAGCGCTGGGCCAGCTGGGCACAGTACAAAGGCGTCTTCGGAACGCGAGACTTCAAAGTCAACTTCCGAGACATCACTGACGGCACCAGCAACACGTTCCTCTTCGGCGAAATCACCGGCGGCGACCTCTACAACTGGCGCTGGATGATGGCCGGAGGATTCCCGGCTGCATGGGGACTCAACAACACCGCCACTCAGAACTGGTACCAGTTCGAAAGCTTCCACACCGGAATCGTCCAGTTCGCTATGGCTGACGGCGCCGTACGTGCCATCAGCAAGAACATTGACGGTGGTAATGGGGCTCTCGGTCGGACCTTCATGAATCTGGCCTCCATGGCGGACAACAATGTGATCGGCGAGTTCTGACGTGTGAATAAACCCGGACTTGATCCTGCAAAACGGCAGGTGCAGTCCTACAACAACGAAGGAAAAGTCTGCTATGCGAATGACTTTGTGTTTTCTGATGCTGCTGGGATTCGTGGTCGGATGTGGTGACGGTGCTGGTGCACCAACACCTCCATCAACTGAAACCGAAGCGCCCAAGGAAGATGATGCTGCCAAGACAGCATCTCCCCCACCGCTGCCGGCTCCACAGTAGTTCACTGTTCTGAATCTGTCTGACATGGGTGGGCGATGTCACTAAGTCGCCCACCCTCGTCTCACTTCTGACCTGTTATTTGCAATCTTCGGATCCAACTCATGAATTACGCTGTTCTCTGTTGCTTCACTGCAACATGAACGGCAAGCTGAACTCACAATTTTCAGGCTTCGGCAAACTTTCATGCCTGCTGCCAAGTCAGCCGAACCGAGTTTCCTTGTTTTCCTTGTTACTCGGAGGAATGGTATGAAGCGTTTTGTACGTGGCGCCCTGGTTGCGCCCTCAGCCCCCGCTCGGCGTGGATTCACGCTGATCGAACTTCTCGTTGTGATCGCAATCATTGCGATCCTTGTCGCGCTGCTGCTGCCTGCTGTCCAGCAGGCTCGCGAAGCCGCCCGCCGCACGCAGTGCAAAAACAATCTCAAGCAGATTGCTCTCGCCTGCCACAATCACCATGACGTCTACAACGCCATGCCACGCGGCTGCTACGGTCCGGACATCACCGTTGCATGGGGCGGAAACGGGCCCCTCAACCTGACTTTCAATGATCACCAGTTCATGGGAGTGCTGCCGCAGCTGCTGCCCTTCATTGAACAGGACAACCTCTACCAGCAGATCGCCATCTGGAAAGGCGTCGACTTCCGACCAGGGACTTCTCCGAACACCTACCTCCCGGAAGTACGATACTCCTCCGATGCCACCACCTGGAATCTGGCGCGGTTCACAATCCCAGCTTTCCTCTGCCCATCTGACCCGCAGAAAAGCACCAGCGGAAACACCCCGTCCCGCATGCACATGAATGAAAGTGCATCCGGTGGCACATTCACCCTCGGCCTGTTCGGCGGTGAACAGGGTACCGGTGCCACCAACTACATGGGCGTAGCCGGGTTCCTCGGCAATATCCAGCGCTGGGCCAGCTGGGCACAGTACAAAGGCGTCTTCGGAACGCGAGACTTCAAAGTCAACTTCCGAGACATCACTGACGGCACCAGCAACACGTTCCTCTTCGGCGAAATCACCGGCGGCGACCTCTACAACTGGCGCTGGATGATGGCCGGAGGATTCCCGGCTGCATGGGGACTCAACAACACCGCCACTCAGAACTGGTACCAGTTCGAAAGCTTCCACACCGGAATCGTCCAGTTCGCTATGGCTGACGGCGCCGTACGTGCCATCAGCAAGAACATCAATGGTGGCGACGGAGCTCTCGGACAGACCTACATGAACCTTGCTGCCATGGCTGACAGCAACGTGATTGGTGAATTCTGATTCGGTCGATATTGATCACAACAGGATCCTGAAAGGTTTTCGATATGCGTCACGCTCTCTGTTTTCTTATGCTGACTGCCTTTGTCGTCGGTTGCGGCGGTGGTGCCGGTGCACCCACCGCTCCGTCAACACAGACCGAAGCCCCCAAGGCTGAAGAGCCAAACACCGCGTCACCACCGGCACTGCCGGCGCCGCAGTAATCCTGTCCGTTACGGTTCCAACCGGACTGGCATTCTGAAACCGATGAATCCGCTCGCGTGGATTCATCGGTTTTTTCTTGTCAGCAGCGCCGCATACCCAAAACGTCATCCAGTTGCACTGTTGGCAACTGCTGCAAAGCACCCTCTTCAGCTCGCCCCAGCAGTACCAACTGCCCGCGAATACTCTGCCGGGCATCCGGGTATCCACGCAGAACGCGACCGTCCCGCAACTCCACCAGCAGCTCATAAGTCTCATTCAGCCCCGGCATGTCTGCATGCACCGCCTCCGGAAATCGCTCCCACGCCCA
>VFQS010000308.1_pt1 | contig 59392 bp, 60 predicted proteins | sample 3512361 | NCBI WGS metagenome assembly VFQS01 (sample SAMN10412375, study PRJNA504923) | tailings metagenome | isolation source: Relicate 1 Philex TSF3 active mining | place: Philippines | reverse complement strand
GCAGATAGAGTAGAATTCTTAGAAAAGGTAAAAGAATATGTTGGAGAAACGTGTTTGTTGGTTACTGGCGAAACCGATTTCGAGGCAAGACAACAGGCCAAAGAACAAATACTCAACAGACAAAAGATGTGCATTGCTGGCAGCAGGCAAATCTTTGCAGAAGGAATCTCAATAAATGTATTAAGCTGCGTTATACTAGCAGTGCCAATGAGTAATGATAGTTTACTTGAGCAGATTGTAGGCAGAATTATGCGTCCTCATGAAGGCAAACTAGACCCTATAGTTGTAGATATACAGTTTGCTGGCTGGGCGGATAAAAAGCAGAATACAGACAGGCTTGGCCTTTACCTACGAAAAGGCTGGGAAGTTGTAACGGTTTAAAAAATTTCACTTGTAACTGCACAACCAGTGTGATATAATATACTTTAAGTTGTAGAATATGACACTTTTCTTTAACCTACAAACACTTGAGACTAAAACACGGAATGATCCTAAGAAATTAGTCGAAGCTTTGCGATTGCATTATTTAGGCAAAACAGCACCAAAAAACGCCAAAGATTTAGTGAAACCACTTAGTAATATTGTTGGTACTAGTTTCTTACTTAATGCAAAAGCACTATTTGAAGATAAAACTACAGATATAGTATACAAAGCACAATATATAAGATTAGCTGGTCGCAGAGACTATCTACTATATAAATTGTATAACTATAATTATCTAGATTTGTCTTATTTTTTGGATATAAATGTTAACACAATACAACATAATCCGCTACTAACGATAACCGAAAACAAAATTTATTTTAAATACGAGGAAAAATAAAAAATGGCACTTAGTTTTAAACAAACCAAAGGCAAAGCAATCAAAAATACAGTTGAAGCATACGAATATAAAGATGGTGAAAACACAGTTCGTTTGATTGGCGGAGTCCTTCCAAGGTATATTTATTGGCTAAAAGGCACTAATAACAAGGATATTCCTGTGGAGTGCCTAGCATTTAGCCGCGAAAAAGAAAAATTTGACAATCTAGAAAAAGACCACGTACCTGACTTTTTCCCAGATGCAAAGTGTAGCTGGAGCTATAGTGTAAACTGTATCGACCCTAAGGACGGTAAGGTTAAAGCACTTAATCTTAAGAAGAAGTTGTTTGAGCAAATTCTAACAGCTGCTGAAGATTTGGGCGATCCTACAGATTACGACAATGGTTGGGATGTGGTATTTAAGCGTACAAAAACTGGACCACTTGCATTCAATGTAGAATATACACTACAAGTTTTGCGTTGCAAGCCCAGGGCACTAAGTCCTGAAGAAAGGGAACTAGCAAATAAAGCTCAGAATATTGATGAAAAGTTTATTCGTCCAACACCTGAGGAGGTTCTAGCGCTTTTAACCAAGATTACAACTAATGCAGAAGAAGAAAGTTCTGATTCCGCAGAGCAAGAAGCTGTAAAAGAATTAGGCTAAATCAAAAAGCCCGCTAAGTCTAAAGTTTAGCGGGCTTTTTTGTCTCGTAAAAGGAAAGCATGAAAATTTTATTTACAGCCGATATACACATAAAATTAGGTCAAAAGAATGTACCAGTAGACTGGGCTAAAAATCGCTATGACTTACTGTGGAAAGAGTTCGAGCGCTGTCAAGAACAAGCAGACGTATTTATTATAGGTGGCGATGTATTCGATAAGCTGCCTAACATGGAAGAACTAGAAGTATATTTTGATTTAATAAATCATTGTACTGTTCCCACTATAGTATACAGTGGCAACCACGAAGCAGTTAAAAAGAATACGACATTTATGTCTAATCTTGCTAAGGCCACTAATAAAATGAATAGAAATGTAATAGTCATTGATGACTATTACAGCGATTATGGTATAGAGTTTGTACCTTATAACAAACTAAAAGATTTTGAACAGGGCAATCATCCTTGGCCTGAAGGTGGCCAAGTACTGTGTACCCATGTTCGCGGCGAAATTCCACCACACGTACAAGCAGAAGTCAATTTAGAAATATTTAAAGACTGGGGCTTGGTTTTGGCTGGAGACTTACACAGCTATGAAAACTCGCAACGTAATATTTTGTATCCAGGCAGTCCTGTTACCACTAGCTTTCATAGAAATTCCGTGGACACTGGAGTTATCTTGCTTGACAACGATACTTTGGATCACACTTGGATCAAACTACAAGTCCCACAACTTATCAGAAAAACAGTAGGGGTAAATGACCCTAAACCGCAAACGCCATATGATCACACCATTTATCAGGTTGAAGGCGATATGCAAGAACTTGGTGAGTTAGAAGATAGTGATTTAATTGATCGCAAAGTGCTAAAGCGTGAGACAGATACAGCGCTGCTACTAGACAAAGACATGACACTAAATGAGGAAGTTGGCGAATATTTAAGATATATATTACAACTACCTGATAACACCGTAGAGCTAGCATTACAGGAATTACAAAATTATGCAGACAAAATCGAACAAGTATAGTACTGCACAAGTTTGGTCTCAACCAAACTGTCCTGCTTGCGAAGAAGCAAAACAATTACTGACTAAACACCAAATATACTGGGCTGAGTGCAAGCTAGGAAGTGGATACACAAAGGAACAGCTATTTGAGGCTGTACCAAATGCACGAAGCGTTCCACAGATATTCTTGAATGGATTTCACGTTGGTGGACTAACAGAATTAAAGAAGCTATTAAATGATAACTATTAAAGAATTAAGATGGAGCAATGCTTTTAGCTATGGGCAAGGAAACTGTGTTAATTTTGTAAAAGCACCACTAACACAATTGGTAGGCAAAAACGGACACGGCAAAAGCAGTATAGCACTTATACTAGAAGAAGTGTTGTTTAATAAAAATAGCAAGGGCATTAAAAAGGCAGATATTCTGAATCGCTATATAAAAGATAAAACTTATCTTATTGAGCTAGATTTGGAAAAGGACGGCGTAGACTATACAATTAAAAGCAGTCGTGGCGCTCAGCAAACTGTTAAACTGCTAAAGTCAGGTCAAGATATTAGTGGGCATACAGCAACCACAACCTATAAAATGATTGAAGACATTATAGGTATTGATCACAAAGGTTTTTCACAAATTGTATATCAAAGCAATGCTAGTAGCTTGGAGTTTTTAACCGCAGCAGATACTGCTCGTAAAAAGTTTTTAATTGAAATACTTAATTTAACCAAGTATACTCGTGCTGCTGAAGTTTTCAAAGAAGTATCGAGCGATCTAAGTAAAGATATTACAGCAGTACAAAGCCAAGTAAACACGGTAAAAGCTTGGCTAGATAAGTACGAAAAGCTAGATTTAACACCAAAGGATCTAGTGCCCGTACCAGACTTAGATCAGGCTATTTTACAACAAATAGCCGAACTAGATAATAGTTTAAAAACAATTGATACTACAAATAAAAAGATTAGTCAGAATAATACTTACAAGCAGCTGCAAAGTAAAATACAGCTTGTACCAATACCTGACGAACCAACAGAATCAGTTGAACCAGCCCAAACAGAAAAAGTACGACTAGATAAAACGGTTCAAGATGCTAATGCATTTATTAAGAAAATGCAAGTATTAAATGGTACTTGTCCAACTTGTTTATCACAAATTGATGAAGCAAAAGTATCTGGCATGATTAGTGAAAAGCATACTGAAATTGATAGTGCTAATACCAGGATACAAGAACTTGTAGAAATAATACAGTCACTGCAACAAGGTAAAAAAGCATGGGAAGAGGCTCAGAAATCACAAGAGCAGTGGGAAAAGTATCATCAATTAATTGATTTAACACTGCCAAACGAACCACTAGATCGTGGCTTAATGCAGCAACAGATTAGTACGCTGCAGCAAAGTATAGCTGAAACTAGGCAGCGTATACAAGATGCCGAAAAGCATAACACTAGTGCAAATACTCATAATGCCAAAGTAGATACCATCAGTAAACAGCTTGTGGAAATGACTGAGGAGTTAGAAACCTACAGTGAATCACTGCACAAACTCAGTGAGCGCATGAGTATAATAAATGTATTAACCAAAACATTTAGCACTACTGGACTAGTTGCTTATAAAATAGAGTGTTTGGTAAAAGATTTAGAAGAAATTACCAATAAGTATCTAGTTGACTTAAGCGATGGTAGGTTTCAAATTGGTTTCAAAGTTAATAGCAGTGATAAACTAAATGTAGTAATCACTGATAATGGCAAAGACATAGAGATGACTGCACTTAGTGGTGGCGAGAAAGCTAGAGTAAATGTGGCAACACTACTAGCCATACGCAAACTAATGCAGACCCTAAGCAGTAGCAGAATTAACTTATTAATTTTGGATGAAACTGTTGAAGCGCTGGATGTAGATGGCAAAGAAAAGCTAGTAGAAGTATTACTACGCGAAGAACATCTAAACACATTTTTAGTATCACACGGATTTACACATCCGCTGCTGGAAAAAGTAAATGTAACCAAGCGAGGAAATATATCTAGTATAGAGGTATAATATGATTAAAATAGAACAATTAAAAGATGGCGCTAAAGCCACCTATGTGCGTGACGGTAATCGCAGACAAGTATACCTGCACCACTTAATTACTCATGATGAACTAGCAACACTAGAAGTCACTGAGGGTACAGTAGTGTACAGTGTAGATGAGTCAGAAATCAAGGAACAAAGTGCACTTAGGCATAGTAGTACTCAAATACAAGTCGCCACTGCCACCACAGCCGCTGAATCTGCACCAAGCGAATCGCTGGCCCCTTCCCCACCGCCTGAGCGAAAAATGAGTGCTAAAGAGCGTGCTAAAGCCATGAAGTTAGCTGCTGAACAAGCTCAATCCACTGAACAAGCTGACTAATGGTAGACAGTAGAGCAAAAGGTGCTAGAGCAGAGACAGTTGCTCGTGATATGCTTCGCAAACATACTAAACTGAATTGGGAAAGAGTACCTGGAAGTGGTGCTCTTGACCCTAAACATCAGTTAAAGGGCGACCTTTACGTACCTGGTACACAAAATCTATTTTGTGTAGAAGTAAAAGGCTACGCTGAAGATCATTTAACTTCGCACCTATTAACTAGCAAAAGTCCACAATTAATACAATTTTGGCAACAAACCTATCGTCAGGCTTGTCAAGTAAACAAAGCCCCACTACTTATATTCAAATTTGACAGATCAAAGCTGTTTGTAGCATTTGAAGACCTACCCAGTCAACAATATAGATTTTTATGTGTTAGCTGTGATGGGCATGAGTTCTTTGTAGCACTTCTAGAAGATTGGCTTGAACACGAGAAAACACAATTTGTGTCTTGATTTTCTTAACTACTTGTAGTATAATTAAAGATTAAACAATGTCAATAACATTCACAACAATGCAACAAACAACAAATACACTACTGGTAGTTGATGCACTAAATCTAGCCTTTAGATATAAGCACAGCGGTGCAACTGACTTTGCAGAGGACTACCTGCGTACTGTGCAAAGTCTTAAAAAATCATATAAAGCTAGTAAGGTTATAATTGCCTGCGATCAAGGCAGTAGTCAGTATCGCAAAGAAATATATCCTGAATACAAACAAAATCGTAAAGATAAATTTGCTGAACAAACTGAGGCCGAAAAAGCACAGTTTGAAATTTTCTTTGAAGATTTTACAAAAACGCTAGAACATATTGAACAAAATACCGATTATCCTGTTATAAAGTTTCAAGGCGTAGAGGCTGACGATATTGCTGCGTATATTGTAAACAATAAACAAAACTTGCAAGTAGATAATATTTGGCTAATTAGTAGTGACAAGGATTGGGATTTATTAATTCAACCAAATGTCAGTAGATTTAGCTATGTTACACGCAAAGAAACAACAATTGATAATTGGAATACACATTATGACTTTAGTCCTGAGGACTACATTAGTATTAAGTGTCTTACAGGCGATTCTGGTGACAATGTCATTGGTGTGCCTGGTATTGGGCCTAAACGTGCTCAGCAGTTGGTTGCTGAGTATGGTAGTACTTACGACATTATTGCTAGCATTCCTATTGCTAGTCGATACAAATATGTTCAAGCACTCAATGAATCAAAAGAGCAACTCTTGCTCAACTATAAATTAATGGATTTAGTTACCCATGCACATGAAGCACTGGGTAGCGATAATTGTAAACAAATAGATGAAATATTGGAAATTTATGTCAATGATTGATACTGGCACTTATACTATTGCTACCTCAAATAATATTACATTTGGCCCATGTATTAGCTGCTTGGTTAATCCAGGAGCCAAATTACCTCAACGGGCGCACAGTAGTGATGCTGGTGCAGACTTATTTGCTTGGTTTGAAGGCAATACACAGGAATGTGAAATTTTTCCTGGCGAACAAAAAATGATTGATACTGGTATAGCGGTCAAAATTCCTAGAGGCTATGCTGGCTTTGTATACAACAGATCGAGTCAAGGTAAAAGGGGTATTCAGATCCCTCACAGCGTAGGCATTATTGATAGTGACTATCGTGGAACTATTAAGGTAATTTTGAAAAATTTGGGTGAAGACCCTTACAAAATTACACTAGGCGATAGAATTGCACAACTGGTAATCCAAAAAGTAGAACTAGTAACATTTACTGATATTTGGAATGACACACAACGAGGTACTGGCGGTTTCGGCAGTACTGGAACTTAATTAAAGGATATTATGACAGTTTCTACAAGAGCACAAGTAATCACACGTCGAACATATAACAGACCAGTTTCAGACGACGGTAAACAATTTGAAACATGGCAAGAAACTGTTGCCCGAGTAATTGATCACCAGCAGTGGTTATGGGAACGAGCAGTAGGTCGTGACCTAAACGATCGTGAATATGGCGAACTATATGATCTAGAACAATTAATGCTAGATCGCAAAGTCTCCATGAGTGGCCGTACACTATGGTTGGGCGGCACTGATGTAGCAAAATATCGAGAAGCATCACAGTTTAATTGCAGCTTTACTGAAGTTGAAACAGTGTACGATGTGGTGGATGTGCTGTGGCTACTACTACAGGGTTGCGGCGTTGGATTCAAACCAATTGTAGGTACACTCAACGGTTTTTCAAAGCCTATCAGAAACATCAAAGTAGTTCGTAGTACACGTACTGCAAAGGGCGGTAATGAAGAAAATGTTGAATATTGGGAGCCTGAAACCAAGACTTGGACTATTCAGGTCGGAGACAGTGCAGAGGCTTGGGCTAAGTCTGTGGGCAAGCTGCTTGCGGGTAAGTACCCTGCTGATACTTTGGTACTTGATTTTTCACAACTTAGACCTGCTGGCGAAAGGTTAAAGGGCTATGGCTGGATTTCAAGCGGAGACGAAGCTATTAGTGTGGCTTATACTGCTATTGCCAACATTCTTAATGGCAGGGCTGATAGTCTACTCACACGAATGGACATTCTGGATATTGTTAATCATCTGGGCACAATTCTTAGCAGCCGCCGAAGTGCTGAGATCGCATTGTTCGACTATGGGCAACCAGAATGGGAAGAATTTGCAGTAGCCAAAAAAGACTGGTGGTTGTATGACAATAGTCATCGCCAACAATCAAATAATAGTTTAGTGTTTCAAGAAAAACCAACTAAACAAGACTTAGAAAAGATTTTTAACTTAATGTTGGAGGCAGGTGGAAGTGAGCCAGGATTCATTAATGCAGTTGAAGCTAGACGCCGTGCACCGTGGTACAAGGGAGCCAACCCCTGCGTTGAAATCTTACTCGGAAATAAGTCATTTTGCAACCTTACAGAAACGGACATTGCCAAGTTCAAGGGTGACACAGCTGGATTACACGAAGCTATCCGTCTCGCAGCACGAGCAAATTATCGCCAGACATGCGTTAACTTACTGGATGGTATACTACAGGAAGCATGGCACCTCAATAACAGTTTCCTACGATTATGCGGGGTCGGTCTTACAGGAATCGCTAAACGTCCTGACATGACTGGGTATGATTATGAATATCTTAAGCGTACAGCTACCGCAGCAGCGGTTGGAATGGCCCAAGAATTGGGTTTACCGAGTCCAAAAAATATCACCTGTGTCAAGCCCAGCGGCACTTTGTCTAAAATCATGGACACTACCGAGGGAGTGCACAAACCACTTGGCAAGTACATCTTCAATAACGTACAGTTTAGCAGATTTGACCCAATCGTAGAAGTAGTACGTGAAGCTGGTTATAGAGTTATTAATCATCCAACTGACCCAAGTGGTGTGCTGATTACTTTTCCTGTAGAGTGGACAGATGTACCGTTTCACAAAGTAGCTGGTAAAGAAGTTAATTTGGACAGTGCAATTGAACAGCTAGAAAAGTATAAAGTTATTCAAACTAGTTGGACGCAACAAAATACTAGTGTAACAATTAGTTATGATCCTAGTGAAGTTCCAGAAATTATTGAGTGGTTACTTGATAACTGGGATTGCTATGTTGGGGTATCATTCATTTACAGAACTGATCCTACGAAAACTGCAAAAGATTTAGGCTATCTATACCTACCACAAGAAGTTGTAGATGAACAAACATATCGTGAATATGTACAAAATCTAAAACCAGTTGATCTTGAAATGGCGAATAGCTTTGATGAGATTATGGGAGAAGATTGTGCAACAGGAGCATGCCCAATAAAATGACACAAGAAGATCCAAAACAAAAAGTACTAAAACTTGAACTAACTATTGATGAAATAAATACACTATTGGGCGGACTGCAAGAATTACCTGCAAAGGTATGTAATCCGCTAACTAATAAAATAGTTAAACAAGCACAAGATCAACTTCCACAAGAAGAGGTTGTGACTAAATAAAAAAGCCCCGATAACGCAAGTTATCGGGGCTTTTTTCATACTGGTGTATCTAAATTACTATCTTCTTCATCAACAATATCGCTACTGCCTTCTTCACTAATATCTAGTTCACTAAATACAGTAATTAGTATATCTCTATACTCTGGGTCTACCATATGTAGATCTAGTAAGTATACATCTAAGTGACCATTTCGTAGCAGCTGTGCATGATACATAAACTGTCCAAATGCATCATCTGATTCCGGAATACTTTGGTTTGCATAATCTTCTAGCATTTGTGCAGCAGCTTGTAGCATCATATCTGGCACAATGCTTTTGGTAATCTGTACTAGTTTCAGAGCTTTGCCTTCACGCTCACGCATAATTTGATTACGTTTCGCACTGCTCCAGCTATAACCACCGTCTCCACCCCATAAATCCCAGGCTACACGACCTTTACTTGGAAAACCTTCTTCTCCACTGTTAAAGCCAGTTGCACGCTTATCTACTTCATGGCGACTGAAAAAACTATACATTCTAAGTACAGTTGATGCCGTTAGTGGATCACGATCTTTTAGCTGATTTGCTCTGGCTAAGCCAACAAGTGTGCCGCCAGGTTTGCCTTCGTCTTTCCATTTCAATGCTCGTTTAGCAGCACTGGCCATGCCACTTGTTGGTTTGTATGTCTTAGCCATTTTATCTCCTAATTTCTGTAAGCTAAAATAATATCTTTGCACAATTTGCTACGAACAATATCTTCGTCTACAAATCTAACAATATCTATTCCTTGTATTGATCCTAATCTACTAACCGCATCACTTAAGCCGCTGTTAGGTATATCGCACTGATCTGTATCACCGCTTATAATCATTTTGCAATTTTTACCTATTCTAGACAGAATCATTTTCATTTCTTCTCGTGTAGCATTTTGCGCTTCATCAAGTAAAACTACGCAGTTGTCAAAGGTTGTGCCTCGCATAAACCCTAGTGGTTTAGGTTCTATGTTTTTATTTTTAAGTGCATACTCATAAAACCCTTTACCTAAACTTTTACTAAATATATTGTCAAAAGGTTCTAGATATGGAGCATACTTTTCTTCTAATGTACCTGGTAAAAATCCTAAACCACGGCCAGTTTCTATATTAGGTCTGGTTAATATGATCTTATTTATGCGGCGATGAAACAGCTCGCTGGCTGCATATAAAGCCGCTATATAAGTTTTACCCGTACCTGCACTACCTATACCAAATATGATTTGATTTTCGTGTATTGCACGTAAATATTCATGCTGTATATAATTAAGTGGTTTTACTTCTTGAAAACCATACTCTACAGGATTATCTGGTGTACTAACTACTCGTCTTGCTTTTTTACCACTAGCCATAGACTTCCTTAAAGGATTGATGAAAAGTGGTCTGCTAGACTATATTATAGCAGACCACTTGCTGTGTGTCAACTATAATTATTTTTTGGGCGTTTCTTTTTTAACGTCCTCTACTTTTGTACCTTCAAGCTTTTTGTGTTGCTTAACTTCTTTGCAATCTTGTACCGGTTTACCTGTTTTGTCAAGCACAGGCTTACCGTCCTTCATTTTATCAATACAAACCTTTTTAGTTTCTGCGGCAAAAGCTGCATTGGCTAGCGGAAAGTATAGTAAAAATGCAAAACAAGCTGCTAGAATATAATAGTACTTTTTCATATGTTAACCTTTAGATTTCAGGAAAATGTTGTTGTGGAGCCGGTTTTCCACCAAAACCCGTAGAAACTTGTGGCTGCATGTTTCTGGGTTCTTGATAAGCCATCGGCTGAGGCTGTGAATACTGAATTTGTTGAGTTGTTGTGGTGACTGTTGTAGGTTGTGGTTGAGAAGCAACTCCTGCTATCTTTTCTTGACCGCGACTCCAAGCAGTGATACCTAACACAGCACCCATTGCCATATGAAACAGTCCGCCACCTTGTAGCGTTAGCGGAGCCCACTGACGAAATGCATCATTTGCTGCTTGCGTTTCCCAGAACTGTACAATAGTAAACATTATAGGAAATATAATAAAATCCGCTGCACAAACGCACATGTACATCATGGCCATCATTGGACGCCATTTTTTCTGCAACCAGCTTTCTTGTTCTTTTGGTGTTTCGTCTTTCTTTTCTTCTTTATCAGACATTAGGCATCCTTTTTACTAAATAATCCTAGTGCTTTAGCTTTTATATTCTTTGCCCACTGAGGCTCGGGAAAATGCCAACCAATTAGTGCACCGACTAATAACCAAATAATTGCTTCAATCATATATTACTCCTTATAATACTATTGGTAACCACATCCACAGTGCTTGACTTACAAGTATACTGCCAACAGCCCCTACTACTATACTAATCCAAAACATAGGCATACTAACGGCAAGTATACTAGCAGTTAACAGTACAATTCCTATTTGTAGTATACTGCCACTCCAAGTAAACCACGGACTCTTTTTGCGTGCTACTTCACGTTCAGCTTCTAGTGCTTTAGCTTTTTCCATGATTTCTTTCTTATCGGCCTCCATTCTAGCTGCTTCTTTTTCAAACTTTTCTTTATTAGCCGGGACTTTTGCTTCTACAGCACTAGTTTCGTATAGCACTTGACGAACATTCTTAGCCTGATACCAAGCCCACTGATTATTAGCAGCAATAGTATTATTCATAATCTTACTGCTATTTTGGCCGCCAATCATTGTATTAATGGCTAATAATGCTGCTAAAATTACAATAATAAAACCCGCTTTGTCTTTTATTTTTGCTTCACGTTCGCTTCTGCTAAGAGGCTTTTTTTCTTCTGTCATTGATGACTCCTTAACGACCACACCCAACTTGTGAGCAATATTTAATTAATTCAACAGTACCCCATACTATACCACTTGCCATCAGTATGGTAAATACAAAAATAAATGCATACTCAAAGTACTCTATCATCTGTTGTTTACGCTTACGAGCCAACAATTGTTGTCGTTTTGCCTCTTTGCCAGCTTCTATTTCCATTTGATGTGCGCGTTGTTTTATTTTATTCCAAACGTCTATTTTACCAGCTTGCATAAATAACAGTTGTAACTGTTTTTCAAACTGAGCCGTTTGATCGAGTGCCATCTCTATTTGTATAGCTGCACCCATTGCACTTTTATTTCCACTTGTTTTTGCTTCTATAACTGCTTTTGTAGCAGTACTTTTAGCATCAAAATATTTTCCTAAAGCTGGCCCCAAAGAAGCTACATCATCTACTGTGCTTTGCACTTTTTTAATGAAACTTACTGCCGCTTGTATTCCTGCTAAAGCTGTTATCGGATCAACCATACAATCTCCTTTACTTATTAGCTAAAGGATTATCAATGGCTTTTTGTATTTTTTGATCCACTTCTTTTTTCAGTACTTCTACCTCTTTTGTTATCTCTCTGCGAGCTTCTGCCATTTCTTTTCGTATAGCTACAACCTCACTTCTAGCTTTATCTAAATCTTCCCGTATATCTTTTCTAGCTTGGCGCATCTCTTGCTCAGTTTCGCGCTGAGCTTGTTTTACACTACGCTCTACTTGCTCTGTAACAGACTCATTTCGTCTTATATCATTCTTAAGATCAACTTTAATATCTCTGGTATAATCACTAGCTTTTTGACTATTTTGTTCTATAACTGCAAGTCGTTTATCAAACTCACTTAAGTCAGGAGCTTCATAGCTAGCAATTTTCTTTTTCATTGTTTGGTAGTCTTTATATACCTCAAAAGCTCCGTATAATCCGCCTAAAGTAGAAGATATTATGGTAAATGCCACCATTAATTTTGCTGGTGTAAACTCATATCCGCCTATACTAATTACTGTATCCTTACTGGCATACTTTTTAGCTGCGGCCTCTAATTTGTCGACTTCTTTGTTTAAGTCTTTTATTTCTTCAGCCATATTATCTCCTATACTGAATATCTACAAGCTCCTTATGCTTTAATTCACTAGCTCCGCTAAGTGCACGCATAACCCGTTGATTATCTACAGTAGATTGATTTCTATAAATCTCAGTAGATTTGTAAAAGGGCACGTCTTGTAAAATAGCCATATAGGTTTGAAAGCCTTGTGGTTGTTTAGCTATATTTGCTAAACTAACTTGTCCAGCTAATTCACTGTCCTGTGCCTTTTGATTAATTGGTTTTGACTGTTGTTGCTGACTAACATTGTCTAAAGTTGGTGTTGAATCTAGAAATTTTTCTAGTAAGTTGGTAGGGCCTATTACCTGTTTTTGCTCAATATTTACTTCAGGTAAAGGGTCTGTTTTTATAGGTACAAGAGAATATAAATTATTTTGTTGTATGTTTGTCTCTACTATACCTACAGTAATATTACTGTTAAATGCTTGTTGAGGAGCAATATTGCTTATGGTGTTTGTGTGGGGTAAATTTTGAAAAAATATTTCTGCACTACTAACAGCGGCAGCCCTAAAACTAGTATTATTTCGCTGATTTACTGAGCCGGGCTGTAAAGAAAAATCCTGTCTATTACTATTTAAAAAAGTTTGTGGTATACTAGTACTAGACAAATTTTGTTGAGTTTGTTGAGAGTCTTGCTGAGACTGCTGAGATTGTGTGGCAGCAAAGGCTTCTGCTTCTTGAGTTGCCTTATTTGCTTGTTTTGCTGCTTCTTGTGTAGCTTGTTGTACAACACTTCGTTCTATAGCACTAGTTTGAGCCTGTACACTGCCAATAATACTTAGTATTTTATTAGTATTAATTGTTGATTTTTGTGTAGTAGTTTCAATAACTGAGGGCTGAGTAGCTACAGTACTAACTTGCGTAGTTACTGGTACTGATGCTACAACTACTGGTTGTATTATTAAATTTTCTGTTACGGGCTGTAATACTGCTGTTTGTTCTATTACTGGTGGCTTTAGTTTATTTAAGGCATCTATATATCCAGCACATGACGGAGAGTATAGAGGATTACTAACGCAAGGATCTACACTATACTTTAAACTAAAACTAACATTATAAATTTCAGGACCGTATGGTCCAGCCCAAAAATTGTTATCTCTACCAACAAATCCATACTGAACACTACTTAAATCTTTACTTGCAAAGGGCGTAGTAAAAGTTTCACTGTAATTAAATGTAGTCCAATTAAATTTATAGTTTAAGTCGTAGTTTTTATTAAACGCAACAGAACCATTTGGACTATAAAAACTTACATAAGCTGTAAGGTAGTCTACTCTACCATCATCCCAACCGTTGCCATTTTTAGCAGTAAATCCAAAATTATAGCCATTTACAAGTAATCCAGATCCAGTACTTGGTAATGCACTGGATATAGCCTGTAACTGATATAAATTAGTTGTACCATAACTAAAATTAATATTATTTCCGGGCCTAACTATTGCGTTGGGACCACAGTATCCCGGATCTCCGCCGCCCCAACAAGTTAAATTGTTTTGATATACGCCATTTACCCACGTACTTGGACCGCCTTGTTGTGTTTGCTGTACAATATTATTGGTAGTGTATACTTGACCAGGAATTAAATCTTGAGCATTAGAATAGTTTAAAGGCAACCAAGCCAAGCAAAGCACCAAGACCCATCTTCTTATAAGTGTCATCAATTTTCTCCTTTACTGGGCTAGGAATTTTTTCTGGATTTTGTTCCCAGGCTACCTTAGCTTGTTCACCGATCTTGCCCTCATATGGACAAGGAGTACCAGCAGCCATCATAGCGTCCCATACTCGGCGATCTTGACACATAGTTGCTACTGCAGCAACTTTCATGCCCATATCAAATAGAGTTTTACTCAACTTTAATCGTTCGCAATTTAAATCACGAACAGTGCCACCACTACTAACTCCAAATATTTGTGTTTGTACACTGCCGCTTGTACCAGTACTACATAGATCTTGGTTTCCACCACTTAACATAGCTGGCGCAATTGCTGTTGCTGGCGGTTGAATTACTCGCTGAGTTACCTCACTAGTGTTTTGATTAACATTGGTCATAGTACCGCTGTTAATATTTTGATTAACATTGGTATTTTGATTTGTGTTACTACTGGTGCTAGTACTGGTATTGATATTCCTGTTAGTCATGTCACCAGTATTGACATTGTTATTAGTATTTGTACTAGTTGTTGTATTAATGTTGCGATTGGTCATATCACCAGTATTAATGTTATTATTTGTACTAGTGCTTACATTATTATTATTGTAAGTCATTGTACCGCTATTAATATTGTGATTAGTATTAGTGCTAGTGCTTACATTATTGTTGTTAAAGGTTTGGGTGCCGCTATTAATATTATGATTAGTATTAGTGTTATTACTAGTACTAGTACTGGTATTGATATTCCTGTTAGTCATATCACCAGTATTGACATTATTGTTATTGTATGTCATTGTGCCACTATTAACATTATTGTTATTAATAGTTTGTGTGCCGCTATTAATATTCTGATTTATATTAGTGTTAGTACTAGTACTGGTATTATTGTTATTATTTGTATTTGTACTATTTACAGTACTAGTACTTGTGTTTGTGCTAGTACTTGTGCTAGTATTATTACTATTTACTGTGCTGGTACTAGTGCTAGTACTGTTTGTATCTACTAGTGTTTTGTTGTCGTAAGTAGTGGTCGTAGTTTGCGCTAAGGCAGAACCTACAGCAAAGGTTAATAAAATTACCAAATTCTTTACTTGCATTTCTGCCCTCCTTAATTTAAGCACCAAATACGTGTAGTGCGTGATTATAGTGTTTTTGTCTATCTTCTAAACCGATAGTGCCACCGTTTATTCGTTTAGTTAATGTGACTATATCGCCACGATCTGCCCACTGATTTAGGTTATTGGTTTCCCAAAACCAGCATGCGCTTTGTGCAGCACCTTCAAAGGTTTCCATGTATTCACTAGCCTCTTCAGGGCTAATGTCTAGGCTGGCTGCAAACCAACTGTAATTATCACGGCCAGTTACTTGTATCAAACCACGGCCGCAGAATCTGTACCCATCGCCTGATTCCTCAGGGCCATTACCCATGCGATTAGCATAAATTTTATTAGCAATTCGTTCAGGTTGTTTTTCGTATTGCTGCGCCAATGCATCCGTTGGAAAATACTTGGGAAATACTTTCCGTAGTGATTGCCACTTGTAGTTTAAATTCTCTTTGATAAAAACAAAATTACCCGACTCATGCGCACACTGTGCTAAAAATGCTGCCAAACGTTGTGGAGTATCTATTTGATACTGTGGCAGCAGCTGTTCCAGGGCATTATACCAGTACTGCAAATAAGGGTTTTTTGGTATAATTTCTCGTAATTGATCCAGTTCCAAATTCATTTAAGTTCCTTGTAAATTTGTTGTTGAGTTTTATACCATTGATGCCAGCCCTCAACCAATGTACTACATTGGTAATACTGAGTATAGTTTTCTACAACTATTTTAGTCAAATCTACCAAACTGGCATCTTTGTTGACTTCTTTTAGTTGCTGACATTGTTGTAGTAAAATCTCAGGAGCTTGTGGAAATTTTTGTGTAACAGGCACAGTTGTGCTGCAGCCTACAAGTAATGAGCTTAATAGTACTAGTATGTATTTCATGGCTTGGCTGCCTTGTTGATTGTGTTAACCACTTCGTCAGGCAGTTTAGGACATTGCTCAATATACTTGATCACTTCTTGATTTTTTACCACTTCGCGATCAACATACTTAATAATGTCTTCACCTTTTTGTTTTACTATTTCCCGTTTAGTAACCAGCTTTTCCACAATTTTTACATTTTCTTCAGCACTCTTAGCTTCTAGGGCTTTTACTTGTAGTTCTAGGTCATGTGCTCGTTTACGCCACACATCATCATTTGCTTGCATGCCCAACATGTATACACTTAAAAATATGGTAGCAATACTAGCCCACTTAAAAGTGCTGCTGTATGGCAGCACTTTTAGTGTGGTTGCTACTAGGTATACAACAATGCCTAAGAAAAAGGTGAGTTGAAATATCCAACTTGGTAAAAAGTTAAAAATCCACATTAATGCACCTCTGGGAATATAGCCAATATAGGTTCAAGATCATTCCACAAGTTCTGGAAATAGGTCTTTATGTATAAAATCATGTACCATATCCTCTGTAAATCCTAAAGCCTGCAGTACTTTAGGTGTGTGCGGGTTCTGCTTTTGTTGCTGACAGTAAAAGTTTTGTTGCTTAGTGTAGTTGTACTCACGTACTAAGTCATCATAACTTTTAGGTGGTCTACTTTGCATTATATTTTCCAAGTAGTACACCAGCAGCTCTTTGCTCAAGTCCAATATTTCTACTAACTCAAACTCGCTGTTAATATTCCCGGCTGCAACCATACTACTGCTAAATATCTTTTTAGCCCAGTCTGGTAGTGCTCTAGGTTTTGACCACTCATAACCGCTAACTTTGTCACTAAAGTATTTATTAAACTTATGCTCGGGATGAATAGGGCTAAAGTCTAAGAAAGCCCCTGTAACTTTATTTGGGCCAGCCACAAGGTCAAAGCCAAATATTGGCGCACCATCAAAAGTGTGCGGAAATACACACAGGTGCATCATCCATAACTTCTTTGTTTCGGTAGCATCTATTATGTCCAAGTGCATGCGTCTTGCAAGTGCACTACTATAAACTTGGTTAGTCCAGTTATAGGTGTTTGTTTCAGGCAGTAAAAAGGCCCGTGAGCTTAAAACTTTTTCAAGTTCTAGCGCATGGGCCTTTAACCTATTAAAGATTATACTCATCTGCAATCCTGCTAAACAGGTGCAAGGTTAACTCAAAGCAGTTATTTGCTTCACTAGCCATGCTAACATCCAATTTAGTCCTTAATAGTTGTATTAATTCTTGACGATTTTGAAACTGGTACATTGATCCGCTACCAGGTACTTTGCTTTTTATTATCTGGCCGCCGTACAAATCACCCATATGTTTGGTGTATATGTGTGCCCATAAGCCATGATCAGTTAAACGCTTTACGTGTCTGCAATATTCTGCTGTACTGTCAAATATAATTACTGGCTCGTCTAATTCCAGTAAGTCTTGCATTATGTATTCACTACGCTGTATGCCCGGCAGATCTTGCAACAAGTGATCTGCACAGTGCTCTAGTACTTGATATTGTAGCAATTGATTTGCTAAGTAGGTGGCGTATATACCACTAGTAATTTTTCCACCAAGTAGTAGCTGTGTAAAACTGTGATTTTCTGCAATTTGGTGATTGTGGTGTGTTAATTCTTTTAATGTTGACATACATACTCATGTGGTTGTATAAACTTATAGTCACCTATAAGATTTGTTCGCAGCTTTGTTAAGTCTGCTTTGCTATAGTACTGATACTTTCCACGCAACTCGTTAGGCATATCAATCCTGTGCAAATTATCTGTGTACAATCTAGCAATTTCTAAAAAGCTTGTTGCTACACCAGACCCTAAATTGTAGATGCCTGGATGTTTGCTGGTATAGTTAACCATGACGTTTACCACATCATCAACGCACACAAAGTCTCGCAGGATCTTGTCGCTGCCATGAAATAGTGTAACTATACCTTCCTGCTCAACCTGTTCTTTAAACTTGCTGATTGGGCTTTGCTGTGCACCTTTGTGCTGTTCGCCACTGCCGTAGACATTGAATGGTCTGAATACCCAGGTATTTGACATGCTGGCAATTACCTCACTCAAGTGTTTAGACACTGCGTATGGATTGAGTGGATCTAGTTGGTCAGTTTCCACAAATGTTTTGCTATTGCCGTATACGCTAGCACTGCTTGTGTATACTAAAGGTATCTGCTTTAGCTGACAAAATTCTGACCAACTAAGAGTATGAGTGTAGTTGTAGTTAAGCAGTCGCTTGCCGTCCGTCTCTGTGGTGCTGGAAATTCCGCCACAGTGAAATACTTTTTGAATATCTAGCTTTAGCAACTCAGTCCAGTTTATGTTGTCTAAATCACGGTAGGCTAAAAACTTTAGTGTCTTTAGGGTCATTAACTTGCTGGCATCACTGCAATCATCAACAATCAATATATCCTCAATGCCCTGCTTATTAAGTAACTTTACCAAGTTACTGCCAATAAAACCTGCACCACCTGTTACAACATACATTGAAAATACTCCCTGTCGCTTAGTGCTTTATCGTCTATGAATACGTCATAGCTAGGCTTTTTCATATGCAGTTGAGTGTATTTGCAACCCCACTCCGACAGCTGCTGTTGGGTAAGTTTAGTGTAATCTTTACCACTATGACCACCGCGTGCAGTCCAGTAGTGTACCTCATGGCCGCTATCAAATAACTGGTTTATGTGCTCAATACGATTTGTGTAAGGTCTGGCCAACTTATAGTTACCGTTTGTGTTGGTACAAATAGTGCCGTCAATATCAATATAATAAATCATCGCTGACTGTCGCCGGGTTGAACTCTGTAATTATCTTCTACGCTGTCTGGAGTGCTGACCTCTAGTACGGTGCCTGCCTCCAAACAAATAATACGGTGTGGAACTAGCTTGGGGTTGTGGTGTACTCCACCCTCACCAATGATCTTCTTATGCACTTCTGCTGTGTTGGTGTCAATAGTCTCGATTTCAAATCTACCACTCAACACATACCAAGTTTCCACCTTTTCGCTATGAAAGTGCATTGAAAACTTAGCACCTTGATTAAAGTTTAAAAACTTACTGCAGTAGTGATCGTTTGTAGCCCATATCAATTCACTGCCCCAGCCCTTTTTAACTAATCCCTCTAATCTCATCTATTTCTTTCAATTTAGGCGCGTATACGCCAACATGTTTTACTGTTATGCCTGCTGCTAAGTTAGCAAACTTAATTGCCTGTTGCATACTGTTTGTGTTCAAGTACTCAAACACTAGTGCAGATAAAAAGGTATCCCCTGCTCCGCACACGTCTGCTACCTGCACTGGATCGCTGGGGAAGTACTCGCCTAAGTAAGTAGTACCGCGACCGCCCAGTGTAACTATAATATTGCTGCCTGCAGTGTGTGCTTGGTTGCGTTCGTGCTCATTAATTTTAATAAACACATTTGGCTTATCAAACTGTTGCAAGTCTGTTTTCTTGGTGTCTATGAATACTGGACAAGTGGCTTGGTCTATAATCTCGTGTAGTAACTCATAGCTTACACAGCCCTTGTTGTAGTCACTGACCACAATTGCGTTATATATTGGAGGTATTTTGGTTTCGAGTTCTAGTGGTTTACTGTGTGCGTCTTGGTCTAGTCGCATTATGTGCTGGCCACTCTTGCTGTCAATAAATCTAGTTTTAACACTGCCCGGCAGTGTTAGTAGCTCAACTGTGCAATCTAGTGCCTGCAAGTTCTCTCGAACATTGGCAGCCATGCCCGGCTTTTCCAGCTCTGTTTGTGGTACAAATACCGGCACAGGCGCTTCAGGACTCAGCCTAGTAATACTTCCAAAAACATACTTATCAACGCAAACGTCGCCGATTAATAAAATGTTCCAAGATTTGCGTTGTTGAGTCAGTAGTTGTTCTGCTATAAAATTCAAGTCGTTTTGCATATTCTGAACCGATTACAGGCTTGTTGCGATAGTCGCTGCCTACAATCATTATGTCTGGTCTATATTGTTTTACTAGTTGTGTTAGCTCTACATCACTGTCAAACACAACCACCTCATCAACCCAGCGTAAACTTTCTAACAGTTTTTTTCTGTTTTGTTGCGGATTTAGTGGTCTATCCACACCTTTTAACTTTGCAACTCTATCATCAGAGTCGATACCTACAAGCAAAAAAGTACCTAAACCTGCCGCGTACTGCAACAAGTTTAGGTGACTTGGATGTAAAACGTCAAAGGTGCCGTTTACAAATATTTTCATTGCTGTTTTATTTTTACAGTGATTAACTTATTATACTCTGGTAAGTAGAGATAGTCAATACCAGTTTTGCTTAGGGTCCACAGTGCATCTTCTAATGTTTCTACTAGTGGCTCGCCACCCAAGTTAAAACTGGTGTTGAATATAATAGGTACACCTGTTTGATTTTTAAATTCTTCAATAAGCTCATAGTAGAGTTTATTTTCCTCTTTGTTAACTGTCTGAATACGACAAGTCCCGTCTACGTGAATAATAGAAGGAATCTTATCCTCAACTCCAGGTTGACAGTTAACCGCATACATCATATGCGGGCTTGAGTTCATGCCACGTAAATCAAACCACTGGTGCACATCTTCTTCTAAAATGCTACCTGCAAAAGGTCTAAAGTATTCGCGGTGCTTAATTGTGTTTACAAAATCTTTACCATCCACAAATCTAGGATCAAACATTAGTGAGCGATTGCCCAGTGCACGCGGACCATTTTCGCTACGACCTTGAAACATTGCAACAATATTTTTAGAAGTCATCAGCCCAACAACCTCTTGTTTAGTTACATTAGTTACCTCTGCTTCGTACTTATTGGCAATACTAATAATCTGTTCTTCGCTATAGTTGTACTGTGGACCTAAATAGATTTCTCGTTGATGTTTTGTATTCTGTGCATCTTGCTCTGTCATATGATAAAATAGTAGTGCTGCACCAATGGCCGTACCACCATCATTACTTACAGGCTCAACATACAGTTCAATATCATGCTTATTTAGTTCTGTTAAATAAAAATAGTTAGCCACGCAATTTAGTGCGTACCCACCACTTAGCACAACTTTCTTTTTACCAGTCATTGCACTGGCTGTAAGTATTAGTTCCAATACTTCTTGTTGTGTTTGCGTTTGACAGGCGTAAGCTAAATCTCTACGATTTTGAAGTTGAGTTACATCATCTACTCTAAAATCTGTGTGCAGCTCTTCATAAAGTTCACTATTAATTTGTGCACCATTTGGATACTGTGGAATAGTTAAATTAGCATCACTAAGCGAGAATCTACCCATTTTTGTAAATAGTTTAGGTATTTTATCATTTGGTTTACCATATGGAAATAGTCCCATAGTTTTACCAGCTTCAATACCTTGAAATCCGCAATACTCTGTTACTGCTTCGTATACTTTTGTTATACCAGCATGACCACTCATCAAAACAGCGTGAGTTCCTGGCTCATTTAAATGTTCGCTAGATTCTTCTGGTTTGAAGTGTACTGGTACTGGGCTGCGCGAACCATAATGTTTATAAATAGTTTTTAATCCTTGAGTATAGTTGCAGTCAAAAACTGACTCTACTTCCCATAAAACTATTGGTTCATTTTTAAAACCAGCATCAACTGCTGTACCTGCACCATCTACAACAACTGCTACAGCTTCCTCAAATCCACTGCGATAGAACGCACAGGCAGCATGAATTTTATGATGATGTTTGCTTAAATCAATAACTTGTGGATGATCGTGCAAATTTACATTTTTTCGCTCAATTAAACCAAGTTTTCTAGCTAATCCAGTATATACATTATCGCCAGTATAGTCTACTTTACCACACGTTGATTCAATGGTTTGAGTATGAGAAATTACTATATAGTCTACTTTATCAGTATACTCTTTTACTTTTATCATTGCCGCATAAGGTCCGCCGTCATATTTCTGACGACTCAGTCGCTCTTCTTCAATAGCAAAAATTATTTTACCGTCTTTTAATAAACATACACCAGCATTGTGACCACGACTGATGCCTAAAATATATCCTGTTTTCAAAGTATTATCCATTAGTATTCAAAGCTTCTGCAATACCAGCATATTTTTTAGTAAAGTTAGGTATTGATGTATTGGTTGAATTATGTGAACAACTAGCACTATGTACATGTGGTACTTGTTCTGTAAGTTGTTTTTCCTTTTTAGGCTTACCTAACTTATTTTGAACGCTTTTAATGACTTTATCTAATGTTTCTTCTGTTAAAATCATTAAATCTTCATTGTCTCGATCAATAATATGGTCGTGTGTAATTCTAATTGGACTATATGTTCTTTTGCCTTTTCCATTATCAATGATAGTAAAATCTTTATTATCTGGATAACTAATATTTTCTGGAAAAGTTGATCCTATTATTACAGTTGCCGGTTTTTTAAGTGCATTGGCTAAATGTTGACCAACACTATCACACCCAACAAAATAGTCAGCAGCATTAATAATTCCGCACCATTTAATTAAATCAGCATCGTCTGGTATAGCTGCTTGCATCGCCTTATCAGTAGGTATTTTAAATGGAACCATTAATATAACTGCATAGCTCTTACTTAATTCTTCCACCAATCTAGTAAAATCTCGTAATTCTAAACTACGGCCAGATGCATCTATTACAAAATTACCTTCTAGCTTAACACCGCTACCAAAAGGCTGTATTACTACAGCTTTTTCTTTACCAAACTGTGCTTTTATTTGTGAGACTAAATTATGTCCATATACTTGTTCCATTTTGCCTAATTCTAGATTAAATGGCTTTGTTGGAGGTATGTTCTCTAAATTGTTTATAATTTTATCAAATGCTTGTATTAGGTTGGCTTTTTGATTGAAGTAAGCATTAAGTCTATAAGGTTCTGGGCTCTCAATCTCTTTGTCTTTTAGTTTATCTTCAAAAAGACCTTTATGTGCTACATGGTACACATTGTGCCTTAGCGTTGGACTTAGTAAAAATAACTCCATCCAAGCTTCAGAAATAATTACCACATTACTGTCTATATTATTTTTATAGTATTCTAAAGCAGGGAGAGCACAAAGTACCCTGCCTGCTCCACCGTTAATAGCAAATGCTTTTTTCATAAATAAGGTTAAAAAGTTTCAAAAATTAGTTAAGATTAATTGCAATTATAGCTAACACAGATCATGCCCATGCCACCAGCATCTCCGCAACCTGCATTATATCCGCCGCATACCCATCCAGCATAACCACCTACAGCAGGTATTTGCTGATATCCTGCTGATGCTTGCCAGTGGCAGCCACCACATCCGTCACACATGACATTGGTGTTACAGGCTTTACAGGTGCAACCTTCAAATCCAAAAACGGGTGCTGAAAATGTGCAACTAGAACAATAAAAAGTACTGCCTATACAGAAAGATGGGTACATACTTGGCACCCCATAATTTACAGAGTCTTTAGCACATAAGACGTTCCAGGTTGCTGAGCCGAATGCGTGTGGAACATACATATTATCATTTCCGCTATCCCAGCAAAAATTCCAGCCACTACAAGATTCTGGACCACAACCATCTTGATTTGGAAGTTGGCAATTTCCCTGACCTGGATTTACATCACTAATCCACTGAGCAACATCCGCAGTAGCGCTATCTACGCAAACACTGTAGCCAGTAGTTGCACTTATCCAAGTAGGACTACTACACAGGCCTGGAGTAGTCTGACTGGCATAGCAGCAGTAAGCACAGCCAGCACATAAGCAGTATACTTGTCCCGCAATAACTGGAACAGTAGAGACCATGTAACCGCCGCTTGCACCAAAAGGTGTAGCGCCGCAGCAACACTGACCGCTGTTTCCTCCGCCAGGACCCCACAATTGAAATTGTACACTAGTTACACCAGCTGGTACAGTCCAACTACAACTAGCCCCACAACGGAAATAACCGCTGGTGTCACAAACTTTGAAACCATTTGTGTGTGTTTTTACTGCAGGTTTTAAATATCTTTCCCACTTTTGAACTGCTAGTGGACAGCTGCTCTGTTCAAAATTACACCAGTTTTTACCCTTAATTGGCCAGCCGGCGCGCTTATTGCAAGCAAACCAGTCTATATTAAAAATTCCGTCAGGATCTACTGTATACTGGACCCAGTTTTTTAGAATTTTTTGATTTTCGGTTATTGCTGCATGTAGTAAAATATCACTCATAATAACTCCTTAACTTAATGTTGGCAGAGTATTAAATAGCTGTACTAAACTAACAGGTATTTTTGGTACTTCGTTTTTATCTATTTGTACATATTTCCACGGATACGCAGTTTCAACACTTTGTATATATGTATTAATTGCTGTTAAAAAGTTAGTAATCTTTGCTTGATCCTCTGCTGAAAAATCATATGCATTTGCATACTTTTCTACATAAGCTTTTCTATCTTGTGCTATTTTTTCAGTGGGTATAGTTCTATCTTTTTCTATAACTTTTAGCTCAAACCCTAGAGAAGGGTTGTATCTAAGAGTATAATAATCGTTTAGTTTAGGATTTGTTATTTTTTGATATGTTGAGCCATCATGATTAGTTTCAGGTGTATACGTATATGTATGCTCTGCACCTTTCATTACTAAAAATGTTGCTGCCTGTAGTTTATCAGGACTAGCAGTTGCCATATCTATTTCAACTGCTGTTCTGTTCATAGTTAATACCGGTTCAGTTTCGGAATAACTATGAACAGTATTATCTTCTTCTACAATAATCCATATTCTTGCAGGACCACTGTAGTTAAAAGTTGCCGTTTTATTGGCTGAGAAATCATCAACCCAGATTTCGTTGGGTATTCTAACAGTAACTGTCTTTTCCATTTGTTATTCCTTTAACACCAACTAACTTTAACCATGCCTGTTCGGCCCCAGTCACCATATACGCCAGTAGAACCGCCCATTGCATGTGTCCAACCTCCACCCAATCCTGGATATTGAGGACCGCCACTGCATACTGCACAACGAGATCCACAGCAAGTTCCGCTGGTATAGCTGTCACATATAATCGGACTTACAGTGCCATTGGGTAGTAATATTGGTGCACTGCAAATACAACCATAGTTGTTAGTATCCCAGCAATCCGCACTACTGATACTTGAGTATCCAACAACGGTGCCTGAGGTAGAGGTACCATAATAAGTTCTTGTTGGTATAAATGCTCTGGTTAGTGGTGCACAGGATGCACAGCTATTGCTAAAGCACATTGACCAGCCACCACAAATACACATACCGGCATATGATTGGCCGACACCCTGGTATCTGCAAACTGGTTGGCCTGGATTAGCATAACACATAACACCACAGTACTGCCCACAGCCACCCATAGCACAGAAGTTTGTTAGTCCAAATCCGGTTACATAGCTTGTTCCGCCTTCTAGATTAGCAGTACAGCAGCAGTAACTTTGAGAACTACAAGCAGCACCTGCGCACAATGTATACTGACAACCCGGAGTTGCATTCATAATCACACTTGCATATGCACCATTAGGTCCCCACGGATAGTGACCACAACAATTTGGTGCGCCACTACCGCTGCCAGCACCCCACAGCTCAAATCTGACCTTTGTGGCACCATTTGGAACAGTCCAGAGACAACATTTGCCATTTCTGAAATGTCCACTTGTGGAGTCGTATACACATATAGGTTCGGCCGCACAAGTAGTTAACTTTGGTATAATGCTAGGCCACTCCGGATATAAGCTCAGATTATTTAAAGCATCAGCAATGGTTGCTGGTTCACCTAAATCAAGTCGCATATCGCGACTTGATTTAGCAATTGCATTATATAATAATATATCTGCCATAGTTTTTTCCTTTATACAACAGTTATAGTTTTAATTGTTGCATCATCATTGTAGGTTAGTGTATAAGTTTTTGCTACACCACCCACACTTTCCTGATAACTGCTGATAACAGATTGCTTTTTCAGATAGCCTATGTTTGTATAAACTATATTTTGATATGTTTTGCCTGCTTCTACAAATCCATTTAACTTACCAGTAGATGCATCATAAGTGGCTGTATCAATAAATGTTTGATAGTTAGTACTATTTTCCACAAATGTTTTAACAGCATACTCTGTTGGAACAGCAGTATTACTATTACCACTCATTGTAGCATCACTACTAAACTCGTTAATAGTTTCGCCAAGTTGAGCACCGATACTACCCAGTTTCAAACTAGTCAAACCTGCCAAGTCGAACGCATTAGCGTTTAGTGTAGCACGTCCAGTTGCTTGATCAATACGGAAGTATTCACCTACACGGAAGTTACCGTCCTGGTCCGTACTTACATAGAACACACGTCCTGGATAAACTTCATTGGTTTCGTTGCCTTGGGCAGCAGCTTGTGTTGGCACACCAGGATAGTTAGTTGTAGTAACACCGCCTGTACCAATACTCAAGAAATCGTGACCAGTTAAACGAATTTGTGAATACTTAGATCTTATTGTAACAGAAACACCACTCGCACTGCCAGTTGGTTTTTCTTGTGCTAGCACAACTACCATTTGACTTGTGTTATTTACATAGGTGCCGGTAACACTTTGTACCACGTAAGCAACCGCATCACCGGCTAGCTGAATACTTTGTCCAGGTTTTGGTTCTGCTGTTAGGTTGGTTAGTACAAGCACAAAACCTTTTTGGTTTTCTAGTGCACCTGCACTTACAGTACCTGTTCCGCCACTAGTAAATGTTAGTGTATCACCAAGTGCAAAAGTACCAGTTGTAGTTTTCAAGTACACCTTATTAGCACTGTACTGCACATTGGTAACTACGCCAGTAGCACCACTGCTGCTTGTACAAGTATCACCAACATTAATAGTACCGCCCTGATAAACAAAGTTTAGTTGCTGACCAATTAGCGCACCAGTAATCGGAGTTTCGGTGGCATCAAAACCACTACTATAAGCACCCCAAGTACCATAACTGTTGTTACCATTTAGTGCACGAATATGTCCACCACCAGTACTTGCGTATCCAAAGTAGCAGTAGTAGGTAAAGCAACTCACAATCTCAGCCTTACCACCATCCTTCATCCAGTAACCAATACCATTATCACTGATAATAGTAAAGCCGTGGAAAATCATGGTTTTTGCACCGGTTGCGTGTGCAGTACCGTCAACTAATGCACCGATTAATCCGCTACCAATTGCACTACATTCCAACACATAGGGAGACTTGGTAGTAATTGGGCTAGCAGGATTCAATCTTGCTACAACACCGCGAATAGTACTAGTTGTAATATCGCCAGGCGTTGCACCAGGCACCCAACCAGTCATGCCAACAAATGTCATTTTATTAAGAATGCTGCCATTACTTAATAACCACATAGTTGCTTGATTATTTGGCGTTACGCCATCATCACTGTTACCACTTGCAGGCTGTACAATAGTAGTACGCTGATTATCACCAACAATGGCAACATTAGCTGGTACTGTTATTGGTAGTTGCTCACTGTATGTACCAGTTTTTACAAAAATTGTACTACCTGGTTCAGCTTGTTGGCAAGCATACTTGATACTTGCAAATGGTGTAGCTAAGTTGCTACCATTAACTGCTGTGTCTACTCCGTGTGGGGCAACATAGTAAACTTTACTAGACTCTGTAGCACCAAGCCACAGTGCTGCTGTACCTGCCGAAGATATAGTAGGCGATCTACCAACCTTTGTGCCGCCAGCATTTAGTGGTGCGGCATTTACCTGATTAGCTAGCAGGTCATAATACAGAATATTATTACCCTGATTTGTACTTGGTACTGCTACAACTTCGCCAGTGTTATTTAACACCGAGAAGCCTACAAATTCATAGCTGTTATATGGTAGTCCGTAATCTTTTAGTTCTTTTATTTCCTGCGTAGCATACTGGAAAGCTTCGCGTATACTGTTGAATACGTAGCTGCTAGGTATTTTGATAACACGGTCTGTGCTATTTGTTGCCACAAAATAAGTATTTGTAAACTTATTAGCAGGGATATTGTTTAAGTCAAATCCTGTTCCAGCATCAACATAGTTGTTGTATTGCGGAACTGGTGTTAATGTTGTTGTAGCTGCAAAGCCGGTTGCACCACCAGTATCTGTTGCAATAATATTTGCATAGCTATAGTGCTTACCAGGATTAACGATTGTAACGCCTAAAATACCGCTTGGTGTAGCTTGTATAGTAAATGTTGCTCCAGTACCTGCGGTACTGCTGTTAATTGTGGCTGTTGCGTATGTATAGTTTGTACCAGGATTAGTAATTGATACACTATCAATACTATTACCTTCTGCAAGCGTAAGAGCAATTGCACCATTTTGTGCGTATTGATTAGCCGTTAATTGAACAGTTGGTGTACTTGTATAGTTCTTACCTGGATTGGTAACTGTTACACTACCAATTGGGTAACCACTTAATATAGGATTAACCGTTGCTCCAGTACCACCACCACCACTAAATGTCATGGTAGCGTATGTATATCCATGGCCTCCATTGGTGATTACAATATCAGTAACACCACCAGCAGTTATTTGTGCAGTTGCAGTAGCACCGTGTCCGTCACCAGTAATGGTAACTGTTGGTGCACTAGTATAGCCGCTGCCCACATTGGTAATTTCATAGCCCTGAATAAAACTCTTCAAAGTATACGCAGTTGCTGTAGCACCAGTACCGTTACCGGTAATTGTTACGTTTGCATAAGTATAGCCGGTACCGCCATTTGTAATATCAATGTCAGTAACTGATCCAGCCACTATGATTACTGTTGCTGTTGCTCCAGTACCGTCACCAGTAATTGTTGCAGTTGCGTTTGTGTAACCACTGCCCAGTGTATCCATGTGTATGTGTGCAACTGGTGTGCCGGTGTTTAGCGTAATTGCAACTGTGGCACCTGTGCCACCACCGCCCACTACTGCACCAGTTACGCTAGTATAGCGACTACCTGCGTTGGTAATTGCTGCGCTTGCAACGTTTTTACCGGGCGCTACTACTAACGCTGCTGTTGCTCCAGTACCGTCACCACTTAGGGTAATAGTAGAGTCGTTAGCATAGTTATAACCAGCATTGGTTAGTGTAATACTTTGTAGTGGTGCACCTGCTAGTACAGGTGTAACTACTGCTCCGGTACCGTCACCCTGCACACTTAATGTAGTAGATAAACCACTGTATCCACTGCCCTGGCTAGTAACTGTTACACCGCCAAGAACACCCAGCTTGTAACTGAATTGTGCGTCGTCAAAGTCTGCAAGTTTCCAAGTAGAGCCAGTTCTTGTTAAGAATTTATTACCGGCTTTTACTGGTGCTGTAAATGTTAAGTCAGCATCGCGTAGTTCACCAGTTTTTGTATTTGTGTATGTTGCTACAGCTGCACTAACTGGTGTTAGACCATAACCACTAATTACTTTGGCCTTTTCAGCACGCTTTAGTCTGACTAGTGTAGCACCGTCCATACTAATGCCGTGGCGCTGATCTTCAACACTCAGCGCACGACTATTATTGCTACTGCCATTTACTGCAGCTACATTTGCCGTTGTGGTTAGTGTAGCGTCTGTGCGACTTGCTGAGCTGGTTAGTGTACCGCCTTCAAAATAGAAGTAGTTGTATCCAGCAATGGTAGCAGTTTGTCTAGAGACTAATCCAGTCTTTTCATAGCGTACACCATTAATCCAATAAACAAACTTGGTTTGTCCAGGGGCTGGAAATACTACTAAGGTTCTTGCAGCTGCATTTGTTGAGTAGGCTGTTCCGCTGGCAAATATACCGTTTTCGCGAACAGTTACTGCACCGTTTTTGTCGATGCTATAAATACGTGTACCGTTATCACTGTACTCAACAACACCGCGAGTATCTGGGTGCTCATTGTCGAATCCAGTTGGATCCATTGTTGTGTTGGTAACAGTAGAACCGCTAATAACATCTAGTACACCGTCAACAGTTACATTGCTCTTTACAGTAGTAAGAGCACCTGTTTTACCCAGCGTTAAATTATTAGCTGCGCCAAATGCGGTTACTGTGGTAGCATTTTCATTTGCTAGATTTAATGTTGCAGCACTAACTGTAACATCACCACCATCAATGTTAACATCACCGTCAACATCTAAGTTATTTTTAATGCGTGTTGTGCCGCTAGCCGCACCGATATTAACGCTTGTAGCTGCACCGAATGCGTTGACTGTAGTTACTGTGGTATTAGCAAGATTAAGGTTAGCACCGCTAACAGTAACATCACCACCATCAATGTTTAAGTCACCGTCTACATCCAAGTTACCACTAACGCGAGTATTGCCAAGTGTAGAGGTACCATCTGTGTTAAGTGTAGAACCGTTGGTAAGATTTAAGCTACCACCACTAATGTTAATGGTTGCACCATTCTGTGCTGTATAGCTAGCATTTACACCGCTTGCAACTAGTGGACCACTGATAGTTCCGCCTGCTGCTGCATTGATGAATTGATCTACATATTGTTTTGTAGCTGCGTGTAATGGGTCTGTTGGATTGGCAAACAATGTAAGCATGCCAAGCATGGCGTCGCCATCTTTAGACAAGAAGCCCTCAGCACCAGTAGCAAAACTACTCCAGTTTGCATTTGTTCCACCTGCAGGATTGCTGCCGCCAATTGTATCAACAGCTGCAATAAATGAGCTAGAACCTGCCTTTACAACATCATCTTTGTAGTATTGTGTGGTACTATTCCAAGTACCTCTCCAGCGAATACCACTATTAAACTTTTGCCACTTATTGGCTGCTAAGTCTGTGTTAAAATCTGTGGATGCGTGTGGTAAAATGGAAATATATGTATTACCGCCGTAGGTAACTACCTCATCAGTAGCATACTGAGTAGCAGTAGCCCAATCACCACGAACTTTAATACCAGCAACTACTTTATCCCAAACGCTTGCGTTTGTTGGATTAGTATCAGTGTTATCAGACTTAGCACGATATAGAGATCCACCGTAGTTTACTACTTGGTTGATCTTATATGCAATTACACTAGACCATACGCCTTCGTATGCGAATCCAGAATTATAAACTTGCCACTTTGTTGCATCTGTTGGTAGATTGCCTGTAGTAACTCCAAGTGCAATATAAACATTGCCACCATAATTAACAATGTCGCCCTGATAGTAGCCAGTAGTGTTGTTATACTGACCTTTGTAACTATTGCCTGAAGTTAATAACTCCCAGTTTGCTGCAACTGTTGGTAAAGTATTAGATTGTGTTAGCTTGCTGCGATATAGATTATTACCATACACAACAATGTCATTAACAAAATACTCTGTTGCACCACTATAAGCACCAGTAAACTTAATACCACCAACATACAATTCCCAGTATGTAGTGTTAGAGGGTTTATTACCAGTAGTCTCTAGCTTTGCACGATAAATGTTAGCACCGTATGCAACCAAATCATTCGGTACATATGCTGTTGCGTCGTTATACACGCTCTTTGGACTTACACCTTCAACAAATCTATCCCAAAAGGTAGTATTTGTTGGAAGATTGTTAGTAGTATCCTGTTTAGCAACATAAATACTACCACCATATTTAACAACGTCATTCTTTTGATAAATACCAGTATTAGAGTACTCTCCTTCATACTGAATACCGTCTAAGAATCTAGACCAGTAAACGGCGTTTGGAGGAGTAATATTGGTAGAGTCTTTTATAGCAACATACACAACGCCGCCGTGTGCAACACCGTCACCAACTTTATAGTTGCCGGTTGTGCTAAAAGTACCCAAGAAGTTAAAACCTTCTACCATCAGGGCCCAGTAAGCCGTGTCAGTAGGTAAGATTCCTGCTGTTTTTAATGCGTATGTATATACGTATACGTTACCACCGTACTTAACGATATCATTTGATTCGTAAGTAGTGCCAGCACTCCAATTTCCTGCGAAGTGGAAGCGTAATTTGCCTAGATCAATTAATTGACTCATATTATATTAGCCTCATCAATAAGTGTCCTTTATTGCCCCACTCGAACCTTACGGTATCCTTTGTCCAAAACCACTGCTTGTAGTCGTACTTGTCGATTACACCATCTTGTGGTAGTGAAACTGGGGTGTCCCCGTCTAAAATCTCTATATCTAAATTGCCAGTGTCAGGATTTAGACGAAATCCATAAAACACTTTGTCGACTAAATCTGTTCCGCTGTATAAGCCACTCATTATGCTACTCCTTGCAGTATTGAAAACACTGCATCAACACTACTGTCAACCGCAGCACTTACTACTAACTTATCACCAGCATCGAGTACTAACTTATTGCCCTTCATCAACTCAAAAGGCTCACCAGCATCTACTCGCCTATTCTTCTGTACATAAGTATCTGTTACGCCACGTCTAAGGACTAAGGTAATTGGAACTGTTGTACTTGTAAGGTTGGTTAGATTGCAGCCTATAACAATAGACTTTTCAGGCGCTGTAAAACTTATAACCTCTGTGGTACCAACGGCACGTGATATTGCATTTACAAATACTGTTGCCATATTTTACCCCAGTGCTATTGCCATTACAATCGCCTTTTCTGTAGCAATTGTATTGATTAGTGTATCAATACCTCCGCCACCAGCTGTAATGTTATTAACGGTGCCGTCATGCTTTTTATAGTATAGTGCACCGTCTTTATAGTTAATGGCTAGTTCGCCAAACTCTAGGTCTTGTGGTTGAGGGACCTTGCCAGCCACATCACTACGTTTTAATTTAAGTACTGTTTCTGCCATAAGGCCCTCCTAATATTAATAAGTGCCACAGTCTACTTGTGTTAGCTCAACGCTACCATTTGTAACTGTAAATTGTGTAGCTACAAAACTAGCTAGGCCTTTAATTAGTGTGGTGGCTGTTGGAATTACTGTTTGTGTTACTGCAGTAACCAATCCCTTGCCATTAACTGTTAGGGTAGGTACTGTTACGCTATCACCAAAACTTCCAACATTGCTATTTACAGTTGCTAGTGTAATTGCTGCGCTAACATTTGCGCTACCGTCAACTGCTGTTAATGTGGCAGTTGCATCGCCTGTTAAACTTAAGTCACGAGCTGTTTGCCACTTTGTAGCAGTATCTGCATTACCCTTTAAGTTACCAAATACTTGTGCAACTGTTAGGTCTTTGTTCATTGACCAACGATCATCGCCACTGTTATAAGTAAATGTAGCTGGTGTTGCTGGTCCACGAATTGTTAAACCACCACCATCAGCCATTGCTGCGCTTGTAGCGTCCTTGGCCAATTCAATGTTCTTGTCACCGATTGCAACTGTGGTACTGTTAACAGTAGTAACTGTACCAAGTACTGTTAAGTTACCTGTAATACTAGCATTACCATCAATATTAATATTAGCTGCTGTAATATCATTACTATTTAGTGTACCGTTTACAGTTACGTCGTTAAAAGTAACATTGCTGGTGGGACTTAGTGCCTGTGGTAAATCGATTGTAATTGTGTTGTTAGTTACTGTTGTTAATATACCAACTCCACCGAGTACACTAAGCGTATCACTTAATAAGCTTACACCGTCTGTGCCGCTATTACCTGCTATGTTCAGAGTAGTTGCTACACTTACAGTACCTGCTGCAGTTAGTCTACCTTTTGCATCAACAGTAAAAGTAGGAATGTCTGTTGCGCTACCATAGCTGCCGGCTGTTACACCGCTATTTGCTAGTGTTAGTGCAGCACTTACATTTTGGCTCCCGTCCACGTTACTAAGTGTTGCAGTTGCATCACCAGTAAGCTGCAAATTTCGTGGATTTAGCCACTTGGTAGCTGTATCAGCATTACCAATTAGTGCTGCAGTAATATTTCTGGCTGTAAAGTCACCGTTACTGTCGCGCTTTACTAGTGTGCCTACCACATTTAAATTAGTGGCGGCATCAACCATATCTGTGTAACGCTTACCACCAATAATAACGTGATTTACTGCATTACCAGCGGTTTCAGTACCCATACCAATGTATAGTCTATCACCGCCATTTGAACCATTATCCGCTAGAGCACTATATGCAAGTTCACCTGCAGCTAATACCGCTGGATTACCGCTTAACTCACTGCGTTTAATTCTTAATAATGAACCCATATTGTATCCCCTTAAAACTGACCTGCTTCAAAAATTTGTTTTTCAAGCAAGTTAGTTGCTGTCCATTTTTGAGTACTGATATTGTATACCAATACTCCGCCATCTTGTAGTTGTGTTAAGTCAACATCTGCACTAGTAGTAATGCTACCTGCATTTGGTGGTGGCATCATGCCTGTTACTACTATGGTAGCTTTTTTATCATCAACTACAACATTGTGCACCTCTTGTCGTTGAACAATGGTGCTATTATTTGACTCTACTACAACTACGTCTGTCATCTTGTAACCTCCGGTACCAATGTTAGGTTACCTACAAGAAAAGGTATTACATTATTGCCATTATATAGCTCTAAGCTGTAAACTGCAGTTGTAAAATTAAACTGGCTAGTAATATTGCCTAAGATAGTAATTGTAATTGTTTTGTATGTGTTGTCTAGTACGATCTGTCCTGCTTGGCTAGTCGCTTCGTATATTGTACTTGTGCTATCCACAGTTTCACGAATCTGCATTCGGGCACTGTATGTACTCAAGTCTACTGGCTCATTGTACTCTACGACACCACCACTTGTGTGCGCGGTGTATTGTAAACTGTTTACCTGGTTTAGGGTAATAGTTGTAGTTGTTGTTCCTGTTGCTACATGATAAGTATCGCCAGTATTATTTATTTCTTTCATTCCGCCAGCACCAACCACTTTAAATCGCCATAAATTAGGCATTACATGGTTTTGACTAGTGGTGATTACACATGGTGCAGACTTTGAGATGCCTTGTATTGGTACATAAACTTTTGTTTGTGATTCCCAACGGTAGACTTCTTGAAAAGTGCTGCCTTGATAAATTTTATAATTAATCTTAGCTGGCTGCATTCTGCGTTACCTTTATCTTTCTAACAGCAGCAATCTTTTTAAATGCATTCAACTCATTTGTTAGAGCTATAACTTCAGTTTGTAGCTTGTCATTTTCTATACACAGCTGACGAAGTTGAGCATTTAAATTAATTATTTCTTGCTGTAATTTACCTAACTCCGTACTTAATAAAGTATTCTGAGAGCTCATACGTTCCAATTCTTTGTGCATGAGCTGCATAATACCATCGCCTGTATCAGATAGTCGCCAATCCCTGGTGAGCTTCTTAATACTAAAACCTAGTACTATTACTGCTAATGCAATCATTAAAATAGCATCAAAAGTCATAACTAAATACCTATAAAATTGCTAATAGCAGTTAAATCTCTTCTAGCTGTATACTAGAGCTATACATTGTATATGTTGTGTGCGCTATATTTGGTGGACTATTAAATCTGCCATATATAGAGTACATTTGTTCTTTGTCTTGTAGAGTATCGCCAGGAAATACTGAAACAAAAATTGGTGTTGCTTTGCCTGCTACGCGAGCTATATCAAACAAGTTAAACTTATCGCTTTCATTTAAATACTGCAATTCAAATTGAAGCGTTTTACTTTTTGGCAGCTTTGTAATATATTGATCACCACTCTGTAAACGTTCAACAGTAGTAGCTTCATTATATCCTACTGTTATTCCATATCCAACATTATGAACAGGAGACCAGTATTTACCAATTATAAATCGGCTAACCTTTACAGTTTTATTAAAGCTTATGTTGAAAGTTGTGGCTCCACTAACCGACATATAAAGTGCGACATATTTTACGCCACCATGAGCAACATTGGGTGTAGTAGTTCCGCTACTGCTTGTAGTATTTTCTGATACCGAACTTGATGCAGTCATAGCTACCGGACCTAAATCTTCAGCAAGTACCGCAATAATTCCTATATTTCCTGTTAAACTACTGGTAGTAACTACGAAACTAGAGCCACTTTGAAATTGCGATTTATAGTCGTTACAGGCTGCAGCGCTAGAACTACCGCCTACTGCCGTAACTTGATTGTTGGATATTATTCTTAAACTTGCCATATATACTATAAATCCTATTCAATGAGTTATATAAATCATTTGTAATCATTGCTACAATGATCTATCTACGGTACCCATATAATTAATCAGGTTTTCGGATTGTTACGAAAATTTTATAGATCAAATACAACATTTGGATATATTATACCATAAGGGCAGAATGTTGTCAATGCAAAAAAATACCCTGCCCACTAATTTGGGCAGGGTATTTTATATTAGTATATTTAGTAGCTTATGTATTAAATTACTAGTTACTTGTACGATACTTAAAGTTTAACTTTTTATCATTACTAATTAATTTAATAACTACACTTCCTAAATCAAATTGATACTTGCTAGATTTAAAACTATATCTTCCTGGCTTATCGTGGTGGTTTTTATGTAACCACTCACCACTTGCAGGTATAAGGTATTCTAAAATCCATAAATTTTGTGGTTGTAAATTTTTATGGCTAATAAGGTTGTGCAAGCCGCCTACAAAATGCGCTAATCCTAAAGCAGGTAAATAGCACCACAGTACAAAATTTGGAAAAGCAATCAATAAAGCAGTTAATATACTTAAATAGATTAGTACATAGTATTGATCTAATACCCTATGAAAATTAAACTGTCTTAATAGTTTTCTAATTCTGTATGTACTTATCGGCACAGATCTATAACCTTTAAAAACTATAGCTTTCCAACCTTTTGGGTGCGGATCTTTGCTTGTGTCACTGTGCTTATGGTGTGTAGCATGAGTAGCTGCCCACTGTAGTGGACTACTATACATATACATAACACCAGTAACTGCAAAGCACAAATGCCAAAATTTATTAGTTTTAAAACTTTGATGACAAAAAAGTCTATGATAACCAACACTAATTGTTATACTTCCGACCACATATAATAATAGTATATATGGCCACCAAGTAAATAAGTTACCACTAAATATTGATAATATTAGTAGCAATATACCTGACCAATACGCTGCTGTTGACATCCAGGCTTTATGCCTGAATGTATCAGCTAAATATAAATCCATAAGTATTTCCCTGTACTGATAAGGTTTCACCTGTTGCAGTAAAGTTATGCGCGGCTGTGCAATCATCAATTCCGCCATAGCACACAAGTATTTTTGTTCCTGATGCTGGAGTATAGCTTTCAGTATTTACTAATCTGAGTGGGGTTAGTGTTGGTAGTCTGCCACGATTAGCATGCCAATTAAAGCACCATAACTCCAATTCTTCTATTGCAGTAACTTTGGTAGTGCCTGCTGGATGTTCTGGTCTATCACCACTATACATTCCTGCGGTTCTAGGATCTAATAGCTGTCCATCATTTTCTACTTTTCCCAACCCGCGGACATATAGTGTTCTATTAGGACTATTTTCTCTGGCAACTGCATTTTTTGAAACTATAACCAGCGACGAGTCCTTGGGTATAATCATCTGTGTAACAGTATAGCCAAAAACAGTGTGCGAGTTATTTATTATTTGACTAGAATTAATTCCTCGCCATTCTCTTCTATAAGGTATTTGTTCCATATATTTCCTTATATATTAATAACTTGTACAGAACCATACGGAACACTATTATCTTTAGGATACGCGTCTTTTATATTTTTAATTGTAGTATAAAATGGTTCAGCTTTTGGTATTTGGTTTGTATCCATTGCATGCCATAACATATCCATTTGTTGTTGTATACTAGGATACAACATTTCTCTCGAATCTTTGTAAGTTAAGGGTGGTTTTATTTTTCCACCCTTAACTATAGTTTGAGATATAGGATCAACCCTATCAGTATTAATATCACTCTCTTCGCGTATCATGAATAGTCCTGGTGGTATCGGTTTTAAATGCATTGCATGTTCCGGCATACCACCAGTTTCTATTATATTACCTTCGGAATCATATATTGTAAAAAATCTTGTTGACATATTTATCTCTTTAATACAAGTACGCTTACCTGCATGTCACCTGAATAATTAGCACGAGTAACAGTAACACTCCAACTACCTGATATGGGACTTAACCACATACGTCTACCTACGTGTGTTCCGCCAGAATTTGACATAGAAAAGTCTGTTAGTACAGCATTAGGACTAGCATATTTGTCTCCGCTACCAAAACCTAATCCATAGTCTACAAATATAGCAGTTATTCCACCAGATACTACTGGTACAGTAAAATAAATAGTGACACTGGAGCCAGTACTAGTAGAGTAATATGACTCCGTGACTTGGAAGCCCTGAATCATATTAGTAGTAACAACATTAGTTTTTATTGTACTAGCTTCAATATCGCCTCTAACTGATAAAATGCCGCTCACGCTATTATAGCTTAGAGCATTTCCAGATCCAGGATTAATATTGAAGAATACTGCTCCATCACTATCGCGCCTGATAAAACAATTATTATAATTGTCACCACTTAGACTTATGCCGTTGTGATCACTATATGGACCTACACCAGCACCAACATCCACTCTAGTTGGTGAACTTGCTGTAGTTGTAATTTTTCCCCTGATAGTAACAGTATTGAATACTGCATTACCACCTTTGCCAATTGCCCAACCTACAGTACCATTGCCAGTAATAGTTCCACTAGCATTTATAGTTCCATCAAAATTAGTAGAGCTAATTTGATTGCCAATGTACGCATTAGTAATTGCTCCGCTAGCAATATATGTGCTAATATTGCCGCTTGTTAGCTGATCTAAAAATGCAAAGTTCTTAGCACCCAATCCGCTTAAGGTAACACTGCCCCCACCAGCACCGCTCAATACACCACTACTACTAAGTGTTATTTGGCTGTTAGCCACTGCAGTGCTATCTCCCGTGCCAATACCAACTAACTGACCATTGGCATTTATTGTTATTCGATTATTTCGTTGAGCATCTGTATCGCCAGTAAATCCAAGTGTGCCTAAAGTTACACTACTATTTGCAATACTGCTAGGATATGTGCTGTTAATATAACTCCAGCTAAGCGCATTGCCTGCTCCCAGAATTACATTGCCGAGAGCATCTTTAATTACTAAGCCTCTGCCATCAATTCTATCAGCAACTACTAGTCCAGTAGTAATCTTTCCACCATCAATTTGTGTTTGACCGGTAGGACCGAAACTCAGACCATTTGTACCATCAGTAACAGCATTTGCACTTGTAAAAGTTACCAATCCTGTAAAACCAATTGTTTGTTGCACTGTACCAATAGTTATGTTTGCTCCAGTACTTGTGCCGCCAGCAGCAGTATTTTCTACTGCAGTATAAGTTGCCGCCCAGTATTTATTAGTATTGCTAGCCGTGTACTGAGGGGCTTGGGTACTCCAGGTACCTGTGGCAAATGCCCCACCACTAAATACACCAGTAGCAAAAGTATAAGTAACACCAGTTGTGCTTGGTGCACCAGGTGCTGTTGCACTGGCTTGATAGTAATAAATATATCCAGTTGAGGTACGCTTACCATCTTGACCAATACCATCAGTTACTACACTGAATACTACTGCTTTATTATATTGTACACCGGCATCTGTAGCTGTTAAATTTACTGTAACACTAGTGCTACTAGTTGGATATACTGTTACACTAGTACCTGTTGTACTAGTAACACTACTTCCGCTACTAAAACTACCGCCACTAATTGTCCACTGATAGCTTGGGGCTGTTAGATTTTGTGGGCTAGCTGATAAAGTTACTGACGCCGGAGTATATACACTATTTAATAGTTTGAAACTAACATTAGTACTTCCGCCAATATCAATACCCTTAGCCGGTGCTCCAGGCGTGCCGGTTGCTCCCTTAAATACTACTGTAATTAGCTGTATGTCTAGCTGTGTGGCACCACTTACAGTTGCCTGATTATACATTCTAACAGTGTAGTTTAATTTGCCATCACTGTTTCCTGGAGCCAACGTAATAGCACTACTACTTGTATCTGTTGCTGTTGCAGCCTCTGTGCCACCATTTGGTGTCACAGTAATCCAACCATAGTTTATTGTTGTATTACCAACTACTTTTTTACCACGTATAGTTACTGTACTATGTGATCCAGCAGTTATAACATCTGGCGAATCTTTTACTATAACATCTGTATCTGTATCAATATAGTAAATGGTTGCGTCGCGAGAAGGTATAATAGTAATATCACGGTATATAGAAACACTGGTACCTATTAGTGTTTTTACATATGCTGTTATTCTGTAAACTGTTGAAGTGGTTAGAGTACCAGACCAATCACTAAGTGTAACTAGTTTTGTAGCTGAGTTGTAACTAATGCTTGGTTCACCTAGAGTATCTCCGCTAACTCTGCTTATCTCTATAACATATTCACCTGAGGCAGCTGGAGTGGTGGTACTTTGGGTTGTACTGTTAAGTGTTAATAGAGTATCACCATCAAATACTTGTAATCTGCCGCCGCTAGCTGTCCAATTTGCAATATTATTTGCATCTATTGGTACATTTAAATTATCATTACTATAATTTACTGATACTGCATTGACGCCATTTTGCCCAGGATTTCCTTTAAATACTACCTGTATAACCTCATCTTCATCTAGCTTTGTTGCACCACTTACAGTTGCTTGATTATACAATCTAATAGTATAAAATGATTTACCATCAGTATTAGCTGGTGCTAAATATACTGGTGCTGTACTTGTATCTGTTGCTGTTGCAGCCTCTGTACCACCATTTGGTGTCACAGTAACCCAACCATAGTTTGTAGTAGTGCTTCCTACTACTTTCTTTCCTTGAATACTTATGCTACTGTGTGTGCCAGCAGTTGCTGCATTTTCTGCTTGCTTTACTATTACTGGCGAACTAGTACTTATATAATATACTACGGCATCTTCACCATTTTTAAGCGGTTTAATATTAACATCTGTGGCAACTGCTAAGGTTGCACCATTTTTTGTTTTTATGTAGGCGGTTATTCTGTATACTGTGGGATTTAGTAAGGTGCCGCCCCAATTACCAAAAGTGGCCGTACTAGTTCCAGATCCAGTTATTAGTGGCTCTGTTAATGTATCACCACTTATTTTTGTAATATCTAAAACATAGTAGCCAGTATTTGTTGGAAAAGTAGTACTTTGTATATTACTTTCCAATAGCAATAAATCTACACCATCATATACTTGAGCAATTCCACCACTAGCAGTCCATGTTGCTATATTGGTTAAACTTACTGGAACATTTAAGCTATCATTTGTATAGGCTAGTGTAATACCATTTTGTGCATTTCGCAAAATTGGTATTGTAATTGTATTAGTTGTAGTATTTATTCCAGATTCTTGTGCAGTTACTCTGTACTGTACAACAACATTTGTACCTGCTGCAGTTAACCATGCGGAATCTAGAGTAATAGTTACAGTATTAGTAGTACCAGTAACTGTTGTCCAATTACCACTAGTACCATATCTGAATTCCCATAAAAATGTAGGTGTTTTATATAGTGTTGTTGTAGCTGTAAGTGTTAAGCTACTAGGTACTGGTAAGTTACTGCTGGCTGGTACAGCTATGCTTGAAAAACCTCCTGTACCAATAGTTACCGATGCACCCTCTACTCGTATCAGGGCATTAGCTAATAGTATATTTCTAGTATTCTTTAGTACCGCCATTATACAAGCACCTCTATTTCTATAGTACCCTTGATCCAATCAGGTTTAGTGCCAATTACAAGCCCTAATTTATTTGTTAGTCCAAATCTAGAACTTGTAATACTAACTGCGCTGCCTAACTGTAAACTTAAAAATTTTGCTGTGCATTGCATTTTATACACTACTCTGCCAGCTTTAAATAGATTCAGCTTTTTTAAAGCTATTGCAGCTGCCTCACTGCTATCAATTAAATAAGTTGACTCTACTGTTGGCTCAGTTGTAATACTATAGTTAGTCTTTATTATACTATCTGAGCTAGTATTTTCTATAAAATCACTCGCAAAAGCGTCTTTGTGATCTTGTGGTATTAGTGTTACAAGATTATTTTGTATAGTATAGTTTTTACTCGAACCAGTTTTTACCCCTGCTATAACTGGTATCCTAGAGCTAATACTAAGACTGTTTAGAAAAATATCGCTATCTGTTATCTGAACACTTGCTGTTGTTGGTACATCCAAGTTCAATAATTTTACTTTTCCTAAGCGAGTTACTGTAAGTATACACCCAGCACTTTTTGCAATATCTTGACATACTTGTAAAACATTTGCCCTGTCAGCTAAATAAACGCCGACAGCTTCTGTACCATGTGTAGATGCAAATGAACTCAGCTCAATTTCATTAACAGATAAAGTTTTACCATAGCTACGAAGTATCAGTAGTATTGTATTTTTAACACTAGGATCATATCCAGTTGTTACAGCACCAGTACTGGTATTTACAATACTTTTTGCCCCTTGTAAAGAACAAGTTATAGTGCCAGTAGGATTTTTTGCAAGTTTAAAACTGCCGCTAGGAACTCCTGCTGTATTAATTTCTACTGGTATACCATTATCTCTTACTTCTATTATTTGTTCAGCTGTACCATTGTGTACCATATACTGTAAATATACAGGATCAGTTATTAGTGGTGTAACATTAAATACTTCGCCAAAACACAGTGGACGTAGTTTATCTTTATTTTTATTATCGTATGTGGCAGTGGGTACATTTTCTACACCATTAAAATAGTTTCCTAATAGTGTTTCACTTAGACTAGTATTTAATTCTTCTAATCTATCCCTTACTTTGAAACTAAGTGTACCTCTATCCTTTGAATCTATGTCCGTAACTATGCCATCAAATACTAGTTCAAAATCGTTTGCTAATATTGGGCTAGTACCTGGTAGCGGTAATTGTCCAACATAAACTCTGATTGGTTTATTAACCCATATATATGAGCTTGTTAACCACGTATCTAGTTCGCCGCTTCCATTTACAATATCTATACTACCATAACTTATACTAGCCGCATAGTCTGTATTAATGGATTCAGAAATATCAAAACTATTTTTTATAACTCCAGAATAAGTAATACCGCCCACAGTAACATTATGAGTAGATAAATACTCTGTAATAGTGTTTGAACTGCGTTCTATTTGTACTAATAAGACTCTTACTACGCCTGGAGTCTCTAACCACTGCTGATAATTTAACATATACTTACTCTCTCCATTATAGTATTCTTTAAGTGCTCTACTTAAAGCACTTAAAGAATAGGGCTTTTCAGCCCCATTCTTAATTAAGTATCGGTTTAGTTTTCGCTTCCCAACTTTTATCTTTTACAGACTGTATTACTGCTTCTGCAATTTGGTCAGCTACCTTTTGTTGTGCATCATAGTTTGTAATTATCATGTCGCCAGTTTGTTTCTGCTGTTCTTTACGAAGCATAACAACTTCCTCTCGCAAGTCCTGCAGCTCTTCAACCATTACACGGAAAGTCTGACCTGTACCTACCATTGGTGCAAACATTCCACGAGTTTGATCTGCTGTGTATACTCTACCAGGATTAGAGAAATCTACTAGCTCAGGCCCACGCTCTCCTACTATAGATAAACCGCTTGCATAGCCGCCACCAGCGTGTCCTGGTGTACCTGTAAGTGCTCTATCAATGCTGGCCAAGTGTCCTATTTGTATGTTTAGTGCATCTAGTTGTTTTTGTGCTATATTTGACTGTACTTGCGCAACACCGGCAGCTGCATCAAGTGTTTGTAATACGCTGTTAAAATCAGCGGTATACTGAGCTCCACTAGCGTACAACTCTCTGGAAACATTTAGGAATGTTTGTGAAGATTCTTGTAGCTTACCTAGGGCTTCGCTATCACCTGCTAGTGCCTTTGCTCTGATAACATCAAATTCAATTTTTGCTTTTGTATATCGTTCAATAGGTGTTAGTATAGTTGCCGAACCTAACAATAAAGAGTCTTTGAAACTTAATAATGACTTTGCAAATTCTGCAAACTTACTTGTGGTATCACCAAGTATTTCGCTTTGCAGACTTAATAGTTCATTATAACTTTCTGCATTATTTAATAATAATGCAAATGTTGCACGATCTTCTTCTTTATTAACATCCAGGCTAGCAAATAGACTAATAAACTCTGCTTTGGTCTGTGGTAGTGTTCTACCTGCATCACGGAAGGTTTTTGTCAATGCATTAAATTGTACTCTAAATCTTTCCTCATTTGTCAGGAAGTTTTCATAGTAGTAATTTATAGAACCAACTGCCTTGTCAACACCGCCCAATTGTTCAATTAGTTGTTGCTCTACTGCAATTCTTGCTTCTGTACCTAGATTTGTTATAGCCTTTCCGACCATTCCTAATCCAATTGTTAAAGTTTCGCTTTCCTTAACAATTCTGGCTACAGTTTCATAGTACTCTTCACCTATTTGTTGATATTGTGCTAAATATGGGAATATGCGCTGAGCACCTGCATTTAATTGTACGCTTAACTCACCAAGTATTGCATCTATGGCTTCTTGACCTTTTAAGTCTTTTAAGCTTACTTGTAATGTAACAGGTATTGACTTAATAGCTTCTGCAGCAGCACTAGTTGGTCCTTCTAAAGCAGTCGCGGACTCTAGCAACACTGTTTGTATAGATTTAAATAGATTTGCAAATACTTTAGTTGTTTGTTCTTCGAAAGCTTTAGTATTTTCGTATGTGCTAGTATTTTTTACAAGACCAAACCAGCTACTAGATGTTTTTATTATACTTTCAAAACGCTCAAATTTACCAATTGCTTGGCCTAGATTATCTAGTGTTCCTTCGATTCTTACGCCTGCATTTGCAATAGAGGTACTACTACTGCCCCATAAACCCCATAGCTTTTTACTGCTACCTTCTACAGTTCCGAATACTGAACCAGCTATTCCGAAACCAGTAATATTTCCTAGCAATGCTTTTACAGTATCTCCAGTATTTTTCTTAATACTTTCTAAAGCTAGCATAATTTTGGTGCTACTACCACCGGTACTAAGTGAGCCAAAATATTCTTGACCCAGTTTTTCAATAACACTAGTTATGCTATCTGCTTTTTCAGTACTATCGCCCAGCACACCGCCTTGGCGATCTACTAGCTGACCACCAACATATTGTTGGCCCGTACCCTGTACCTTTTGCTGCTCTTCAGCAGTAAAGCCTTTTGGTACGCTACCGCCACTAGCTGCTCTACCAAATATTGCTGCAACTATTCCAGCTGCAACAACTGGTCCAAACCAACCAAGCTGACTGGTAATTTTACCAAATATGCCAGTTATCATAACAGGTATTCTGGCTGCCAAACTTGTAGCCTCCAGCGCTGTTTCTGTTGCTACAGCACCAGCTTTTGATGCTACCTCTGCTTTATCAGTAAACAGTTTAGTTGCCAACTCTTTTAAGTCCATTGCAATCTTTTGAATATGCAATGCTTTTTCAATTGCTGCCAGTGTTTTGTATGCTGCGGTTTTTTGCGAGAATAGCGACTTTGCAGAACCAACTAGTTTTGCATTGCCAGCCAACTCATCGCGTTCAGCCTTTTTACGTAGTGCAATTTCTTCATTTATTATATCAATGCCTGGAGTATCGCCGCTTTCATATATGTCGCGCTGACGCTTTGCATTATCCTCTAAAGCCTTAGCGTTCTTTTCTTGTTGAACGGCAATAGTAACCAATGCTTCACCAAACTGACCAAGCTTTTCGCCAAGGTCACCAAAAGCAGTTTTTAAACTATCAGTTAAACCATTAGACAGTGTTAAAATATCATTGTAGCGTTGCTGCTCTAGGTTTAATCGTTTTTGTAAGTCTAATACAGACTGACGATTGGTGAACTCTACGCCAGCTTTTTCAATGTTTTTGTCTCGCAACTGACCTTGAAATGCTAAGTCAGCCGCTAGTGCTTTATAGTCTTTGCTTTCTTTGTCAGCTATAGCATCTTGTTTAGCTTTTATTTCATCACGAATTTTATTGTAGGCATCATTGGCGGCATTAATGGCTCGCTGATTATCTAGGCTAGCACGCTCGGTATCTAGCTGATAAGTGCGCTGAATGCGCATTGCACCAGTTAAATCATAGAGTTCATTAGTAAGCTCAATTTCTTTACTACGATAATCTAGCGAACCTTGTGCTCTAGCTTCATCTACTCCACGTTGTAGTGCATTTAACTGATAGCGTCTGTCAATAGTTTTTAGTTCTTCAGCTAACAACTTTTGTCTATCTTGTAATCCTTTATTATCTTTTTCAGCTTTTTGAGCTTCTAGTGTTAGATCGCGTATCTGTGTTTGTTTTTCTATTTCTGCTACTAGTCTAGCCAGCTTTTTAGGATCTTTGCTGAGTATAGATAGTTGAAGTCTCTCGTATTCGAGTCTAGATAGCTCATTGTTCAGCAATACTATTTCTCGTGTTTGCTTAGCATCCAGCTCTTTATTTTCAGCAATAATTTGTTCTTCAATAATTTGCTTAGAAGTAGTTCCACTAATACTTTGCAAAAGTTGCTGTCGTTGTAGTGTGGCTTGATTTATTCTTTGCTCAACTGCAATGCGCTTATTTTCATCTTCTTCTTGGCCACGACCTTGAGTCCTGTTGCTTCCAAGTTCCAAACTTTTTGCAGTGCCCTGTAATTTTATTAAAGTAGATTCAAGACCAGCAGTAGCAGCTTTTTGTAGAGCTTTTCTAGCTTCTACTGCTCTTTCTGCCTCTTCTTTACTTAATCTTCTAAAATCGTTACTCATTACAGCGTTTTGAAATTCTACACGTTCCTGTAGTGATTTTAAATCGCTTTCTAATCCACTTGTATCTGCATTCTTATCTTGTTGCTTAGCTAATTGAATACGCATTATGGTATTAGATTCTTGTTGCAATAAATTAGATAGCTCTAATTTATCTACCATAGCGCTCTGTCTTTTTGCAAGCTCAATGTTTGAGCGTACAACCGCCATTTGAGCTTGTATATCTTCTAATTGAGCTTGTTCATCTGCCTGTACACGCTCTTTACCAGTTAATCCGGCTTGAAGTGTTTTATCAACTTGTGCTTGTGCTTGACGTCTGGCTTCGGCTAGTGCTCTACCAATTAGTTCGGCACCTTGTTTAAATGCATCAACTGCTAGTTTTTGTGCAAACTTACCAGCATCTTCAACTGCACGAGTACTTTGTTGTGCCAAAGCCCTGTTCAGCAATCTTACATCATCGCCTAGTCTTTCCTTTTCAGAAAGCATTCTAACATTGTTAGGGGTAGTTCTTTGTAGTTGTTGCTCTACACCACGGCCCAATGAACTTTGTGGTCTTTGTAGCTCTACTCCTGCTGGAGGTCTGTTTCTTTCTTCTCTGCCAACATTGGCTAGCTGCTGCTTGTAATTTGCTAATGCTGTAGTTGTATTATCAATTGCGCGCTTCTGCTCCAAAAAGGCGCTCTTAATTTCTACAAATCTATCAACATTTTCTTCAGTAATTATTCCGACTGCATTACCACTTTTAGCTAAATACTCAAACATTTGAGCAAGTCTATTAACATCAGTACCAGTTTGCATTATTGCTAAACCGGCTTGCATCATATTTTGACCGAGCTTTATTAGTGGATTGCTATCAGCTAAGCTTTGTATATACTCTTTATAACTTTTACCAGCGGCATCAACAGATTCTTTAAAATTCTGCATAGTACTAGCTACTTGGCCAAGTTTATTTTGACCTCTTTCTAAAACTATACCAATTGCTTCTTTTTGTGCTTTGCCAAGACGTTTAAAGGCTGCTTCTACTTCATCAATGTCCTTGAGATCTTGTACATTTAAGATTTTTTGCAACTGCTGTTTGAACTCAGCGTCCAAGCCTTCACGTTCTAGCAACTCAATAGCGCTACTAATTTGTGCAGATATTGCTTTGGCCAGCTTGTCATTACGACCCATGCCAACCAAACTGAATAGACCATCCCAGAACTTATCCCAGGTACTAGCACGTTTATTAGCTTCCTCTGCAGCTTTGATGGCTCCACGAGCACTTTGTGCCAACTCAGTCATTGCAGTTGAAAGCGCAATAGTATTTTCTAATGTTCTAGTACCAAATCCTTCTTGGTCCTTGGCTGCATCCAGTGTGCGTTTTACATTATTTACAGACTCTCCGGCTGCATCAACAGCAGAACCAAATCGTTGCGCTTCTTTTGAGTTTTTACTAAACAGTCCATCCAATACACTAAAAATGCCGCCAATAATTGCTAAAGCTGCAAAGGCTTTGTTTATTATTGAGCCAAGTGTAAGGAATAGTCCGGCCAAACTAGCTACACCTACTCGTATTGTTAACAGGGTGCTACCGAATAACCCTAACTGTAAGTTACTTACTTTAATCTGTTCCGCTGCCAGTGTCCAAGATCCACGTATGCCAATTAAACTACTATTATATGCTGTATTAGCTACAATAGCATCTTTCTGCGCTTTTAACTGTGCATCTGCGGCCGCTTTTTGTACTCTAGCAAACTGTCCTGTTCTTTCAATATTTTCATTTATTGTATCTCGATTTTTCTGCTTTACTCTTACTAGCTCATCTTCAGCCCCAATGACTACTTTTAACTGGTCTAGGGTGGCTCGCTCGAGTTTAGCCTGTGCTTCTAGTCTTGGATCTTTTCTTGCACGAGCCTCTAGCGCTTTTACACTCTTTTCAGTGGCTGCAATATCTGCATCGCTGATATCAGTAATATCTTTTTTCAAGTTTTGCCACAGCGCACTACGACGTTGTTGGCCTGTGCGTGCTGTTGCATACAGTTGTGCTTCCAGCTTCTCAAAAGTCTTTAGCTGTGCGTCTGCGCTGCGCTCAACTTTTGCTTCAATTAATTTGTTTAGTTGCTCACGTGCAGCTAGTGCGTCACCAGCTTTACCCTGCGCAGCATTGTATGCATCTGCAGCTGTTCGTTGTAAATTTGCTTTAAATTGTCCTAGTGCAGGTAGCGCTTGCTTAATTAGTACACCTGTAACACCTATTAAACCAGCTAATAGGGCTTGTGGACTTTTTGCTAAAAGATCCACTATAGGTGTAAGTACCACATTAATAACATTTAAACCGCTGGTCGCAACATTCTTTAAGCTTGATAGCAATTTATCGTATGGATTAGATGCAGCTTCATTCAGTGCTTGAAACTTCTTTTCGCCCTCTTCTAGTACTGCGTTGGCAAATGCTTGACGTCGCTCAAAGTCTGTTAGTGATGCTGCTGATTTGCCAAGTTCTAATGCATATTTTTCAGTAGCTGGCCCAATCTTGGTAAATATACCAATTTCATCCAATAGTTCAGGTTCTAACTTGTTAATACCACGACTCAATCTGCTGATTGCATCAGGCATACTGATACCTAGGGCTAAACTAGCATTTTTAGCTACTAGCGCTAATCGCTCAATATTTTTAGAGTTCATGCCGGCACTACTAGACTGCGCTACCACGGTCATGGCGTCGCGCATGCTAATTGCACCGTCTGTGACTTCTACTAGTCGCTTGCTCAATGTGCCCAATGCTTGGCCACTTTGAGCACCAAGCATATTCAAGCCCTTAGTTAGATTCTCTACATCAGCTGCTTGTTTTAGCGCACCAAAGGCAGCACTAACGGCAAATATATTAGCCGCAAATGTAGCATACAAACGAACCAAGCCACCCAAGCCTTGGGCTTGGTTGGCAAAGTCGCGGGCACTAGCTCCAGTTGTACCTGCGCTACCACGCATTTGACCATACTCTTGACCAGACATTGCACCGCCACTAGCCATGCCAGCAGCTTTTCTAGAGCCGGCCGTACCACCAACTCTGGCCGCACTTTGGCCTGCAGCCTCGTACATCTGCTTTAATTGCTGTGCCTTTTTGATCTCAGCGTCAGTTGTTCCGTTGGAATTAACCTGTACCGGAATTTTAATTGGTTCAATGGCCATGGCATCTCCTGTAAACAATACCACTTCTCGCAGTATATACTAAATATTGATATTATGCTATAATTTTTGTATATTATAGCATAACACCATTTTATAATCAACCTATAAATTTTAGATCAATAAAAAAAAAAAAACCCCATAAGATTTATTCCTATGGGGTTTTTGCTTGTTTTGGCTTTGAGGCTTCAATAGCTTTACTACGAGCATTATCAAGTATGGTTATCCACTCTAAGAAGTGTCTGCGATCACACTTGTCAATCTCAAAAATATCTAAGATTTCGCCTAACCCTGTATAGCTTTTTCCTAGATACAGCCCATTCATGGTATCCCACTCATCTCGCAGTCGATAATAAACTGTGATTGCCTGTTGTACTTCATCAGGAAAGTCCTCTAATTCAAAAGGTATTTCTGATTCAACAGGTTCTGTACCCATTGCTTCACATATCTCAAAGTATGTGTCCTTGCTAACGCCTAGGGACATATTTTGAAAATACATGTAGAGTTTTTCACTTATTTCTTGGCGCTGCTGTTCTGAAAGTTTCCCAGGTCGGTAACCGTTTCACTAACAAAGGCGTCGAAGTTGCTGCTGTTCTTCATTAAGAACAGTGCGTTTTCTTCGGTAAACTCTAGCTCATCTTCTGGATTTTGTCCACTAATATCTACAGGTACTAGTTGTTCCAAATCACTTAACTTTAATCCTTTCCAGCCCTTAATAGATGCTTGCGCATATAGCTGTAAGAATAAGTCATCGTTTAGTTCTTCGCTTGTTTGACGATTTTTAAAAGTAGTTTTTGTAGCCTTTTTGCGAATGTTTAAAAGCGTTTCGCGGCTTAAAAAGCTTAGCTTAACTTTAAAACCCGGTAATCCTGGATAGTCTACTTCGACTTCTTTACTTGGTACTAATAGGGTTTTTAATGAGATTCCCATTTATGATAATTCCTGTTATTTATAATTGTAAGATAAAGTGGGGAATTATCCCCACTTTACTTATGCGTAGTAACGAACCATTAAATCACTTGGATTTGTAATGTCAAAAGTATTATTTGCAGCTGTTGCGTTTGGTATGTAACCTTGAGCAGTGAATGCAATATTAGTACTTACCACTTGTTGCACGTCAACTGTTGGAACTGCTAGCACTGTGCTTGGCATTTCGATATCAACGTGTACTGGATTTGCTGAACCGCCGATGCTCATTGTTAGTGCAAACATTGGCTCAATATTGCTGGCTGCTTCAGCTAACATGTCTTTTAGCAAGTCACCGCTTTCCAGGCTTGTACCTGTGCGTAGATATGCTGTAATATTACCGCTGATAGCACGTGTACCTGTGTAGTATACTACTGGGCTATTAACCACACCAAGATTAGCTGGTGTAATGTAAGTAATATTATTATTGATTGTGAAGCTACCACCAGTGATTGGAATGTTATAGCTATCACCAGCACTGATACTGCTACCAATTGCCTTAACGGCCTTTAGGCTAACTGTGCTCAGCTTGTTGGTAATGTACTGTGCATCAGTTACCTTAGCAGTAAATGCACCACTAGAGCCAACGTTGCCGCTGCCACCACCAGTGAAAGTTCCTGCACCGGCACCAATGCCTGTACCAAACTCACGCAATGCTGTTGCTTGGCCAGTCCACTGTGCAGTTGCAATTTGATCTAAACCAAAGTCAATAGTAACTTGGTTTAGGGCACAGTTATCAACAGCATACAGTACATTGTCTACTAGGAACAACATACCAAATTTTTGCAGTTGGTTCTTTTCACTTAGGCCAGCAGTAATTTGACTATAGTTTGCGTTGCTTTCATTCCATGCAAACTTGCTGAACTTTAGTGTACCTACAGTGCCAGTAGCACTTGTAGCACCATGGTTAATCATTTGAATAGTAATGCTAGAAGCACCACTTGTAACAACCTTACCAGCAGCATTCATGTACTTGTCATATCCAGCTGGACTAGATGCGCTGACACCACTAATTACTACTATATCACCAACAGTTGGCGTACCAGTCATGGTAGTACCACTAATTGTTAGTAAACCAGTAGCACTGATTGCAGCACTAGTAGCGCCAGTAATAGTTGTTGGTGTACCGATATTCTCTGAACACATTAGTGCGTTCCATAGAACAGCTTCTTCTGCGGTAATCTTGGTTGTTTGATCTTTTGGTCTGATGTATGTGCTAAAGCTGAAATCTACTGGGGCCAAGCTTGTATTGAACGCGCGTTGACCACGTACTGGAGTTTCACTAGCTTCGCTAATTGTAACAGTTTCACTATTCACGTTTTGTGAAAAAGTGAATCCGTCTAGCACTTGTATTTCAAAAGTATTGCTGCCACTGAAGTTAGCAGTACTTGAAGAATTAATAGCGCCTGTTGTCGAATCTACGTTTGTAGTAAAGAATACCTTACTATTGCGTACTAAATTTAATGCCATAATATATCCTTTATGGTTTTTGGTATACTAAACACCTTGGTAGACATTTATCTATCTTGCAGTGCGGGATACCAATTTCTAAGTTAGTGCATAGCGCACTTCTAAGTTGATTTCACCAACGCCATAAGGAGCTAGTAAACCTTCGTCAGTAGTAATACTTTGAATTAGGATTTCCGTTGTTTCCAAATTATTTACCACGTCATATTTAAGTACGCGATTACTATCAATGCAAAGTTCAAGGTCGTCTAGTAGTTCCTCTAGCAATTCTTGTGCATTATCTTCGCTGCGCACGTAAACTTTTATACACACATACAACATACCCCAAGTAAATTGACTTGGTAAGTAGTCTCGTATTTCTCTGCCTGGGTGTAAATATACACACGGAAAATCTTGTACTTCATCCCAAAACTTTAGTTTTGGATAGCTGTTTTGGAACAGGTTTGTTTTATACTGACCTGTTCCGTCGATTTCCTTGAATTTTTCACTCAGTGCTTTTACAATACTTGTTCTTTTACTCATAAAGAAACCGCCCTTAATCTATCTTTTACCCTTGCTTGTAGTATTTCTCGTATTGATTTAGAAATTAACAGTTTAGGATCTCTAGATCTAGGTAATTCCTGTCTGCCGCCTGTGCTAAAAGTTGCGTAGGGATTTTTCATATAACTGTAAAATGCAGTTATCATTCCCTCTCTACTTTTACTTAGTCTCTCCACCTTTACACTTTCAGCAAATCTTCCTGACCTTAAATTAAGAATATCAGCTCTGCCGCCAGTGCCCATATTCTCTTTTACTTTAGTTACAAGTAATTGGTCTAAAATACTCTGTAGTGAAAGTAGGTTGGTTTCAGCTGCTGGTTTAGCTGCTCTATCTGGCTTTTTAACTGTAGGTTTTAATGGCGCAGGCTTTACTTTTCCGCGTGAGCTAGTAGTTTGTGGCGCTAACTTTTTATTCTTTAGTACCTTACTGTCTACACGCTTTTTTGCACTACCTGAGCCTACTAATGCTCTAATAGGTTTTCCATTTAAAGCATCTACTAGCTGCATTGTTATGGCTTCTTCCATTGTTGGTGATAGCCGTAATGCAGATTTTAAATTTTCTAGTCCTTGTTTAGAAACTAGATTTTTTAAGAATTCGTCTCGTAAACTTTTAGCCGTTCTATCAAGCGCTCGCTTAATAGTGCCATCCATAGCTTTCATTTCTTGCGTACGGAGAGTAACACTGTTGTACTCACTTTCCATGGACACTAAAAATGAGAAACCTATTGATAGCAAGGTTTTTGCACCTTGAGAGTAATTTTCATTAATCTGTATCGCTGTTTTTATATGGCCAGATTCTTTAATGAAACTATCTAAGTTAATTTGTTGTTTAGCTGCTCTTTGTGCTAGCAGTAGTGTTGACTGTGTAAGTGGAGTATTTATACCCACTATCTCTCTAACATTGTCAATTGTTCCACTAATAGCTGCTGCGTGTCCTGCTGCTGTAAAACTACCAGCAGTTAGGGCCTTTGTAGGCTTTATGCCATTACGCAACATTATTTTTTGTAGCACTGGTGTTAAGCAGTCTTCGTTTATAAGAGTAAGTGCTCTTGAGTACGAGTCTGCAATAATTACACGCTGTGTACTAGAGTTATATCCATTTAAAACTGTATTAGGATTTGCTAATAGTGCTGGGGATACGCTGCGAACATATCTTCTAAATTTATTGCCTTCTGCACGAATGGCTGTTTGAAATCTTGCGGTAACTTCACTTTTAATAGCAGCACTATCAGTCATTACACCTGTGGCATAGATTGCTGTGGCCTCATTTAGCACATTTAGTGAGCCTTGCGCTTTTTGAGCCAGCTCATCGATATTTAGTGATTTTTTAATCTTGCTGTCAATTGCTTGCAGCAGTAGTGGAGTATCTTGCTGTCTACTGCCCACCAGATGTTCATACGCATCATCCCAGTAGTCTAAAAAATCTATGTCTGTTGGGCTGGACGGTCCTAGTGGAGTATCTACCTGCACCACGTACTTAGCTAACTCTGGCTGGTCCATTTGACCAAGTGCAAAGTATAAGTTACGCAGTATTTGATCAACGTCCACCAAATATACTACTGGCATACTGCCTTCTATAGCAGCACGTAAATCTTTGTTAGCACGTTCTATAAAAGCATCAAATCCTGCTTGGTCTGTTTTTGCAACAGCCTGCGCAGAACCTATCATAAAATTAAGAAACTGTGCTATATCCATTATGCATAGTCCGCCACATACTGATCTAGTATACGTTTAATATGTGCAGGTAAATTAGTAGTACTAATATACTCTATTTGCGTAGTGTTTGAACCAGGCGATTTTGTGCTGTGTATAGCAGCATCATTCTTTCTGTAGTATGAAACTAAATCTAATACTGCTAACTTTAAGTCAGACGGTACGGTTTCAAATCCTGCAAAATAATTTACTCTATACCCATTAACTAATTCTTGCCAAGTGCCGCCCGGCTCTAAGCACAATACTGTATCGCCTTGCTGTACCCACTCAATAAACTTATTTAGTTTTGTATAAGTTTTTCCATAGTCTGTGCTACGCTCTACACTGATTATTTGAGTAACTGGTGTTTCTTTTAATAGAAATGTTTTATGACCGCCATCAAATACTTCTATTTTTGCTTCATCAAAGTGATCTACAAAAGTTCGTCTGCAATATGTTTTTACAAACTCTGATACTTTTGGTATTAAAAAATCAATTTCAGCATCGTGGTTAGTACTGTTGATGCCAGCGTATATCTTGTATTCTTGTTTTGTTACTAAATCTGCCATCGACTAGTCCTCCTGTCTTTTAACTAGACTCGCTGGAATCCAGTTAAAAGACAGGGATCAGTTAGATCCCTGTCCAAATAACATTAAGCTACGTAACGAATAGCGCTGACGCCAGCACCGTTGTTAGTTGTAACTTGTGTTAGACCTGTGCGTAGGCTTGCAACCATTACACGACGTTGTGTTTCAACTAGGTCGTCTGTGTCAACACGTAGACCGCGCTGATTACCAACTAGGAAGTTGGCTGGGTTGAAAGCGATACATGCTACTTCACCGGCTGCCTTGCTAGCAAACTCAGCACTTACTAGTACTGGGCTGTTTGCAACTGTGCCGATTTGGCCTGTTAGGAAAGTGGCTTGTGGGCCAACTTTGTCCATTGTCTGGAAGTTAGCGTCATCTAGTAGGTCATAGTAACCTTCTGTGGAAACAACGTAGATAACTTCACTTGGGTCAAGACCCCATGCACCTAGATCACGACGAGCTGCACGTAGAGCTGTAACTGTTAGCTTGTCAGCATTGCTGATAGCAAGTGTAACTGCACTAGCTGCGTCATAACTAGCTAGACCCTTAACAGGATCAGCACCTGCACCTGCACCTAGGCTGAATGCCTTGTCAACTGCGCGTGCAACACGGCGAACCATAGCATCACGAACAACTGGCATAATTGCTAGTAGAGCATCTTCTTCCTCTTCGAAAGCAACATACTCGTTTGTAGCAACCTTGTATGCGTTTAAGGTGATTTCCTTTAGAGCGTGTGTAGCATTGCCACCTGTGCTGCCGCTTGTACCGAACTGGTTGTTCTGTACCCAAGTTGCCATGCCTGCCTCTGGATTTACAGGGATAGTCATAACATTGGTTTGCATGTTAATAGCACGTAGTGTTGGAGCAATCACTAAACGACGGCGAACTTCGTTTTCCATTTGCAGGCTAACTTCTAGTTCCCATGTAGCGCTAGGTACGTGTGCACCATACTTTTCAACCATTTCGCGACCAAACTTGGTGCTTTCTAGGCTCTTGCCACTCATCTTAGCTAATAGAATAGCCTTTTCTTTGTCAGCATATTGCATTTCGGTCTTGTTGTCACCAAATTGCATCTTGCTCTTTTGGATAGCGTCTAGTTCAGCAGCCTTCTCTTTAAGAGCAGCTTCTAAACCTTCTAGAGCCTTCTTGCTATCAGCACGTTCAGCTTCTAAACGCTTTTCAACTTCTGCTAGTAGCTTGTCAGCACCAGTTTCTGTTGGGGTAACGGCAGCAACAGCGGCCTTAATGCGAGCTTGTAACTCGGCTTCTGCCTTTTCTTGAGCAGCTTTTTCTTGAGCAGCTTTTTCTTGGGCTTGAACTAAAGCCTTGGCTGTTTGTTCAGCAGCCTTAGCAGCAGCGTCAGCTAGCAGCTTCTCTAAATCTTTTGGATCCATATTCCATTCCTTTTTAATGTCGCTCTTTGCTTCCGTTGAGGACTCTAGCCCTTTAGCTGACTCGCTGCTGGGTGCAAATTGCTGTTTGTACAAACTATATTCCTCGTCAGTATCAAATGACTTGGCTAAATTAAACAATGTATTTTGATTTGCTGGCACTGACACGACGGAAATTTCATGTAGTTCCAAATCTTTAACTAAGAAAACCTCGGCTGCTGTATTGTACTCTGCATCTTTGATACGGAATCCAATACTAAAGGCGCTCAACACACCCTTTTTAATCAGCTTGTACACATCGCCTGCAGCATCAGTAATGTTGGCCTTAATCCACAAACCTTTGCTGTCAACTTTATGTTCTACCATTTTGCCTACCGGCATTGTATGATTATGATAGGCGAGAATAACAGGATTCTTTAAATAATCTGTTAGTCCCTTTTCCCAAACGCCAGTGGGGACTACGTCTCCGTGTCTGTCTTTGTCGTTGGTGCTAGCATAACCTTCAATCATTATGCTCTGATCTTCATCATCTTCTTTGGGTAGTGCTTTGGCAGTAAATTTACTATTAAAATATAGTATTTTATCTTTTTCTACCATAATACTCCTTTATTGCTGGGGTCTACCACCTTGCGATGGATCAGCAGCGCTACCAGCAATATTGGCTGGTATTCTCAAATCGTCATGACCGGTGATTGAGTCATAACGTAACTCTTTTCTGGCTTCGTTTGGAGTGATAACGCCACCATTTACTAGCGAAGCATGATACTGCGCTATGTCTTTAAGTTCTGGCTGTAGTGCACTAACATTGCTTGTAATCGGTTCCACATCATATCCGAAGTAGCGCTCGAGGCTGGATACATATTTACGTACAGCTGGAATAATTGTTTCCAGGTAAAATAAGCGCAAATTAGGGGAAATGTTAGCATTGTTACCACCCATTAATAAAATAGGCGGTACGCCCACTGCAGTCATAATCTTTTCACTATGAGTTTTAATCGACTGATCAAAATCCATTTCTTTAAAGCTTGCGTCAGTAATGTTGTGCGGTTTCAAGCCCGAATCCAAAATAATTGGACGCTTGCCACCATTTTTAGTTGAATATTTTTGTAGCCAGTAGTTAATTGTTTTTTCTTTTGCTATTTGTGATAGAGTGTTGTCCGATGTTAACACTAAACCAAATACAGCACCGTTATCAAAGAATTGCTCTTGAAACTGTTGCATGCTGTATAAAATCTTTACGCTGCGCTCTGCTGCTTCCAAGCGACTAGCACCACGGTAAATACTTTCCGAACTAGTGTCGCGGAAGTAAAATACCTCAGACTCTTTGAAATCCACTAAACCATTGTACTTAAAACCCTTAATAAAGGTTTTTGTATCGGTAATAATTTCTACGCTCTCTGCTGGCAGGTGATACAAAAACGTACCATCAAAATGCACAAATGCATTGCCTTCCAACAACAAGTCAGTAAAAATGCACTGACGAAATTCCAGTGCACTTTGATAAGGATTAGGTCGGAAGTTAAGCAGTGTGTTTAGAGTTTTTTGACGCAAACCACCAACTACTCCGTCGTGTACCTTGTCCTTTATATCGTAGTCTAGCGAAGCGGCTGCGTTTACAACCATCGACACACTACGATTTACAGATTCTAATTTTTTAAATGCCTGACGATAAGTAATCAACTTGGCTTCGCTGCCTAAGTTACTACCCTCGCCTTGTGCAATGCGTTCTTGTGCTGGATTCAGTTTTTCCACCAGCCAATGACGCATGTTTGTTACCATGCCCATGCTTTACCCCTTAGCAAAATTCGCTGAAGTGGCTGCCAAAGCTTGGGGTTTTGATTACTTCACCACTAAGGTGTTTTTCGTGCTGCAGCTGAATCCATCGAGCCTGTTTAGGTTCCGATCCAGGTTGTGGTGTTTTACCATAAATACCATGTAATTGTACATGATGCCGGTTGCATAGGGTATACACCTGCTCATATATTTCACTATGGTGTTCACTGATAAATTCATCACGAACAGCCAAAATACCCTCATCAGTGCTAATATCATAGCCTTGAGCCTGTGCCCACCGTTCCAGCAGTACAGTTATTGAATGTAGGTGATGCAGTTCTAAATCTTGCTGGCCACCACAAATAAAGCAAGTTGTTTGCTTTTCATAGGCTGATTTAGCCCTGTCACGCACCCACTTTACAGGTATGCGTTTATTTGTATTTTTTGCCACTGCTAGTTCAACCTATATAAACGGATACATGTATTATACACCACAAGCATCACCATGTCAATACTAATTTTTGTAGTACCTACACAACATAGGTGTAAAGGGCATAGCGCAACGCATCAGCCATGTGCGAATAATCATCATGTTTTGGTCGTTCTCGCTGCAAACCTTCACGATCATCCCAGCGATACTGGTCTAACATGGCTAGCACATGCTTACAGTCTTGGTGTATAACCAGTCTGCCTTGCTGGATTAATGTTTGTAGGTAGGCAATACCAGGTAATACATCTTTTTTAGCTTTTGTGGTTGCCAAATCGTACTGGTAGGCAA
>VFQS010000307.1_pt1 | contig 59436 bp, 55 predicted proteins | sample 3512361 | NCBI WGS metagenome assembly VFQS01 (sample SAMN10412375, study PRJNA504923) | tailings metagenome | isolation source: Relicate 1 Philex TSF3 active mining | place: Philippines | reverse complement strand
CACCGTTCTAATCCGATTATAGTTTTGACCTATGTCACTATAATATAATCAGAAATTAACGGACACAGCTAAGTGCTGATATTTTATTGTTATTTTTCAATATTTTATGAAGGCTGATTATATAATATTAATTTTATAATCAGAAGTTTTGACGCACCTTTATGCGAGATACTCCAGCAACGCACTTACCTTCTTGGTGCTGGTAGTAGACGACATCACCACCCTTTAAGGCGCCACTCGTGCCCTTCATTTTGCCTGTCCACCTATTAATGGAGTATTCATTGGTGACATAAACTCCATCCTTGTCGGAACTGCTTCTCCATTCCAGCGCCCCCCTGCTGACTTTACACGCCATCATAGAGCAAAAGTTTAAATACTGATTTGCGCCTTCATCATAGATTTCGATGACATTCTGAGACGGAATAAATCGGTAGCTATATTCCTTCCGCTCTGAGACACGATTACCACCTTCAATCGTAGCAACCAAACCGTCACAATCTAAGTAAATAGCCTTTGATTTCGGGCTTTCAGCATTAATTTGATATGACAAGGATGATATTGTTAATGCTAACACCCCTTTAATGTATTTAAGGTTTCGCATATTACACCATATCAGTTATTCTTGGTCTTACGACTTTGACGGAAACCAGCAGCAATCCAAGCGAAGACATAACCAAATCCAAATACCACCATAAATGGTACAGCCGCATACCAGAAGCTATCAACAATAGCTCTTTCTGTGGTCTTATCGCACGTAATGGTGGCGTGAGTCCAACGACCACCCTCTTTTTTCGAACTTACATCACCTGTTACAGCCTCTTCAGCGGGCAATTCAGATGTATAACCCTCAGGGGTAACGTTTGTTGTATCTAATACACAACCCTTTAGCTCATCTTCTTTTGAATGAGCATCCCAATAGACCTCATCGATAAACTTTTGACCTGTTAATTTTTGTAAATTTTCAGGCACCTCGTAATACACATAAGCTGACTTGTTATCCTCAAAACCAATGAGGAAGCTCGGTATAGCAATTATACAGCTAATGAAGACACCAAGCCTCTGCCAACCATTTAGGCTACTAAGCGACATAGCATCCTCACTTACCAAGTGATTTGCGAAGTTTGGCATCCCGCTCGTTGCGACGCTTATCGAAACCATCAATGGTATCCTTGAGTTCACCACCCTTAACGGCAGCCTCAAGGTCATCAAGGAAGACCGAATAATCTGATACCACAGCCGAGTTGCCACCCCCCTTGCCGTCGTCAAACAAATTGAGACCGCTAACCCTCGGAGTTGCCTGACCATCCTTCTCCCAGCTGGAGACGACCTTGCCATTACGCTTTACTGCGTCACCCTTGAGGATACGCTTCTGATCCCTGATGGCATCGATGATGACGCTGACAGAATCCTTGCGGACCTTCTTCTTCTGCTTATCGGTAAAGGTGTATTTTGTAAGAAAACTCATGGCTCTACCCCCTTCATTCCAAGTCTGAAAGGAAGCTATCATCTCTGACGCACGAGTCTAGTGCTGTATGATGATGATGGAGACCTTCTTGGATCGACCGTAAAACCGAGACAGCTGATCCTTCGCTTTCTGAAGCCCCTGCGGAGTACCTATATCGAGCACCTCATAAGCCGATGGCTTCAGACCTCGCAGCTTATCAACCAAGTTGCTCCAAGATGGCTTTGAAACGTCAAAAAGCATTATAGGAACCCCACCCCATTGGAGATGGAGGTTCATCATCCCTCTCTCGTCTCACCAGTTCCCTGACAGCTTCCTTGATACGAAGCCCCATCCTCTTTTGGTTGCGACCCTCCATTTCCACCAGAACAGCGTTGAGACGGTTATCCTTCTCAACCCAATCAGCTTCATCCCTTACAAACTGCTCCATCAATCTGAGCAGCATCGACGTTCTGCTGGTAGCCTTATGACGAGCTAAACTGTCGAAATTTCTTAGCAAATGAACTGGAACATTGAAGTTAATCAGCCTTATATTGCCCTTAGGATTCCTATAAAAATCCATTAACCCCTCCCTTTATTAAATCCTATATCATTTAGATACATCTTAAGATTAAAGACGTTTACGTTTAACGCCTCTTTGTATTTTTATATGATTGGGAACCAAGGGAATCTATATTCAACGATGGTCAAAAACTGTTGAGTTAATCCAATCAATTGAATCAAAAACACCAGACGGCTTCGTCCGATTCTTCATAATGTATTTTAAATAACCATCTTTCAGATCATCACTCTCAGGTATGACGATGTGAACTTCACCATATCCATATGAGGTGGATGCCCAAGTCTTTCGTATCAGATGGCTATATTCTTGGAATCCCATAGTTTCAGGGATCTCCATAATGACGTGTAAGTGGTGACGACCAGAACCGCTCACCTCCCTCACAACCAGAGACTGAAGCTTCTTTCCATATCTCTGAGATGAACTACCAAACACCTTTTTATTAATGACGTTTTGAAAATGTCTAAAGTTTCGTTCAGATATAACGTCATCAATATAAACACCATTGAAAACCTGCTTCTCGGTCAGAGTTATATTAACAGGATTTCTGACTCTGTTTCCGTTTACGTAATCATATATTGAGTATGCCATATTTTTGATGCCATTCTATTTAATCCATATTTATGTTTTATTTATCAAATACGGATTTTTGAGGCATACTGCTTTTGACACACCTTATGTGGTTTTTGTTATTCAAAATCCCACTTTATAAATGTTATAAAGAGTGAAACCCATTTCCACTATAAAACTATAAGTGAATTATTAACACTATATGTTGTATAGAAAACACTATTAAAATAATAGATATAGTGTTTTTCAAATTATTCCATTCTTTAATATGAATTTTCGTTTTGTGAGAATTTCAGAAAACATAAACCTTTTCGGAATTTAGGTGATGAGAGGTTTCCTTTTTTCTTTCTATTCTTTGAGTATACTTTTTCAACGTCACCCAAATCAGCTTAGCTGTATACGGCTTACCATTCGGACTAGCATTACCGATATCGTTCAAACAATCAGCAATCTGTCTATCTGACCATCCCATCAGTCGAAGCTCTAACAGCTTATCCAATCGCTGCGTTCGATGATCATTTAGACGAACCTGAGATGTCACCTTTGTTCGTATAACTAGATGATATACAACAATTAAGTGGTCCCAATCATCTATAAATCTGATTCTATTCCACTGTCACCGATTTCGCCAGGTTGCGCGGCTGGTCCACATCGGTGCCCTTCACGCAGGCAACGTGATAGGCCAGCAACTGCACCGGCACGGCATAGACCAGCGGCGCGATCAGCGGGTGAACCTTGGGCATCTCGATCGTGGCCAGGCACCCCTCGCCCGCCTCGTCCAGCCCTTCGCGGTCGGAAATCAGCACGATCTTGCCGCCGCGCGCGCGCACTTCCTGCATGTTGGACACGGTCTTTTCAAACAGCGGGCCGCTGGGCGCCAGCACGATTACCGGCACGGCTTCGTCGATCAGGGCGATGGGGCCGTGCTTCATTTCGCCGGCGGCATAGCCTTCGGCATGGATATAGCTGATTTCCTTCAGCTTCAGCGCCCCTTCCAGCGCCAGCGGATAGTCCTGCCCGCGCCCCAGGTAGAGCACGTCGCGCGCCGGGGCGATCAGCGGGGCAATCGCCGCGATCTCGTCATCATGGCCCAGCGCGGCGTTGAGCGTGGAGGGCGTTTCGAGCAGCTGGGCGACGATTTCCGTCTCCTCCGCGCGGTCCATCCGCCCGCGCTTGACCGCCATGTTGGCGGCAAACGCAGCCAGCACCGCCAGCTGGCACGTGAACGCCTTGGTCGATGCAACGCCGATTTCCGGCCCGGCATGGGTCGGCAGCAGCAGGTCCGCCTCGCGCGCCATCGAACTGGTCGGCACGTTGACGACCACCGCGATGGTCTGCCCCGCCGCCTTGCAGTGGCGCAGCGCGGCAAGGGTATCGGCGGTTTCGCCCGATTGGCTGATGAACAGCGCCAGGCCGCCCGGTTCCAGCACGGGGTCGCGATAGCGGAATTCGCTGGCCACATCGATGTCCACCGGCAGGCGCGCGAACTGTTCCAGCCAGTATTTCGCCACCATCCCGGCATAGAAGCTGGTCCCGCAGGCGACGATGGTGACGCGGCTGATCTGGCTGAGATCGAAATCGAACTGCGGCAGCGCGACCGACTGGTCGACCTGGCGGATGTAGGTCTTGAGCGTCTGCGCAACGACGGTTGGCTGCTCGAAGATCTCCTTCTGCATGAAGTGGCGGTAATTGCCCTTCTCGATCGCGGCGGCCGACGCGCCGGACGTGGTGACCGCGCGGGTGACGGGCTGGTTGTCCTTGTCAAAGATCTGCGCGCCTTCGCGCGTCACGATCACCCAGTCGCCCTCTTCCAGATAGGTGATCTTCTGGGTCAGCGGGGCCAGCGCCAGCGCGTCCGACCCCAGGTAGGTCTCGCCCTCGCCAAAGCCCAGCACCAGCGGCGATCCCAGCCGCGCGCCGATCAGCATGTCGGGATGCTGGCGGAACGCGATGGCCAGCGCGAACGCGCCGCGCAATTGCGGCAGCGCGGCCTGCACCGCTTCGGCCGGGGTCTTGCCCGCCTCGACCTGTTCAGAGATCAGGTGCGCGACGACTTCGGTATCGGTGTCGCTTTCAAACTTGTGCCCGCGCGCCTGCAGGGCTTCCTTCAGCTGGCGGAAATTCTCGATGATCCCGTTGTGGACCAGCGCCAGTTCCTTCGTCGCGTGGGGATGCGCGTTCGCGGCGGTCGGCGCGCCGTGGGTGGCCCAGCGGGTGTGGGCAATGCCGGTAGTGCCGGGCGCGGGATCGCGCGCCAGTTCGCGCACCAGCCCGATCAGCTTGCCCGGCGCGCGGCGGCGGATCAGTTGCCCGTCCGAAACCGTGCAGACGCCCGCGCTGTCATAACCGCGATATTCCATCCGCCGCAGCCCATCGACCAGCCGGTCTGCCACTTCTTCCTTGCCGACGATGCCGATAATGCCGCACATGGAACTTGCTTTCTCTAGAGGGTGTAAGGAACGCGGATACCCGGCATCTCTGCCGGAAAATCCTTTGTATTTCGTGTAATAAGGATCGCCCCGTTCACTTGCGCGGTGGCCAGGATATAGGCGTCCATCAGCTTCATCCGGCTGCGGTGGCGAATGTCCGCCGCCGCCATCGCAATGCGCGCGTCAATCTCGACAACCTCGAACGGGGCGATCAGCGCCCTCACCGTATCGCGGGTTTCCAGCGATTCCCCGGCAAGAATTTCGGTCCACACGACGCGGCTGATCCGGTTGACGTTATAGCGCGCCAGCTCGGCGCTGGCCTCGGGAACGTCTCGCAGCCAGTCGATCAGGATGTTGGTGTCGAAGAACGGGTCTGCCACCGCTCAGATATCTTCGTAAGGGGTGCGATCTTCGCGCAGAGCCCGCTGGTATTCCACCGCGTCACCAATATCGCTCCGGTGCTTCCAGTATCCGGCCCCGCGCCTGATCCAGTCCTTGTTATCGGCGTTCTGCACCAGGTGCATTCGGATCGCTTCCCGAATCTCCGCCGCACGCGACTTGCCATGGCGCTTGGCCAGCGCGTCGAGCTTTTCGATGTCTTCGTCGGGGATATCAACCAGGGTTCGCATGATATACTGATATCATATCATGATATCGCGTCAACCCTACCCCTTCTTCTCCGCCTTCTTCTTCTTCATGGCGTCGTGGAACCGGTCGGCCCAGCCGGGCTTGACCAGCTGTTCCGCGCGCACGATCCGCAGCTCGCCCGCGCCGACGTCGCGCGTCACCGCGCTGCCCGCGCCGACGATGGCGTCCGCGCCGATCTTCACCGGGGCGACCAGCGAGGAATTGGAGCCGATGAACGCGCGTTCGCCGATCACCGTCTTGTACTTGAAATAGCCATCGTAATTGCACGTGATCGTGCCCGCGCCGATGTTGGCGCCCGCCCCCACTTCGGCATCGCCGATATAGGACAGGTGGTTGGCCTTCGCGCCCTTGCCCATCGTCGCCTTCTTGACCTCGACGAAGTTACCGACCTTGGCCTTTTCTTCCAGCACCGCGCCGGGGCGCAGGCGGGCATAGGGGCCGACTTCGACTCCGGTGGCAAGGCTGGCACCCTCGATATGGCAGAACGCGCGGATCTTCACGCCGTCGGCCACGGTCACGCCGGGGCCGAACACCACGTTGGGTTCAACCAGCACATCGCGGCCCAGCCGGGTATCCCACGCGAACCACACGGTTTCCGGCGCGACCAGCGTGGCGCCGTCATCCATTGCGGCGCGGCGGCGGCGCTGCTGCCAGCGACCCTCGGCCTCGGCCAGTTCGGCGCGGCTGTTGATGCCCGCCACTTCGTCCGGGTCATCGGTCGTCACCACGGCGCAGACGCGGCCATCGCCCAGCGCGATGTTGACCACATCGGGCAGGTAGTATTCGCCTTGCGCGTTGTCATTCCCGACCCGCGCCAGCAGCGCGAACAGATCGGCGGCGCGCACTGCCATCAGGCCCGAATTGCACAAGTTGCAGGCGCGTTCCTCCGGGTCGGCGTCCTTGTATTCGACCATCTTCACGATCCGGTCGCCCACAGCAATAACGCGGCCATATTGCAGCGCGTCGTCCGGGGTGAAGCCCAGCACGACGACCGCGGGCTCATCGGCATCGTGGAGCCGTTCCAGCATGGCGCGCATGGTGTCTGCGGCCACGAAGGGCACATCGCCGTACAGGATCAGCACATCGCCGGCGAAGCCCGCCAGCGCGCTCTCGGCCTGTTGGACCGCATGGGCGGTGCCCAGTTGCGGGTCCTGCACCGCCAGGCTGGCGCGGCCGTTCAGCGCGGTTTCCAGCTGATCGCGCCCGCTGCCGACCACCACCACCTGCCGCGCCGGGGCCAGCGCAGCCATGCTGGCCAGCAGGTGTTCCAGCATCGGGCGGCCCGCAATCGGGTGCAGTACCTTGTGCAGGTCGCTTTTCATGCGGGTGCCCTTGCCCGCGGCAAGGACGATGACGGCAAGATCGGATTCAGCGCTCATGGTTCAGCGCCATGCCACCAAATGCTTGCCGTTTCCACAATCGCGCGGCAGGTGCAGGCCCGATGACGCAAATTCCCTTCCGGATCGTCGGGTTCGACCTTGACGGCACCCTGCTCGACACCTCGAAAGACCTTGGCGCGGCGGTCAACCACGCGCTGTCGCTGATTGGCCGCCCGCCCGTGCCGGACGAGGCGGTGTCAGGCCTGATCGGCGGGGGATCGCGGCTGATGCTGCGCCGCGCACTGGCGCTGACCGGCGGGGACGAAGGGCTGGACGTGGAGGCGCTCTATGCCCCGCTGCTGGCGTTTTATGAGGACAACATCGCGGTCCATACCGCGCTCTATCCCGGCGGCGCGGCGATGCTCGATGCGCTGGACGATGCGGGCGTGGCCATCGCCATGGTCACCAACAAGCCCCAGCCGCTGGCGGAAAAGCTGCTGGGCGAACTGGGCCTGATGCACCGGTTTGCCTGCGTGATCGGCGGAGGCGGCGGGTTTCCGCTGAAACCCGCACCCGATGCGCTGCACGCGATGGTAGAGCGCGCGGGCGGCGGCGCGGCGGCCTATGTCGGTGATACCACGTTCGACACCGGCGCGGCCCGGGCGGCGGGCCTGCCCTGCGTCGCGGTCAGTTTCGGCTTCAACGACCTGCCGGTACACGATCTGGGCGCCGATGCGGTGATTGACCACTTCGACGCCCTGATCCCGGCGCTGCGCCGCCTTTAGAAGTCGATCTGCAAGCGCGACTGCAGCACGTTGACGCCATATTCGCGCTGATTGACCGGCAGGGTCGAAGCCGGGTCGACCAGCGCCGCAATCGGCCCGCCGCGCACTTCGATCCGGCCGTAGTTCAGCATGAAGCGGACATAGTCGGTCGCGTGCCAGTTCAGTCCCAGCAGATAGCTGGACTGGGTGCCCCCGCGGCCCAGGCGGCTGTTCAGCGCGGCCAGGCTGGTGGCGCCGGTGGTGAAGTTGTTGGTGACGCCGCCGGTCAGCGCATCGTCGGCCAGGTCCAGGTATTCATAGCGCGCCGCCAGCAGGAACGCGCCAGAGCCGCCCTTGCTGACCGGGTTCAGCACCTTGGTCCGCGCCCAGGTGCCGTCACCGCGCTTGTAGCCGCGCGTCTCGCCGGTCAGGAAATAGCCCACTTCGCCATAGGCCCCGAAGAAGCCGGGATTTTCCGTCGGCACGACCGCGCTGTTGCCGCCGCTGAAGACGTCGGCGCCGGTGGCCAGCTCACCCGCGCGATAGGCCTTGGTCTTCACCCACTGCGCTTCGCTGGACAGGTACAGCCCCTTGAAGATCGCCATCGCTTCCAGCCCCAGCACCTGGTCGCTGTGCGCGGCAATGCTGCCGGTGTCGACAAACCGCACATCGGTCAGCTGGCTGTTCGGACGGGCGCGATAGCGGGCCAGCTGGTTGGTCGAGGGCATCGCCGTGCCGGTCGAGGTGCCGCCGGAAATGTTCGAGGCAAAATCGCGGTACTGATAGTTCAGGCCCAGGTGCAGCTGCCCGCCCAGCGCCTGCGGCGCATAGACCAGCCGCGCCGCGCCGATCCAGCCGTCGTTGTCCAGGCTGCCGTCGATCGCATGACCGGTGAACAGGCCCAGTTCGGCACGCAGGTCGTTGTCCTTAGTGCGATAGGCCACTGCCGCACCCAGACGGCGGGCATTGATGAAGGCATCGTTGAAGGCTGCCCGCTCGATGAAGGTGTTGAAGTTCGAACTGGAAATCTGCTCCATCGAATTGAGCGATTCAAAGTTGCCGATGCGGACGCTGACTGGCGAATTGGCCGGGCTGTAGCTGATCTGGACATCGCCGAAGCCGACGCTGCTGTTGGCGAAATCGGCCTCCGCCTTGTATCCGAACCCGCCCGGCACGGTGCCTTCAAAGCCCAGGCGGGCGCGGCGCACGCGGCTGCGGGTGCCGAGATTGGCGTTGGTATAGGCGCCCGGCGAAGACACGGTGCCGGCATCGATGTGCAACCGGCCGCGCGGCTTGAACGACCAGCCGTCCTTGGTCGTCAGCTTGGGCGCGCCGTCCCACGTGATCTCGGTCGCGGGCTTGGCCGAGGCGGTGGCGGCGGGGACGGCGGCCGCGCTGGCCTTGGCGGCTTCGGCCTGGGCGATGGCGGTAGCGGCCTTGGCCTCGGCCGCATCGGCGCGGGCCTTGGCGGCGGCGAGATCGCCTTCCAGCGTGCCGACGCGCTGGTTCAGCTGTTCCAGCTGAGCCTGCATCGCCGCCAGCTGCTGCATCACGGCGTTATCCTTGGCGGCAGCGGCATGAACAGGCAGCGCCCATCCTGCGGCGAGCGCCAGTGCGATGGTCGAAGTGCGAAGCGTGCGGTTCATGGTCGGTGCCCCTCCAGGCGGCTGTGTTACGATTCGAAGGCGTATCTAAGACGAGAGCGTGACAGATATTTGACAGTGCAACGTCACCTGCCGCTACGGCAAGGCGGCTGGCATTATCCGCAGTTGAAAGGGGCGCGCCAACGTGTCAGTGACGCGCCGTTTCCTGCCGGTTTCAGGCGGGATCAACCCTTTTGCAGCGGAGCACACGATATGACGATTTCTTTCAAGGACCGCGTCGCGATTGTTACCGGCGCTGGCGGCGGCCTGGGCCGGACTTACGCGCTTGAACTGGCCCGGCGCGGCGCGAAGGTCGTCGTCAACGACCTCGGCGGTTCGCGCGACGGCACCGGCCATTCCGACGCCGCGCTGAAGGTGGTCGAGGAAATCAAGGCCTTCGGCGGTGAAGCCATGTCGAACGGCGGCAACGTTGCCGACCTGGAGCATATGACCGAAATGGTCGCCAAGGCGAAGGAAGCCTGGGGCGGCGTCCACGTGCTGATCAACAACGCCGGCATCCTGCGCGACAAGAGCTTCGCCAAGATGACCATGGACGATTTCAAGCTGGTCGTGGACGTCCACCTGATCGGCAGCGCCAACTGCACCAAGGCGGTATGGGAAACCATGCGCGAGCAGAACTATGGCCGCATCCTGATGACCGCATCGTCCACCGGCCTGTTCGGCAACTTCGGCCAGGCCAACTATGGCGCGGCCAAGCTGGGCCTGGCGGGCCTGACCAAGACGCTCTACCTCGAAGGCGCGAAGAACAACATCCGCGTCAACACGCTGGCCCCGGTCGCCGGCACCCGCATGACCGAGGACCTGGGCATGCCCGAAGCCCTGTTCAACGCGCTGAAGCCTGAAAACGTCGCCCCGGCGGCGCTGTTCCTGGTCAGCGAAGATGCTCCCACCAACATGATCGTCGGCGCCGGCGCGGGTGCCTACCACGCCTCGTTCATCACCCTGACGCCGGGCGTGGCCCTGCCCGAAGCGGAACGCACCCCCGAGGGCATCGCGGCCCACTGGGACCAGATCATCGACCGCACCGGCGAAATCGTGCCGCAGTCGGGCGGCGAACAGTCGGGCGTGGTGATGGCCGCGCTGAACAAGATCGGCGGCCTCGGCTGATCCAGCCGGGCCTAACCGGCTAAACAGCACCGCGCGGAACGGCGATGCCCGTTCCGCGCGGTTTCTATTTGGGCCATCCTAAAGATGGATCAGCCCCAAGACAGCCAACACGGGTAGCGCCACGATTGCCAGCCCCAGCCAGAACAGCCGCGCGCCGGTCACACGCGGGTCAGCCTGCGGGCGGCCGGAATAGAGCAACGCCAGCGCCACCGTCGCCACAAGAATGAACGGCAGCACGACCAGCGAGCCGACCCGGCGCAGCCTTACCGTTCCCCGCCCGGGCATAGCCGCGTGCGGCGGGGCATGGCCGATCCGCCGAAACACACCGTAACTGTCGAGGTACTCCTGCACCGTGACCTGCAACGAGCCGGCCAGGAGCCGCGCCTCTGCCCGCGAGGGCTTGGGTTCGGCGTAATTGAACCAGCGCGGGCGCACGATGCCGAATGCATCGCTGATCGCCGTCGCCGCGATCCCGGCGCCATCGGCGGCCGCGCGCTCGACCACACGAAACCCGGACTCCGGACGGTAGATGACATCGAGCGCCGCTGCCCGGTCCGCTGGCGCGGCCGAAGTGGTGTGGAACCGCAGATAAGCCAACGCGCCGCGCTCCACCAGTGCTGCCATGGCGTAATCGTCCGCGTTTTCCTCAATCACCAGAACCGCGCCTTCCAGCAGCGCAGACAGGGTCGCCGCGCGCCCGATCAAGGCGAGCCGGACTTCGTGCGGGCGCATGGCAATCCGCTCCCGCGCCTCGGCCATGAAACACTGCAGCGCCGACAGGTCCACGCGGCGCCCCTCCGCCCGCTCAAGCCAGCCTTGAAAATCCGGTCGCTGGGCCGGCGGCTGCGACCACGCGGTCAGGTAATACAGGCCGGTCCGTGACTCCCGGAACAGCTGGTATCCATCTTCCAGCCGCCCCAGGGCGGTGACAGAAGGGCGTTCAGCCAAAACGACAAAATGGGATTGCAGCATTCCCGACAGGTATATGCGCCGCCCGTGTGGCGGCAAGCCCCGGCCAGGCGCCCCCACCCCTGCAGCAGCCCGCTATTTCGTGGGGGCGGCCGCCTTCTTGCGCGGCTTGGCGGCAGTGCGGCGCAGCGGGGTCGCGACAGTCGCCGAATAGGCGAAGGTATCCATCGCCTCCTTCGTCAGCTGGTTGACCATGGCGATGGTCTCCGGCTTCAGCTTGTTGACGTGATCGCCCGGCGTAACCTTGCGAATGAACTGCCCGGCGTCTTCCTTGTCAGGCCGGATATCCACGTGATGCAGGATGTCGGCCCGGTCCTGAGCGTTCACCTGCCAGCCGAAGTGCTCGCACAGGATAGTCAGCAGTTCCGACTTGTTGAAGATAACGTCTTCATAACGCAGCACCAGCAGCTGCGGATCTGCCAGCAGGGCGCGATAGCTGAGCATGGCCTCGTTCATTGCCGGGGCCTGCTGGATCACGAATTCATCAATCGCCATCTGCTCCATCAGCTTGCGAACGTTCTGGAGATCGCGCCGCGGGCCTGACTGCTCGTCGCCCTCGGGAAGATAGTGGCTCTTGGCGAAGCTGAAATACTGGCTGACGAGCGCGTCGCGCGGATCGCGCACCATCAGCACCTTGCGCCCTGCCTGGAACGTCGGGTTCGCCGCCAGTGACCGGGGAAAGATGCGAAATCCGCCATAGATATTGCCCGGCTGGATCAGCCGCTCGGGAATGTAGCTGGAATAATCGCCGACGAAGTCGATGTTCTTCTGAAACAGGTCGTCCGGGATCGAAACCCAGTTGGCATCGTTCCGCTGTGCCAGATAGGTCAGGATCTGGAACAACAGCGTGCTGCCGGATTTCCAGATCCCGAAAGCGAACCAGGCAGGTTGTTGCTGCTTGATCCGGAATTCGACGCCAAGATAGTTCACGCTGGCAAAGGTCATGCCGCGATCTCCTCCGCCACCATGCATCGCTCTGCAATGCCCGGCACCGGGCGACTGCAATCGTTAGCATGCCCATGGGGCGACAGGATCAAATCAAGCATGGATCACCAACTCCAGCCAGCAGCGCGCGGGCACAACCGAGGATACAGCCTTAAACCCCTGAACTGATTGCAGAAGATTGCAACCGGGATTGCATCCACATCTGTTCAAATGCGCTACTCTTTAACCAGTTTCACCAGCCGCCGCTCTACCGGGGAGAGCACGCTGGCGAGGTCGTGCCCGCGTTTCAGCACCTGGCCCATCTCGCCATAGAGCACCCACATCCCCTGTTTCGCGCGCAGGGCGGGGCGTTTTTCCAGGCGGCTCTGGGGGTATTCGGCGGCGCGGCGATAGGCGCAGAAGATCGCGGCGTCTTTCGTGAAGTCCATCGCGTAATCGCGCCACTCCCCCGCCGCGACCATGCGGCCGTAGAGATCGAGGATACGCAGCAATTCGGCGCGGTCAAAACCGACCTGAGTGGGCTGGGCAGACGGGCCGGGAAACGGGGTGACGACCGCGCTCAAGCGCTTTTCTTGCCCTTTGCCTTCGCGGCGGCCGCAGCCTTGGCCGCTTCGCGTTCATCCAGCAATTCGGCCAGCCGCTTTTGCAGGACCTGCATTTCGCACTGGAGCAGTTCCAGCTTTTGCGTCGCGGGATCGAACCGGTCGGAGCACGGCGTGCCATAGGGCACGAAGTTCTGGGTTTCGGGCTTCACCTCGACCAGCATCTGCTTGGCCGGGATGCCGACCATCGTCGCGCCTTCGGGCACGTCCTTGGTCACCACGGCATTCGCGCCAATGCGCGCGCCCGCGCCGACGTGGATCGGGCCGAGGATCGCCGCACCCAGGCTGATGATCGCGCCGTCGCCAATGGTCGGGTGACGCTTGCCGCCCACGCCGCTGGTGGGGTTGGTGCCGCCCAGGGTGGAGCCCTGGTACATCGTCACGTTATCGCCGATTTCGGCGGTTTCCCCGATCACCACGAAGCCGTGGTCGACAAAGAAGTTCTTGCCGATACTCGCGCCGGGATGGATGTCGATCGAGGTCATGAACCGCGCAAAGTGGTTGACCACCCGCGCGAGGAAGAACAGCCGCGCCTTGAACAGGCGATGCGCGATCTTGTGAAAGCCCAGCGCCCAGACGCCGGGATACAGTAGCACTTCCCAGCGCGAACGGGGCGCGGGATCGCGGGCGACAATCGAGTCGATATAGCTGAACAGACGTCCCGGCATGGTTCCCCTCTTGTCCCACGCGCCTTGCCGGAAAGCAAGGTTGGCTATTGCCGCGCTCTCAAAACAGGCGCGGTTCCTGCGGCCCCATCAGCTCTTCCAGCGCATCGCGCCAGACCGACAGCGTGGGGGCCTGCTTGCGTTCCAGGCTGATCCGGTCAATCGCCTCGACCAGCCGCTCCACCCCCATGTGGGAACGCTCGGCGCGCGGCACAAGATAGGCGCAGGCATCGGGACCAAGCGCGATCCCGCGCTGCTCTGCGTGCAGTTCGATCAACTCCGCCAGCATCGCGTCATCCGGCGCGCCGATCTGCAGGTGCAGCGCCGCGCCGAGGCGCGAGGCAAGATCGGGCAGGCGGATGGTCCACGCCCCCTCCGCCGCGCTGCTGGTAAGAAGCAGCGGCACGCCGCTTTCCTGCGCGCGGTTCCAGCGGTGAAACAGTTCCGTCTCGTCCATCCGGTCGGCATCGTCGATCGCCTCGCCCGCGCCCGATTCGGCGAACCAGCGCGCGATCAGCGATTTGCCGGAGCGCGGCGGTCCGAACAGGATCGCGGTGCGGAACGGCCAGGTGGCAGCGGCGGCCATGGCTTCCAGCGCGGCGCGGTTGGCATTGCCGACCACGATCCGCGTCGGGCCATCCGCCCCGCCCGGTGCCAGGGGAAGTGCAATCTGGCTCATGCCCGAAAAGCCGCCTAGCGCCGGATCGAAAGCGCGTTGCTGCCGACCGAGACCTGCCACCCGCGCGCGCGCAGCGCGGCGGCCAGCGCGCTGAGTTCGCCCGCATAGGACACGCGCATCACCGAAGTGCCGCCCATTGCCAGGCTGGTGGTCGAAGCGCCCTGCACCCCCGGCGCGCCGCGCACCGCGGCCAGCGCGGCATCGACCGCGCCCGCATCGGGCGAGGCGAACTGGATCGTGATCGTGCTGGCAGGGGCTGCGGCGGCGGTGGGCGTGGCGGATGGCGTTGCCCCGTCGGTCGGCGCGGCCCCGGCCTGCTTGGCCTGTTCCAGCGCCTGCGCCCGCTGCACCAGCGCGACCAGCGCCGGATCCATGCCCGAACCCTGCCGGATCGTCGGATCGGGCTTCAGCAGGCCCTGCTCCAGCGCGCGGGTATAGGCGGCATCGATCCGCACCACGGCATCGGCCAGCATCCGGGTAACCCCGGCCTCGTCATTGGCGGTGAGCGTGAAGGATTCGAGGAACGTCCGGTCCGGGCCATAGCGCGCGGTGAACGTGCCGCGCACCGGGCCGCCGGGCCATTGCCGTTCCAGCCGCGCTTCGGGCACGATCACATCGGCCGCGCCGAACTGGTCCAGCACGTTATGCCACCACGCCCGGCTGCGCCGCGCGGGCTGCCCGGCGGTGATCAGCAGCGATTCGCCGCCCGCGCCGCTGGGGCGCACGTAGTCGATCGGGCTGGTGCCGCCGCGAAACTGCGCCCAGGCCTGTTGCCAGGGCCCGCGCACTTCATAGACCTGCGCCACCCCGCCCGAATAGAGCACCGGGATCGTCAGCAGCGGGGCCGAACGCGCCCGCGCACCCGTGGCCATGCCGCCGATATACTGCCCGGCGCGCGCGCGGTCGAACACGATGGTCAGCGTGGCGATATAGCGCTTGGGGCCGATCTGCTCCCGCTCGATCACCACGGCGGTGACCATGCTTTCGATCGTGCTGTCGGGCATGGCGGGGCCGCCGGCCTTCAGCCAGGCCTGTTTCTGCGCGACTTTCCAGCCTTCCAGCCGCGCTTCCCAGCCGGTCTTGCCGGTGGTGTTGACCGTGATGCCGCTGATTTCGACATCGCTGGAGGTAGCCACCGGCAGGATGCCGCGATCCCCCTCCACTTGCGCGACCAGCCGCGCCGGACCGATGGCAACCAGCGCCACGGCCAATGCCACGCCCAGCCCGCCCAGCAGGGTGGCGGCGGGTCCGGGCCGCCAGCGGCCGAGGTGCGAAAGGGGCAAAGTGGGTGTCATCGGGGAAAACCGAGCGCCTTTTGCCCAAACGGCGATGGAAATCCAAGCCGGAAAGCGTTAGGCGCCCAAACATGTCTGAAAAGTCTTACAGCTACGAGCAGGCCGGCGTGTCGATTGCCGCCGGTAATGCCTTGGTCAAAGCCATTGCGCCGCTGGCGAAAGCCACCGCCCGCCCCGGCGCGGATGCGGAACTGGGGGGCTTTGGCGGGTTCTTCGACCTGAAGGCCGCCGGTTACACCGATCCGCTGCTGGTCGCCGCGAACGACGGCGTTGGCACCAAGGTCAAGCTGGCGATCGACCATGACCGCCACGACAAGATCGGGATCGACCTCGTCGCAATGTGCGTCAACGACCTGATCGTGCAGGGCGCGGAGCCGCTGTTCTTCCTCGACTATTTCGCCACCGGCAAGCTCGACAGCGGCGTGGCCGAACGCGTCGTGTCGGGGATCGCGGATGGCTGCAAGATTTCCGGCTGCGCGCTGATCGGCGGCGAAACGGCGGAAATGCCGGGGATGTATGCCGCCGGAGACTATGACCTCGCGGGCTTCTGCGTCGGCGCGGTGGAGCGCGGGCAGCAACTGACCGGGGACCGGGTTGCGGCGGGCGACGTCCTGCTTGGCCTTGCCAGTTCGGGCGTTCATTCCAACGGCTATTCGCTGGTCCGGCGGCTGGCGGCGGACAAGGGCTGGAAGCTGGACCGCCCCGCCCTGTTCGACGCCGACCGGCTGCTGATCGACCACCTGATCGAACCGACCCGCATCTACGTGAAAAGCCTGCTGCCGGTGATCCGCTCTGGCCGGGTCCACGCGCTAGCGCACATCACCGGCGGTGGTCTGCTGGAAAACGTCCCCCGCGTCCTGCCCAAGGGTCTGCACGCGCGGATCGACGCCGATGCATGGGAACAGCCCCGGCTGATGGCCTTTCTGCAGGCGCAGGGCAACATCGAACCGGGCGAGATGGCGCGCACGTTCAACTGCGGCATCGGCATGGTGCTGGCCGTGGCGGCGGACGATGTCGCCAGCGTGCAGGCCGATCTGGTCGCGGCGGGCGAAACGGTCCACGTGATCGGCGCGATCGAGCCGGGTGAACGGGGCTGCACCGTGCAGGGCAGCGCCGAGGCGTGGAGCGCCCGCGCTGCGTGGGAAGCCGTGCATCTTGCCTGAACAGGCGCCTGAACGGGCCAAAGTCGCCGTCCTGATTTCAGGCAGCGGCACCAACATGGCCGCGCTGCTCTATGCCAGCCGCGCGGCCGATTGCCCGTACGAGATCGTGCTGGTCGCCAGCAACAACCCGGACGCGGGCGGCCTCGCGCTGGCCGCGGCGGAAGGCGTGGCGACTTTCGCCCTGCCGCACAAGGGCATGGCCCGCGCCGACCACGACGCCGCGATGGACGCCGCGATCCGGGCCAGCGGCGCAGGGTATGTCGCACTCGCCGGTTACATGCGCATCCTCACCCCGGAATTCGTCAGCGGCTGGGAAGGCCGGATGGTCAACATCCACCCCTCGCTGCTGCCCAAGTACACCGGCCTCCACACCCATGACCGCGCGCTGGCGGCGGGTGACAGCCACGGCGGCTGCACCGTCCATCTGGTCACGGCCGAGCTGGATGAAGGCCCAATGCTGGGCCAGACGGCGGTGGCGATCCTGCCCGGCGACACCGCCGACAGCCTGGCGGCGCGGGTGCTGATCGCCGAACACCAGCTCTATTCGCGCTGCCTCTCCGCCCTCGTCGCGCGCGGCAACGATCCCGTGTGGCTGCTGGAACGGGTGCGCGAACTGGCCCTCGCCCTGCCCGAGGTCGAGGAACGCCCCAGCCACGGCTCCCCCGGCTGGCGGGTGGGCGGCAAGTATTTCGCGCACTTCAACGACCAGCACCACGGCACGCCGCACATCGCCCTGCTGGCCAAGACCAGCGGCGCGGACGAGCTGGACGGATTGGTGGAAAGCCAGCCCCACGCCTATTTCCGCCCGGCCTATTACGGTGCGGCGGGCTGGGTTGGCGTGATCCTGAACCAGCCGGACGTCGACTGGGACGGCGTGGCCCAATGGCTGGCCCGCAGCTGGCGCAGCGTGGCTCCGAAAAAGCTGACGGCGCTGATGGACGCGGCGGACGCGTTTTAGGCTGGTCAGGCCAACAAGCGGGCCCCCGGGTCAAGCCCGGGGTGACGGTAGTGGTTGCGGTCCAGCCTGCGCTTTATTCACCAAATCTGCGTCACCCCGGACTTGATCCGGGGTCCCGCTGCCTAGCCACGGCCTAGATCATGGTCTCAAAAAGATCGGACCAATCCGGGTTTGCCCGCTCGATCAGGTCGAATTTCCATTCGCGCCGCCAGCGTTTCAGGCGTTTTTCGTGGGCGATGCAGTCTTCAATGGAGGTGCCCGGTTCGGCCCATACCAACCGGCGCAATCCATAACGAGCGCAGAAATCCGATCCGCTGCCCTGTCGGTGCTGGAAAATCCGCGCGGAAAGATCCGCCGTCACCCCAACATACATGGTGCCGCGATAGCGGTCGGACATGATGTAGACCCAACCGCCCTGTCGATCCCGATCCATCGCGAAAGTTCAACGGAAGCGGGACCCCGGGTCAAGCCCGGGGTGACGAGAATGGCAGATATATGCCATGCCGTGCGATCCCAATTTACCGTCACCCCGGACTTGATCCGGGGGCCCGCTGCTTTCCCTAAATCTCGCTCTCCTCCACCACCGGGCGGCTTTCGCGGGTGCCCTTGTAGCGCGCCTCCGGTTCGTTTTCGCCCGGAGAGATCACCACGTAATCGTCGTGCACCTCGATCAGCTGACCGACAAAGGGGAAGCCCTCGAAATTGCCGGTCACCCGGTAGCTGACGGTGTCGCCGACCTTGAACGTCGCCGGATCGAAGTTGAATTCGAACGGGCAATCCTCGCCGCCCGCGCCCATGCCTTTCATTGCGTCTCTCCTTTGCGGGGCAGGATAGGCTGAACCGCGCGCAAAAGGAAAGGGCCGCCGGATCGCTCCGGCGGCCCTTGCCTGAAACGGTGAACCGGATGGTTCAGCCGACGATTTCTTCCGGCTTGAAGAAGAAGGCGATTTCGATCGCCGCGTTCTCTTCCGAGTCCGAACCGTGGACGGTGTTCTCACCGATCGACAGCGCGAAGGTCTTGCGGATGGTGCCTTCGGCGGCGTCGGCCGGGTTGGTGGCGCCCATCACTTCACGATTGCGGGCCACGGCGTCTTCGCCTTCCAGCACCTGCACGACGACCGGTTCGCTCATCATGAAATCGCACAGTTCGCCGAAGAAGGGGCGATCCTTGTGGACCGCGTAGAAGCCTTCGGCCTGTTCGCGGGTCATGTGGATGCGCTTGGACGCAACGACGCGCAGGCCGGCTTCTTCCAGCTTCGCGGTGACCGCACCGGTCAGGTTGCGGCGCGTGGCGTCGGGCTTGATGATCGAGAAGGTGCGGGTGACCGCCATGATGTTATCCTTGCAGAAAATTGCGGGAGGGTGTGGTTGGCGCGGCCCCTAGCGGGGATTGCGCCGCGCTGCAACATTCATGCAGCCTTGATCCAGCGCCCGTCCTCCTGCCGCCAGAAATTGCGTTCCAGCCCGGCGTGACTGCCCAGACTGCGCCACACGCCGCGTGCGTCGTCGATGCTGGCATTGTCGAACAGCAGGAACGCGCGCTCATACTCCAGCGCCTCGTCCAGCCAGCGGCCATCGGCCATGGCGATATAGCGCGCGCCATTGGTGGCATCGGGCACATCGGCCAGCAGCACCGGCTGGCGCGCATCGTGCGGACCGCCCGCCAGCCCATGCGCCAGAAAGCTGTCCTTCAGCGCCCACAGCGCCTGGCTGAGCCGCTGGGTGAGGTCGGCATCGGCGGAAACGACCAGCAACCGTTCCCCCAGTTTCAGCGTGTTGCGCGCGATCAGCGGCAGGGCGCCTTCCGCGCCGCCCTGCCCCAGCTGATAGAAATCCACGCGCATTCAGGCCTGATCCTTTTTCGCGCCGCCTTTGCCGCTGCGGCAGCGGTCGGAACAATAGCGCACGTTGTCCCAGTCACGCTCCCATTTCTTGCGCCACGTGAACGGCAATCCGCACGCGGCGCAAGTCTTGGTCGGCAGGTCGCTCTTGCGCCGCATGCGCGGCATGGGCGTTACCCTTCGAGGTGATCGCGCACGAAGCGGTCAAGGATGCGCACGCCATAGCCGGTTGCGCCCTTGTCCCACGTCGCGCCGGGCTTGGACGCCCAGACCATGCCCGCAATATCCAGGTGCGCCCACGGCGTGCCCTTGTTCACGAACCGCTGGATGAACTGCGCCGCCGTGATCGAGCCGCCTTCGCGCGGGCCGACGTTCTTCATGTCGGCAATCGGGCTGTCGATCAGCTTGTCGTACGCCGGCCCCATCGGGAAGCGCCACAGCTTGTCGCCCGAAGCCGCCCCGGCATCGAGCAGCTTGCCCGCAAGCGCATCGTCGTTGGAGAACAGCCCGCCGTGCTCGTTGCCGAGCGAGATGATCATCGCGCCCGTCAGCGTGGCCAGATCGATCACGGCGCTGGGGGCGAATTCCTGCTGCACCCAGGTCACCGCATCGCACAGCACCAGCCGCCCTTCGGCGTCGGTGTTGATGACCTCGATCGTCTGCCCCGACATCGAGGTGACGACATCGCCGGGGCGCTGCGCGTTGCCATCGGGCATGTTTTCCACCAGCCCGCAGATGCCGACCACGTTGGCCTTGGCCCCGCGCTTCGCCAGCGCCAGCATCGCGCCCGCAACCGCGCCCGCGCCGCCCATGTCCCACTTCATGTCTTCCATGCCGGCGGCCGGCTTCAGCGAGATGCCGCCGGTGTCGAACGTAACGCCCTTGCCGACGAAGGCGGTGGGCTTGCCGCCAGCGGGACCGCCCTTCCATTCCATCACCAGGAGCTGCGGTTCTCGCACCGACCCCTGCGCCACGCCCAGCAGCGCGCCCATGCCCAGCGCGGCCATCTCGTCACGCCCCAGCACGCGGATCGCCACGCCGGTTCCGGCCAGGCGGGCCTGCGCGCGGGCGACGAAGCTGGCGGGGTAGATCACGTTGGCCGGTTCGGTCACCAGCTCGCGGGTGAACTCCACCCCTTCGGCCAGCGCGGCTTCCACGGCCCAGGCCTCGGCCGTGCCCGCCGGGGCGTTGGCGACATGCAGCGTGGTCAGGGTGGGCTTCTGATCGTCGGGCAGCTTGGTGCGATAGGCATCGTGGCGCCAGCCGCGCAGCCGCGCGCCCAGCAGCACCGCGGCCGCGTCCGTGGCTGAGAGGCCCGCGCCCGACAGGTCCAGCGTCAGGGCGGTCACGCCGGAGGTCAGGTACTTGGCGGTGATCGCCGCGCCCGCGCGTTCCAGCGCGGCGCTGCGGTCCTTGGCCTTGGGATCGCCAGCGCCGGCCAGCGCCATCCGCACGACCGAGCCGCCCTGCGCGACGAAGCCTTCGTGCAGCTGCCCGGTCTTGCCGGAGAAGCGCGAGGCGCGCGCGCCTTCGACCAGGACGGCATCAAGATCGGCGGGCAGCGCATCGAGGTTGACGATGCGGGCGACGGGGCTGGTTCCGGCGGCAATCGGACCGGCAAGGAATTCGATGATCATGCGTGCTCCCATGGGAAACTGGCCCACCCGCGCCTCACGCCCCGTTGAATGAAGTATGCGGCCAAGTGGTTAGCGTGGATTGCAGTTAGGCGCGGGCGGTGCGATAGGCAACCCATGCTCCCTGATCCGCAGCCCCTGCTGCCTGCCCCGGAATCGCGCCTGCCCACCTGCCGCACCAGCGCCCTTGCGCTGGCGCTGATGCTGGCCTGCGCCCCGGTTGCCGCGCTGGCGCAGGATGCCCCCGCAGCGGAAACGGCGGCCGAGGACCCGGATATCGGCTTCGAGGCGGACGGCGTCAGCTATGACAGCGACACCGGCATCGTCACCGCGTTCGGCAGCGTGGTGATGAAGCGCGGCGACCAGTCGCTGCGGGCCGACCAGATCACCTGGAACCGCACCACCGGTGTGATCGAGGCGACCGGCACGATCCGCATGGTCGATGCGGACGGCAACCAGCTGTTCACCGACCGGATCGAGCTGAACGACGAATTCAAGGCCGGGGCGATGCGGAACATGCTGCTGGCCCTGCGCGAAGGCGGGCGGCTGGCCGCGGCCAGCGGCTCGCGCGCCGAGGACGGCACGATCCTGCTCGACCGCGCGGTCTATACCGCCTGCGCGATCGAGGACGACCAGGGCTGCCCGCGCAACCCCAGCTGGCGCATCACTGCCAAGCGCGTGATCTATGACGACGCGAAGAAGCAGGTGACGTTCAAGGGCGCGCGGCTGGAACTGTTCGGCGCGCGGCTGCTGCCCTTGCCGGGGCTGGTGCTGACCACCGATGGCCGCCCGATTTCCGGCCTGCTGATCCCGGACGTGCGCCTCTCCGCCTCGAACGGGGTGGAATTTTCCGAAACCTGGTATCAGCGCCTCGCCCCCAACCGGGACATCGCGGTGACGGGCTATGTCTATACCGAGGCGCTGCCGATGATCTCGGCGCAATACCGCGCGCTGACCGCCAAGGGCGCCTATCAGGTCACCGGCTACGCCACGCGCAGCAGCCGCATTTCGATTTCAGGCAACAGCGTCGGCTCGGAAAAGGACTTTCGCGGTTATTTCTTCGCCAACGGCAAGTTCCAGTTCAACCCGAACTGGAGCATTACCGCATCGGGCCGCTTCGCCTCTGACCGCACGTTCCTGCGCCGCTATGACATCAGCCGGGATGACCGGCTGCGCTCGATGATCGAGGCAGAGCGGATCGGCGAGAATTCATACCTCTCCATCGCCGGCTGGGCGACCCAGACGCTGCGCGTGGGCGACAAGCAGGGGCTGGTCCCGGTGGCGCTGCCGATCATCGACTATCGCCGCCGGATCAACGATCCCATGCTGGGCGGCAAGATCGAGCTGCAGGCCAATTCGATGGCGATCACCCGCACCAGCGGGCAGGATACCCAGCGCGCCTTTGCCAGCGCGCGGTGGGATCTGCGCCGGATCACCGGGCTGGGCCAGGAAGTGACCTTCACCACCCTGCTGCGCGGCGATGTCTATCATTCGGACGAGAACGCGCTGACCGCGACCACCATCTATCGCGGCAATCCCGGCTGGGAAACGCGCGGTCTGGCCACGGCGGCGGTCGACGTGAAGTGGCCGCTGGTGGGCGAATTCGCGGGCGGAACGCAAGTGCTGACCCCGCGCTTCCAGGTCGTCGCCAGCCCGCGCCTGCGCAACCTGGCGGTCCCCAACGAGGACGCCCGCGCGATTGACCTTGAGGATTCCAACCTCTTCGCGCTCAACCGCTTCCCCGGCTATGACCGGGTCGAGGACGGCGTGCGCTTTACTTATGGCCTCGACTGGCAGTTCGAACGGCCGGGCTGGCGCGTGTCCTCCACCATCGGCCAGACCTACCGCGTGTCCAGCCGTCCCACCCTGCTGCCTGATGGCACCGGCCTGTCGAGCCGCGTGTCCGACGTCGTCGGGCGAACCGAGGTGCGCTTCCGCGACTTCGTCAAGCTGACGCACCGCTTCCGGCTGGACAAGGACAACTTCGCCGTCCGCCGCAACGAGTTCGACGCCACCATCGGGACCGAGCGGACCTATGCCGAAATCGGCTACCTGCGGCTCAACCGCGACATCGGCGCCGGGATCGAGGATCTGGCCGACCGCGAGGAACTGCGCGTGGCCGGGCGGGTCGCCTTTGCCCGTTACTGGTCGCTGTTCGGCTCTGGCGTGTTCAACCTGACCAGCAAGAACGAGGACCCGCTGACCACGACCGACGGGTTCCAGCCGCTGCGCACCCGCATCGGCGTGGCCTATCAGGACGAATGCCTGGAACTGGCCTTCACCTGGCGGCGCGACTTCGTGGCCACCGGCGATGCGCGCAAGGGCAACACGTTCCAGATCAATTTCGCGCTGCGCAATCTGGGCTTCAGGTGATAGCGCGGCCCGCAACATTGGCACTGGCGCGCAAACGCGCTATCCGCCGCGATGCTCAGCTTGGGTTAAGCCTGCTTGCGGCAGTCCACCCGGCAAGTCCGGCCCGGAAATCCCCGGCCGTTTTTGGGAATTAGGTACCTGTGAACAGCACTTCGCTCTCCCGCCTTTCGGCCCGTTTTCCGGCTCGCTTCTCGGCCCGCCTCGCAGTTGCCGCACTGGGCGTCAGCGCCATCGCCCTGACCGGCGCCGCCACCGCGCAGGACGGCGGTGCCGCCGGCGGCCTGATCCTGCCCGACAATCCGGCCTTTTTCGCCAAGAACGATCCCAACCACCGCAAGGCAACCGTGATCGTCAACGGCGAGATCATTACCGGCACCGACGTTGACCAGCGCGTCGCGCTGATCGTCAACGCCAGCGGGGGCAAGGTCAGCGACGAGGAACTGGGCCGCCTGAAGCTGCAGGTGCTGCGCAACCTGATGGACGAAACGCTCCAGATCCAGGAAGCCAAGGCGCAGAAGGTCGATGTCGACAACAGCGAAGTCGATCAGACCTTTGCCCGCATCGCCCAGCAGAACTTCGGCCAGGACGTGAAGGCGATGGAGGCCTATCTGGCCAAGATCGGCTCCTCCGCCGCTTCGCTCAAGCGCCAGATCCGGGGCGAGCTGTCGTGGAACCGCCTGCTGCGCCGCAACGTCCAGCCGTTCGTCAACGTCTCGGACGAAGAAGTGCGCGAAGTGCTGAAGCGAATGCAGGAAGCCAAGGGGACCGAGGAATATCGCGTCGGCGAAATCTTCCTCTCGGCCACCAGCGAAAACCGCGACGCGGTGTACCAGAACGCCCAGAAGATCGTCGAACAGCTCAAGGGCGGCGGCAGCTTCGTGGGCTATGCCCGCCAGTTCTCCGAAGCCTCGACCGCGGCCACCGGCGGCGATCTGGGCTGGGTGAAGCGCGGCGTGCTGCCGACCGAGCTCGATGCCCTGCTGCCCACGATCCAGAGCGGCCAGCTGGTCGGCCCGGTGGAGATCCGGGGCGGCTTTTCGATCCTGCTGCTGATCGACAAGCGCCAGGTGCTGACCGCCGATCCGCGCGATGCGGTGCTCAGCCTCAAGCAGATTTCCATCGGGTTCGCCCCCGGCGTGACCGAAACCCAGGCCACCACCCGCGCCAAGGCCTTTGCCGATGCGATGGGCGCGGCGCGCGGCTGTGCCAACGCCGATGAAGTCGCCGCCTCGCTGGGGGCGGACGTGGTCAACAACGACCAGATCAAGGCGCGCGACCTGCCGACCCCGCTGCAGAACCTGGTGCTCAGCCTGAACCTGGGGGAAACCACCCCGCCGTTCGGCTCGATCCAGGAAGGCGTGCGCGTGCTGATGCTGTGCGGCCGCGACGATCCCAAGGCCGATAGCGGCCCGGATTTCGAACAGGTGCAAAGCCAGATGGAAGACGAACGCGTCAACAAGCGCGCGCAAACCTACCTGCGCGACCTGCGCCGCGACGCGGTGATCGATTATAACTGACGGCATGGACGGGGCCGCGCTGGCAGTATCGCTGGGCGATCCGGCGGGCGTCGGCCCCGAATTGCTGGCCGCCGCCTGGGCGCGGCGGTTTGCTGACGATCTGCCGCCGTTCTTCGCCGTGGGCGGGCCGGACCTGCTGGCCGAAGCAGCGAAGCAGCGCGGGCTGTTCGTGCCCATTGTCCAGATTTTCCACCCGGCCGAAGCGCTCGACTGCTTCGATGTCGCCCTGCCCGTGCTGGCAGGCATCGACAGCGATTACCGCCCCGGCGCGCCGGACCGCGACGGCGCGGAATTCGCGCTGGCTTCGCTGACCGAGGCCGCCCGGCTGGCGGTGGACGGCGAAGCCGCCGCGCTGGTCACCGGCCCGATTGCCAAGGCGCGGCTGGCCGAAGTCGGGTTCGACCATCCCGGCCAGACCGAATTCGTCGCCGCCGCCTGCGAGATCGCCGCCGAAGACGCGGTGATGATGCTGGCCGGGCCGAACCTGCGCACCGTGCCACTGACGGTCCACATCGCCCTGGCCGAGGTGCCCCGGCGCCTGTCGACCGACCTCATCATCCGCCGCGCCCGGGTCGTCGCCGCCGCGCTGGCGCGCGATTTTGGGATCGAGCAGCCGCGCCTCGCCATCGCCGCCTTGAACCCCCACGCGGGCGAGGACGGGCGCATGGGGGATGAGGAAGCGCGGATCATCGCTCCGGCGATCGCAGCCTTGCAGGCCGAGGGGATCGCCGCCACTGGCCCCCACCCCGCCGACGCCCTGTTCGCCCCGCGCGCCCGCGCCGGGTTCGATGCGGCGCTGTGCATGTATCACGATCAGGCGCTGATCCCGCTGAAAGCGCTCGATTTCGACAACGGCGTCAACGTCACGCTGGGCCTGCCCGTCATCCGCACCTCGCCCGATCACGGCACCGCGTTCGGCATTGCCGGAACCGGTCAGGCCGACGCAGGCGCAACCATCGCCGCAATCCGCATGGCCGGGGAATGCGCGGCGCGGCGCGCAGAGGCGCTTTGATTTCTCCCGCGAACGGCTAAGGGAAACGGGTGAACCAACCTGACCTCCCCCCCCTGCGCGACGTCATCAATCGCCACGGCCTGTTCGCCACCAAGGCGCTGGGCCAGAACTTCCTGTTTGACGAACAGCTGCTGGACCGGATCGCCGCGATCCCCGGCAAGCTGAAGGGGCAGGACGTGCTGGAAGTCGGCCCCGGCCCCGGCGGGCTGACCCGCGCGCTGCTGCGTGCAGGCGCAAACGTCACCGCGATCGAAATGGACAAGCGCTGCCTGCCCGCGCTGGCCGAACTGTCAGAAGCGTTTCCCGGCCAATTGACCGTGATCGAGGGCGACGCGACCAAGATCGACCCGGCCGCCCTGTTCGCGGGCGCGTATCACATCGTCGCCAACCTGCCCTACAATGTCGGCACCGCGCTGTTCACCGGCTGGCTGTCGGGCGAAAACTGGCCGCCGCAGTGGGCCAGCCTGACGCTGATGTTCCAGCTGGAAGTCGCCCAGCGGATCATCGCCACGCCGGCCGATCCGTCCGCCTTCGGCCGCCTCGCCGTGCTGGCCCAGTGGCGCAGCGCCGCCAAGCTGGCGATGAAAGTGCACCGCAGCGCCTTCACCCCGCCGCCAAAGGTGATGAGCGCGATTGTCCACGTGACCCCGGCGGATATGCCGCGAGGCGTCTCGGCCCGGATGCTCGAACGCGTCACCGAAGCCGCCTTCGGCCAGCGCCGCAAGATGCTGCGCCAAAGCCTCAAAGGCCTGCCCGGCGCGCTCGCTGCGCTGGAAACACTGGGCATCGATCCCCAGCGCCGCGCCGAAACGCTGAGCGTGGAAGAATTCGTCGCCATCGCCCGCGAACTGACCGCCTAGGCAGCGCGGACAAATTCCGCACTGAAGAGATGGCCGCTATTGCGGATCGCCAACAGGGCACCGAACGGCAGTATATGGGTGGTTCGCTGCCTTCAGGCGTGCTCAGCTAGCGTTGCCAACGTGCGCTCATACTCGCGAAGCTCCAATGCTTTCTTGAGCCGCCGTCGACGAAGCACATAGCTTATCGCAAACATTGGAAGGCAGCCCATAAGCAAGCCAGTCTGAAGATATGGCACTTCAGACCATGTGATTAGACCTCTGGAGACTGCATCCACGAAGTAGATCAACATCCCGACTAAAACGGACACGCCAAAACCGAAGGCGAAGATTTCAAGAGCGCGCGGCGGCGGAGCTGGCGGTCTGCGGAAAGTCATCAACCCCAACTATATCGACAGCGGTTGGCCGGCAAGTCGGGCCGTTCCCAGTTCGTAATCGGTTATGTCCGCAATGGGGTCGTGTCCTGACAGGCAGCTTTCAGAGCAAAATGGCGGATAGCTGACGTTCCCACCATGACGGAATTTGTCCACGCGTCCCAAGCTCCTCCCCATTTTGGCCCCCTTTCTCTTGGGCCCAAATGGGGAGGTGGCAGCCGCACAGCGGCTGACGGAGGGGCCATTTTCCTACAACGCCGCCGCCTGTTACCTTCGCGTCGGCTCTTTCCATCGTCGATCTTCACGCACCAGCGCAGGGGACCGCCTGTTTCGCATCGAAACAGACGGCCCGCGCATGACTTTCATCAACTAAACCCCGGCGACTCGGGCGAATCACCCCGCCTTTTTCACCCGCCGCCAGGCGTGCAGCAGCGGTTCGGTATAACCGCTGGGCTGTTCCACGCCCTTGAACACCAGATCGCAGGCAGCGCGGAAGGCCGGACCATCCTCGTTCCCGGTCAGCGGCACATAGGCCGGATCGCCCGCGTTTTGGGCATCGACCTTCACCGCCATCCGCCGCAGCGAATCCATCACCTGCTCTGCCGTGCAGACCCCGTGGAGCAGCCAGTTGGCCATGTGCTGGCTTGAAATGCGCAGCGTCGCGCGGTCTTCCATCAGGCCAACGTCGTTGATGTCGGGCACCTTGGAACAGCCGACCCCGGCATCGATCCACCGCACGACATAGCCGAGCAGCCCTTGGGCATTGTTGTCCAGTTCGGCGCGGACTTCTTCGTCCGACCAGTTGGTTCCCTGCGCCAGCGGCACGGTCAGCAGCGCCTCCAGCGGCGGCACCGGCTGGCTCGCCAGTTCGCGCTGGACGGCAAAGACGTCGACCGCATGGTAATGCATCGCGTGCAGCGTCGCCGCCGTGGGCGACGGCACCCAGGCCGTGTTCGCGCCAGCCTTGGGATGGCCGATCTTCTGGACCATCATGTCGCCCATCATGTCCGGCGCGGCCCACATGCCCTTGCCGATCTGCGCCTTGCCCGACAGCCCGCAGGAAAGGCCGATCTGGACGTTGCGGGCCTCATAGGCACTGATCCACGCGGTCTGCTTCATGTCGGCCTTGCGGATCATCGGCCCGGCCCGCATCGAGGTGTGGATTTCATCCCCGGTCCGATCGAGGAACCCGGTGTTGATGAACACGATCCGGTCCTTCACCGCATGGATGCAGGCGGCCAGATTGGCGGAGGTGCGGCGCTCCTCGTCCATCACGCCAACCTTGATCGTGTGGCGCGGCAGTTCCAGCAAATCCTCAACCGCGTCGAACAAGGTATTGGTAAAGGCCGCTTCTTCCGGCCCGTGCATCTTCGGCTTGACGATATAGATGCTGCCTTCGCGGCTGTTGCCGAACCGCCCCATCCCGGCCAGATCCTGCGCCGAAATTGCGCTGGTCAGGACCGCGTCCATGATTCCTTCGGGGATCTCGCCGCCGTCCGCCAGCCGGATCGCCGGGTTGGTCATCAGGTGGCCAACGTTGCGCACGAACAGCAGGCTTCGCCCCGGCAGGGTCAACTCGCTGCCGTCCGGCAGAGGCCAGACGCGGTCCGGATTAAGCGTGCGGGTCAGCGTCTTGCCGCCCTTTTCGAAGGTGTCGGCCAGATCGCCCCGGATCACGCCCAGCCAGTTGGCATAGGCGTTCAGCTTGTCCTCGGCATCGACCGCCGCGACCGAATCTTCCAGGTCGACAATGGTGGTCAGCGCGGCTTCCAGCACGATGTCGGCAATGCCCAGCGGATCGGTCTTGCCGACGGGATGGGCCGGATCGACCAGCACTTCGATGTGCAGGCCGTTATGCCGGAACAGGAAGCCGCCCTCGCGCCGGGCGACCAGGTGTTCGCACGGCTGCCCCGCCAGCGCCGCTTCCCAGCCGGGAATCGCACTGTTCAGGAACGCGCGCCCCGCCGCGATCACCGCCGCGCCGCGCACCTCGTCATAGCCGCCGGGCCGCGCCGGTGCGGCATCAAGCGCGTCGGTGCCGTAATAGGCGTCATAGAGGCTGCCCCAGCGGGCATTGGCGGCGTTGAGCAGGAAGCGCGCGTTGAGCACCGGCACCACCAGCTGCGGCCCGGCCATCTGCGCGATCTCGCGGTCCACGTTCTGCGTACCAACGCTGAACGGAGCGGGTTCGGGCACCAGATAGCCGATCTCGCGCAGGAACGCCTGATATTCGGCCATGTCGATCGGCTTGCCCGCGCGGGCCATGTGCCACGCGTCGATTTCGGCCTGCAGCGCATCGCGCTTGGCCAGCAGCGCGCGGTTGACGGGCACCAGCCGGTCCACCAGCGCGGCAAACCCGGCCCAGAACGCGGCCACATCCTTGCCCAGCGGAGCCAGCACCTGACCTTCGACAAACGCCGCCAGCGCCGCATCGACCTGCAAGCCTGACTTATCGACAAAACCGCTCATTGTTCCTCGCACATCATTGAACCGGGGACGCAACATGCGCCTCGGCAGGGGTGATCAACGATTCCGGGGAGGAATGCCAGAGCCTATGCCGCACTTGCGAAGGCAGCGCAACCGGGTCTGTATCGGGCAGGGGTTGGAGAGCGTCCATTGGTCAGCTAGAGAAGGTTTCAGATGCAACAGCTTGACCCCACCGAACAGGCCCTGCTGGCCGCCGTCGATCCCACCCCGATGCTGGGGCAGGTGCAGGCGTGGAGCGCTATCAACACCGGCACCGGCAATCTGGCTGGTCTGGCCGAGCAGGCCGCGCAACTGGCCGATGCCTTTGCCGCGCTGCCCGGTGCGGTCACGCTGGAGGCCCCTGCCCCCGTCACCCAGATCGCCGCCGATGGGCGCGAGGCCGGCGTCGCATTTGGCCAGCATCTGGTCCTGCGGGTTCGCCCCGATGCGCCGCGCCGGTTCCTGTTGACCGGGCACATGGACACCGTGTTCCCCGCGCACCACCCCTTCCAGCAGCAGCACTGGCTGGACGAGCAGACCCTGTGCGGCCCCGGCGTGGCCGACATGAAGGGCGGGATCGCGGTGATCCTGGCGGCGCTCAAGGCCTTCGAGACGTCCCCGGCGGCACCGGCGACCGGCTATGACGTGCTGATCAATTCGGACGAGGAAACCGGCAGCCTCTCTTCCGCCGCGCTGATCGCCGCGCTGGCACAGGGAAAGACCGCCGCGCTGACCTATGAACCTTCCGCCCTGCCCGATGGCACGCTGGCGGGCGAGCGGGCGGGCAGCGGCAACTACAGCCTGATCGTGACGGGCCGCTCCGCCCATGCGGGCCGCAACCCGCAGGACGGGCGCAACGCGATTGTCGCCGCCGCCGCGCTGGCGCTGGGGCTGAAGGCGCTGGAGCGCGAAGGCCTCTCGGTCAACCCGGCGCGGATCGACGGCGGCAGCGCCAACAACGTCGTGCCGGACATGGCCGTCCTGCGCTTCAACATCCGCCCGCGCAGCACAGCGCTGGCCACAATTTTCGAACAGGAAATCAACAGCCTTGTCCACAAGGTTGCTGCCGAACATGAAGTCTCGATCCACCGCCACGGCGGGATCAGCCGCCCGCCCAAGCCACTTGATGCGGCGGCGGAAAAGCTGTTCGGGATCGTCGAGGAATGCAGCGCGCTGCTGGGCCAGCCAATCACCCGCAAGGCATCGGGCGGGGTCTGCGATGGCAACAACATCGCGGCCTGCGGCGTGCCGGTGGTCGATACGATGGGCGTGCGCGGCGGGGCGATTCATTCGCCTGACGAATTCCTGATCGTGCCCAGTCTGGCCGAACGCGCACGCCTGTCCGCGCTGGTCCTTCATCGTCTTGCCAACGGAGCAACCCTGTGACTTTCCTGATCCGCGCCGCCACGCCTGACGATCTGCAGCACATCTATGAAATGGCCAAGCGCACCGGCGGCGGCTTCACCAACCTGCCACCGGACCGCAAGGCGCTGACTGCCAAGCTGGAGCGATCGGCAGAGGGCTTTGCCCGGACCGAGGATACGCTCGGCAACGACCTGTTCGTGTTCGTGCTGGAGAATACGGCCACCGGCGAGGTTCGCGGCACCTGCCAGGTGTTCTCCGCCGTCGGCCTGAAATGGCCGTTCTACAGCTATCGCATCGGCGCACTAACCCAGCACAGCGAGGAACTGGGCCGCACCTTTCGCGCCGATATCCTCAACCTCTCGACCGATCTGGAAGGGGCAACCGAAGTCGGCGGGCTGTTCCTCCATCCGGGCGAGCGGTCAGGCGGGCTGGGGATGCTGATCGCGCGCAGCCGTTACCTGTTCATCCGCAACCACCGCCCCCGCTTTGCCGACCGCACTCTGGCCGAATTGCGCGGGGTCATCGACGAGGCCGGTGGATCGCCATTCTGGGACGGAGTCGCCGGGCGTTTCTTTGGCATGAACTTCCAGGACGCGGACGAATTCAATGCCAAGTATGGCAACCAGTTCATTGCCGACCTGATGCCCAAACACCCGGTCTATATCGCCATGCTGACCGAACACGCCCGCGCCGTGATCGGCGTGCCCCACCCCACGGGGCGGGCCGCCATGCGGATGCTGGAAAACGAAGGGTTCGCCTGGGAAAACTATATCGACATTTTCGACGGCGGCCCGACGATGACCGTCCGCACCGACCAGATCCGTTCGATCCGCGAGGCGCAGGACAGCCAGGTCACGCTGCTCGATGCGGGGCTGGGTGATCACTTGCGCGGCGAGAAGCGGCTGGTGGCCTGCGGCAAGCTGGCGGACTTCCGGACAACCTATGGCTGGGTTGAACCTGATGGCGACGGCATCGCGCTCGATCCGGCCAGCGCCGCCCGGCTGGGGATCGAGCCCGGGATGACCGTCACCCATGTGGCGCGGTGGTGAGCCATGGCACTGGTTGAAATCAACTTCGACGGGATCATCGGTCCCAGCCACAACTACGCCGGCCTCAGCCTTGGCAACCTCGCCTCGGCCAACAACGCGGGCGAGGTGTCCTATCCCCGCGCGGCCGCGCTGCAGGGCCTGGCCAAGATGCGCCACAATCTGGCGCTCGGCCTGGCGCAGGGCTTCCTGCTGCCCCTGCCCCGCCCCAACCACCGTTTCCTGGACGCGCTGGGGCTCGATCAGGGTCAGGACCAGCGCTTGCTGGCGGCGGCGTGGTCGGCCAGCTCGATGTGGACGGCGAATGCCGCCACGGTATCGCCTGCGCCGGACACGACGGACGGGCGCTGTCACCTGACGGCAGCCAATCTGGTGACGATGCCGCACCGATCGCAGGAATGGCCGGATACGGTCCGCCAGTTGCAGTTGGCATTTGCCGATCCGGAACATTTCCGGGTGCACGATGCGGTGCCGCCCTGTTTTGGCGACGAGGGCGCGGCCAATCATATGCGGATGTGCGCCAGCCATGATGCACCGGGGCTGGAAATTTTCGTCTATGGCCGCAGTGGCGGCGCGTTTCCGGCGCGTCAGCACGAACAGGCCAGTCGCGCGGTTGCGCGGCTCAACCGGCTGCCTGCCGAACGGGCGCTGTTCGTCGAGCAAGCGCCCGAGGCCATCGCGGCCGGGGCGTTTCACAACGACGTCGTTGCCGTGGCGAATGAGCGGGTATTGTTCACCCACGAGCAGGCCTTTGCCGATCCGGAAGGCACTTACGCCGCAATCCGGGCAAAGCTGCCAGAGGCCGAAATCGTGGTGGTTCCCGCCAGCGCTGTAAGCCTGGCCGACGCCATCAGCTCATACTTGTTCAACGCCCAGTTGCTGACCCTGCCGGGCGGAGAAATGGCACTGGTGATCCCGTCGGAAGCCTGGGAGCATCCGCGCGTGCGCGCTTGGCTGGACGGGATGCTGGCCGGCAACGGCCCGATCCGGCAGGTTCTGCCCGTCGATGTCCGCCAATCGATGGCCAACGGCGGCGGCCCGGCCTGCCTGCGCCTGCGCGTGGTAGCCGATCCGGCGGCGGTCGATCCGCGGTTCATCCTGGATGTGGCCAAGGCCAGCCGGATCGAAGCCGTGATTGCCGCGCACTGGCCCGAAAGCATCCACCCGGACCAGATCGGCACGCCGGCTCTGGCGCGCGCAGTGACGGCCGCCAGAGTGGCCCTACTGGAGGAGTTGCAACTGTCCGAGTTGGCCTGACACGGGGTTGTCGGCGGGCTTTACAGCATCGGCAGCGTTAACCACCCTCTTGCGCCAAAATCCGCCACTGGCATGATCATTGCGGAGACGGCGGTTAAGAATTCGAGGGTCCCGATGCTGCGCAAGATCAAACGTCTGTTCGTAATCAAGACACCGATCGAGGCGTACATGATCATCTACGCCCTTGCGCTTGGCGCGGTGGAGCGTGGATCGGCCTATCTGGTGCGGTTTCCGGGCTATGGCGGCAAGCTGCTGTTCCTGGCTTGCACGGGCGCGGTATTCCTGGCGGGCGCCAAGATCCTCGACTGCCTGAAGCTGGAACGCATGCTCAAGGAAAAACCTGAGACCGTGTTTTAAGCGCCGGAAGCGCGGCACGCTGCGTTCGCAGCCCGGCATGGGAATTCATCGCGGTTCGGAAAGGTGGGGTGGTTCTGTTGCTAGGCCCACCCCGGGCCCCCGGTATCCGTTCTGTTGCCCGGTCGGTCCAACCGCGCTTTAGCTTTGTAAGATCAGGCCGCTAGGCCGTCAGATTACGCCGCGAGAGCGAGTGCTTCGTTGTCGTTGGCACTTATGAGTTTTGAGCCTTGAACGGGTTACTCAGCCCGGGTGAAAACAACGCTTTTCAACACACGTCGATCCTAGTTCGGCCCCATCATCACCCCGGCGACAACCGGGCCCCGGCCTACCCGTCTCCGGGTGTCCAGGTGGTGGTGGTGGAGCCGCCGGGTACCGCCCCCGGGTCCGCTGCATCTATTGCACGTCGCAATTTATCACCATAGCCGGGCAAACCCGGCAACGCGGATATAGGATGCCTGCGCGCAAAAGAAAAGGGCGGGACGCTCTGATCACGCCCCGCCCTTTGATTAAGTCAATGAAGTAAATTCACTTTTTCAGTGAATCGCGAATCTCGGTCAGCAGTTCCACTTCGGTCGGACCGGCCGGTGCTGCAGGCGGCGGCGGAAACGCCCGGTTGGCCTGGCGCACGATGAGGAAGATCACGAATGCCAGGATCAGAAAATTGATCACCGCCGTTACGAAGCTGCCGTAAGCCAGCACGGTCGCCCCGGCCTCGCGCGCGGCGGCCAGGGTTGCCCCTTCGGGCGCGCTGCCAGACAGCACCACATACTTGTTGGAATAATCAATCCCGCCGGTCACGGTCCCGATTACCGGCATGATCACGTCATCCGTCAGCGATGATACAATCTTGCCGAACGCCGCACCGATGATCACACCAACGGCAAGGTCCAGCACGTTCCCGCGCGCGATAAAGGTCTTGAATTCACTCAGCATTGCGTCCCACCCCTTCACGGATTTCCTCGATCGGCACTTTGCCAGCAAACTCATGACGTCACAATAATCGATTGATGGCACACGAAATTCGACCGAATGCCATTGAAAGCAATGTCCCCTGCGCTACATTCCAGACCACTGCGGCCCGATGCCGCGATTTTGAAGGGAATGTGATCTGATGACCGCATCGCCAGTCCGTCATTTTAGGCTTGTCCGCCGTTTCGGGCAGATTGCCTTTGCCGCAGCCGCCGCAGTGAGCCTGACGGCCTGTGGGATCAACAGCGTTCCGACAGCGGAAGAAAACGCCAAGGCCAAGTGGGCCGATGTCGAAAGCGCATACCAGCGCCGCGCCGACCTCGTCCCGAACCTGGTCGAAACGGCCAAGGCTGCCGCTGCTTCCGAAACCCAGATCCTGACCAACGTCACCAACGCACGCGCCGCGGCGACCTCGATCAACATCCGGACCGAGGATCTTTCCGATCCGGCTGCATTCGAAAAGTTCCAGGGCGCACAGAACCAGCTCACCCAGGCGCTGGGCCAGCTGCGCACCGTGGTCGAGAACTATCCGCAACTGCAAAGCCAGGCGCGCTTTGCCGACCTGATGGTGCAGCTGGAGGGCACCGAAAACCGCATCAACGTGGCCCGCACCCGTTATAACGAGGCGGTGCAGGAATATAACACCACGATCCGCACCTTCCCCGATGCGATCGGTGCCAAGCTGATCCACGGCGCGAAGCCGATGATCCCGTTCAAGGCCGATCCGGCGGCCGCGACCGCACCCAAGGTGAACTTCGGTGCAGCCCCTGCAGCGGCCGCAGCCAATGACAACGCGGCTGCCGCTCCGGCCTCACCCGCTGCTGCGGCGAACTGAGTGAAGGGCTGAAAGGGCGCGTCGATGCGGCGCTTCATCCTCTGGTGCGCGGCGGTCCTGGCTCTTGCGAGCGCCGCCGCGCACGCCGAGCTGCCACCGCGTCCCGAAGGGCCGGTACTGGACCAGGCCGCCATCATTCCTGATGCGGATGAAGCCGCGCTGGACCAGAAATTGCGCGCGTACAACCGCGATACCGGACGGGCCGTGATCGTCGCGACCGTCTCCAGCCTCGATGGTTTGGAGGTGGAGCAATACGCCCAGACGCTGGCCGAAACGTGGGACATCGGCGGCGCGGAAACCGAACAGGGCGTGCTGCTGCTGGTCGCGCCGAACGAACGCAAGATCCGCATCCACACCGCGCGCGGCGTGCAGGAACGCCTGCCGGACGTACTGGCCGGGCGGATCATCCGCGACCAGATGGTGGGTCCGTTTCGCGAAAAGAACTTCGCGGGCGGGATTGCTGCGGGCATCGATGCCATCACCGCCCAGCTCAATCGCGATCCCGCTGACGCGAAAGCGATTGCCGAAGCCGCAGCAGCCGCCCAGCAAGCCGGTGGCCGGGATGAAGCAAGCGCGGGTAGCGTGATCTTCTGGATCCTGCTGATCCTGTTCTTCATGTTCGTGTTCGGTCGCGGTGGACGCCGCCGGTCGCGGCGCAGCGGCATCGATCCCGGCATCGTCCTGTGGGGCCTCAGCGAAGTGATGCACCACGCCGCCCGCAACAGCGGCAGCGGCGGCTGGAGCAGCGGCGGCGGCAGTGACTTTGGCGGGTTCGGCGGCTTTGGCGGCGGCGGCGGCGGGTTCGACGGCGGCGGCGCATCGGGGGATTGGTAATGCGTGCGCCCCTCCTTCTCTCTCCTGCCGATCACGCCCGCATTTCGGCCGCCGTGCACGCTGCCGAACAGCATAGCGCTGGTGAAATCGTGACGATCGTGACCGACCGGTCCGATGGCTACACCGACATTGCGCTCGCCTGGGCGGCACTGGCAGCATTTACGGCGCTAACGGCACTGTCGATCTTCCCGGATTTTTTCCTTGGCCTCTACGACCGCATGATGGGCCACTGGGATCGTGCATGGACCCCGGCGGCAGTGCTGACACTGGGTGCCAGTTTCGCGATCCTGAAGTTCATCGGCGTGCTGCTGATCCAGCTCTGGCCGCCGGTGAAGTGGTTCCTGATCCCGCGCCACATCAAGGCAGCCCGCGTCCGCGCCCGCGCGATCACCTGCTTCAAGGTCGGTGCAGAGCGCCGGACTGATGGCCACACCGGCATCCTGATCTATGTCAGCCTGCGCGAACATCGCGCCGAGATCGTTGCTGATTCCGCCATTGCTGCCCAGGTCTCTCCCGAAACATGGGGCGAGGCGATGGCGGCAATGCTGATCCACATCCGTGCCGGTGATCTGGCCGAGGGCATGATAGCAGCAGTCGGCAAGGTCGGCGCAGTGCTGGCCGAGCACTTCCCCCGCGCCGAAAATGACCGGAACGAATTGCCGGACCGCCTGATTGAGGTCTAGGTAGCCGAATGGCTATCGAAGAACCCGAACAAACCGTCTGGCAAGGCAAGTTCATCACCGCCAAGGTCAAGGGCAAGTGGGAATACGTCTCCCGCGCGCGGGGCATCAAGGCGGCGGTGATCCTCGCGATTGACGACGAGCAACACGTCATTCTGGTCGAACAGTTCCGCGTTCCATTGGGACGCGCCTGCATTGAGCTCCCTGCGGGCCTGATCGGAGATAATGGCGAAAGCGAGAACGCCACTGATGCGGCCGTGCGCGAACTGGAGGAAGAAACCGGATACCGCGCCGCCCGGATGGATACCCTTGGCGAGTATTACTCATCGCCCGGCATGGTCAGCGAGAGCTTCACCCTGTTGCGGGCATCGGGCCTGACCAAGGTTGGCCCCGGCGGAGGGGTGGACGGCGAGGACATCACCGTCCATCGTGTGCCGATAACAGGGATCGGCCAGTTCATCGCCGAATCACGGGCACGGGGTCTGGGCATCGATGTGCGGCTGCTGATGCTGCTGGGGCCGGCAATCATGACGGGAGAGTGAAAAGATGGCAGGACGGGTTGCAGGCAAGAAGGCGTTGGTAACCGGTGCGGCGCAGGGACTGGGGGCCGCTCAGGCCCGCATGCTCGCGCGTGAGGGGGCACAGGTGCTGCTGGCCGATATCAATGCGTCTGGCGCAGCGGATCAGGCCGCTGCCATCAATGCCGAACTTGGCTCTGGCACGGCATTTTCGGTCGCACTGGACGTCACGCAGGAGAACCAGTGGATTGCTGCCGTGGACTATGCGGCAGAGGCAATGGGCGGTCTATCGGTGCTGGTCAACAACGCCGGCGTCGGGGTGCGCGGCAATATCGAAACCTGCACACTGGCAGATTGGCACCGGGGCTTTGCGATCAACGTGGATTCCGTGTTTCTGGGCTGCCAGAAAGCGTTGCCGCTGATGAAGGAGAGCCAGCCGGGCTCGATCATCAACATCTCTTCCATCGCCGGGCTGATCGCCAGCGATACCATGCCGGGCTACAACGCCAGCAAGGCGGCCGTCTGGATGCTATCCAAATCGGTTGCGCTCTATTGCGCCAAGATGGGCTGGGATATCCGCAGCAACTCGGTCCACCCCACATTCGTCGACACGCCGATCCTCGATGGAATCGCGGCCAGTTCCGGCCATCCCAAGGATGTGGTCATGGGCAAGCTGGCCCGCCAGATTCCGCTGAAGCGGGTGGGCGAACCCGATGACATCGCTGCCGGGGTGCTGTACCTCGCCAGCGACGAATCCCGGTTCATGACCGGGGCGGAGTTGAAGCTGGATGGCGGCATCTCCGCAATGTGATTGCGGATAAAGGTGGGGCGCATGGACGAGGACAACAGCAAGGCCAAGGCGCGCAATTACCGCGTGACCTCGTTCGACGTGGCTGCCGAGGCGGGCGTCAGCCAGTCCACGGTTTCGCGCGCGCTGGCTGGCGACCCGGTGGTGAGCGAGGCGACACGGCTGCGCGTCGCAGAAGCTGCCCGCCGATTGAACTATTCCGTCGATGAAAACGCAGCGCGACTGCGCACCGGCAAGACCGGAACACTTGCCGTGGTGGTGATCTGCCGTCCGGATGAAGACCGCAAGGATCTCAACCCCTTTACCTATTCGCTGCTCGGCACGATCTGCGCCGCGGCATCGGTACGCGGGTATGAGACACTGGTCAGTTTTCAGGACGGGCCGCAGAACCTGTCCGGCCGGTATGAGGAACGGCGCAAAGCCGACGGATTGATCCTGATCGGGACGACCCAGAACCTGGATGCGTGGAACTATTACCGCGATCTGGGGCAATCAGGCATGAAGCTGGTGTGCTGGGGATCGCCGTTCGACGATCTGGAATGGATCCGCAGTGACAATCACGCTGGCGCCGTGCTGGCGACCGATCACCTGATCAACGCAGGCTTTCGGCAGATCGTCTGCATCGGTTCCGAAAATTCGCTGCAGCGCCAGTTCAAGGAACGGTACGACGGCTATTGCGAGGCCATCCATGCCGCTGGTCTGACACCGGCCCTGATCGAGATCGAGGAAGGCCTGAGCCGCGAAGAACAGGGCCGCCGCGCGGTCCGTGCGCTGAAAGCCAGCGGCCAGCCCTTCGACGCGATCTTCGCCGTCTGTGACGAGTTGGCGCTGGGCGTTCTGCGCGAACTGACCGAAACCGGCACGCGCATACCACAGGATTGCGGCCTGATCGGCTTCGACGGCATTCGCGCCAGTGCCCACGCCATGCCGCCGCTCTCCAGCATCCAGCCGGATTTCACCGCCGCCGGGGCCATGCTGGTGGACAAGCTGCTGGCCGTCATCGCTGGCAAGGCCCACGAGCAGCGCCGGGTTCCCGTCAGCCTGTTGGCGCGGGAAAGTACCAGGCGGAGTTAGTCCCTAACCCTTCAGCGCTTGATGCGCTGCCAGCGCCCGCGCTCGTGCGGCGGCGTGATCGACGATCCTTTGCGGATAGCCGCGCACCGGCTTGACCGGGTCGTGAATCTCGAAATCCGACAGGTGGGCCAGTTCCGGCACCCATTGGCGGATGTAGTCACCAGCGTCGAACTTGGGCGACTGGGTCAGCGGCGCCATGATCCGCACGAACATGTTGCTGTCCACGCCGGTTCCCGCGCTCCATTGCCAGTTGACCGCGTTCGAACCGTAATCGGCATCGACCAGTGTGTCCCAGAACCACTGCTCCCCGCGTCGCCAATCGATCAGCAGGTGCTTTATCAGGAAACTGGCGGCAATCATCCGGACGCGATTGTGCATCCAGCCCGTTGCCCATAGCTGACGCATCCCGGCATCGACGATTGGATAGCCGGTGCGGCCCTGCGTCCAGGCCGTGAATTCCGCATCGGCATCCGCACCTTCACGCCACGGAAAAGCATCATAGGCATCGCGGGCATTGCGGCTGCCATAGTCGGGGTATTGCAGGATCACGTTCTGGGCATATTCGCGCCAGCCAATCTCCCCCAGGAACGTATCGACCGACCCGCCTGCATCAGCCACCCGATGCCAGATCGTGGCAGGCGAAACCTCACCAAAATGAAGGTGCGGAGACAACCGCGAAGTGCCCTCCATTGAGGGCAGGTTGCGGTGCTCCGCATAGCGGGAGGCACGGCCTGCAAAGGTTTCCAGTCGGTCGAGTGCTCCGGCCTCACCGGGCCTCCATTCGGCCCGAAACCCAGCAGCCCAATCCGGCCGGACCGGAAGCAGGCCCCAGTCGTCCAACGGCTCACTCGCCGGCCACTGCGCGGGCGCGGCCAGTTCAGGCACCGGCAACGGCGGCGCGGGCGGCATCCGTTCAGACAACGCGCGCCAGAATGGGGTGTAGATCTTGAAGGGGGTACCGCTGCCGGTCAGAACGGATCCAGCCGGAACCAGCGTATTGCCATGATGGAGGTGGAGCGGCACCGAGCGGGCCACGGCGCGCTCGGCATTGCGCCACCACGGTTCATAGTGATGCAACGCGTGCACACTGCTTGCGCTGGTCTCCGCCACCAGCGCGGGCAGGACCTCCTCACACGGCCCACGCCGGAGAATCAGCCGTGACCCACGGGCGCGCAAGTCTGCATCGAGCCGGGTCAGGGAGTGATGCAGCCACCAACGCGATGCGCCGCCCATCCGGCGGTGGCGCGGCGTCTCATCATCCAGTGCATAGACCGGGATCACCGGCCCAGCCTGGGTGGCGGCGTGGAAAGCGGCTTGGTCTGCCAGCCGCAGGTCGCGGCGCAGCCAGACAATGGTGGGCGAGGTCATGGTTTGGGTTTCAGCGTTACCGTAAATCCGGATCGTGCCGGGGATTGCGCGAAACGCTGGTCGGTCAGCAAGATGCCCTTTGGTCCCACCGTGGCCACTGGCATGCGGCTCCAGAACAGGAACGCCTCTGCACCGGGATTGCCCCGGGCCCAGGCTGCGATGCGGGCATCGGCCATGTTCGTTGGCTTGCCGGATGTATCGATGCCCGATGCCCCGCCAAACAGCGACCAGTCATATGCGCCATGGCGATCCGCGCTGCGCCACAGGATTTCACGGCGCCAGAACGCCGCCGGGACGGGCTGAGATACCACGGTTACGGGATATGGCTCTCGCATCCGGGCCAGATCGGCGGAGACCTGGGTGAGCGTCAGGTTCAGGCCGATATAGGCGGCAAGGACCAGCAACGCCGCGCGGGCCGGGCGCGCCGGACGCCCTGCCCCGCCGCGTTCGCGCCGGCGCGACTGCCAGATGCCCAGACCCAGCATGGCGAGCACCCAGATGTCGATGATGAACAGCGTGTCGCCATAGAACCACCGGCTGGAGAACGGCTCCAGCAGCCGGATGCCGTAATTGTTGAACCAGTCGAACAGCGGATGGCTGAGGCAGCCGATCAAGGCGAGCAGATAAAGCCAGCCAAACCGGACCGGCAAACGCCCTTCCGGCCGGGTTCCCCGCCCGGTTTGCCACCGATCATAGCCCCACAACAGCGCCGCCAGCACCAGTGGCAGCAGCACCATCGCTGGCGGACCGTGCGTGATGCCACGGCGGAAGCCCAGGTGCTCCGTCCCATCCAGCCAGAGAAAGCACGATGCGTCCACATCGGGCAGGTTCGCGCCGATGATCAGCGCCGGCATGGCAAGGCCCGTGCGACGTTTAAGCCCCGCCTGACCGATTGCGGCGCCGATCAGGGAATGCGTGAGATTATCCATCTACCGGATTTCACACGAAGATGCGCCAAAGGCAAACATCCCGTTCCCGCGTGCAAATCCGGTAATGGATATCAGGCCGGATGCCCCTCGCGGTCGTCCACCGTCCAGGTCTGGCCCTTGGCCAGCAGCTTGCCCAGATCGGCGACCTTGCCTTCGCGGGCCTGGTGATCCTGACCCAGCACGGCATCCTCGAACGTCGGGCGCGGGTCGTCATAGAGAACGCCCAGCGCCATCGGGAACGGACCAAACGGCATTTCCACCAGCATGTGCGCGATCGAACGGTTGGTCACGTCGTGAACAATCACGCCAGCAGCCTGCCAATCACCATCGGTCACATCGACGACCTTGAGCGTCAACGCCTCGGCATCGAGCGCGATACCCTTGGTGCCCTTGCCGAACAGCATCGGTTCGCCGTTCTTCAGCCACAGCTGCCGATCCTCCGCACCCTTCGGGGCGGCGAATTCCTCGAACCGGTCCTTGTTGTAGACGATGCAGTTCTGGAAGATTTCGATGAACGCCGCGCCGCGGTGCGCATGGGCAGCCTTGAGCACATTCGGCAGTTCCTTCGACACGTCGAACCCGCGCGCGATGAACCGAGCACCCGCCCCCAGCGCGAACGCGCAAGGGCTAGCCGGACGGTCGACCGAGCCGAGCGGCGTGGTCGGGCTGTTGGTGCCCTGACGGCTGGTCGGCGAATACTGCCCCTTGGTCAGACCGTAGATCTCGTTGTTGAACAACATGATCTGGCAATTCAGGTTGCGGCGCAGCACGTGCATCGTGTGGTTGCCACCAATGGACATGCCATCGCCGTCACCCGTGACCAGCCAGATATCCAGTTCCGGATTGGCCAGCTTGATGCCCGTGGCGAAGGCCGGGGCGCGACCGTGGATGGTGTGGAAACCATAGCTTTCGACGTAGTACGGAAAGCGGCTGGAGCAGCCGATGCCGGATACGAACACCGTCTTGGACGGGTCCGCGCCGATTTCCGGCAGGGTGCGCTGCACCGCCTTGAGGATAGCATAGTCGCCGCAACCGGGGCACCAGCGCACTTCCTGATCGGTTTCCCAGTCCTTCAACGTGGTCTGGACCTTGGCGATGGGGGTCATGTCGTTCATGAAAGCGCTCCTTCGATGGCCGCCTCGATCTCTGCGATCGTGAAGGGCTGGCCGGAGGTCTTGGTCAGGGGCCTGGCGTCGACCAGATACTGGTCGCGCAGCACGGTCTTGAACTGCCCGGTGTTCATTTCGGGGACCAGCACGCGCTCATACCCCTTGAGCAGGTCGCCCAGGTTTTCCGGCAGCGGCCAGACGTGGCGCACATGGACGTGGCTGACATCCAGCCCCTTCGTACGCGCCCGGCGGACGGCCTGGTGGATCGGGCCATAGGTGCTCCCCCAGCCGACCACGGCCAGCTTGCCGCCTTCCGTGCCCAGCGTGACTTCCTGGGCCGGAATGCCCTTGGCGATACCGTCAACTTTCGCCTTGCGCGCGTCGGTCTGGGCCTGGTGGTTCGCGGGCGAATAGTCGAGGTGGCCCGTATCGACCGCCTTTTCGATCCCGCCAATGCGGTGCATCAGGCCCGGCGTGCCGGCCTTGATCCACGGCCGCGCACCCTTTTCGTCGCGCTTGTAGGGCAGCAGGGTGTCGCCGCCGTTCTTCTCGGTCAGGAACTGCACGGGGAACGGCGTGAACGTGGCCGGATCAGGCACCTTCCAAGGTTCCGCCGCGTTGGCGATGTAGCCATCGGTCAGTAGGATCACCGGCGTCATGTACTGCACGGCAATGCGGCACGCCTCGATCGCGCAATCGAACGCGTCCGACGGGCTGCGCGCGGCAATCACCGGAATCGGCGCATCGCCATTGCGGCCATAGACTGCCTGATAAAGGTCGCTCTGCTCGGTCTTGGTCGGCAGACCGGTCGACGGGCCACCACGCTGCGAATTGACGATGACCAGCGGCAGTTCGGTCATCACCGCCAACCCCATCGCCTCACCCTTCAGGGCAATGCCCGGACCGGACGAGGAGGTGACGCCCAGTTGCCCGGCATAGCTGGCCCCGATGGCCGCGCAGATCGCCGCGATTTCGTCTTCCGCCTGGAACGTGGTGACGCCGAATTCCTTCAGCCGGACCAGGCTGTGCAGGATCGAGCTGGCAGGCGTGATCGGATAGCCGCCAAAGAACATCGGCAGTTCGGCCAACTGCGCCCCGGCGACCAGCCCCAGCGCAATCGCGTCGGCACCCGTCACCGTACGATAAAGGCCCGGCGGCGATGCAACGGGATCAAGATGGATCTTCTTGATCTGGCCGCCCAGTTCCGCCGTCTCGCCATAGGCATGGCCGGCATTGAGCGCGGCGATGTTGGCATCCGCCAGAACCTGGTTCTTGGAGAACTTGCCCTTCAGCCAGTCAATCAGCGGCGCGCGGTCGCGGTCGAACATCCAGAGCGCCAGCCCCAGTGTCCACATGTTCTTGCAGCGCAGTGCTTCCTTGTTGCCAAGGCCGAACGGCTTGACCGATTCCAGCGTCAGCGCGCTGATGTCGAAGGCCAGCACCTGCCACTTCGCCAGGCTGCCGTCTTCCAGCGGATTGACGTCGTACTTGGCCTTTTCAAGGTTGCGCTTGTTGAATTCACCGGTGTCAGCGATGATCAGCCCGCCGGGCTTGAGCGCACCGACATTGGTTTTCAGCGCCGCCGGGTTCATCGCCACCAGCACATCCGGCGCATCGCCCGCGGTGTCGATCTCGGTCGAACCGAAGTTGATCTGGAACGCCGAAACGCCGAACAGCGTGCCTTGCGGCGCACGGATTTCCGCCGGAAAATCCGGGAAAGTGGCAAGGTCGTTGCCCGCCAGCGCGGTCGAGAGCGTGAACTGCCCACCGGTCAACTGCATGCCGTCGCCGGAGTCACCCGCAAAGCGGACAACGACAGCTTCGGGCGCGTTGGTGGTCTGTGCTTGTTGATCGGCGAGTTGCGTTGCCATGCTTGTTCCTTGTCAGGCGGACAGGCCGCCCCTTCTCACTCAGGGCCGCCCTAATCCCCTCCCTGCCGACTGCGCAATCAAGAAAAACTGTCGCCCCGGCAAAACCACAAGACGAGCGCCAAGGCGGCTAGTCAAGTGGCATTTCGCGACTTAACCTGCCGATTAAACAGTAACGAGAGAGGATTCCCCGATGGCCGATACCCAGCCCTATGTCCGTCCCGACGTAAAAGCTGTGCTTGATGCGCTGGCCGCAATGGCGGGACCGGAAATGAGCGAGATACCACTGGCCGATGCCCGCGCCAGCTATCTCGCCATGGGGGCCATGCTGGAAGCCGATCCGCTGCCGCTGGCGGTGATCAAGGATCTGACCTGCCCCGGCCCCGGCGGTGCCATTCCGCTGCGCCTCTACGATGCCCGCGCAGAGCGTGGCCCCGGCCCGGTCATCATGTTCTTCCACGGAGGAGGATTCGTGATTGGCGATCTCGACACCCATCACGCGCTGTGCACCCAGATTGCCGCGGAAATGGATCTGCCCGTTGTCGCCGTGCATTACCGCCTGGCACCCGAGGCGCCCTACCCCGCCGCCGCGGACGATTGCGAGGCAGCGACGCGCTGGGTGGCTGGCAGCCCGACCGAACTGGGACGCAGCGCCACCGGGCTGATCACCACGGGAGACAGTGCTGGCGGGCACCTGGCCATTGTCGTGCCCCAGGCCCTTGCGGCGCAACCGGCGGCCGTACCGGTCATCATGCAGGCCCCGATCTATCCGGCCACAGATGAATCGCATGACGGATCGATGCAGGAATTTGCCGAGGGCTATGTCCTGACCAAGAAGACGATGGACTGGTTCATGGATTGCTATGCGCCAGTCGCTGGCGAAGCGCGGGCCTATCCGATCCATGGCAACCACGCCGCCTCGCCGCCAACTGTGATCACCACCGCCGGGCTGGACCCCTTGCGCGATCAGGGCCGTCGCTACGCCGCCGCACTGATCCAGGCCGGGGTGGAGTGCCACTACATGGAAATGAAGGGCATCGTTCATGGCTTCGTCAACTTGCGCAAAGCCGTCCCCAGCGCCCAGGCCGACACGCTGGCCTTCATCAAGGCAATGAAGTTGATGCTGGAGCGGGTTTCGGCCTAAAGGGCCGTCATGACTGATCCTTTCGCCAATCTGCCCTATCGCCCCTGCGTGGGCGTTATGCTCGTCAATTCCGCCGGCCACGCCTTTGTCGGCCGGCGGATCGACAACCAGGAGGGGGAATTCTGGCAGATGCCGCAAGGCGGGATCGACGATGGCGAGGATTTGCGCGAAGCCGCCCTGCGCGAACTGTGGGAAGAAACGGGCGTGCGGGCCGAGCATGTCACGATCCTGGCGCAAACCCGCGAGGAACTGCTTTATGATCTGCCGCCCGAACTGCTGGGCAAGGTTCTGGGCGGAAAATTCCGCGGCCAGCGCCAGCACTGGCTGCTGGCCCGCTTCACCGGCGAAGACGCGCATATCGACCTGGAAGCGCATGATCCGCCGGAATTCTGCGAGTGGAAGTGGCTCAATCCGGCGCATTTGCCGGATGTGATCGTGCCGTTCAAAAAGCGCGTCTACCGCGCCGTTCTGGACGAATTCCGCGACCTGATCTGAACCGAAGCCCCGTCACGGGGCCACAGGGGTTCAGTTTTCTACCACCACGGGCTCTGCCTTGACCTGATCCGCCGTGACCACCCTGGGCGCGGGACCGGCTGCAATCGCGGCGGCAAGATCGCGGGCAGGCTGGCAATCCGCGCCGCACAGCTGGTTCAGCCGCGACAGGTTGCGCCGTGCCTTCTCGATTGCGCCCTTCTCGGCCAGCGCCATTCCCTCACCCGCGATGGCATACTGGTTGTCCGGTTCGATCGTCAGCGCCTGACGGTAATACCGCAGCGCCTTGCCCTGCATCCCCTGCTTGCGGGTCGCCTCCGCAAGGTTGAGATAGATCGCGACATGGCCGGGCTGGACGGCAAGTGCCGATTCATAAGCATCGATCGCGCCATCGACATTGCCTGCCGCCAGCGCGCTCCGCCCCTGCTGAACCAATGCCGCCGCGCGTGGGTCAAGCGGGGCCGGAGCCTTGCCTTGTCCCACGCTGGATGTCACCGCGACCAGCATGGCCAGCGCGAGGGCAGCGGGGGTGTAACGCATCAATTGCTCCCGAATGGTCGGCATACCCCGCGTGGCTATCACAGCTTCCGCAGGCGCGCGACGAAAAACCCGTCCGTGCCATCATGCCAGGGTGACAAGCGCAGCCCCTGGCCGCGAGGCACACCGGCGCCGATGCCCGGCGCCTCGACCTGCCACCCCGGATTGCGCGACAGGAACGCATCCACCTGATTCGCCCCTTCGGCATCCAGCAGCGAGCACGTGACGAACACCAGCCGGCCACCAACGCGCACCAGGCCCGCCGCAACGTCCAGCAAGCGGGACTGAAGGGCCGCATAACGGGCGACTTCCGAGGGGCTGAGCCGCCAGCGCGCTTCCGGATTGCGCCGCCACGTGCCTGTACCAGAACACGGTGCGTCGACCAGCACCGCATCGGCCTGTCCGGCCAAGTCGGCAAGCGCGTCCAATTCCCGATTGGGGTTCAGCAGGCGCGTCTCGATCATTCCGGCCCCGGCCCGCTCGGCACGAGGGGTCAGCCGCGACAGACGGGTGCGGTCGGTATCGCAGGCGATCAGCCGCCCGCGCCCGGCCATCGCGGCGGCCAGCGCCAGCGTCTTGCCGCCAGCACCTGCGCACAAGTCAATTACCGTCTCGCCAGACTGGGCCGCGACTGCAAGGCACGTCAGCTGCGAGCCGCCGTCCTGTACCTCGATCTGACCAGCCTGATAGGCCTCCCAGCTTTCGACGTTGGCGCCATGCGGCAGGCGCAGCCCCTGCGGTGCCAGCAACGCCTCGCCGGCCAGCGGCAAGTCCAGTACCGCACGATCCGCTTTCAGCGTGTTGACGCGAACGTCCAACGGCGCCCGGTCCAGCAACCGGGCGGCCTCATCGGCAGCGATCCCGCTATCGGCAAGGGCTTGTTCCAACCAGCGTGGGGCAATGCCCGGAGCCGCGACAGGCTCACCCTCCGCGATCGGCAGCGGCGCGTGGCGCGATCCATCGAACAGGCCGGCCAGCGACGGGTCCCGGTGGGCAAGCAGCACCAGCGCGGCCCGCCCGCTTTCGGGAACGTCGCCGCAAGTCCGGATCGCGGCATAGGCCAGATCGCGCACCGCCCGGCGATCCCCGCTGCCGGCAAAGCGACGCGTGCGGAACCAGTCGGTAATGATCCGGTCAGCCGGAGCGCCGCCCCGGCGCGCGGCGTCGATCACTAGGTCCAGCACCTCAATCGCGGCCTGGACGCGCGCTTGCGGGGTCATCGCCCTGAACCCGTTCCGCCCGCCTTATCGCGTCGGGTAGTTCGGGGCTTCGCGCGTGATCGTGACGTCGTGAACGTGGCTTTCCTTCAGCCCCGCGCCGGTGATCCGCACGAAGTTGGCCTTGGTGCGCAGTTCCTCGATCGTGGCCGATCCGGTGTAGCCCATCGCCGCCTTGATGCCGCCAACCAGCTGGTGAATGACGTCCTTGGCAGGTCCCTTGTAGGGCACCTGGCCTTCGATCCCTTCGGGCACCAGCTTCATCTGGTCCTTGATGTCGCCCTGGAAATAGCGGTCCGCACTGCCGCTACCCATCGCCCCGACCGAGCCCATGCCGCGATACGACTTGTAGGCGCGGCCCTGATACAGGAACGTTTCGCCCGGTGCTTCCTCGGTCCCGGCCAGCAACGAGCCGACCATGACCGACGATGCCCCGGCAGCAAGCGCCTTGGCCGCATCGCCCGATGTGCGCAGGCCGCCGTCAGCGATGATCGGCACGCCCGCGTCACGCGCGGCGCGCGAGGCTTCCATGATCGCGGTCAGCTGCGGCACGCCCACGCCCGCGACAATGCGGGTCGTGCAGATCGAACCAGGGCCGATGCCCACCTTCACCGCGTCCGCACCCGCATCGATCAGCGCGCGGGTAGCGTCATAAGTGGCGACGTTGCCCGCGATCACCTGCGCCGAATTGGACAGCTTCTTCACCCGCTCCACCGCGCGCGCGACGTCCTTGTTGTGCCCGTGCGCCGTGTCGATGATCACGACATCGCATTCGGCCGCCAGCAGCGCCTCGGTCCGTTCAAAGCCCTTGTCACCCACGGTGGTCGCCGCGGCAACGCGCAGGCGCCCGGCGGCGTCCTTGGTGGCGTTGGGGTAATTGACCGCCTTTTCGATGTCCTTGACCGTGATCAGGCCGACGCAGTGGAATGCATCGTCCACCACCAGCAGCTTCTCGATCCGGCGCTGGTGCAGCAGCTTGCGGGCTTCTTCCTTGCCCACGCCCATGCTGACGGTGGCCAGATTCTCGTGGGTCATCAATTCGCGCACCGGCTGGGCCGGGTTTTCGGCAAAGCGCACATCGCGGTTGGTAACGATGCCGACCAGCTTACCGCTGGCTTCGACCACTGGAATGCCGCTGATGCGGTTGATCTGCATCAGGGCCCTCGCCTCACCCAGGGTGGCGTCGGGGCCGATGGTGATCGGGTTGACCACCATGCCGCTTTCAAACCGCTTCACCGCGCGAACGGCGGCGCACTGTTCTTCAAGGGTAAGGTTGCGGTGCAGCACCCCAATGCCGCCCAACTGGGCCATGACAATCGCCATGTCGGCTTCGGTCACGGTATCCATCGCGGACGACAGCACCGGGATATTCAGCGCAATCTCACGCGAAAGCCGGGTCCGGGTATCGGCCATCGAGGGGACGATATCGGATTCGGCGGGCTGAAGCAGGACGTCGTCAAACGTCAGGCCAAGGGGGATGTCGATGAATGCCACAGTGCCTCTGGGGGTCTAGAATCGTGGCGGCCCATGTAAACCCAGTCCCCGAAAAGGGCTAGTGCGTTTTCCAGCCCTATTTTGCGGGCCGGTCCGGGATGCCGGGCACCTTCTTGGGATCGGCAAACCAGCGTGCCAGTGCGGTGAGGAAAACGACATCGTCCGCCGCTCCGCCCAGCTCGATGCCGGGTTTCACCGTGTCGCCGGGGCGGTGGTAATCACCGTCCATAAAGCGTTCCATCCGCGCGATATCGGACCATGCGGTGGAAACCATCACGGCCGGCACATCGTGCTGCAACAACGCCCAGCCATCCTGCCGCCGCACGAAGGCGTTGGCAGCATCGCCGGTCACCAGCTTCTTCTTGTTGGCCTTGGCCGCCGCGGCGATCTGGGCATCCAGTCCGGTCATGCCCTTGCCGACGATGGCAAAAGGTGACCCGGCCGGGGCCACCGCCACGGTATCGATATTGAACGCCGCCACGATCTGACCCAAAGGCAGCGGGGGATTGTCGGCAAAGGCGTGCGCCCCCAGCAAGCCGATCTCCTCTGCCGTAGTCGCCAGGAAATAGATATCACGCTCTGGCGTGATCCCGCGCACCAACCGCCGGGCGATCTCGGTCAGCACCGCCACCCCGCTCGCGTTGTCGATCGCGCCGTTGCAGATCAGGTCTTCGGCGGGCGGTTCGGCACAGCGTCCGAAATGGTCCCAGTGCGCCAGCAGCAGCACCGCCTTGCCATCCGGTTTGCGCCCAGGCAGCTTGCCGATCACGTTGTGGGTGTTGATCCGCGTCTCACGCGTGGTGGCTTCCAGTGTGGCCGTCAGGTCGATCAGGCGGGGTGCGAAATCGGGCGCCGCCGCCGCCGCCTGCAAGCTTGCCAGCGACTGCCCGGTCCCGGCCAGCAACCGCCCCAGCCCCTCCGGCGTGATGAACGCTTCCAGATCACCGCCCAGCCGGTCGCTGGCCAGCGCATAGCCGGACCGTTCGCGACGATCGCGGACGTTGTCCAGCGTACGATCACCGTCCAGCACAGTCAGCACCGCGGTCGCCCCGCCCTTGAGCAAGGCGTTCTGCCGCTCCGAATCCTCGGTTCCGCCATCCAGCAACAGCGCCACCCGCCCCGCCAGCTCGGTACGCGAAGGGATTGCCGCACCTGTGCCCACAAACAGGACCGGCGCGTTTTCAACCAGGCTGCGCTTGGCCGACGTCAACACCAGCGTCGCACCGGCCGGCAGGATCAGCCGCCGCCCCTTGCGCATGAACACGGCATTGCTGCCATAGGGCTCGCGCGCGACCAGCGTAACCGGCGCAAACCAGTTATGCAGCGGGTCATTGGTGCCGGATTCCAGGCCGATGTCGAACCACTGCTTGCCAAGATAGCGCAGCGTCTTGGATTCGCCTTCGGTCCCCGGCTCGCGTCCCTCATAAGCATCGCTCGCGAGTTCGGTGATGTGGGCCAGCAATTGCGCTTCGAGCGCCTTGTCCCGTTTGGGCGCAGCGACGGAGGCAGCGGGAGACAACAGCATAGTGGCGGCAAATGCCACCACAACCCCTCGCCTCATCGCTCTCCAGCCACGCTTCATCGCGGCGAAACTACACGTTGCCCGCCCGCCGACAAGCGCCGTTCGTCGAGTCGGTTCAGTTCGCCGCGCGGGGTGGCAGGAAAGCTACAGTCGCGCTACCCGCCGCCCTATTCCGCGGTCCAACCACCATCCATGCTGATGTTCGTCCCGGTGATGTTGGCGGCGGCATCGCGGCACAGGAACACGGCCATTTCGCCCACGTCGCCTGGCTGGACGAACTTCTTGGTCGGCTGGCGCTGCAACAGCACATCGTTGATCACCTGCTCGCGCGAGAGGCCGCGGGCGGCCATCGTGTCGGGGATCTGGTTTTCCACCAGCGGCGTCCAGACATAGCCGGGGCTGATGCAGTTGGCGGTGATGTTGTGCGTTGCCAGTTCCAGCGCCAGCGTCTTGGTCAGCCCGGCAAGGCCATGCTTGGCCGAAACATAGGCCGCCTTGAACGGGGAAGCGGTCAGCGAATGGGCGCTGGCCGTGTTGATGATCCGCCCCCACCCGGCAGCCTTCATGTGCGGGATCGCCAGGCGGCAGGCATCAAACGCCGCCGTCAGGTTCAGGGCAATGATCGTGTCCCACTTCTCGACCGGGAATTCCTCGACCGGGGCGACATGCTGCATCCCGGCATTGTTGACCAGGATGTCGACCGGCCCGGCCCCCGCCATCAATGCTTCGACCCCGGCGCGCTGCGACAGGTCGGCGGCGACATGGATTGCGCCCAGTTCCTCGCACAACGCGGCAATCACGGCGTCATCGCCGAAGCCGGACAGCACCACCTCTGCCCCCTCGGCCCGCAGCGAGCGCGCAATCGCCAGCCCGATGCCCGACGTCGAACCCGTAATCAGCGCACGCTTGCCCGAAAGAAACATTCCCGACTCCAACCCTATGAGAAAACACGTTACACCCCGGCATTGCCGCTGGGTCGCAAACCTGTCCAGCGTCTTGCCACGGTTTGGAAGGTTTTCGCGATGCGCCTCGACGATTTTGATCCCAATGCCCTGAACATCGAGGATCAGCGCGGCAGTGGCGGCGGGTTCCGGATGGGCGGCGGCGGCGGCAAGATCGGCTGCGGCACCCTGGTGATCGCCCTGATTGCGGCAGTGGTGTTCGGGGTCGATCCGGTGCAGATGCTGGGCGGGCTGCAACAGATGCAGCAGGCCGGGCCGGAAGTGGCCGGCCCCGCGCAGGGCGGCGCGACCATTTCGGAAAGCTGCACGGTCGACGCGATGAGCCGCGAGACGTGCAATGCGCTCTCCTCGCTCAACAAGACCTGGCAACCGATCTTCGCGGCGGCGGGCGAGGAGTTCGCGCCGCCGAAGCTGGTGTTCTATTCCCAGTCCGGCGATTCCGGCTGCGGCGCGGCGCAAAGCGCGATGGGGCCGTTCTATTGCCCCAGCGATAACGGCATCTACATCGACACCGACTTCTACCGCGAGATGGAGCAGAAGCTGGGGGCCGGGGGCGATTTCGCCCGCGCCTATGTCATCGCGCATGAATATGGCCACCATATCCAGACCATCACCGGCATCGCCGCGCAGATCCGCAGCGCGCAAGAGCGCAATCCGCAGGCCGCCAACCGCTTGCAGGTGCGGATGGAATTGCAGGCCGATTGCTATGCCGGGGTCTGGGCCGCCAAGAATGCCGACCGGATCGAACCGGGCGACATGGAAGAAGGCCTGAACGCGGCGCACTCCATCGGCGATGACACGCTGATGAAAAACGCCGGCCGCCGCCCGGTGGAAGCCGCCTTCACCCACGGCACCAGCGAACAGCGGATGACCTGGCTCAAGCGCGGACTGGAAAGCGCCAGCGAGAACGCCTGCGACACGTTTGCCGACCTGCGGTAACCAATATGCGCCTGACCGATTGCCACAACATCGACGATTTCCGCCGCCTCGCCAAGCAGCGGCTGCCCTGGCCCGTGTTCGATTACATCGACGGCGCCGCCGACGATGAGCTGACCAAGCAGCGCAACACCGATGCCTATGCCCGCGCCGATCTGGTGCCGGACGTGCTGGCCGGGGTGGAAACCATCGACACCAGCTGTTCGATCATGGGCCGCACCAGCGCGCTGCCGCTGATCCTGTCCCCCACCGCGCTGCAACGCGTGTTCCACTGGCAGGGCGAACGCGCGGTGGCCCGCGCGGCGGCGAAGTTCGGGCTGTGGTTCGGCATTTCCAGCCTTGCCACCGTCTCGATCGAGGAAATCGGGGCGATGGGGGACAATCCCAAGATGTTCCAGTTCTATTACCACAAGGACCGGGGCCTCAACCGCAGCATGATCGAGCGTTGCCAGGCGGCGAAGTTCGATGCCATCGCGCTGACGGTGGACACTATCGTCGCGGGCAAGCGCGAACGCTGCGCCCGCAGCGGGTTCACCTCGCCGCCCAGGTTCACCGCCCGCAACCTGCTGGGCTATGCGATGAAGCCGCGCTGGGGGCTGGACTACCTGCTGCGCGAGAAGTTCGCCCTCCCCAACCTCGACACCCACGTCAGGGAAGGCACCGGCGAAGCCGTCTCCATCGCGGGCTACTTCAACACCATGCTCGACCAGTCGATGGACTGGAAGATGGCCGAACAGCTGCGCGAGGACTGGGGCGGCAAGTTCGCGCTCAAGGGCGTGATGAGCGTGGCCGATGCGCGCCGCGCGGTGGCAATCGGCGCGGATGCGATCATGATTTCCAACCACGGCGGCCGTCAACTCGATGGCAGCCGTTCCCCCTTCGACCAGTTGCCCGAGATCGTCGATGCCGTGGGCGGACAGATCGAGATCATCTGCGACGGCGGCGTCCGGCGCGGCACCCATGCGCTGAAGGCGCTGTGTGCGGGCGCAACCGCCGCGTCGGGTGGTCGCCTATACCTCTACGCCCTCGCCGCCGCCGGACAGGACGGGGTGGAGCGCGCGCTGGCGATCCTGCAGGACGAAATCGAACGCGGCATGAAGCTGATGGGCGTCACCCGTGTTGACCAGCTGACGGCGGACCGCCTGCGCTGGCGCTGATCGCATGGGGCGCAGGGCGGATGGGTGACTGAGACCATCCGCCCTGCTGTTTCCAGGTCAGGGATCAAGGGGTGTGCGATCAGCCCTGCTTGGAAAGTCGTTCAATCTCCGCATCCAGTTGCCGGACGATGTCGTCGCGCATCGCGGGCGAGAGCTTGTCGTCCTTCATCAGGCGGTCGCGCGCGGCCTTGATCCCTTCGACCGCCTTGGCCATCGGTGCGCCCTTGGCGCAAAACCGCATCACCATCTTGCGCTGCTTGCCATCCGGGCCGACGCCGGTGCTCTCGGCGGTGGAACCACTGCCTTCGGGGCAATCGAACGCCAGCGGCTTGCCGTCCTGTTCGTGCCAGACCATCGCGCCGGGAGCACCCTCGCCGTGCAGGCGCTTCACGATCACGCGGGTCTGGCCATCCACGGGCGGGACCGGCGGAACCGGGGGAACGGGCGGCACCGGGGGCATTGCGGCCATGGCGCGGGCAACCTTTTCCTCGACCTCGGCATCGGTCAGATCCTTGCTGGTCTTGAGCACGATGGTCTTGCCATCGCGGGTCACGACCCGGGTCTTGAGCGCGGCATCGGCATTCTCGCCATCCGCCTGCTTCTCGACAATCACGATCCGGTGCTGCTGGTGAACTTCCGGCGCGGGCGGTGCAGGCGGAGCCTCTGGCGCGGAGGGCGCGGCCTCAGCCGCGGAGTACGAGATCGAGGCGGTCAGCGGCAGCGCCAGCGCGCCAACCGCGATCAGGGTGGTGCCTGCCAGACGGCGGCGCGGCGTGGGTTCATGCATGGTCAGGCTCCTCAGACGATGGATAACGCTTTTCTCGCCCAGCACCGGGCAGGCCATCGGCGCGGCCAGGGCGAGGCGGGGGGACTTGGCAAACGTGACAATCAGGTGGGCATAGGCGGCGCGGGTGGCCCCATCGGCCCCGGCCAGCACGCGGGCATCGCAGGCGGCTTCCTGATCGCGGCGCAGGGCGCGCCATCCGGCCCATGCCAGCGGGTTGAACCAGTGCAACGCCAACAGCGGCTGCATCGCCAGGTTGACCGCCAGGTCGCGCCCCGCATGGTGCTGCAATTCATGCGCGATGGCGAGGTCGCGTCCGGCGCGGTCCGCCCGGTCCATGAACCCGGCGGGCAAGGCCACGACCTTGTCCAGCACCCCGAACGCCACCGGCGATTGCGTTGCCGGGCTTTCGACCAGCCGCACCGCCCCGACCTGCCCCAGCGGCTGTGCATCCGCCAGCAGCGCGCGCCGCATCCGGATATAACAGGCCGCGCGCCACAGCAGGAACAGCCCGGCCCCGCCCAGCCAGAGCGCCAGCAGCAGGTCTGGCCAGAGCGGCGCGGCGGCCGGCGCGGCGGTCAGCATGACTTCGGCGACCGCCCCGTCCGCTGCCACGGCAGCCACCGGCGCGGCTGGCAGGACCAGCGGCGGCAGCATCAGGCGCAGCAGCGGCAAGGCCCACAGCGCATAGGCCATGCCGGGGCCAAACCAGCGCGCCACCGGACGGCGGATCACCAGCACCAGCGCGATCAGCCCGCCGGTGACCAGCAGCGTATCGAGCAGCCAGGTCAGCACCGGCGCATTCATTGCCCGGCCCCTTCGCGCAGGCCCTTCAGCAGCGCCTCGATCTCGGACAGGTCCGCCTCGCTCAGCGCCTCGGCTTCGGCCAGGTGGGCGAACAGGCCCGCCGCGCTGCCACCGAACAGCCGTTCGACCAGCCGCCTGGATTCACCCGCGGCATAGTCCGTCCGGGCGAGCAGCGGGCGGTAGAGAAAGCGCTTGCCCTGCGGCTGGGTCGCCACCGCCTGCTTGGCCACCAGCCGCGACAGCAGCGTCTTGACCGTGGGCAGGGTCCAGCCCCGCGCGGGGGCGACGGCATCGGCCACCTCGTTGGCAGTCAGCGGCGAGCGCGCCCACAGCGCCTCCATTACCGCGTGTTCCGCCTCGCTGATCCGTTCGCCGGGTTCGGGCGCTTCGGCCATGTCCTCACCTCATCGTTTACACTCGTAATCGACTACAGTTGTAAACATGAAGCGTGGATGAATGCAATCGGTCATCCAGCGGCTGCCAGCGACCGCCTTTGCAAACTGCCTCCTTTGATTTTCAAGGCTTTTCCCAGGTTAGTTGATGAAAGTCATCCGCAGGGCGGTGTTGTACTCAAAAAACGGGCCTGCCCTGCCCCACGCCACCCGCAACGGGAATCCAACAGAGTCAAAGCGCCGGGCCCCAGTATGACAGGTTTGCCGGATGTAGGAAAACCGGGGGATTGCAAAAGCCTGCGCCAGGCGGGCGATCTTGATGTCCGCCCGCGGCAATCACCGGCAAGACCGTGGCGCGCGCGCCGGATATCCGCGTGGCCGTTGCCAGAGTCGGCTTGAACCGCCGGACATTTGCGTTACTTTAGCAACGCGGGCCGGGCCCCTCTGGCGACCATCCCGGTCGTGATGTCGGACCGCATCGGGTGAGCCCGATGCCGGTTTGTTGTATTTTCGCCATGCCGGTGCGCGGGCCACTCGTTTCTGAACGACGAAACGAGGAAATTGCCAGTGACCGATACCATTCGATCCAGATCCGTGGCGCTCTATGCTCCGCTGGGCAGCTTCGCCGTGGACCGGGGGCCAGCGGCATATGCGCCGGCACTCTGCCAGGCCATCGGCGCCAGCCTGACCGGGCTCTTGTTCAATATCGAAGCCAATGCCACGCCATCGGCCGACGGGCTGAGCCTGTCCGCGCAGGAACAGCAAGCACGGGATCGCGATCAGGCCAACGCCGCCAATGCCGCGCAACTGGAACAGCGCTGCTCCGCCCTCAGCGTTCCCGCGCGTACCGTTACCGCCATCGACCACTCGCAGGGACTGATCAACTACATCGCCGATCATGCCCGGCTTCACGACGTGCTGATTACGGGATCGCGCCGCTCCGGTCCGCTGAGCGACCGGATCATGGCGGAAAATCTGCTGTTTGAAACGGGGCGGCCACTGCTGGTCGTGCCGGAGGCGCATGACGGCCAGTTTGCGGCGCGGCGCATCGTTGCGGCCTGGGACAATAGCCGCAACGCCGCGCGGGCGCTGGGAGATGCGCTGGCGCTGCTGCCACAGATCGAGGACGTCGTGCTGCTGACGGTCGGCGACGAAAAGGCCATTCGTTCGACGCTGGATCAGGCCGATCTGGTCGCCGGCATCGCCCGGCGCGGCATCGCGGCCAGCGTCGAACAGCGCAGCCTCAATGGCCGCAAGATCGGTGAAGCCTTGCAGGATGCGGCCATCGAACTGGATGCCGACCTGCTGGTCATGGGCGGCTGCGGCCATTCCCGCTTGCGCGACTTCCTGCTGGGCGGCGCCACGATCAGCGTCCTGGATAACCCGCGCCTGCCAGTGCTGCTGTCGCACTGAACACAAAAAGGCCGGAGCGTTGCCGCTCCGGCCTTTCCTGTTCCAGCGCTGAAGCAGCGGCCTAATACACCCGCTTCTTCGGCTTGATGTAGTCCACGTCGTCGGTCAGCGTGAATTCGTGCACCGGGCGGTAGTCCAGCCGGACTTCGCCGCCCTTGCCGCCCCAGCCGTTGAACCAGGCAGCGGTGTGCTTCATCCAGTTGGCGTCGTCGCGATCGGGGAAATCCTCGTGCGCGTGGGCGCCGCGGCTTTCCTTGCGGTTGTGGGCGCCGTGCAGCGTGACAGTGGCCTGGCTGATCAGGTTGTCCAGTTCCAGCGTCTCGATCAGGTCCGAGTTCCAGATCAGCGAGCGGTCGGTGACGTGGATGTCCTCCATCCGCTTGTAGGTTTCGGCCAGCTTGACCTTGCCTTCCGCCATCAGTTCATCATTGCGGAACACGGCTGCGTGCTTCGACATCGTGCGCTGCATTTCGGTGCGCACTTCCGCCGTGGGCGAGCCGCCCTTGGCGTTGCGGAAGTGGTCGAGCCGGGTCAGCGCGAGGTCGGCGCTGTCCTTGGGCAGGGCCTGGTGCGCGGTCTGCGGCTTGATCAGTTCCTTCAGGCGGTGGCCCGCCGCGCGGCCGAACACCACGAGGTCGATCAGCGAGTTGGAACCCAGGCGGTTCGCGCCGTGGACCGAAACGCAGGCAGCCTCACCCACCGCGAACAGGCCGGGGACGACCGTTTCCGGGTTGCCGTCAGGCCCGATGGTCACGACTTCGCCGTGATAGTTCGTCGGGATGCCGCCCATGTTGTAGTGCACGGTCGGCACCACCGGCAGCGGCTGGCGGGTCAGGTCGACACCGGCAAAGATCTTGCCCGATTCGGTGATGCCCGGAAGGCGTTCGCCCAGCACCTTGGGATCGATGTGATCGAGGTGCAGGTAGATGTGGTCCTTGTTCGGACCCACGCCGCGCCCTTCGCGGATTTCCAGCGCCATCGAGCGCGAGACGACGTCGCGCGAGGCGAGATCCTTGGCCGAGGGGGCATAGCGCTCCATGAAGCGCTCGCCTTCGGAGTTGGTCAGGTAGCCGCCCTCGCCGCGCGCGCCTTCGGTGATCAGCACGCCCGCGCCGTAGATGCCGGTCGGGTGGAACTGCACGAATTCCATGTCCTGCAGCGGCAGGCCGGCGCGCAGCACCATCGCCCCGCCGTCACCGGTGCAGGTGTGGGCCGAAGTGGCGGTGTAATACGAACGGCCATAGCCGCCGGTCGCCAGCACCACGGCCTTCGCGCGGAAGCGGTGGATCGAGCCATCGTCCATGCACAGCGCGATCACGCCGCGGCATTCCGGCACGCCGCTGGCGCCGGTTTCCATGATCAGGTCGATCGCGAAGTATTCGATGAAGAAGTCCGCGTCGTACTTCAAGCTCTGCTGATAGAGCGCGTGGAGCATGGCGTGGCCGGTGCGGTCCGCCGCGGCGCAGGTGCGCTGCACCGGCGGGCCCTCACCCATGTTCTGCATGTGGCCGCCGAACGGGCGCTGATAGATCGTGCCATCGGGGTTGCGCGAAAACGGCACGCCCGCGTGTTCCAGCTCGTACACCGCCTGCGGCGCTTCGCGGACCATGTATTCGATCGCGTCCTGGTCGCCCAGCCAGTCAGACCCCTTGACGGTGTCGAACATGTGCCAGGTCCAGTGGTCGGGCGA